>Ga0187769_10001590_pt1 | contig 12983 bp, 11 predicted proteins | sample 0116_SJ02_MP02_1_FD_133140 | JGI IMG/M metagenome (GOLD analysis project Ga0187769, IMG submission 133140) | Tropical peat soil microbial communities from peatlands in Department of Meta, Colombia - 0116_SJ02_MP02_10_MG | ecosystem: Environmental > Terrestrial > Soil > Wetlands > Peat | place... | reverse complement strand
TAAACCGTTGTACGCGCAAAACGTGTACCGGGGGTTCGAATCCCCCTCTCCGCCAGATCCTTTGGAATCAACCGACTAGACCAAACGCATTCTTAGTTCCGCCCCCCAATCGGCAGAAAAGCACGGCACTTACTGTAGTGAAACTCTAGTAGTACGCAAACAAAAATCAACTTTGTCCGGTAACGCCCCGTTTACCGGGCGCGACTTCTGCCATAACTTCCGGTTTGCCGACAACACGAAACATGCTCTAATTCGGCGCCAAATCTTTGTACCAATCAGTAACCCGCACGCGGGCCACCCAGAACACCAGCAACACCAGCGAGGACAATGGAGGAATAAACAAGAGGATTAGCGGAACATGCACTGTGTTCGGGAGTAGCCGTGGCAGTCCGTTGGTGAACGCTGAGCCGGCCGCGAAAGTGAGTCCTAAACACATACGCCAAAGATGCCGCGCAATGCGTCGCGCGCCCGTAATGCCACCGGCCAGTACTAATTTGGCGTCTCCAATCGCCGCCATAGCGACGAAGAACGTGAAGCTGTAGATCGCAATGCGGACAGGACCTTCGAGGGGGACAGCGCTTTTGAAAGAAGGCTTCAAGCCGGTCGCCAACTGAAAGCTCAGGATCACAAAGGGGACGCAGAGGCCCAGAATTACAAAAAGAGAGATCTTTTCAGGAGTTCCGACAGACCGCTCTTTGCGCCAAACCGTCAGCCACGCCGTCCCCACAAGGTAGATGGTAAACGTGCCGATGAACAAATTGGGAATCTGTCCAGGTATTGCTAAGGCGAGATAGTCCGCGAGGACCGCCATAACAAGCATGGATACGAAAAAGACGGTTCCTGCCACCCGGTGTGTGCGCGCGCCTTTGCGGGACGAGATGGCAACGATCCCCGCGAGCAGCGCAATCGTGCCTGTAATGACGTGAAGAATGAGAACCAGATTGGTCACAGCGGGCTCTCCCTTTCGAGGGTGATACGTCTGCGGGGTTGGCTTTGTTCCGTCGAAGTAAAAGGGGCGGTTTCCATGGGTGAAAAGACGAATCCCAATTACTGATCAGTTGCGTAATGTTACTGGTTTTGGTCGTGTCACGAGCAACTGCGAAACCGGAAAAGTACCTCATAGTACCCACTCGGGAGGTACCTATTGTGCCGCACCCCCAAAGGTCAAGCGGAGACCTGTGGTCAGGATGAGGTCATTTTTCTTGATGCCCACTGGTGGATTGCTGACGTACAGATCATCAAACCCGACTTGCCAGCCGAGCCAGTTGTTGAGCTTGGTCACGGCATGTGAGTCGAAAGTGTAGCGATACGCTCCCGTGTCCGTGATGTTGGGAAAGAATACGAAACGTTCACTGAGGGTTGTCCGGCCCGAAAAGGAGTGCGCGAAATACTCACCGACCATGATTTCACCGGTTTTCTGCGTCAGTGAAACATAGTACGACTGATTGAAATCGCCGCCCCCATACACATCAAAGGTCGTCGGCTTTGTCTTGATCACATGGTAGCCAACTCCACCCCCTAAGATGTTACGAAGATTGAGTTGCTGGAACTTGTCGTAGTAAAAGTCGGTGAGTCCATAGACGAACATTCGATCTGAAAGATTCAGATCGATGCGCAGGCCACCACCTATGGACTGCGCTGTGGTCTTGGTTGGACCTCCCGTCCCGCTGTTCGCATAAATCGCATTGCCATACGCGGTGATCATGTCCCGAGTAGTCTTTCGCACGGCCTGCCCGGAAATATCGAAGTTCAAGGTATCTGAATTGCCACTCGTCAGGCTCAGTCCGGTATCGAGAAAACCACTCCAAAAGTCAGTCAGATGTGGGTTCCGGAGCCGTTCAATGGAGGCGTCGTATGCAGCTTGTTCCGAATCCGAGCGGATGACTTGGATTGCGTCTTTCGTGGTGGAAACGGTTCCGGCGTTCTTTGTCGCAATCTCCAGCCGGCCGTCGCTCGGAGAAACTGGTCCGACAAGCATCTGTCCGCCGGCCAACCCAACGTGAAGCTGCTGGTCAGACTTGATTGTCACTATGGCCTGCCACTGAATCGTCACTTCGCCCGCAAACTCTGTCTTGATAACGAGCGTTTTCTCATCCGACTTTTCAATGCTGCCGGTTAACCGATCGCCGTTCTTGAGGGTAACCTGATCGGCAAAAAGAGTGGGACATAGCAGAAGTACAGCGATGACTGCTGACAGCGGCAATACTTTCATCGTGCCCCCTTTCTTCGCTTTGATCATCACATTTTGAAGAACTGAAGTAGATAGGCGTAACCGATGGCGGAGACCAAAATCTCTAACTCCTGGAGCATGCCGCCATCCTCTTCCTCAACAGCGCCTTCCCCAACACTCTCAAGAATCGGGTCTTTGGTCGTTGCCATCGCAACACCTCACTAGGTGCAGTCTCCTCTACGGCCTACTCAGAGGGTGTTCATCGACCGACCAACTGGTATGAATGTGTTCTTCACCAAAGTAGGCGTTATGGTCAGGATTGTGCTCGACACGCTCTTCTGCTGGAGCTTGGCCGCCCTAGATGCCGAGAAGGACCACGACGAAAACCCTGGGCATTGCCGCTTTCGTCTTCATATGTGCCACTCCAAGTTCGGCAGCAAGAGCCACCGGAGCGAGCTGTTTCAGCTTTGTGGATTGCCATAGAAAGGTCATTCATCTTCGTTTGGGTCGTGCGTGGATTCTTATTTGATGATGACATTGTCAGGGCGGTGGATCGCTCTTCAACTGTCAGAATTGCCAGCCAGCATTAGCGGTGTGCTGCCATGGGTCACCGGGCAGCGATGCGGTTATTGTGGCAAATCGGATTAGATCGGGATAGCTCTTGCCGATAGGCTATTGGACTGTTTTGGCGTCTTTCTGCCGAGTGGCCGCCCACTGCGCCACACTGCGCCCAAGTCGTGACCGGCCGCGGTTCGCTGTACCACGAGCATGTAGTAAAACTGTAGTAGTTCCTTGCTCAGAACAGAACGGCTCAAAACCTATACAAAGGGTTCAAGTGTGCTGGCTTGTAAGTGGTTGAGGAATATAATAGCGTGCGCAACTTTCAAAGCGGGTCACCTCTACCAGGGGTTCGAATCCCCCAATCCCCCCTCTCCGCCAGATCCTTTGGAATCAACCGACTAGACCAAACGCATTCTTAGTTCCGCCGCACCCCAATCGGCAGATAAGCACCGCACTGTAGTGAAACTGTGTTAGTACGCGGACAGGAATCAACGTCCGGTAACGCCTTTCATCGGGGGGTTAGGCCGCTATGTTTGCGCCCAGTCTGCGGTATCGGGCATCCAATTTGTGGTTTCAGGCAGGGTGATGCCAGACGGGAAATAGCCTGGAGGTGTAAACATGGTCGAATCTTCTGATCTGCGGATGACGAGAATTCCAGTCAACCAGGGGGCAGGACAGATGCCCGCACTCGGCTTTGGCACATTAATTCCCGACCCAGCCGAGACGATAACGGCGACCAGAGACGCACTGGAAGCCGGTTTTCGACACTTCGATTGCGCGGAACGGTACCGGAATGAGCGCGAGGTGGGCAGGGCTTTGCAGGCAGGACTTGCCGCTGGAGGAATCACGCGCGAAGACATTTTTGTTACAACGAAGTTGTGGAACTCCAATCACCGGCCCGAGCGCGTCGAACCAGCTTTCGAGGCAAGTCTGGATAGACTCGGACTAAACTATCTGGATCTGTATCTCATTCATACTCCGTTTGCATTTCAACCCGGCGACGACCAGGACCCGCGGGATCAAAACGGCAATGTCCTTTACGACCACGACGTGACTTTGCTCGACACCTGGAAAGCGATGGAACGTCTCGTGGATCATGGCAAGTGCCGGGCCATCGGGCTTTCGGACATCGGTTTAAGTGAACTGAAGCCCATCTACGAATCAGCGAGAATCAAGCCCGCCGTGGTCGAGGTCGAATCGCATCCGTATCTGCCGGAAACGGAGCTATTGGGATTCTGCAAGCAGAAGGGCATGGTGTTTTTGGCTTTTGCGCCATTAGGTCACGGGATGAAGCCTGGGCTGCTCGAAGATCCGGTCATTTCGGCCATCGCCGCGCGCGTTGGAAAAACGCCCGCACAGGTGCTGCTGGCTTGGGCGGTGCAGCGCGGCACCGCTTTGCTTACCACGCCCAGGAGCGCGGCTCGCGCGCGAGAGAACTTCGACATCTCTGCCCTTCCGGAAGACGCGCTTGACGAAATCAATCGAATTCAGACCAGACAGAGGCTGAATGAAGTAGTGAAGACCGGCGTTCCGGGGTTCATCGCGCAAGGGTGAGAATGAAAACGAAATCGAAGCTGGGGCGGTCCTTGGAAGGGGAACAAATCCGCGCGGCCCTGGATGCGCACTGGCGAGCCTCGGCAGCCGGCGATGCAAACGCGGAACACGATATTTACGCTGACGATGCCATTTGTGATTATCCCCAGTCGGGGGGAGCGAATCCTCGGCGAAGCAATTTGCAGGCCTTGCGGAGTCATCATCCCGGCAAGCCGTCCGGCTTCGAGGTCAAGCGGATTCTCGGAAATGAGGATCTCTGGATCACGGAATACACAATCGCGTATCAGGGGCGACTGGCGTACACCTTCAGTATCATGGAGTTCCGCAACGGCAAGGTCGTCCACGAAACTCAGTATTTCGCGGATCCCTTCGAGGCGCCGGCCTGGCGGAAGAAATGGGTTCAGCAGATCGCGTGACGCCGCACTGAGAATGCTTCCGAGGTTCATCCCCGGGAAGCAGCCCCCAGGGATTTCGATTGGCCGGACCATGCAGGTAGGAATTCCTAAGGTATGGCTCGATTGCTATCGGTGAACGTCGGACTTCCGCGCGACATCGTGTGGAAGGGGTCCACTGTACACACCGGGGTCTGGAAGAATCCGCTGCAAGGCCGCTGTCGCGTCAGCCGGTTGAATCTTGAAGGCGACGGTCAAGGCGACCTGGCCGGGCACGGCGGCGAACATCGCGCGGTCTTCGTCTATCAGATCGAATCGTATCGCTATTGGCAGGAGCAACTGAAGAGGAACGATTTCGTTTACGGACAGTTCGGTGAGAACTTTACGATCGAAGGATTGGCGGACGATGCCGTGTGCATCGGCGATCGATTTCAGATCGGCACCGCGCTTTTCGAGGTCACTCAACCACGGGTTACTTGCTACCGCGTTGGCATTCGCATGAACGAACCCCGGATGGCGGCACTGCTGACATCCAGCGGCCGGCCCGGGTTCTACTTTCGCGTCCTTCGGGAAGGGGAAGTAGGAGCCGGTGACGAGATCGTGCGGGTCGGAGAAGCGCAGGAGCGTATGACCGTCGCCGAGATCAACACGCTCCTGTATTTGCCCAATCATGCACGCGATCGACTGGAGCGAGCCCTGCGGATCGAGGCTCTCTCGTCCGGATGGCGCTGGTCCTTTGAGCAGCTATTGCAGAGTGCAACAACTGCCGGGGGGAAAGGGAACGCGGGGCTCGCACCCACAGCGGCGAAGTACGCCGCGGAGCCCGGATTTCGGAGGCTCGTGGTTACGTCCGTCATTCGCGAGTCTGCGGATGTCATCTCGTTCACGATGCAGAGCTCGGATGGCGGTGAACTGCCAACAGCCCTGCCGGGCCAGTACATTGTCCTGCGGATTCAGCCTGCTGCCAGCGGCCCAATGCTTTTTCGCAGCTACTCGCTGTCGGGGTCGCCTGTAGGCCGGCTCTATCGAATCAGCGTCAAGATCGAGGCGAATGGGGCGGCTGGAAACTACTTGCGCGAGCACGTTCATGTGGGCGACGTGCTCGATGTCAGCTCGCCGCGAGGCAGTTTCGTTCTGCAGACGGGAGACCGGCCGATCGTACTGCTCAGTGCCGGGATCGGCGCGACGCCTGTTCTTGCGATGCTGCACGCCCTCTCGGAGGCGCGCTCGACACACCAGGTCGTGTGGTTGCACACCGCGCGTGATCGACAACATCACCCGTTCGCCGGCGAAACCCGCCGCCTTATCCAGACGCTGGCCAACGGCCGCAGCTACGTCTGTTACACCAAGCCGAGCGAGAGCGATAAGAGCGGTGAGGATTTCAATGCCACGGGTCGCTTCTCGCGATCGGTTTTCGGTGAACTCGGACTGCCACGAGAGGCGGATGTCTACCTTTGCGGGCCAACTCGGTTCATGGCGGATATGAGAGAGGCGCTCACGGCCTTAGGTGTGGCACGGGAGCGCATTCACATCGAGATCTTCAACGGCGGCGAGTCGATGAGCCCTGGTGTGGTCGGCGCCGTGACGCGAGCTCCGCATCCGCCTGGCGATGAGGCAAGCACTGGCCCGTTGATATCGTTCGCGCGCAGTGGCATTTCCGCACACTGGAATGCGTCGCTGTACGGGAGCATCTTGGAAATGGCCGAGGCGTGTGATGTTCCGGTCCGTTGGGCGTGTCGAACCGGTGTTTGTCACAACTGCGAGAGCGGTTTGGTCTCGGGGACGGTCGTCTACGAACCGGAGCCACTCGACAAGCCAGCCGATGGGAACCTTCTTGTCTGCTGTTCACAGCCGACTAGCGATGTGGTTATCGATCTGTAACGCCGCTATCAGGAATCGCCCGGTATAACGTATTTCTGGAATAGCGCATCTTGTTTTGGGGGAAATTAGTCAACTCGGCTCGTGCAGCTTCACAAGTCCCGACCAAAGGAGGCTCCTCCATGCAACCTAGTCCAAATGAGCGCTCGCATAGCCCGACCTTGCCTCCGCGTCGATGTCAGTGGCACTAGCTGTGGACCCACCCTCTCAGGACCGGCTTGGCGTGAAGTAGAGTCCGCAGTTTCGAAAATGCGTCAAAACTGCTCTTTGTATTGCTCAACCGTTGTACGCGCAAAACGGCTTTCCGCTGTTGAGCTTTCTCGCTCTTTTTTCAATCAAGTGTCCTCCGAGAAACCGAAAGCGTTGCTTTGGGTGAGAAGGTGAGACTAAGGCGCCGCCGTGCCGTAGCGCCTGCAAAGTTCCAGGTTAATCTCGAGAACGTTCACCAACTTTTCTCCCGCAAGGCCGCGGAATGGCGCTCGAGCGTTCGCCTGGAGAATCCCGTCGATCTCACGCCGAACTTGTGAGGGATCTCTGTTTGTGTCAGCGGCCCATTTCGATGCAACTCGATCGAGCTGGTATTCGGCATTTTGCAACGTGATGTCCGGGTCGAGACCAGATGCAGACGTTGTTAGCATATCCCCCGGAACGTTTTGCAAATCGGCACGCGGGTGGTCCTGTCGCCACATGTCAAAGAAGATCGATTGGATGTCCAAGCCCTCTTTCACAGGCTCAATTACTGTTTGAGGCTTCCCATCGGGCCCGGTTGTCGTCGCAGCAGACGGAAACTCCCCTGGATGTTCTTTCGAAAAATTTTCGAAGAACACAACCGCTATATCAACAGCCTGAGACTGGGACGTGCTCGGATCGACGCGGATCCGATCCGAGACGAGATTGGAATGTGCCTTCGCCCAAGCATCCACGTAGCCCGTGTGCGTTGGGTCAGCTGTGGTCCACGCGATGGCCAAACCTTTGTGCAGCCCCGCCCATTGAGCCACAATCCCCGCCTTCCCTTGGTACTGATCTCGCTGGAACCAGGCCTCAATGTCCGGGCCCACTAGCTTTCCAGCTTCAGGACCGCTGCGATATCTCGCAATCGGGCCAAGCGCTCTGGCGACCCGATCGCGCAAGCGGTAATTGGATGGGGCCAGCGACGAAGAACTGGACGCCGAAGCGTCGTATGATGCAGCCGATGGACGAGGCCAAAAATATGCGTCCTTTGTGAAGGGTTGGGCGATCAACTTAGAGCCGACCACCTGTCCGTCTGGCCCTCTCAGCAGGCTTCCGTTCGCCTGAGCGGGAAAGAAAACTTGCCCGATCACCCACACCATTCCGGGGTAGATCACGCAGACGATTGCCACTGTGATCACCAGAAAGACCGTGCTCTTAGCAATGTATTTTGAAATCATGAAACCCCGCTCTACGAAACCAAGCGCAAACTAACCATGATCACGTCGATCAGCTTGATCCCGGCGAATGGCATGATTACTCCACCGAGCCCCCAGATCAGTAAATTCCTGCGCAGCAGCGCATCTGCGCCGAGCGGCTCATATTTGACTCCCCGGAGAGCGACCGGAATCAGCGACGGAATGATAAGCGCATTAAAGATGACTGCCGAGAGAATCGCCGAAGTTGGCGAGTGGAGATGCATAATGTCGACGATCTTTAGCCACGGCAGCGTGCTCGCAAAAAGCGCCGGGATGATTGCGAAATACTTCGCCACGTCATTCGAAATGGAAAAGGTCGTCAAAGCCCCGCGCGTCATCAGTAGCTGTTTCCCGATTTCTATCACTTCGATAAGCTTCGTCGGATCGCTGTCGAGGTCCACCATGTTTCCGGCTTCTTTGGCCGCTTGAGTTCCAGCATTCATCGCCACAGCGACATCAGCTTGCGCGAGCGCAGGAGCATCGTTGGTGCCGTCGCCCATCATCGCAACTAGTTTCCCTTCAGCCTGCTCCTGGCGAATGTAAGCCAGCTTTCTTTCTGGAGTTGCCTCGGCAAGGAAGTGGTCGACGCCCGCTTGTTTAGCGATTGCAGCAGCGGTGAGCGGGTTATCGCCGGTAATCATGACGGTGCGAAGACCCATCTTGTGCAGGCGATCAAAGCGCTCTTTCATGGGCGGTTTCAGGATGTCTTCGAGCACAACTAGCCCAACAGCCTTGGGACCATCGGCGACAACTAAAGGCGTTGCGCCTCGAGAGGCAACCTCTTCAACCAAAGGCACGAGGTCCGATGGGGGGCTTCCGCCATGCTCTTGCAGAAATTTGACGATCGCATCTGTGGCACCCTTGCGGATATGCCGGCCCAGGAGGTCAACGCCGCTCATGCGGGTGGACGCTGAGAAGGGCACGAAGTGCGCTTCGACGGGCACACTGATGTCTCGGTATTGTCGGGTGTAGGTGTTGACGATGCTTTTGCCTTCCGGTGTTTCATCAGCTGCAGAGGCTAGCGCTGCCAACTCGCCTACTTGAGCGGCAGAGTAACCCTGGATAGGTAGAAATTGTGTCGCGCGCCGACTTCCTTCGGTAATTGTGCCAGTTTTATCGAGCAGCACGACATTTACGTCTCCAGCCGTTTCGACGGCCTTGCCGCTCTTGGCAATGATGTTGGCTCGAAGAGCGCGATCCATTCCGGCGACACCGATGGCGGCAAGTAGCCCACCGATCGTCGTCGGAATCAGACAGACCACCAGGGCAACCAAAGTCGGAACGTCCGTCCCCAAGCTGTGCAAGGCTTGGGTCGAGCCCAGATAGTCTGTCATGTATCGCTCCGCGTTCCAGGCCATCGGCCAAAGTGGCACAACAACGATCATGAAAATCAACGTAAAAGCCGTCAGCACCAACGTGAGCGCGATTTCGTTCGGGGTGCGCTGGCGTACGGCGCCCTCGACGAGTGAAATCATGCGATCGAGAAACGACTCACCCAGATGAGCAGTGATGCGGATCACGATTTCATCAGAAAGGACAGTAGTGCCTCCTGTTACGCCAGATCGATCACCTCCCGCCTCGCGAATCACGGGAGCCGATTCGCCCGTGATGGGAGATTCGTCGAGCGCAGCAACGCCTTTAATGATTTCTCCGTCGCCAGGAATGGTCTCTCCGGCCTTCACGATCACGGTATCGCCAGCCTTGAGTTCCCTCGACGAAACTTCTTCTGCCTCGCCCAAGCGGGTGAGCCGGCGAGCCACGGTCTCGCGACGCGTTCGTCGCAGTGAGTCGGCTTGGGCCTTGCCGCGTGCTTCGGCCAGAGCGGTGGCGAAATTCGCAAACAGAACCGTGAGCCACAGCCAAGTATCGAGCGCGACGAAATATGTAATCGGAACTAGGCTCGCCGAATGACCGAAGGCCGACTGGATGACAAACAGCAGAGTCAGGAAAGCGCCGATCTCGACCACAAACATGACCGGATTCTTCCATTGAATGTCCGGACGCAACATCTTGAATGCTTTCTTGAGTGCAGCTCCAGTTGCTCCCGGCACAAAGAGACCTTGTGGCTTGACGCGACTCTCGGAAGGAGGACTCAGTTTCGTCTCGACAGCGTTGGGCCATGGTCGTTTCATGTCCTGTCCGCCTTGCTGAGCTTCTTCTCCACTGTGAATTTTCTTGACATTTTTCCTCAGCCGCCGAATGGGATTGGTCCCCAATGCTCCGCCAACGGGCCCAGTGCTGCCACCGGTAAAAAAAGGAGCGAGCCGATGACGACGATTGTGCCAAAAAGAAGGAAACCGAACGTCACGCTGTCATCCCGCAACGTTCCCGGACCGAAGGGCGACGGTTTCTTTGCGCCGAGTCCTGCCGCCATTGCAATGGGTGCGATGATTGGCAAATACCGAGCAAACAGCATGACGAGGCCGGTTGCGATGTCCCACTGCTTGGCCTCCGGCGCAGGATTCGGATTGTTGTAGAAGCCGTAGGTGACGCCCAGTCCATCGAACGCCGAACCGTTGTTAGCCGAAGCCGAAGAGAACTGGTACACAATCTGCGTGAATCCGTGGGGGCCAGGATTGCTGGTTGCCTTGAGCCCCCAGTTCGTTGCAGCGAACAGGCCGGTCGGCATCAGGATCATGATGGGGTGCACGAGGAGCGCAATCATAGCCAGTTTCATTTCGCGCCCACCGATCTTCTTGCCAAGGTATTCAGGCGTGCGTCCGACCATCTGACCGGCGAGAAAGATGCCGATGATCAAAAAGAGCAGAAGATTGATCATGCCTACGCCTTTCCCGCCATAGATGCAGTTCAGCCACATTCCCACCATCGGCGCGAGAGATGCCATGGGATTAAGGCTGTCATGTTCGGCGTTCACCGCTCCGCATGTAACATCCACCGTGATAGCCGCAAACGCAGCTCCCGCTGAGGTTCCAAAACGCAGCTCTTTGCCTTCGAGATTGCCGAGGTGTTGGTCGACAGGTAAGCCCGCAACCGCTGGCAGATTGACAGTCAGCTTTCCGCCGGGCTCACTGGCGCTAGCGATGACGTAGGTGCGATCGGTGGGATGGGCCGTCAATCCGGGATTCGGCTTCAGTGTGTCGAAATCGATGGCCCAAACGACCGTTCCCACAAACAATATGAGCATGACCGAAAAAATGACTAGCGAGTGTCGAAATCTTCCAAGCATTCGGCCGTACATCAGTACCAGGGAAAACGGAAAAATCATCATGCCGAAGGTCGTGAAGAAGTTGGTGACTGCGGTTGGGTTTTCGAACGGATGTGCCGAGTTCATCCCGTAAAATCCGCCGCCATTAGTCCCTAGCATTTTTTGCGGCACGAAGGCTGCTAATGGGCCGACGACGATCGTTTGCGGCTTGGGCTGCCCATCAGCTGCCGTTCCCATTGCTCCAGGCTCCAGTGTGATCACCTGGTAGAAACTGCGATAGGTCATCGGCATGCCCTGCTCGACGAACAACAGCGCAAGGATCAACGCCGCAGGAAGGAAGATGTAAACGACGACACGCCACATGTCGACGAAGTAGTTGCCTATCTTTTCCTGTCCTCGAAACAAACGAATAATTGCCGTGAGTGCACACATTCCCACTGCCGCTGACAGGAAGAAATTAGGGATGCAGAAGAAAATCTGGCTGAAATTCGAAAGGTGCTGATCCCCCGAGTAGTGCTGGAGGTTCGTATTGGTCATGAATGAAACAGTGCTGTTGAAGATCGTCGTGGGTGAAAGCAGCCCTTTGTGCTGGGGATTGAGCGGCGTCAAAGGCTGAATGGATAAAATCAAGTAGCTGTAGACGAAAAGCGCCGCGTTGAAGACGAGCAAAGCAATTGTGTATTGCTTCCAGTTTTGCTCTCCCGTATCCAGCCGCGCTTCCACCCATCGAAAAATGCGAGGCGCGCGATATCGTCCTTCCATGATCCGCGCCATGTATTTGCTCAAGGGGAACGCAACCACTATCGTGAAAAGAATTATGGTTGCTGGGAGGAACAACATGTCGCCACCTTCCCTCAGAACCGTTCTAGCCGGATCAGCGCTGCGAAGAGATAAACAAACGCAAACAACGAAGTTACCGGCGTGACATAATTCATCGTCGCCCCTTCACACTTTCAGATCTTTTCGCAACCCTCCAGGAACAGGAAACACAGAAACATTCCGATAAGTCCCAGAAGCAACATTGCCGGCCACCAAAATGCTAGGTTCATTTACGTCGTTTCTCCGAGTTCCGTTCGTTGCGCCGGCGCAATCCCGGTAATGCAGCGCGCCTTGATATCGCTCAGGCTTCTATGAATTCGTCGCGTCGCCCCAATTCGACCGCATCCTGCCCTCTGCAATGGTTATCGGGGAATGCCAATCGCCTGCCACTTAGCGAGAGCTCAACTGATGGGGCGATGGAAGTTGTCCGGAGTTCCAATTGCCGCCAAGGGCCTTGATCAACTGCACGTCTGCAACCATTTCTTGCATGAGGAAATTTACCCCCGTTTGCTGATCGTTCAACAAAATGGTTTGAGCGCTGATGACGTTCAAGTACGGATCGAGACCGGCTTTATAGCGCGCTGTGGCCTCCTCGAGGCTTCTTGTGGCGGCTTGGATCGCAGAATCTTGTTGCTCGATCGTCTGGGATAAAACCCTCACAGCTGCCAGATTGTCCTCGACCTCTTCGAACGCAGTCAACACGGTTTGACGGTAGTTGGCCACAGTCTGATCGTAGGTCGCGCGGTATTGGTCCATCGTTGCTTTTCGCAATCCAGCATCGAAGATGGTCTCAGCAAGGCTCGTCCCCACTGACCAAAAGCGGCTTGGCCAGGAGAACCAACTGCTGGAAAGTGTTTCAAATCCACCCGTTGCGCTCAGCAACAGCGCCGGGAAGTAGGCCGCCTTGGCTAAACCGATCTCCGCATTTGCCTGAGCCATCCCACGCTCCGCTGCGGCGACGTCCGGTCGTCGCTCGAGAAGCTCTGAGGGAACTCCTACAGGGATTGCGGGTCGAC
>Ga0187769_10001589_pt1 | contig 12988 bp, 8 predicted proteins | sample 0116_SJ02_MP02_1_FD_133140 | JGI IMG/M metagenome (GOLD analysis project Ga0187769, IMG submission 133140) | Tropical peat soil microbial communities from peatlands in Department of Meta, Colombia - 0116_SJ02_MP02_10_MG | ecosystem: Environmental > Terrestrial > Soil > Wetlands > Peat | place... | reverse complement strand
CGTCGCGGCAGGGGGGCGGAGCCGCGCGAATGGGCGGCTTCCGCCTCGAATTTGCGCATCCAGATGGCGCGCGAGGTTGGGTCTTCGGCGGCGATGCGCGACGCCGCCTGCTGGTCGCTCGGCGCGCGGCCGGGATCCATGCGCGATTTCAAGCCGTAGCGCGCGGCGTCGGCGGGATCGTCGCCGTCGAACTTGCGAATGTCTTCCACATTGATTGAATCGCGCGTGAGGGTGGGGATGCACTCGATCAATCGCTCGCACGCGGACGAAATCTGCCAGTAGCCGCTCTCGAGCATTTGGTACATCAGCATCCAACCGCCGATGCGATCGTTGTCGGCGGGCGCGGGGCGCGGCAGGCCCGCCGCGGCGAGCGCGTCGCCCAACTGCTCGGCGATGGACGACTCGGCGGTGCGCTCGGCGAACGCGTCCGGGGAAAGAAACACGTCAGCGATGCGTTCGGGCTGCGAGGCGGCGCCCGGCGTATTCGCGCCCGCCTGCCCGTAGGCGTGGCCGAACGCCACGCTGCGCTCCGCGATGGCCGCCGCGAGCATCCGCGGCGACAGATGGTTCTGCACGAATTCGCGATAGGTCACGACGACGCCGTCGGGCCGCACAGCGTGCCAATAGACGGCGCACGGATGCTCGAAGCCCCAATCAATCGAAATCCAGCGCGGCCACCACGGCTCGATCCGCAATTGATGCGGCGCGAAAACGTGGCGCGCGGGATCGAACTGCTCGAAATATTGCCCGGCGAAAACGTCCCAGTCGCCTTCGAGAAACGCCTGGCGCAAATGGCGCGGCAACGCGCGCAAAGTCTTCAAATACGATTCGTTGTGCGCGTAAACCGGATTGTCCCGCAGGGTCGCGCGAATGAACGCGAAATCATTCGGGTCGTACTCCTCCGGGTGCTCCATGCCGGGCGCAGGCCGCTTTTCGACCCACAGCGCTTTCACCCAAGCGTGGCCTATGTTGCCGGGATTCGTCGCGCCGGCCATGTTCGGCGTGGTGCCCTTCACCGGACACCGGTTGCGCGAGGTCAGAAACTGCCACTGGCGCAGCGTGAAATGCGTCAGCTCGTCAATCCCAATGAAAAGGAATTCCGCGCCTTGATATTGGTAGACGTCGTTCTCGCCCGCGCAGTAGCCGAATCGCGTCGTCGAGCCGTTGTGCCACGTCACGACGTGCTTGCTCTCGTTGTAGCTGCGGTAGAGATCGCGCGGCACGTCGCGGCGAAAATAGTTCAGGATCGAAGTTTCCAGCTCGGGGAACGTGCGCCGCAGCAGCAGTGTGTCCACACCGGGATCGTTGGTGGCCTGGCGAATGGTCTCCCAGAGCAAGGCCTTCGTTTTTCCCGGCCCCGCGGCACCGCCGAAGAGCCGGTACTTCGCTGTGCAGTGGTGAAATTCCGACTGCCGCGGAAACGGCTGATAGTGGTCCAGAATCTCGAACCGTTTGTGAGCCGGAACGGGGCGCTCGGCCGCCTCGTCCTTTTTCTTGTCGGCGGAAACGCGGCGATGCGTACCATGCGCTTCGCGCGCGCGCGCCTTGTGCACTCGTTTCGATTTGTTGTTTGTTGGCATCGTGCCGGCCACCGGTCGCGCGGCGCCGGGCGTCTTCGCGCCCCGCGATCATTCCGCCGGCAGCGGCGACTGTTTCAGGTAGGCCGCCACGCCGATGACGCTGCTCATGATGGCGCTGACTCCCGCAATCGCGAGCGTGGCGCGGAGGCCCGCCTGCAAATTGAATTTGTCGGGATCGATTCCGACGGCTGCGAACCCGGTGATGATTCCATTGGCGGCGCCGGCGATCGCCGCCGCCGCAAGCCCCTTCAACCACACATCCACGCTATGAATCGCCATGGGAAACTCCTTTGTATCTCGCGGCAGCTTTCTCGACGGCCCAACCTGATTCCGGGCGACGCACTGGAGATTTACAGTTCGGTGCGAGAATCGCCTGGAGCAGCTTGAGTTCCCGACGCGGTGGCCCATTGGAGAGGATAGTCTTCCCGCTCTTTTTCCCCCGGCCGTTTCGCAGCCGACGCTGCGTTGCACCTTACACGGGCTTTCTGTTTCGATCTCGTGCGGCCAAGTTTTCTGAGGAAGACCGAAGCCGCCTTTAGCGATCAGGCACTGGGCAGGGCGCAGAATTTGTTTCTCTCGGGCAACGAAGTCTAATGCGCCTGGCTTACGGGTCAAAGTTGTAGAGATAGATCGATTTGCCGACGATTTCATGCGGCGGGCGGTTCTTCAGCCAGGCGAATGAACCGTTTCTCGCGTACTCCAAGGTCAGGAACCGCACGCTGACGGCCACGTAACCGTGAGTCGTAGGCACGTCTGGCGAGAGCATCGAATACGGCGGCAAACCCGCCTTTTCAAGCGGAGCGGTGCCGAAGTAGCGAATGGACACGCGATCCACATGAAGGCCTCTCAGCCGGTCGCTCAGACGATACAGATCCTGCCCCCAATCGAGATCCGACTCCGCGAGGATTCTCTCCGGGTGTGCACCGGCAAACTGGTTGAAATACGCCAAGTAATCCGGCCGCGCCATCCAGCTGCCCGCGACAACCCAGGCGACAAGCACAATCGGCAAGATCAGGACTGGGCGCCATGTGCGTCTGGCCAAAGCCAAGCACTCGGACGCCGCATAACCGGCGAGCACAGCAAGTGGAGGATAAATCGCCAGGATGTGCCGCACGCCGAGATCGATTCTGGTGCCCATGCACACCAGAAAAATGGCGACGGGAAAAATCACCGTAAGGCGTTGTTGCCACGCGCTTCGCTGGAAGCCTCGCATGATCACCACGATGCCAAGGCCCGCGAGAATCAGGAAGCCGATCGGAGTCTTGACTCCAACGACGACGGGAAAGAAATACCACCAACCAGTTTCGCGAAACTCCCCCAGTAAATAGGACCCGTGACCCTGCTCATTGTGCAAGCTCACGACGCGGAGGCCGCGCAGAAATTGGCCGAGCGGAATCGGAGTCTGGACCGCCTTGTAAGCCATGCTCCGGAGAAATGGCCTGTTCGCAAAATTGGCATCGATCTCCGGAATGTCCCCCGTATGAACCGCAACTGGCGCCCAAGAAAACCGGTACCCTCCCCACAGGAGCACCAACACAGCCGCGGACACCATCCCAACCCGCCCAAAGAAGTGGCGCCACCGGAAGGCCCTGAGCGAAGCGGCCCCCTTTTCAAGAGCGAGTACCGCGAAGCCGCAGAGGAAACACGCTCCGAGAAACGGCAGGCTCGAGAACTTGCAGAGAAACGCGAGCGCCAGCGAGACACATAGCAGAACGAGCCTCTGCCACGCCGGTTCCTCCAAGCAACGCAGGAACGCGTACATTGCCAACGCTCCAGATGCGGCGCAAGCCATATCGAGCGTGGCAAGGCCCGCGTGCCCAAGAATCGGCGGGAGGTTTACGAACAGCAGAACACCCCAGACGGCCGCTGCCCTGCCGAACCAGCGACGCGCCCACAAAAAAACAACCAAGCATCCCAGAACGAAAAACGGCAAATTCCCACTTCGCGCCGCGGCGAGATTGTACTTGTAATTGCCGGCCGAATAGAGGATCGCATAACCCTCGTCCTTCGCATCGGTGCGCGAACACGAACGCAGACCCCTCAGATACGGCCCGAGTGCGAGGGCAACACGCGCGAGCGGCGGGTGCTGCGATTCATAGGTGTAGGTTCCCTTGTCGAGCCACTCCATTCCGGCCGCGATGTGGTACGGCTCGTCGTATGTGGCAGAGAGGATATTCCAAGTGCTCACAATGCCTAGGACGGCCGTCGCAATCAGAATGATGACGACGATAGTCCACGGCCAAACGGTGCCATTGCGGGGAATCGTTGCACCTCTCGTCTTTGCTCTTTCCGGATCGCTGCCTTATCTTACTCGATCTGGCAAGAGCGGGCGGCCCATGACGCCGCCAGAGGTGGCCGCCGCAACCTTCTTGGGCCAGATGTCCAGGCCATGCATTGGCGTAGACCGCTGTTCGATAATGAACGGTGGAGAGGAAGCTCTTACCGCACTCAGCCACCGTGTGCTAGCCTCTTCGGCGTCATGGACACACCCGGCATTTCGGCGCGCCGCACGACAGCAGCGTTACGCGACCGCTGGCAAGGACCCGTGTGGTACACGCTGGTGGCCGCCGGGGTTGCGGCGCACCTGTTGGTTGCGGTCATCGCAGGCAACCACATATACGCGCCGTGGTCCGGCCACGGGGACGCTTTCGAGTACATTCAACTCGGGCAGAACCTGGTCGCGGGCGACGGCTTCACCTACGCACATGTACCCACAGCCTTTCGAGCGCCCGCCTACCCGTACCTTCTTTCGGCGCTCATGCGGATGGCCCCGGTGCACTGGCTTGCTCTGCTCCGACTGCTGCAAATGGCCGCCAGCCTGTTGACGGCGTGGCTCTGCGCGCGGCTCGCAAAGAGCTGGTTCGGCGAAATGGCGGGACGCGCCGCGCTGGTGATCGCCCTCCTGCTCCCGACGCTGCTCTACTTCAACGGAGAAATTCTCAGCGAATGCCTATCGGCCCTGCTGGCGGTTTTGTATTTCATGGCGCTGAGCCGATCCGTGCACGTTGCTGGACGGAGGCCGCTCGCACTCTTGGGACTGTGCGCGGGGCTCGCTGCGCTCGTTCGGTTCAACGCGGCCTTGCTCGCTCTGATTGCGTGCGCGGTCGTGTTTGCCTGGTTGCCGCCCACGCGAACCGTTGCACCTGACTCCCGCCTCCAGTTTGGTCAACGCGTTTCTCGCGCGCTCATCGTCGCCGCGTCGTGCGGAATTGTTCTGGCACCGTGGTTGATCCGCACGGCGATCGCATTCCACGGCCAGGCCCTCTTCTCGACCCAAAGCGGTTTGGCCGCCGTGATGGGCATCGTCACGCCGATCAACCGCGGCCAGCCGGGGGAAACGGAAGTCGTCAAGAATTTCCTTGGCTGGGACAACGCGGATGTGGAAACGAATATGCCAGCAAGGCCCGGCCTGCGGGACGAAGTTGCGCTCAACCGGCAAGCCTGGGACGTGGCGCGATCGCTCTTGCCCAAGCAGGGCTGGCGGTTGGCGTCTGGCTCGGCCCTGAAGATTTCCGCTTACTGGCTCGGCACGGATCAGCTCTTCGGCACAACCTCATTTTCCCGAAGCAGCCGAATCGCTCGGCGTCTTGGGACCTTTGCCTATTGGGCTGTGCTCATCGCTGCGATCGCGGGCTGGATCTTCCTGCGCAATTCCGCCCCGTCCATGGCCACCATTCTCGCCGTGTGTGCTCTCCTGATTTCGCTGGGACAACTTCCGTTCGTCATGATTTCCCGCTACCGCATTCCCATCTTTGATCCCGTGCTCTGTGTGCTGGCTGGAGGAGCCTGGGCCGGGCTACTTTCACGCCTCCCTCGCTGGCAGGCCCCCGCGAAGTAAGAGGCCGCCGCGCAGCCGCGCTACTGCATGCGGTACTGCACTTCTACGTTTACGCTGGCGGGCGACGTCGTGCAACCCGCGGCGGCCGTGGAGACGCCAATGGTGAGCGCGGCGCCGGCGGCGTAATTCTGCGTGATCGCGCCGGAATCGTTGGCCGCGGCGGATACGGTGACGTTGACGGGCGTGGTGCCGTCCGTGACGCGCACGACCGCGTTGGTCGTGCACCCGGACGGCGCAGTGATGGCCTGCGCTTGGACGCGCGTGACCGTCACACCCCTGTCTAGCGTGAGCGTCGCGCCCGTGGCCGTGGACGTCAGCGCCGGAAGAAACGCGTGATAAACGCCGCGCGGCGAATTCGTGAACGCCGGGTCGCTCGTCCCTGCGATGAAGCCCGATTGCCCGCGCACCGTGCCCCCTGCGATATCCAGCTTGATGCCGCTGCCGGAGCCGGGGTCAATCATCGTGCCGATGCCGAGGCGCGAGTTGCCGACGTTGTACAGCGCGGGTTGGTCAGCCAGGAGATAGCTAAAGGAATTTTGGTCCATCTTCAGCTTTGAATAGAAAGCGGTGCTCGAACCTGGAGGCGTGGCCGAATTAGTGGTGTAGGTTCCATCATCCGTGAAACTCGTGCCCGTGAAACCGCTTACGCCGAAGGTGTAATAATTGCTGGACTTGTTCAGCCAAACATTCTCCCCGCCGCTTGCAGTGCCACGATAGACCTTCCCGCCTCCAACGCATCCTGCGACGGTCGCATGGTTCAGGGTTATTATGATCTCTCCGGTTGAGGCCAGCGTACCCGTCAATTCGCCTGTGGGCAGCGTTTCGCCACCATCCGGATTGATGCATGTAATCATGTAGTAGTAAGTTCCCGCCGCCAGCGACCCCGCGCTTGTGCTCGAAGAAACTGAAAATTGGCCAGTCGGAAGCTGCGAAACAAGCTGACCCCACTGCACATCGCCGTTGCCCCCATAATCGAGCACGGCGAGGTTGTTAGTGAGCAAAGTTCCTTGGCCACTGACACTAGGGCCGACCGATAAATTCGGCGTGAACCTGCCTCCACTCCCCGCGCCCGCCCCGTTCCGTGTGTTAATCGCCCCAACAGGTGGGTCTTGCCCAGTCGTGTTTACGCTTGTCGCGCCGTAGGCTACCTTTGCCATTCCAGCCTCGAAGAAATCTCCGATGACGGTCTGAACAACCGCATGCCCTCCAATCGACAGGATGGTGGGGTTGTAATTCGAGTAGTTCGAGTCCTGAACCATGTTTCGGACTTCGAGGTAATAAATGAAGGCGTCATCGTCCACGATAAGGCCGTGGTCGTAATTGCTTTCAGTCTGCCCATACTCGAAGCTGATGCCCTGATGTCCGCCGGTGATTGCGCCAATGGGGGCGTCAAACTTGATTGAGTGATAGGAAATCCACATCCGCGAAAAGCGAATGTCTGAATCCATGTAAGTGCTCGTCTCCGCATTGAACCAAATGGCGGGAGGCCCACCGGTTGCCTGCGACGCCACAAGATTGAGATAATCCCCGTAGAATCCAATCACGTTTCCGTCGAGGCGCAGCGGAGACCCCGCCGCGTTTGCGGCCATGTACATATCTATGTTTTGGATTCGCGTGCCCGTCCCTTGCGTCACAACAATCCCGTCGCCGTATCCTCCCGAGACGATGTTCTCAATGTCTCCTTCGCTGGCTACGAATACAGCGCCGACGTGAGAGCTAACACTGATGCCAGTCCACTGAGCGTTCATGTTTTGCGCGCTGGCCGAGCCGCCGTAACCTATCCAATGCGAGGCACCCAGAAGGATTGGAAGCCCCGTGAGATAGACCATGCCTCTTTGCTCAATTTTGGGTACGTAGGGACCAAAGGATGATGGGAGATGTGGAAACCAAAAAAGTCCTGGTGGGATAACGTATGTCGGAGAAAACCCATCTGTACTTGCGCTGAAGGCCGCGAATGCAGCAGCGAGCATCCAAGAATCGTCCTGGTAAACAGGTTGGCCGGTCGCGGAGCTGGACGCAGCGGCGGCCAGCGTGAGTGTAGAGGTCCCTCCGCCGCTCGAAATGGTCGTGAAGAGGGCCTGCGCGGTGACGGCGCTGGGCGCGGTCGTGGGCGCAAAGTCGGGAACCGGGGCCGTCGAGATTCCCATGTCGCAATAGGCGGCGACATACGAAGTGCCGATAGCGGTGTATGTGCCCCCTGAAGTGGCGGACTCATAGACGACGTAGGCGACCGCGTTGGTGACCGCCGCCCATGAAACAAAATTGTAACTGTCGCGGCCGAGCGTTGCGACGCCGTTGGAGATGCACGTGTGTGACGACGCGGCAGACATGCCGAGGTTATTGTCCACCGCCGCAACCTCGTAGCAATACGTCGTCGAGCCTGTGTAGGTGTGGGCGGAAACGGTCGGTGCGGCTGGCGTGGAGAGCGTCGAGTTCGGCCCCGCGCCGTACACCGCGACGCCGCAACCATTTGTCGCCGTGTACGCGCCGCCGCTGATTGTCAGCGTGTGCGAACCGGAGGCAATCGTCCCTGCTGGTGGCGCGAAATAATAGACCTGCGGACAGCCGCCCGCTGGCCCATAGGCCGTGATGTCGCGGTACGGAATCGGCCCCTTGAATCGTTGATTCGAGGCCCACTGCAGATCCTGCGCGGTGGAAGGCACGGGCGCGCCGCCGACGGTTAGCGTGCCGGTGACGGCGGAATTCCCCGCGACAGTGAGATTGCCTCCCAGAGAGAGCGAAAACGCCGAAATTCCGCTGGTGGTCGTGAGCGTCGAAAATGTCGGCGAGGAAGGATCGCTCGGCAGAATCACGTCGGGGAGAACACGCGTGGTAAGGTTCGCGCCGTAGATTTGAATCGTGTATTTTCCGGGAGCCGCGTAGAAGACATAGTTGCCGAGGCCGTCAGTGGTGAGGGGATTCGCGAGCGCCTGCGTCAGCGCGGAATTGGAATAGAGCGTTGCGAGCGGCGAGCACGGCGTCGTGGTCGTCACGGCGGGCTGCGTGCAGATCGCCACGCTGGCCCCGCCGAGCGGCGTGCCGCGCGGGCCGATCACGATGTCGTCCTTGCGCGAGCCTTGCGCGTGGACCCGGCTCGGCGCCACCACAAAGGCCAGCGCGAAAAGCGCCGCCGCAATGGCGAGCCGCCGGCCAAACGTGCACGTCAGATTGCGTTTCATAATCATTGCGGTTGACTCCACGATTGAGTTGCGCCCGTGCGCCCGTGCGCGCAAATGTGGCGAAGGCGCCTTGCAGTTGTCGAGCGTGGCCCGCTTGCGACAGGCCGGTTCTGATTGTAGCGCCGGCCGCAAACGCATCTGTGTTGGCGTTCCCCGCTTGTTTCCGGGCCAACATCCCGCCGCGCTTGTGGAGGCTGCGAACGGAATTAGCCGTTCTCGCTCTCAGCGCCCTGACGGGAAGGTTCTGCAGGGGCGGAGCTTGCTTCCGCCCGCCAGCCGGCAGGCAGGAATGACCCCGTCTCTGTCTTTACATGCGGCCGCGGGCGCTCAGTCGCAGCGGCCGGCGTGCAACAGTGCGAGCGACGGCGAGCACGCCCCGCCGGACGATGCGCCCTTGAATGTCATGACGGCTATGGCGGTCGGGTCGGTGACGCCGATGGAAAACGTCGCAGTCTGCGTGCCGGAACCGCCCGTCAATGTCATCGATTCCATTGCCGCCGAGCAGCCGCACGAGGAATTGCGAATGGAGACGCTGTTATTGAAACCTGTGCCCGCAGTCCAGGAACGTGCCCCCGTCCAATCCATGCCTGAGCCAATGACGATTTCATTCCCCTGCGCGATCGCGCCCGATGTCGTTGCCGAGGGGCTCGCGCTCGAAGGCGTCGCGGTGCCGGTCTGATCCAGGGGTGAGGATGCCGCGGCGCCGGTAATCTCCTCCGCAGCGGGAATGCAGTAGCCGGAGCCGCTGATGCTGCATGTCACCGTGTCGGCGCCGCCGTGAATATTCGCCGCGTAGTAACAAACCAGCGCGGCGCTGCTATTATTGAATCTCGCGATGGCGCTGCTGAAGGTGTCGCCCTGCGAGTCGCTGAACGTCGGCGCATTGGTGCCGTTGTTGAAACCGCCGCAGGCGACGATGAGATTGCCCGCCGTCGTGTTCGACCCGAAGCTGAAGCTGCACGTGGCCTCGTAAGTGCACGCGTTGTTCGAGGCCCATTGCACGTGCGTCTGCCCGCGGACCTGCGGCGGCGCCGCGCAGAGGATCGCGATGACGGCCGCCACGCTGGCGAGAATGGTTTTGAATCTGCTCATGGATCTCTCCGCGTGTTCCAGTGCGAGGCTTCAGTTCGCCGTGCTCAATTGCACGTAAGTCACGTTACCGCTGGCCTGGCCGCTGCCGGAGAGGAGCAGGCAGACGTTGTCGCCGGACGTGGCCGTCTTCATCACCCAGGCCTGGCCACTGCCGAGCGCGAAGCCGCCGTTCGCGGCCCAATTCTGGCCTGTGGCCGCGGTCGCGCCGCCGGCGAGCGCCGCTGTTCCCGTGCCGCACGTCGTGCCAGTGCCTTCGACGAACGCGATGTTTTGCGCCGTCGCCGTGACGAGAAGGACCGAACAAAGAAACGTGTAGTTCGAGCCGGTAATAATTTGTCCGCTCGCCGTGAGATTGATATTCGCAACCGAGCGCCCCTTCTGTTCGCACGGGTCCACGTAAAATCCCGTGAGATTGCCCGAGGCGTTTTGCCCGCCGAGATACGCCGCTTTCAACGGAACGGCAGAGCCCGTGGCGCCGTCAGACGCGTCTTGTGTGCCGAACGTGCCCGTGCCGGCGTTGGCGGTGACGGTCCATGAGCCGGACTCTGTGGTAGGAACGCTTGAATTGGTCCCTGACAGGGTGACGAGCCATGGGGTTGTGTTAGCAGTATTCCCCGGCTGTACAGTCCACGTTCCGCTCTCGGTGGCCGCCACCGTCCACGAGCCAGACTCGGATGCCGGAACTGTGGAGTTGGCGCCTGAGAGCGAAACGAGCCATGGCGTAGTATTCGCGGTATTGCCAGGTTGCACCGTCCAGGCGCCACTCTCACTTGCAGGGACAGTCGAATTCGTCCCTGATAATGTCACTAGCCACGGTGTGGTGTTCGCCGTGTTTCCAGGTTGGACTGTCCACGTGCCGCCCTCATTTGCGGTCACTGTTCCAGAAACCGGCTGTGTGCTTTGCCAAAACGTCCCCGTCACAGCGATGGAAGAATTGCCCACGTCAACGTAGAGGTATTTGTTCGTATCATCGCGCAAGCGGTCCCACGTGGTTCCGTTGAAGGCGTAGAGCCAGGCCGCCGACTGCCCATTGTTTGAAGAGGTCGAGACCGCGTCCGCGTTGTTGTTAAATGAACCGCCTGAACACCCCACGACGCAATCCGTGTAGAGGTAGCTGTTGGAGTCCATCCGCAGCCGACCCGCATTGCCGCTGCTGATGCTCGGTGCGGATCCGCTGGTGTAGTACGCGCCCATCACGTTAATCGCCGTGCTGCCCACGGAGAAAGCGGTATTGTCGGAGAAGCCCGAGGCGGCCGTGCAACCCACGACGCAATGCACCAATAGCGCGCTGTTCGAGGAATCGTAGAGCGCGCTCGACACCACCGCCCCGCCCACCAACGCCAGGTTCATCTGGCTGGCGCCCTGCTGAAGTTGCGGATACAGCGCGCTCGGCGAGATGGCGAGAGCAAGCAAATTATCGTCCGCGTCCCGTCCGCGGAGCGACACCATGCCTTGCCTGCCAGCCGTCAGATTCGGCGCCGGAGCCGCGTGCGCCCCGCGCGGAACACCGAGCGCCCAGAGTGCGACGGGACAAATGATGAACGCAACCACAGGCAAGAGTCTCCCGAGCCAGCCGCGCGTGGGTGCAGGTGCGGGCGGCGCCGGCCCGCCGTGCAATTTCGGCCCTGCAAGATCCAGCAAGCCGCGCAGAATTCCGAATTCGACGGCCGTCGCTTGCTCCGGATCGTCTTTCGGCGCGAGAATTCGCAATTCGCGATCGCCGTGCACAATTCCCCCGGGCCGATCCACGATCACAGGCAATTTCGAGAGCTGCGCGACGTGGCGCAGCACGGCGGCTTCGAGCGGCGAGTCCGCCGAGTCAAACGCGATTTCGCTGGCCGTGTGCGTTTCCACGGTGATGACGTAGCCCGCCTGCGGCGCGCTCGTCACGGCGTCCGCCGGGAGAAATTCCGTCACCGCAAAGCCCGCCTGGCGCAGCAAGCCGCGCGTGGCGCGGGCGCAGTCATTTTCACCAACGATTTTGATTCGCATGTGTTCCTTGTGCCGAATGGCTGAAGATGAGTGTCGCGTGGCGAGCCGTACGCGTCGCGCTCGGTCAGCGGACGAACGTCACGATGACCGGGCCCGTGCCGGACGCCGCTTGCAAGTACGCAATCGTATCGCCGGCGAGAAAACGCGCACCCGTCCCGGCGTCCTGCGGATTCGAGCCGTGCCGCGGTGCCAGGATGCCGTCCTGCGCGCCCGCGGGGATGATGTCCTGCGTCGTGGCGTCGCCGGAATCCGTGCGCACGGAAAGATTCACGAGCTGCGAATTCTTGATCGCCACGCCGATGCAGTCCATCGGCGCGACAACCGGCGTCCAGGAAACCGTGTCCACCGAAATCTGCATCTTGCGATAGTTGGGATGCGATGCCATGAAGGATGCCCTTCCCTACGGCAGCAGCTTGGCCGTGAAGGTGCTGCCGCCGGTGGCGCTGGAGACCTTGATGCGCAGGAAATTCGCGCGGACGCCGGCGACGGTGCGCGCTTCGCCCGTGGTGCTGGTGGACGTGTCGACGGTAGCGTACTCGGAATCGACGTCGGCCATCGCGCCTTGCAGCACGATGCTCACCGCGGAGGGCACCGTCGCGAAGATCGTCTGCCAGCGCACGGTGCGGTCGTCGTTGGCGAATCCCGAGGGATTCGTGAGTGCAAATTGTGCGCCCGCGGTGGCGCTGGTGGGCAAAGTCTCGGCGTTGAAGGAGTAGCCGACGTCGCCGGGAAACAGCGACAACGGCGGAAACGTGTTCGCGTAAACAGGCATCTTTGCCTCTTTCTGCCGCCCTCCCCGGGCCGGCGCAAAATTGAGTTCGCTGGAAGTGGCCGTGAGACCCGGCGGCCGTTGCGGCACTGCCGGAAGATGATGGCGAAAGGCTGGCTGAAAAACAAAAACGCCCGAGAAACTTTCTCTCGGGCGGCCACTGACTATACTCTTACGACCCCAGCATACCACGCGTGTCAAGTTTTTTCTGCGGGTCGCGCAAATCGCCAATGTTTATGCGCGTGCGAGCCCGTTTTGCCGGCCTTGTTCGCGCCCACCACTTTTTCTCTCGGGCCGTCCTTTGCCCTACGTCCCGCACAAGTTTCCTATTTGTTACTACACATACAAGAAATCAGGATTGCTTGTCCTTGTGCCAATTCGGTACACTGCGACTAAGCTTTTGACCGCAGGCTTGGGCCAGGCCATTTGTCGCTACGGCGCGCCCGAATTCCTCCGCAGCGCAACGAAGTGAGCAGGAATTGAACGAGACAACGCCGCCTTTATCGGTCCTCGTCGTCGACGATTCCGCCGTCGCGCG
>Ga0187769_10001588_pt1 | contig 12991 bp, 9 predicted proteins | sample 0116_SJ02_MP02_1_FD_133140 | JGI IMG/M metagenome (GOLD analysis project Ga0187769, IMG submission 133140) | Tropical peat soil microbial communities from peatlands in Department of Meta, Colombia - 0116_SJ02_MP02_10_MG | ecosystem: Environmental > Terrestrial > Soil > Wetlands > Peat | place... | reverse complement strand
TGTCCCACTGATTGTTTGGAGTTGACCCAGGATTTCGAGCTGGCCAACTACACCCGCGAGGGCATGATCTGGGATCGCCAGACTTTGGAAATGGGACCGAAGCCGACGGTTTACAAAAAGTAGTAGAAGAGGAACCGCACATTGGGCTGATCGGCCTTTTAAACAGCGGATTGCCAAGAAGATCTCAGTAAGAAATACGGAGGCACGGAGGATACCTATCTCCGTGCCTCAGTGGCGTTGTCGCCGTTCTCTACGGGGCGAACAGGTTCGCACAGTGGCCGGGTTGGCTGGGATGATGCGAGATCTTCCCGCCCTTAGGGATGCACTGGCTGGGCGGCAACTTTTTGTCGTTCTCGACGTAATCCACCAGCAGGTCAAATGCTTTCTGCGCATGCGGCTGGATGACCTCCAGTTGTCCGGGGAACAACAGGGTGTAGCTCTCAATGTGGTTTCCGTTCTGGACTTCATAGAGCCGATACGGCGGATGATGGCTGTCGTGGTGCCGGCGCGATTCCAGCACGCGTTGTTCATAGGCGCGCGCGCCACGCTTGATGGGGAGTAGCGCGTCCATAGTGCCGGCGACCGTAATGAGCGGCTTGCCGATGTCGCCGCTGGTTTCGATTTCGTCGACACTGCGGAACACACCGGGAACCGTTTGAATGCGCGACAAGTAATCATAGTTCGGTAGGTTACCTGCCTGGTTGACGGTTAGGTCTCCGTAGGTGTCGAAGGTGGGGTCAAAACGCTTCTGCCACTGGCACGCCGTGACTTCCCAAAACTGCGCCGAATAATGGCCCCACAGCGTGCCGAAGCTTTTGTCGGTCTCCGATGCCGCAGTCGTACAGGTGGTAACGATATCCGGTGGATACCCGGCGGCGATGATGTTCTGCGCTTCCGTGCTGTTGGCTTTGCAGCCCCCGGCCACGTAGCCGGGGAAGTTCGTGATGGCGGGCGGCAAGTCAATCAGGATATTAGGCCCACGCGGATCGACGAACGTGCCCTCCCAATCCACGCCACCGTCGAAGATTTCAGGCGCTTCTTCCAAAGCACGGCGCACCTGGTATCCGCCATTGGAGACGCCAACCACGTAGGTACGGCGCGCGTGTTGATGGTAATTGACCTTCAGCGCCTTCTGCGCCAAGCGGGCAGTCTCGACAATGTAGCGCGTCCATTGCGTGAATGGCTTAAGGCGGTCGTGGCCGACGCCCGGGTAATCCGCGACAAGCAGGTCGTTGTCGTAAAAGTGGACCCAGAACAGCGACTCGATGTTCGTGGGGTCCGGAGTCAGCCGGCAGGAGAAGGGATCGCCGGCCGGTTGGGTGACCGAGCCAAGTGCGACAAAGAACACGTTGAGCACACCCTTGTTCTGCGACGCATACGCGTACCCCTTAGGCAGCACGTAGTCGCTCCACGCCCAGTCCCCGTTGAACTCGCTGCGCGTGCCGCTGGCGCCGGCCACTACGAGTTTGCCGTTCCAGTCGTCTGGAAAACGCAGCAGGAAACGCGCTTCCCCGGCGGGGTCATCGGCGAACCAGCCTTCCACTTGGATCCCAGGCACTTTCGGGCCGGAAGTCGAGGTCGGGCCGACGGAGATGACTTCAAGGTCGGTGACCGGCGTGAACGAAAAGTTCGAGCCCTCGAGCGCGGTCGGTGCTGGCAGCGGAGTGCCGTCGGCGAACGTAGTCACGAGAGTATTGTCCGCCGGCGTGACCGGGGGTGCAGGCGGGTTGGGTGTGCGCAGGTCGTCGGTGTGAAAGCATGTGGCATCGATCGTCTTGCCGGCTAGGAACGCGAGCACTTCTGGGCAGCGATCCGCGGCAGCGCGACAAGGAAATGCACACACCACAACCGCAAGCGGAATGGCCAAAATTAGTGCACTTCTTGTTCTCATCTCATGTCCCTCCACAGTGAACTGGTCTAACGACAGGACCGTCTTCGCAGCTTGCGCGAGGCAAAGCTGCAATGGTGTTGGATTGGGTGCTGGAAGCTACCCTTTGGGGAAAAAGGGCAGCCGAAAATCTACGCAGCTGCAGCTCCGCTGTCAAGCGAAATCGGCGAAGAACCGCTCTGGGCAAGGGAAGCCAGCGATTGGGTTGGTCGCCGGCGCGCGACCGCTAAGCCTTTTGGCGGACGGCCGATTTTTTCTCGGCCCGGGCCTGTTGAACGACCGCCGGCTGCTGCTGGGTCATGCAGTGTAGCGTGCCGAGACCCCATACGAGGTCGCCGGAATGAATGCCCACGACCTGACGGCTGGGGAACAGCCCGGCCAAAATTTCCAGCGCGCGGCGATCATTACTGTCGTTAAACGTAGGTACCAGCACCAGCCGGTTGGCGATGTAGAAGTTGGCATAGCTGGCGGGCAGACGTTGTCCGCAGAAGACGACCGGGGCGGGCATGGGCAGCTCGACTACCCGCAGCGGCCTGCCGTCTTGGTCCGTCGCCGTGCGCAGGCGGCGCCAGTTCTCCCTCAGTGGCCCGTAGTTGGGATCGCTGGGTTCGGTCTCGACGCACGCCACTACCGTATCGGGCGCAACGAAGCGTGCGATGTCGTCGACGTGGCCGTGGGTGTCGTCGCCGGCGATGCCGCGCTCCAGCCAGATCACGCGGCGCACGCCGAGATAATCCGCGAAAAGCTGTTCCAGCTCGGCCCGCCCAAGCCCAGGGTTGCGCTGCTGGGTGGAGCTGAGCAGGCACTCCTCGGTGGTCAGCATCGCGCCGCGGCCGTTCACGTCGATGCTGCCGCCTTCCAGGACCACGTGCTGCGGGCGGCCATTCACCGTAGCCATCGGCCGCCACTGCGGCAGCCGTAGGCGGCGCGCCACTTTGCCGGCGATGGTCGCGTCCTTCTGCCAGTCGTGATACTTGGCCCAAGCATTGAAGCGCCAATTGCTGATTGCCACCGGCTGCCGCGGACGCGATTCCGAGACTACGAAAATGGGGCCGCAGTCGCGCGTCCAGCCGCGATTCGTTGGCCAGAGATAGAAGGCGAGGGCCTCGGTGTTGATATGAGATTGCTTCAGGATGTCAAGGGCGAGTTTGCGGGCGGTCGCGTCCTCAGCAATGATGGCCACCCGCTCGACCCGCGACAAGTGGCGCACGATTTCGGCGTAGACCCACGGGATGGCTGCGAATTTTCCCGGCCAATCCGTGCGATTGTGGGGCCAAGCGATCCAAGTGGCAGTGTGCGGCTCCCACTCGGCAGGCATGCGGTAGCCGAGGGCGGCGGGTAGTATGGTTTCGCGTTTCACGTTTCGCGGCAGAGGCAGCTTGGCCATGCGCTGGTTTTAATCGAGGAATCGCTGTGTGATCCCGGCATAACTGTCCACGCGGCGGTCGCGCAGAAAGGGCCAATTGCGCCGCACGTCTTCCAGGCGGCCCAGGTCTACCTCGCCAATCAAAATTTCTTCACGGTCGCTGGACGCTTCGGCAACCACAACCCCAAACGGATCCGCGAGAAATGATCCTCCCCAAAACTCCAAGCCTGCGCCCGGCGCGGTGTTGCCGTTCACGTTGCCGTTCTCGTGTCCGACGCGGTTGACCACCGCAACGTAAACGCCATTGGCGATGGCGTGTGCGCGCTGCATGGTGCGCCAGGCATCATGTTGTGCGGCCCCGAACTCCTGTTTCTCCGCCGGGTGCCATCCAATGGCGGTGGGATAAAAAAGAACCTGTGCGCCCGCCAGCGCCGTCAGCCGCGCGCCCTCCGGATACCACTGGTCCCAGCAGACCAGCGTGCCGATCTTGCCCGCCGGTGTGTCGAAGGCACGGAAGCCAAGGTCGCCGGGGGTGAAATAGAACTTCTCATAGTAGAGAGGGTCGTCGGGGATGTGCATCTTGCGGTAAATGCCTTTGACCGAGCCGTCGCTATCAAGCACCACCGCAGTGTTGTGATAGATGCCGGGCGCACGCCGCTCGAAAACCGAGGCGATGATGACTACCTTTGTGTGGCGCGCCACTTCGGCGAGCATGTCAGTCGTTGGACCGGGCACCGGTTCAGCCAAGTCGAACAGGGCGACGTCTTCGCGTTGGCAGAAGTACTGGGTGCGGAAGAGCTCCGGCAGGCAGATTATCTGCGCGCCGCGGGCGGCCGCATTACGCACCAAGTCGACGGCGTGACCGACATTTTGCTCGGGGTCCGGCCCGCAGCTCATCTGGATCAAGCCGACTTTAGAGCGCTGAATTGGCAATCCCAAACTCCCACCACGTTTTTAACATGAACGGCGCCCGTCATGGTGTTAACACCGCTCGACGTGTGCGTGTGAAATCAAACCTGCCTAGATACATAGGACGCGAAACTGGCGGCGTGGTGGTAGTCGAGTCTACTGGGTAAGGTGACGAGTTCAGGGTAGGAAAACCCCAGATGTCGCCATTCGTCATGTCGACCACCATCTTGCCCATAACCTGACGGCTACCATCCGGGTCTCGGAGCGTGACATATCCCGGCTCGATAAAGAATGGGTATACATCCGGCCCCTGCGCGTGTACGGGCGAGGCGGTGAAGAATGGCCGCAACGCCACCACGCCGAGAAAGAGCGCGATGATCAACAACAAAATCTTGATGGTTCCGTCCGGCCGCATATGATCCTCCTGCCAAAAAGCGAAGCCGTAATCCCGTGTTCGTGATTGACGGCTGTCGCGCTCAAGCTGTAGCTTTCAACTTCAAACTTACAATACTCCGCGAGGACGGCATTTGAAACACGGCGATCAGGAAGGCGTTGGGAACATTCGCAAGCTGCACGATCCGGTCGAAGACAAGTTGGTGCCCATTCACCCGCTAGACCTGGAGCAGGTGAAGAGCGTTGACGGCTTGGTGCGCAGCATGGGCGACACCGCGTTCACTGGCCGGCAAGTCGGCGAAGCGGCGGATGTGCTGGAAGCCATGGCGCGCGACCGCGACTGCTTCGTGGTGATGACTCTGGCGGGCGCGATGACCGTGGCCAAGCAAGGACTAATCGTCACGGACTTGATCGACCGCGGCGTGGTCCACGCGCTTGTGTCCACGGGCGCGCTCATGGCCCACGGGCTGGTCGAAGCTACCGGTCGCTCACACTTCCGCTACAACCCCAGCATGAGCGACGTGGAACTCTATGAAGCCGGCTACAACCGCGTGTACGACACGCTGGAGCCGGAGCGCAACCTCGACGACGTCGAAACGGTGGTCTTCGACGTCCTGAGGCAGTGGGACTCAAAAGAGATCGCATGCTCGTGGAAGCTGAATCGCGCCATCGGCGAATACCTGGTAAAGCACGCGCCCGGGCGCGGCATTCTGAAGTCGGCGTGTCAGAAGAAGGTGCCGGTGTTCGTCCCAGCGTTCACCGATTCGGAGCTGGGGCTGGACTTCGCGCTTACCAACCGCATTCGCGCCCGCGAGGGCCAGCCGCGCCTGCGCTACGATCCATTTGACGACCTGGAATGTTTCGCCGAGACGCTGCTCCAGCAGAAGCGCCTTGGGATCTTCACCATCGGCGGCGGAGTGCCGCGCAACTGGGCGCAGCAGTTCGGTCCCTACATGGAACTGCGCAATCGGCGCGCAGGCGAAAACGTGCCGCTCAAGCGTTATCACTACGGCGTGCGCATTTGCCCCGAGCCGGTGTATTGGGGCGGCCTGTCAGGGAGTCCGTACACCGAGGCGGTTTCCTGGGGAAAGTTCGTGCCCCCGGAAGAAGGTGGACGCTTCGCAGAGGCGTTCCTGGACGCGACCGTAGGATTGCCCTTGATTGTGGGGGCGGTACTGGAACGGTTGAAGAAATAGGTCCAGCTCCGTAGGCGTGGATGAACCGTCTTTGGAAGGGCGCGGCTTCAAGCCGCGCCGTTTGTGCCTTAAATTGTCATGCCGAGCAGCGCGAGGGAGCAGTGCGAACCGAGCGCGGTCGCGAAGATCTGCAGTCTGGGCAGGCCAGCACAGCTGCAGATCCCTCACTCGCGCTCCCTCACTCCGTTCAGTCGCGCTTCGTTCGGGATGACAACTTGTAGGGCACATTGCGGCGCGGCTGAAGCCGCGCCCTTTCAAGACGGGCAATCTTTCAGCGGCGTATTGAGCTGTACCCCTCCGAAAACCTCGAACCTACCACTTCACCGGCGCGGGCTCGGGCACGGCCGCGCCATCGGCGCGCGCGTCCGACGCGCCATAGTTCACCTTTGCTTTCGAATCGTGCAGCACTGCCTGGCCACGGCCCATGGCCGTCGAGAAGTCTCCTACGCATTCCAAATCGTGTCCCATGGCCGAAAGCTGCTCCACAACCTGTGGCGGCACGCGCGACTCGAGCAAGATGCTGCGGCCCACTCTTTCGCCAACCGTAAAACGGGCGAGCTCAAGCGCCGCCTGGATATTCATGCCGTAATCGACCACATTGGAAACGAACTGCGCGTGCGCCAGCGGCTGGTTGGCGCCGCCCATGATGCCGAATCCGATGTGCTGATCGCCACGCTCCATAAAGGCTGGGATGATGGTGTGGAAGGGCCTCTTGCGCGGCGCCAGCGCGTTGGGATGCGAGGGGTCGAGCGAGAACAGCGCGCCTCGGCTCTGCAGCACGAATCCCATGCCGCGAACGGTGATGCCGGATCCGAAGCCGATGTAGTTGCTCTGGATCAGGGAGGCGATGTTGCCCTCACGATCGACTGCCGCAAGATAGGTGGTGTCACTGCCAGGAGGCCGGCCGAACTCGAAGTCGCCGGCGCGGTCGCGCGCCATGAGCCGGGCGCGCTGTTTGGCATACTTCTTGGAGAGCAGGCCTTTCACCGGCACCTTCGCAAAGCGCGGATCGGCGTTGTAACGCTCCAGGTCAGCATAGGCCAGCTTCATGGCTTCGATTTTCTTGTGCAATTCACAGGTGCTGAGCGGCCCCCCCGGCGCGGCCGCGGTGGTTTCCATGATGTTCAGCATTTCGAGCGCGGCCATGCCTTGGCCGTTGGGCGGCAGCTCGTAGATGGTCCAGCCACGATAGGTGGTCGAGATCGGATCTACCCATTTAGCGTCAAACTCCGCCAAGTCGTCCTCGGACATGGTGCCGCCATGTGCCTTCGACGTGCTGACAATGGCGCGCGCGATCTTGCCACGATAGAACGCCTTGGCGCCGTCGTCGGCGACCATGCGTAATGACCTCGCCAGGTCGGGATTGCGGAAGATCGCGCCCACGGCGGGAACCTTGCCGCCAGGAAGATATACGCGCTGGCTCTCCTTGTCGTGCGCCAGCGCCTCCGGCCCGACTTGCCAGTAACCTTGGATCACCTCGGGCACGGGATAGCCGTTTTCTGCATAGAAGATTGCTGGCGCGAAGAGCTCTTTCCAACGGCGCTGGCCGAAGCGGCGATGCAGCTTGCTCCAGCCCTCCACCACCCCGGGCACCGTAACCGAATCAATCCCGTCTTGCGGCATAGACCGGTATCCCTTGCCCTTGAGGTACTCGATGGTAAGCCCTGCGGGCGCCCAGCCACTGGCGTTCATTCCGTAGAGCTTGCGCTTTTTCGCCTGCCAATAAAGCACGAACAGGTCGCCGCCCATGCCGTTCATCATGGGCTCGGTTACGCCCAGAACGGCGTTGGCGGCGATGGCCGCGTCCGCCGCGGAGCCGTTACGCGCCAACACCTCGGCCCCCGCCTGCGAGGCAAGGGCATGTGCGGTAGCTACGATGCCGTAGCGGGTGATGACCATGGAACGTGCGTGCGAGCGTGCGTACATAGCTGTCGACTCTGGCACCCCGATGGTGAGCGGCTATTGTGCAGCCGGGGGCATCCCTGACATTTTAGACCGGGCACATCCCTGACACTTCCTGATCCGGTTCGGATAGGAGAGGGACTCCAACCGCAGCCCGTAAGGGCGAAATTTGTTTGAGCCCAGCGCGTAAGCGCTGGGTCAGAAATCAAAAATACCATTACAGCCCCGCCAGGGGCGGCACAAGAGAATATGTCTGGGGCCCAGGCGCGCAATCCCCGCCACGGCAGATTTTCTCCGAGGGTGCCGCCCTCCGGGCTGATTCTTCTTTTTGAACTGGTTCCCAGCGCTGAGGCGCTGGGCTCAAACAAATGTCGCCCTGGCGGGCTCTAGACTGGTTCCAGCGTAGATGTACCCGAAAGCGAAACGCTCTGAAAGGGCGCGGCTTCCAGCCGCGCCGCAGGCAGTCCTCCCAGATTGTCATCCCGAGAGAGCGCGAGGGAGCCTGGCGACCGAGCGCGAATCGAGGGATCTGCATTCGCGTTCTTTGTGACTGCAGATCCCTCGCTACGCGCTCGCCTCGCTCAACTCGGCTCGCGCTTGCTCGGGATGACAATTCGTGAAAGCGCCCTTCACGGAACGCCTGGAAGGCGTGCCCTTTCAAAGAAGCTGCGTACACCTATTGTGAATCCGCTATAGTCGACGCCCTCGGTACCCGGAGCAAAGTGTCAACCTGTGCCCGGTCTGTTCTGTCAGGGATGTACCCCGTCTGCAGCAAGAGCAGGCCACGGCGTCAGCCGTGGAAATAGAGCAAGAGCTCGCGCGAGAGGGCGCAAGATTGCAGCAATACCCCACCCGAGCAAAAGAAGCTCGAGTGGGCCACCCTCAAACGTGACTAGGGAGACGAAATGCTAGGCTGGGCCACCGGCCCCCGCCCTTTGCGGCCAACAGCGGGCCGCAAAGGATAGGGTACTGCGGCGTGTGTAGTCACCAAGACTTTTGCACTGTCGTTGGAGCAAGGCGGGCACGGTTAGTTGCTACCTCATGCCACAGTTGATTGGCAGTCTGGGCCACGACAGCGGCGGTGTTGCGCGGGCTGAGTGCCGGAGACCCCTGCTGCGAGTTGGGTGAGCCCCACTATTGCGAAGCGTCCGTAGGTAGTGCAACAACGCCTTCGTTTCGGGCGTGATTAGCCGAGTATCCCGCGTCTTCCATCGAACCTGAAACATGGTCTCGATCAGGTCGTAAAAACAAACGTCGACTTCGCAGGCAGGGGATTTCTTGCCCCTAGATTCGAGCACGATCTTTCGCACATCGGCAATCTTACGGAGCACGCCCTCAAGCCCTCGCCCAGCTATGAGCAAGGCGACCTCGTCAAATCCTACCGAGAACAGATTTCTCGCTAGCCGGAAGTCAGATTCGAGTGAATCAGGGAGATCAAGTTCGTCGACAATGAACCGATGGTCTGTCTGTACGAACTTTTCATAACCCTGCAGCAACTCGCCTACGTCTGTGGTGAGCTGCTGGATCTCCATCACGATTCGGCCTGTTTGTGCATAGCGTCCCCAGTGTTCCAGAATGTCGTGTTGGTGAAGGAATCCATAGGATGCGTCGCTCTTTGCGAGTCTCTTGTGGTACAGGAGCAATTCCTCACCCGCGAGTACCAGCTCCTGAACAGCCCTGTGCGCTTGGCTTATGGCTGAGGCATCGTTCGGTGGACGGGAGCGGGGCTCCCCCTTAAAACCCAGTTCCCGCAGCGACTCTGTGGCTTCCGTCAGTTTCTTTGCCGCGTTCCAGAGAGCGCATTCCGTCTCGAAGGTGGAATCTCGCAGAGCAAGCCGAAGCTTCACTGGGCGGTCCAGTTCCACAGGATGGACGGCATCTACATACTCCTCCCAGGAACTCCAAAGCCATGCCATAGGCCGAATCTACTGCGGGAACTTAGGCGCAGGCAAGCTTGAAGATCGCTCGCGCCCTGTTACTTGGGCAGTTGCATTAGGCCAGTGATGTCTGAAACACTCATTGAATCGGAGGGCTTATGTCTGCAGGAAAATACGGGCTGGCACTGGATGATGGAACGCTGGGAAGTGCTGCGCCAGGCGCAATGGCCGCAACTGGACGCTGCCGGCTTGATGACCTTGGCGCGCTGGGTGGCAGTCCTGTTGCTGGCCTTCGGCGCCGCCCACCTGCTGGCCAAATGGGCAGGGCAGAAGTTTTCGCAGCGGGTCGAGTTACCGGAAACAAGAATGGAGCAAACGTCCAGAGCTGCGTCCTGATGATGATGGGCAGGAACCGGCGTACTCAGTGGCGTGCGCATGGGTGCTACCTTTTTTGTTTTCGTGCTACGACCTAGAAGGTGAGAGGGGACAAGAACATGGGCGATCTCAGTCGCATTGGTGTTTCGATCGATTCCGAGCTGCTTCGCCGTTTTGACCGGCTGATCGCCGGCCGAGGATATGAGAACCGCTCGGAGGCGTTTCGCGACTTGATCCGGGACCGGCTGGTGGGCTCGGCAGTGGTTGCGGAGAATGCCTATGTGGTGGGAGCCGTCACCCTGATCTACGACCATCACACGCGGCTGCTGCCGGAGAAACTGACCGACATCCAGCACGACCACCATGAGGTCATTATTTCGACGTTGCACGCCCATCTCGACCACGATACCTGCCTCGAAGTGATCGCACTTCGGGGAAAGTCGCGCTCCGTCCAGGAACTGGCTGACCGATTGATCAGCACCAAGGGCGTGCAGCACGGGCGTCTGGTCATGAGCGCGCCACAGGTGCTGTCGCACCATGGCAGCAACCACCACCACCATCGCCACAAGCATCGGCATTAGGTTTTGAACGGCCCCAGGGCTCCGAGAAAATTTCGCCTTCAGGTAGCACGAAATGGCAAAACGTAATATCCAGCGGCCTGACACCCTATTGCTTCTGTTCGTTCTAGCAATGATGCTCACTTCACTCTTGGTTGCTGCGCAGGACAAGACGCCGGTCGCCACGAGTGATAAGGCTTATCCGCCCCAGCTATCAGGAACTGTCGTTGACGCGTCTGGCGCGGTGATTGCCGGGGCTACCGTGCAGGCTAGAAGCGCGAACGGTACTGTGCGAACAACGACACAGTCGGACACGAAGGGCTCCTTCATTATTTCTGGACTCTCGGCAGGTGATTATCAGCTCGTGGTATCTCGTCCCGGTTTTGAAACCAAAGAAATGCCCGTCACCATAGGGACCACCGAGGCGCCGGCCGCGCTGCACATTTCTCTGGCTGTGGGCTCCGTGAGCACCGCCATCAACGTGGAGGGCCGGGGGGATGACCTCATCGGAATTGCCGAGTCCGCCACCGAGGGGACGGTAGGCGCAACGGAAATCGAAGACCGTCCGATTCTTCGTTCGGGAGAAGTCTTGGAGACGCTTCCCGGTCTCATCATCACGCAACACGCCGGCGGCGGCAAGGCCAACCAATATTTTCTTCGCGGCTTCAATCTCGACCACGGCACAGATTTCGCCATCTTCCTCGACGGTATGCCGCTGAACCTGCCGTCGCACGCGCACGGCGAAGGGTACTCGGACATGAATATCGTCATCCCGGAGTTTGTGCAGCGGGTGAACTTCGAAAAAGGTCCTTACTACGCCGATGTCGGCAACTTTGGCGCGGCGGGATCGGCGCACATGGAGTTCTTCAAAACACTGCCCCAGAACTTCATCAAGGTGGAAGGCGGCATGGATGGCTATGGGCGGTTGGTTTTCGGGGTATCGCGAAAGCTAGGCGCGGGCAATTTGCTGTACGGCGCAGAAATGTATCACGACAACGGCCCATGGACGACGCATGAGGATAACTATTACAGATATAACGGCCTCGTAACCTACAGCCAGGGAGCGAACGACAAAGGTTTCAGCATCACGGCCCACGCTTACCGTGGAACATGGAACTCGAGCGATCAAATCCCTGTTGACGCCGTGCCCCTGGTTGGTTACTTCGGCGCACTGAACCCAACCGACGGTGGCGAGTCACAGCGTTACAGCTTGCAGGGAGAATGGCATCGCCAGGATGCAAATTCCCAGACGAAGATCACGGCTTACGGGTTTTATTACGATCTCAACTTGTTCTCCGACTTCACTTACTTCCTCGATGACCCCAATAAGGGTGATCAGTTCGAACAGCAGGACCGGCGCTGGGTGGCTGGGCTGGACGCACACCATACGATCTTCAGCCAATGGTTTGGCCGCAAAGTGGAAAACACGATCGGCGTGCAGGTCCGCAACGATTGGGTCCACAACGGCCTTTACCGAACGGAAAATCGTGTGCGCACGGACAAGAATGATAGCAACGCCTGCAATGACGAACCCATCCCCGAGTGCGTTACCAATCCGAATCTGATCGCGGTGCTGCCCGCGGCCACGGATCTGAATAAATTCACGGACACGCTGGTCGGTTTTTATGTGGAAAATAAGGTCCAGTGGTCGGCGAAATTCCGCTCCGTCCTGGCCCTGCGCGGCGACGATGCAAGATATATCGTCACCAGCTTGACTCCCTCTTATGTCGCCAGCGAATTGCCTGGCGCTCCGGTGGTCAACTTTGCGCAGCTCAATTCCGGCTCGGCCAGCAAGTTCCTGCCCCAACCAAAATTAAGTCTGATTTTCGGGCCGTGGTCCAAGACGGAGTTCTACGTACAGGGCGGATTCAGCTATCACAGCAACGACGCGCGTGGCGCAACCCAAAGGGTGGAACCGATTTCGCCAGCCAATCCTTTCCCCACCTCCGTTGCTCCAATTTCCCCGCTGGTCCAACTCAAAGGCGGGGAATTCGGTGTGCGCACCGCGGCCGTGCCCCATCTGCAAAGCACTCTTTCGTTCTGGTATCTCCGCAGCAATTCCGAACTGGAGCAGGATGGCGACACCGGCGGCACGGTGCCTTCTGAACAGTCGAGCAACCGCTATGGCATCGAATGGGCAAACTACTTCACGCCTACGGAACATTTGGCTGTTGATTTAGACATGGCGGACTCGCGCGCCCAATTTACCCAAATCGACCCGGCTGATGCGGCGTTCACCAACTTGGGTGGCGGCCAGTATCCGGTGCAGGGCCCGGGTGGCAAACTGGTTCCCGAAGCGGTTAAGGTGGTGATTGCATCGGGCATCACACTGCACGATTACAAAGGCTTTACATCGACCCTGCGCCTGCGCTATTTCGGCCCGCGCGATTTGACTTCCGATGGAATCAATCGCTCAAGTGCCACGTTATTGGTCAATGCAGGGGTCGGTTATCGATTTAACGGGGCATGGCGCATTAAGGCCGATCTTTTGAATTTGCTGAACCGCCGCAATGACGACATTACCTACG
>Ga0187769_10001587_pt1 | contig 12997 bp, 15 predicted proteins | sample 0116_SJ02_MP02_1_FD_133140 | JGI IMG/M metagenome (GOLD analysis project Ga0187769, IMG submission 133140) | Tropical peat soil microbial communities from peatlands in Department of Meta, Colombia - 0116_SJ02_MP02_10_MG | ecosystem: Environmental > Terrestrial > Soil > Wetlands > Peat | place... | reverse complement strand
GGCGTTGCCGCGCGCGGACTTCTTCGCGCACGAGGTCGGGGTCCCCCACTTGGTCGACCCGACCCGACTCATCGCGAGCGCTCGGAGGGTCTGGGGAGCGGCGTTCGACCGGCTCTGGGGCCCGATCGCCCCCGTAGCGGCCGGACGAGTGCATCAGCTCCGCGGAGAGGAGAGATTCCCGCTGAAACGGGGAGAACTTCAGGTTCTCGCCACCCCTGGCCACGCGAAGCATCACCTCGCCTTCTTCGACACGGGTATCCGCGGAGTGTTCACCGGCGACGGAGCGGGAGTCCGGCTCGAGCACTCCGCGCACGTCCGGCCGGCCGTCCCGCCCCCGGACCTCGACCTCGACCAGCTGTTCCACAGCCTTGAGGTGATGCGGGCGACCGACCCGAGGCTCGTCCTCTTCAGCCACTTCGGACCGAGCCCGGACGGAGCGGCCGACCTCGTCCACTACCGCACCATCGTCGAACAGTGGCGGGACGTCGCGCTCGCGGCCGCCACGGAGGGTCTCGACGTGGAGGGCGTGGCGCGTCGCCTCCGGGAGTACGATGAGTCGACCGGACCGGTCCTCGACCCGCGCGACCGGGCGTCGCTGGTCTCGGGCTACGACATCGCCGCGCAGGGGTACCTCCGATTCTTCGAAACCCACGGGCTGCTCGGTCGGAAGCCGGCGTGATGGCCGGGTCTCTGCCGAACCGCCGCCGGGCCGCCGCGGCCCTCCTCCTCGCGAGGACGGTCTATGCGTTCAACTGGTACAACGTCGGGGCGGTCCTTCCGCTGATCGGGAGTTCGCTGCATGCCACCACTCCCGAGCTCGGCGTGGTCCTCGCCTCGTTCCTGGTCGGCGCCGGGGTCTTCCAGCTCCCCGCCGGTATCGCGGCGATCCGCTGGGGCGGCCGACGACTCTCGATCGTCGCGCTCCTCACCATGGGGGTTACCGGCTGTGCCTCCGCCTTCTCTCCGAACTGGGAGGTGCTGGCGGCGCTCCGGTTCGGAGCCGGCGCCGGGGCCGCGCTCTTCTTCGCTCCGGCGCTCGAGCTGGTCGCCTCCTACTTCCCTCCCGGGACCCGTGGGCCGGTGATCGGGGTCTACAACTCGGGCTTCGGCATCGGAAGCGGGATCTCCCTCATCGCCGGGGCCCTCCTCGGCGAGCTCTACGGATGGCCCTCGGCCCTCCTGGTGGGAGGGGTCATGCTGCTCGCGACCGCTGCCCTTCTGGTCGTCGCCCTGCCCGTCAAAGGCGCGCCCCCGCCTCGGTCGAGCCGGGAGGTGTGGGCGGTCGCCCGTCCGATCCTCAACTCTCGCTCGCTCTGGGCGCTCTCGCTCGGCGCGGGAGGTCTCTGGGCGGCGTACTACATCGCCGCCCAGTTCTTCACGCAGTACGCGAAGTCGACCGGGGTCACCGGGAACCTTGTGCTCGCCGCGGCCGTGCCAGCCGTCCTGATCGGGGCCGACATCGTCGGCGGGCCGGTCGGCGGCTGGCTCGCGGAGCGGGCCCGGGACATGCGACGCACCCTCCTTCTCTGGGGCGCGCTCTCGGGAGTCCTCCTCCTCGCCATCCCGCTCCTCGGGTTCGAGGCGCTCTGGCCCGTGTTCGCGGTGATCGGCTTCGCGGAAGGGATCGTGTTCGCCGTGCTGTACCTCTACCCTTCCTACTTACCGGAGGCGCGGGTCGAAGGGTTCGCCGTCGGCCTCGCCCTGATGAACTCCCTCCAGCTGTTCATCGGGAGCTCGCTCGCCTTCGGGTTCGGCTGGGTCGCGGACGCCTGGGGCTACACGGTCGCGTGGTTCTACGCGGGCGGCACCGGCCTCGTGATGCTACTCCTCGTCCTCTGGGCCCGTGCCGTACGGCCCGCTTGGCCCCACCCTCGGGCGGCTCCCGGGTAGGTCGTGGGGTTTCGTCAGCCGATCATCAGGCCCTCGATGCGGACCTGGTAGCCCCGCGACGTCCGCGCGAGGAAGTTGATGAGTCCACTGTGCCGCCACTGCAGCATGCACCGTCGAGGCAGGAACCAGTAGCGACAGCCGATCCGCAGCTCGGACTTCGACTCCGTGACGAGCCCCTCGTATGCCTGGGCGGAGTAGTAGCCGATGTCCTTGAACCCCTCCCGACGGGCCCGGAGCGGGCCGGTCACGCACCAGACCATCACTCCGGTCCGCTCGTCGACGTCCATCACGACGCCGCAGTGGGTGATGGGGCAGCCGCAGGACATCCCGAGCGGCCGACCGATGAGCGTGTCCCCCTTCTGGATGCGGAGCTCGCGCGTCAGCATCGGGTTGTGGGGAAGCAGAGTCTCGCGCGGGCCGGGCTCCTCGGGGAACGTCTGCAGCACGAACTCATACTCGCGGCCCAGGTGGTCCTTCCAGTCGCGCGCCTGGAGCGGGGGAACGACGTTACAAGAGTCACAGGTGTTCCCGGCCATCGGGAGGCTGGGTCCCATAGGGGTTTCCAGGACGCCGACCGGCGCGAACGCGCTGACGGTCGCCTCGCGCTGAACGCACCGCTCGAGCACGTCCGGGTGCGCGACGGCTGCCACCGCGAGCTCGGCGCAGGTCCGGTAGCCGCAGAGGCCGCAGTCGAGTCCGGGGAGCGAAGTGAGGATGTGGGATGCCTCGGCGTTCAGGTCGGGGGACGGCGGTAGGGTCGCCACCGCGCCGCCGTTTCCGGAGGCAGGAGCTCGCATCTACTCCCCCCGGTAGAACGTCTCGCCCTCGAGCTGACGGACGACGCCGAAATGCTGCTGCCAGCCGACTTCTTTCTTGCCGACACAGATCGTGCAGACCCCGACCGGCGGGTTCCCGCGCAGGAGGAGACGTCCCGACAGATCTGGCGCCTGCTCGACCCGGCGGACGAGACGGTCGATGTTGATCCCGTGGAGAGCATCCGTCTCGATGACCGACGCCTGCGTCGCGGAGAGGACGTTCGCCCGAAACACCTCCCGCTCTGCTTGGGAGACGAGGTCGATCTTCGTCACGAGCGCCACGTCAGCGAGGGAGAGGAGGGGACCGATCTTCCTCGGGAGATTCATCCCGCTGGTCGCCTCGAGGACCGCAACTCCGAGCGAATCCTCGATGTAGGGGGAGCAGCGGAGGCAGAGGCCGGCCGTCTCGACCAGGAGGGTGTCGGCCTTCACCGAGGCGGCCCACCGCACGGCGTCCCCGAGCACCATCACGTTGCAGTGGTCCGGGCAGAGCTCGCCGGAGTAGACCTTCTTCGCGGGAATGCCAAACTGGGTACGGAACTGCTCGTCCTCGTTCGTGAACTGAACATCGGTCTTGAGGTAGGCGAGCTGGTGGCCCTTCGAGCGCAGACGACGGGCGACCTGCTTCAGGACCGTCGTTTTCCCGCTGGTCGGCGGCCCGGCGCAGACGATCACCTTCATTTGGCCGCCCCTCCGAGGCCGAGCGCCTCGAGCCGCTCGCCGAGGACCGCGTCGTCGAGAGGCTCGCCCGCGCGGATCTTCGCGCGGTACTCGAGGATGATGTCGTCGAGGTGGCTCAGGGCGTCCGCGACCCGTCGTTCGCGCGGGTCCTTCGCGATCAGCTTGCGCATCGCGCCGTTGCGCATCACGATCCGGAAGTCGGAAAGAAGGGCGATCCGCGGGTCGTGCGTCACGAAGACGAAGATCTTCCGGTGGCGCCGGAGGAGCTCGAGCGCCCGCGTGCGGTGGATGCCGGCGTTCTCGATCTCGTCCAGCAGGATGATGGGAGAATTGCCGATCACGACGGCGTCCGCGATGAGGAGGGCGCGGGTCTGACCACCGGAGAGCTCGGTCATCACGCTCTCAAGGTCGATCGCTTCCCCGGTAAGCTCGTTCGCGAACTCGACCGTTCGGCCGACCAGCGATTCCGCGTCGGCTCCTTGCCGGATCGCCGCGTGGATTCGGAGGAACTCTCGGACCGGGAGATCGGAGAGGAAGTTCGTGTGCTGCGTGATGAGGGCGACCGGGTGGCGCGCGGGATCGCCAACCGCCTCGTCGGGGGTGACTTCGCCGTCCACCAAGATCTTCCGGCCCGAGGGGGTGTTCTCGTTCGCGAATCGTTCGATGTCGTTGATGAGCTCGGTCTTCCCCGAACCGGTGGGACCGACGACGCTCGCGACCTCGCCCATCCGCAGGTCGACCCGCTCCACCAGCTCGGGGTCACCGTTCTTACCGCGGCCGCCAATGATGGATAACTGTTCGAGCTCCATAGTCACCCTCTTTTCGGGCGGGCGACACTATGTTGAGCAGATAGTCTCGTGTTTATGTGCGAAAACAGAGCCCTGCCGAGAATTACGTTGGTTGTCTACGCTTTCAACCGACCGCCGCTGAAACCTGCGCCAATCCCTTCGTACGAGATATGCGACCCGGCACACTGTCTCACTTGAGAGCCACGCCGGGAGCGGAATCGACCGGGTAGCACCATCAGATCGCTTGCGCGGCTCTCTCTGGGTCGAGGACCGTAACGAGGTTGGTGGGTCGGCCCCGGACGGGATAGCCCGCCGTCAGAACGATTGGACCGGAACCCGGGAGCTTGAGGTCCAGGACGAGTCGCGAGGCTCGGCGGGACATTTCCACCAAGTGTCGATGCTCCGGGGAGGGGACCGCAACGACCCCTCGGACGAGCGCCAGATGACGTCGGGCCGATGCATTGCGAGAGAGCGCTAGCACCGGCGTGCGGGGGCGAAGGGCAGCGACCAGTCGGGCCGTGCGCCCCGAGTGGGTCGGTGTAACGAGCGCTCGGGCCCCCACGCTTTCCGCGAGCTGGACGGCGGCCGCGGCGACCGACCGCTCCGACTCCTTCGAGCCCGACCCGCCACGGAGATCCCGGACCGGACGCGGGTCGAACGACGGTTCGGTCGCCTCGGCGATGCGAGCGAGCCACTCGACCGACTCGATCGGGAAGTTCCCGATGGCGCTCTCTTCGCTCAGCATCACTGCGTCGGCCCCATCCAGCACGGCGTTGGCGACGTCGGTCGCCTCGGCCCGGGTCGGGCGTGGGGACGTGAGCATGCTGAGCAGCATCTGGGTAGCGACGATGACGAACTTCCCCGCTGCGTTGGCCCGCCGCACGAGCGACTTCTGCTCGAGGGCGAGCTGCTCCAAGGGGACCTCGATCCCGAGGTCTCCTCGCGCGACCATGATCCCATCGGCAGCGTCGAGAATCCGGTCGATGTGCTCCAACGCCTCCGCCCGCTCGATCTTCGCAATGATGCCCACCGACCGCCCGCCGGGGCGCCGGTTCAGCCATCGTCGAGCGCGGAGGATGTCCGTGGCGTCGCGAACGAACGAGAGTGCTAGGTAGTCGGCCCCCTTGGCGACGGCCACGGCCGCATCCTGCTGGTCCTTCGGACCGAGCACATCAGCCCGCAGATGGGCTCGGGGCAGGAAGAGACCGGCGTGGGAGGTGACGATGCCGCCTCGGACCACCCGTGTCTCGATGGCCCCCCCGTCGGCCGACTCGACCTGGAGCTCCACGTTCCCATCGCCGAGCAGGACTGGGTCGCCGGCCCGTGCAGCCCGATGGAAAGAGGGAATCTCCGCGCCAACCCTCGTGATGTCTCCCGGGGCCGGGTCGCGGTCGAGCCTCCAAGGCTGACCGACGGACAGTCGCACGGAGCCGTGGGCGATCTCACCCAGACGGATCTTCGGACCCTGCACGTCCGCGACAATCGCGAGCTCTCGGTGGACCCTGCGGCCGGCTTCCCGGATCCGGCCGAACGAGACTCGATGTTCGGCCTCCGTCCCGTGGGAGAAGTTGAGGCGGAAGGCATCCGTTCCGGCCCGGACCATCTCGACGAGACGATCCGTTCGGTCGATCGCTGGGCCCACCGTGGCCAGGATCTTGGTCCGCCGCACAAATCCGCAAGCACGGGGGGCCCTAATAGCATCGGCTCGAGCGGTACGGACGGACTTTAATCTTCGGCCTCGCTCCGGCCGCCCAGCCCCGTGGTGTAGAGGCCAAGCATGCCGGCCTTTGGAGCCGGCGACAGCGGTTCGAATCCGCTCGGGGCTATCCGAGCGCGATTTTGCCCTTTTGCGGTTCGACCCGTGCCCGGTAGGTCATTCTGACCTCGACGCTCTCGACCGCGAGTACGCCGCCCGCCTTCGTTCCATCCCAAAGCGTCCAACCTCTTCCCCGGGGGCCGGGCGACCGGCCCTCGGTCTTTGTCCAATCTGCGGGATGGTCCACGAGCCCGGGGGTCCCTGCCCATGAGTGGCGGACGCCCGCGGAAAATTTACAGGGAAACGGTTGAGGCGGCGGCGTTCCATCGCTCAAACGGGCTATCTTGGGCCGAGATCGCCGGCCTTTTCGGGGTCGATAGAGAAACCATCGCCCGGGCGGTCCGGCGTGGTTCGGACGCCTATCCACCCGCTCCCGGGCTGTCCTACGGTCCCCCAGTGGCGGCAAAACTCGATTCCGCGAACCCGGGAGGGGTTCCGTGAACCGCAAGAGGAACTTCGACCTACGGGAAGCGCTCGACACGGTTGACTACCTAGCCGAGCGGGAAGTCTTCGATCGCCGCAACCGGCAGACTGGAGAATGGCGAATCAGCATCGCCACGGTTAAACGGGTCAAGCGGAAACTCGAAGCGTCCTGGTGGGCCCGGAAAGCCGTCCGGAAGCGTTCCCGGAAGGGGGTAGGGGGTTGGTACGGGACATGCCCGACCCCAGCAGTTCAAGGTCCACAATCCGGAGAGGCCGGTTTCGGTAGGAACCCGGGAGCTGGTGAAGCGGCGGGCCCGCGAACCCCCAGTCCGGTCGCCGGTGGGACCGCCCCGTTAACGGCGGGGAAGACGAATGGCGGCGCATTGAAGCCCGGGCTCGCCACTGCTGCGGCCTTCGGGGAGCGCGACTTGCCGGGATCGGCGGAACTACCGTTAGCCGCCGGTCTGACAGGGGGTAGCGACAACAACACCCTAGCTCGGGTTGAAGGACGGAAGTACTCCCGAAGCTGACCGGCTGACAGCGGTCCGGAAAACCCCGCTGAATCGCCTCAATGGGAAGGGGGTTCCATTTCAACAACAACGAGTACTATGCCTCCGACCAAAGGGAGGAGGCTGGACACCGCGGTTCCGGTTGGTTGGACAAGGGAATTCGGAAGCAAGACCGTAACAAACCTAGGGCGGGCAGGTCGAGCTAGACCAAGCTAGAGACATCCTCACCTAAGCCGGCCGAGCCCCGGAACAGTGTAAATGAACAGCCCGCATACACCTTCTAGGGTAGGCGCCCATGACTGGCACCCCGCAAGTGCCTCCTCTTTGTGCCTTGGCCCTAATCTTGGCGACGGTGCTTGTCTTTGCAATCTACTGCGGGCCGAACGTGGCGAGCCCGAGTACTTGTCCGAACCCGGAGGTTCACTCTTACAACTTGACTTGCAGGGTCACGGTCACGGTTCCGCCGGCCCTGTGCCTCGGTTGCGTTGGCCCTGCAGTGAACTTTACTTTTCGATTGGTCGAGTTCAAGCTCCAGTTCTATTCCCAGTGGCATCCGAGGGCGGTCGTGCTCAGAGGCGACGCAACCGAGCCGGGCGCTGAGACGGACACATTCACCCTAACGGCTTACCCCCCATACGCTCCGCCAGAGGGATCCACATGGCTCAACTGGACCTCTACTGACGGTCTATGTGGAGTCGATTGGCCCCTGCCGGGCACGAATGTGACCTTGGTGGTTTCAGTCGAGGCGCTGTGAGTCCGATACCGAACGAGACCGCAACAATGGTAGGGCAGGTGGGTCAAGAGGCCCCATTTTGAATTGCTATCTACGGACAAGGCACTACTTCGAAGGGGGGTCCATGAACCCGACCCGTCAGTCGGTCGCCCTTCTGGGGGTCGTGGCGGGTGTCCTGCTTACTATTTTGCTCATAGTTTGGCCGGGATGGCTTCTCAACCCGGCTCCCCCCATCCGTTACCAGGAGACAGTGGCTCTTGGATCGGCGCCATGCCCGGTCTCAGGACCAATCCCGCCAACCTTGATGGGTATGTTTTCCTTCCACACGGTTACCTTCCACTTCTGGTTCGAATCGACAGGCTGTGGAGTTCTCGGAACGTGGAACGCTACGGGGGCGGAGCAAGACGGAGTTTCTTACGCCTTCCAGTTCGCCGGCCTTGGGGGACCCAACCTCGGGAAGTCCTTTGCGTGGACCTCGCCGGATAGAATCTTCGGTTTCTTCTGGCCCTCGCACAACATTGTGTTGGTGGGTCAGACACAATCCGTGACGATCTTTGTTCAATAGTGAAGCGCCAGCCCAGTGGGCTTCTCAACCCAGCTCCGCTCGCCGAAAGACCAAAGGGAGGAGGCTGGATACTGCGGCCCCGGTTGACCGAGCGAAATTCGCTCGGCCGCAACTGGTAGATTGGCTCTGAGGTGGGTTGATTAGGGTACGATTCCGGCTTTTTTGATATAACATCAGGCGGGTCTTAAGATTCGGGTTGGCGCTGCTGAGCGATTCACTTGCTGGAAATCGGGCATGGAGTCCGATTGCGGTGCGTCGCGTGTCGACCCATCCACAGACCAACGATAACTCAATTTGGAAAACCGTGTGCTCTCTTTCCACAACTACTGATTGAAGGAACGCATTCGCATTAAGCGCAGCCGAGCGACCGGCGGAGTACGGGTCATAGGACGACGAGTTGGTAGCGGGAACCCGATGGTCCTGGGGTGGGTAGGTCAAGACCTCTCTGATGGATTGCTTAAACGGGGTCCCTTTGCCTTGGCGCGCCCATGCGAGAGGTTTACGCCATCGTTTCTGCGGTACGAGCCGGTTCCCTTGCGCGATCGAATCGAATCGCCGGGGGTATCCGAACCAAGATTCCACCCGTTCTCGGGGGTCATCTGGCTGAGCTGCCCGGCCGAATCTTGCGACGACGTCGAACAGCAACTACGATTGCGACAAGGACTCCCGCCGAGGTTCCGCCCGCGAGGACGTATCCGGTCCACACGGGCAGCCCCAAGAAGGTGGAGGTGGACTTGTGACTGCTTGAGTTTGAGAATTCGACGCCAATCGTACGGGACTGACCCTCAACCATCACTGGTCCCGACGTGGGACTCCCAGTAGAGTTGTTCACCGCCGGGATTGAGTAGTCGTAAGTGCCATTCACCTCAGGGAACGAAATGGAGGTAGCATTCGTGGAAAAGGTCCGACCCGCCAGCGCTACCGACCAATTCGTGCCTGGAGGAAGCCCGCTCTCTAAGAAGGTGACGCGGAAAAGCTGAGGCAGGACGCTAAGCGTGCCGGAGTAAGTGTTTGCCACATACACATTGTGATTTGCCGAGTCGTAATTTATGCCGATTGGTCCCAACCCGACGGGGAGGCTGAGGACGATTCGATTCGTCTCGGGATCGACCACCGTCACATTGGAAAGCCATGATGAGTTGCTAGGCGAACCTCTGTCCGTGACGTAGAGATAGTCGTTAGTCGGGTCGTAAACCGCTCCTCCACAGTAGCTCTTGATAGGAATCACAGCCACCACTTGATTGGTGGTTCCATTCACGGCCGTGATGTTATTGGTCTGACCCGGTTGAATGGCGTTCGAACAAACGTAGACGTCTCCGTTGGATTCGTCGAAGGTAACTCCAGGGCCGGGATAGACGGGTTTGACATATCCCACGATACGGTCGGTAGATCCGTTGACGATGGTGAGACTGTAAGACCCTTCGTTTGCCACATAGATGTCCTGATTCGTGGAATCATAGGTCGCGCCATTCGGACCGCTTCCAACAGAGAAGGAGGTGACCAGCGTTGCATTGTGGACAACGCTCAGGTTGTTGTTCCCTAGGTCGGTAGCGAAGATTTGGTCGCTCACCGGGTCGTACGTTTGAACCTCAGGCCCGCATCCCTGTGGGCATCCTGCCGGCACTGTCCACGCCACTCGATTCGTAATCGGGTTCACCGCGTAGATGGTACTTCCTGCATCTCCGGTGTAGACATATCCCGTGCGAGTGTCAACGGCCATAGTCATGACGCCATAAGACATCGGAATCCACGCGACCACTCGATTGGTGGTCGCGTTGATGACTGTCATGTTGAACAACAACGTGGTGTTCTCTTCGAGAGTTACATACAGGTAGTTGTTCACCGGGTCGAAAACCACCCCGATTGGCCCTCCACCGACAGAGATAGTACGCTCAGTTGCGAAGGGAATCGTTACGCTGCTTGGTTGCCCGGCATCGAATCCCATCGTCCCCCCCACGATGACCGCTAGCAGGACGGCACCGATACTGATGGCCACCGTCGCTTCGCATGCGAGGCGCTTTTCAATCTGCATTCAATTGATCGACACAAGAGGTCAAGCGTTCTCGTTTGATGGGTCTTGTCGTCCCTAACCAACAACTCTGATGACTCTGTCGGACCGCCCTGCACTTGCCGTTTTTGACCTACGTACCGAGTCGAGGGCGCTCTCTCGGCAGGTTAGAACGCTTCGTCAAGTGTACACATTTCTCAGCGTCGTTTTCATTGGCGTCCTTCTGTGGTTCATAGGAATCGCGCTGACTCAAGGCGTTGTGGGTTTTCAATGGGTGGCGTTCCCCATCGTGTTCCTATGCCTTTCTTCTTTGATCGGTTTGTTCTTTGTTTTGCTTTGGAAGACTCGGCCCGGCGCAATCGGCCTAGCAATCCGATTTGAAGGGATTCAGTTCACGTGGGCCTCCGGGCGGACGGAGTCTCTCCCTTGGTCCGTGGTCGCTAGTGACTTAGTTCTTAACGACTATAGTGTAAGCCCGCGGAGCAGGCCTAGCTCTGCCAACAACTGGTCCATGCGTCGATGGAATCGACCGGTTTCTCGGCTTTCGAAGGAAGCTTTCGACGCAATCGTTCGAGCTGCCGCAGGAGTGGGATTGGCCGTAACGGAGCGAAACTCAGGGACTGGACCAATTCGTTGGGAGCCGTGCAGAATAGTTCGGTTTGCGGTCGTACCGGATACACCACATCGAAAGCGAGTCGTAACCCCGGACTGACACGTGGCCTTCATGCCGCATGGTTCGTCCCATCTGGCCTTCGGTAGATGACCCGGATCCGAACTAGGTGGTTTCGTCCTAAACTGGCGGCGCGTCTGGGAGGCGCGCCTGGAACGGACGGAGGGAGCTTCGTCCAGTCCGAAGGGGCGTACTCTTGACCGCGACTGCGGGCCCTTCGGGTGATGAGAGAAACTCTCCCGTGCAGGCGGGCGCCCTATGAGCTGGGGAGTCCCAAGGAGCGCCCTAAGATACCGAAGATACTCGATTCCACAGTATCCCCGCTCGGGGCTACTCTGTCGGACCAGTTCGACGCAGGGGTTCGCTCCGGGCCAATCAAGAAGGGTGGGGGAGCCTCTGCGCGTCGCAGCCCTCCGTCTTACACTGCTCCCTCATTCAGACTCGCGCTCGTGCCAGTCGGCGAAGCAAGCGAGGTGCTTCCTCCGTCACCAAACGCCAAAGCTCAATCGGCTCAACCTCGGCGTAGTCGTGAGTGAGAGTCTGTCGAAGCTCGGCAATGCGCGAACGATCGAGGGACGGATTCTCGTTGAAGAACCGGTCACCTTCCCGATTGAGCGACTCGAAAGCCTTTCTCATTTCGGCCTCGACTAGCCGTTGAGTGTCGGGATTCTCGGCGTCAAAGAACACGGACCGACCCCTACGCGAGTATTCGATTGCGTTCTGCAGATGCTCGATCGCCAGTGAAAGTCTCGCTCGGGATCGATCTTCCGTCACAGCGGTACGGCCTCGGCGATAACTTGTGGCTGGATGAACCAGTGAAGCGCGTTCTCAGAGACCAGATCGACGTCACGCTCGAGCAGCTTTCGCAGTTGAAGTCGGAGCGAAATCGGGTCGTACCGCTTCGCCGAAGGAGCAACGAGTAAGTCCACATCACTCGCCAGGGTGGCCTCCTTGCGGGCCACGGAGCCAAAGACACGAACCTCGGAGGCACCGTAGCGCTTCGCAAGTCGGAGGACGCGGGCGCGCTTCGACCCGATGACCTGTTCAATCCCCAGCCCGCCTCCGTAGGAGGGTATGCGAAGGCGGGGAATGTCAAAGTGCGGAGACTTGCACCGAGGGCACATCCTAACCCTCACTTTCCGCGGGAACCAATAGAACCCACATCGATAACAATGAGCCGCATCCCTTACAGATTTCATGAGCGAAAGTAATATTCTGGGCGCCTACAAAAATCTTACTTTGAGAGTAAACACAGATCTCGCTTCGGCCCGATCCTTCCCGCTTGGTTGCGGGAGGCACCCGAGCCGGGCCATTCCCGCGACAAGATCCATGAGGTACCGGTAGCACCGGATTCCACAGTATCCCCGCTCGGCGTTATGACCCCTGTACCGAACAAAACCAACAGCCATAACAACCTCTCGTGTGAAACACAGCGATGGCAGCAAAGACTATCGCTCTGGACGCAGAAACGTACGAGCTGCTTCGACGACACCGACGCGCTGGGAGACCTTCAGCGACGCCGTTCGTTGGCACCTTCGTCCCCCGGCGAAGATCTCGGACGTGGCGGGCGACCTGAGCGATGTCGCTCCTGCCGTATGGAAGGAGATTGATCTAGTTCGGCGTGACTCACGACGGAGAGACCATCAACGGGGACGTCGCCTGACAGATCAGGGAGGGCCCCCGTGAGGGCTCTGGACGCGCGCTATTGCTTCGATCTTCTCCGCGGTGATGCCGGAGCCGCAGACCGTGCAAGAGAATGGGAGTCGCAGCAGGAACCCCTGGCCATCCCCGCGCCGGCGCTGGCGGAGTTTCTCCGAGCAGGCTATCGACAGGGGGGTCGTTTCCTCGAGCGGAGCCTGACCCTGGCCCGCCGCCTGCCGGCCCTCCCTCTCGAAGAGGAGGCGGCCGATGAGGCGGAAAGGTTCGGTGGGGACTTGGATCGGCGAGGACTGGCGGTGGGCAATCTGGACCTCCTCATCGCGGCCGTTGTACGAAAGAACCGAGGAATACTCGTAACCCGAGACCGGGCCTTCCAGCGAATCCCCGGCCTACACCTCGAAACGTACTGACCGCGATTGGATTCGATTGCCCTCGCCGCT
>Ga0187769_10001586_pt1 | contig 13005 bp, 12 predicted proteins | sample 0116_SJ02_MP02_1_FD_133140 | JGI IMG/M metagenome (GOLD analysis project Ga0187769, IMG submission 133140) | Tropical peat soil microbial communities from peatlands in Department of Meta, Colombia - 0116_SJ02_MP02_10_MG | ecosystem: Environmental > Terrestrial > Soil > Wetlands > Peat | place... | reverse complement strand
TGCGGGAAGTCGACCCTCCTCCGGCTGATCCAGGGCCTCGACCGCCCCACGGCGGGGCAGATCTACTTCCGCGACCAACCGGTCGACCACGTCGTCGGCCAGATGGCGATGGTCTTCCAGAATTTCGCCCTCTACCCGTGGCTCACGGTCGCCCAGAACGTCGCCTTCGGCCTCGAGGCGCTCGGCTGGCCGAAGGAGAAAATGGCCGCGCAGGTGGAACGGTACATCTCGGTCACCGGCCTGGACGGGTTTCAGGAGGCGTACCCGCGGGAGCTCTCGGGCGGGATGCGCCAACGGGTCGGGCTTGCCCGCGCCCTGGCCGTCGAGCCAGCGGTCCTTCTGATGGACGAGCCGTTCAGCGCCCTCGACCCCCTGACGGCGGAGAGCCTTCGAGAGGAAATCCTCCAGCTCTGGCAGGACCCCCAACTTCCCCCCGAAGGCGTGGTGCTCGTCTCCCACAACATCGAGGAGGCAATCCAGCTCGCCGACCGCGTGGTCGTGATGTCCCGGCGCCCTGCCCACCTCCTCGCCGAGGTACCGGTGACCCTCCCCCGGCCCCGCGACCGGAAGTCGACCGCCTTCTACGAGCTCACGGACCGGGTCTTCTCCCTCATCACCGAGGGGGGCTCGGCCCTGGCTCCGCCATCCTCCACTGACGGGCGGACCCCCGTTTCATAAGGCTTATAGGTGCGGGTCGCTCGTTTGGGTCGTTCTCACGTCCGTGCCGACCACCTACCCGAAGTGCAACCCGACCGAGCTCCTCGGGCTCCTGGTCTTACTGAACACTCACAAGGGGTCGGAGGACGTGGCCCTCCTCGCGGACGACCTGGACCTCGAGATCGACGAGATCTTCCCCTCCCTCGAGTACGCCGAGGTCCTGCAGCTCGTCAAGGTCTCGGACGGGAGGGCGAGCTTCACCGACCTCGGCCGGCGGTTGATGGCGGCGACCATTCGGGGCCGCAAGTCGATCCTCCGCGAGCAGATCCTCAAGACCACCCTCTTCCGCACGCTCATCCGGGCGCTGGAGAGTGCGCCCGACCACCATCTCACAGACGAGGAGCTGAGCCAGATCATCTCGCTCACCGTCACGCCGTCGGAGGAAGCGGTCCAGAACATCGTGAACTGGGGTCGGTACGCCGACCTCTTCCGGTACGATGCGGACGAGCATCGCCTCATCCTCGTCCGGTCCCCACCCTCTTCCCGGTCCCCGGTGGGACGCCCTCCACCCCCCTCGTCCCCTACCTCGACGCCCGCGGGCGGACCGGGGCGACGAGCCCCGCCCGGCGGCAACGAGACTCCGGGCGCCGGGACGGCACCAGCGTTCGCGTAGCCCGCCCACCCCGGGACCTGGCCCCGACGACACGTAGCACGGTTCTCGAACATCGTGGCTTCGGGCCCCGAAGGCCGACCCATATCCCGGCGCTGTGCGCCTCCGACGAGCGCCACCGCCGTGGGAATCCCGAAGTGCTTAAGCGGCGGGTTCTCTCCCCCCGCCCCGCGGGCACGTAGATCAGCGGAAGATCGCTGCTTTCGCAAAGCAGAGGTCGGGGGTTCAAATCCCCCCGTGTCCACTCAACGGCAAGCAACCGGGGACTGCGTCTTCCTCGCACATGCTCGGCCTACGGGAGAGAACCGTGTCGGCGCATACGGGCGCCCACCGTAAACCATCCTCCAAATTCGGCATGTATAAGTAAGGGGTCTCCAGTCGGCGCTCAATGCGCGCCTCGGACCGCACTGCAATAGTCTACGCCGAAAGCCCTTCCTCCTCAACGAACCGGTCGCGCCGGCGCGCTCGCCCACGACGCGGTCTGCGTTCGGCGTCCATCGGCGGGGCAGTCGCGGTGCTGGCCTCTGTCCTGATCCTCGCTTTTCCCGCGCTCGCCTCGCCCGTGCTCCCCTCGCCGTCGCCCGAGCTCGCCTCTGGGGTCTCCAAGGTGTGGACACCGCCCTACACTGGGGGGATTCTTTACATAGTGAGCAAGGCCGAACCCGGCAACGGTTGCGACAGCGTATCGGATACGCTCAGCTTTGTGCTCAAGACGGGAGATCTCCTCAACGGCGCAGGCGCTCTAGCCACCGCCTGTAAGCCCACCGGCAACGACAGCCACAGCGGCGCGTACGCGAAGGTCGTTCGCGGCGTGGGGCTAGAAATTGGTCCCTCCTTCGAGGGAGCGAACGGCACCTACAAGATTGGCGCCGAGTGGCACTTCGACGTCGAGCTCAGCCTAGACCTCTCAGGAACGAACTGCTCCGACGCCAGTGCGCAAGTCAGCTTCGGATGGGAGATCGCCTACCTCGACGTTAAGGACTCGAAATTGGTGGTCGGCGGCAACTACCAGGTTGACTCGCACGACGTGTCCGATAAGGCGGTCAGCTCTAGCTGGCCGGTCCTCGGGGACAAGACGGAAACGGCCTCGGTCTCTCTCGTTCATGGCCAGGAATACGACATCGTCATCGCGGTGTGGGTGACTTTGTCGGTGGATGTGTTGAACCTCTCCAACCTCTACAAGGGTACCTGCAGCGCGGCTGCAACCTTCACGTACGAATCCTCGCCGACGGCGAAGCTCCTCCACGTGGCGCTCCAGTAGAGTCGCGGCCGGTCAAACTGCCCGGTCTCGGAAGGAGAGAGCTTTCCGGGGAAGCGCTCCTCACGAAAACGTCCTCCGGGTTCGCGCCCGGACGAACAAAAAGGCATACCGTCGTGACCCTCTCGCCACAGATGGTGTGGCCGCCGTGGAGCCCTTATGAGCGGCCAGTCCAGACCAGCGCGAGAGTGATGCGCACCCCCGGTCCACAGTCTCCGAACCCTGAAGGGGACAGATCCCCCCCCGTGTCCACTCACTGTACGTTCGTCCGGATAGGTGCCTCGACGCTCGTGTCCGTCGAGGCCTTGGACTCGCTCGCCAACATCTCGCGCAGGGTCCGTTTGGACAGTTTTCCCGTCGATGTCTTGGGGAGCGAAGGGACGAGCCGGATCTCGTCGGGAAGCCACCACTTGGGATACTGTCCGGCGAGCAGGTCACGGAGTTCTTCGGCGGTGACGTGCGTCCCCTCCTTCGGCACAACGAAGGCGAGCGGGCGTTCTCCCCATTTCGGGTCGGGCCGCGCCACGACCGCGGCCTCTCGGACCGCTGGGTGGCCCACGAGACTGTTCTCGATGGCGACCGAACTGATCCACTCCCCGCCGGACTTCACGAGGTCCTTGATCCGGTCCACGATCTGCACGTAGCCCTCGGGATCGATGTTCGCCACATCCCCGGTCCGGAACCATCCATCGTCGGTCCACTTGTCCGCGGACTCGGGGTTCTCGAGGTAGTCCCGGGCAATCCAAGGACCTCGCACCTGGAGCTCTCCCACGCTCTGTCCATCCCAGGGGAGGACGACGCCGTCCCAGTCCTGAACCCGGAGTTCGACGTAGGGGAGGGGAATCCCCTGACGTGACAGTACCGCGATGCGCCGCTCGAGGTCCCAGGATTTCATCGACTCCTTCGGAATGCCGAGCGTCATGATGGGACTCGTCTCGGTGAGCCCGTACCCGTGAATCGGTCCGATCCCGAGTTTCGCGAAGCGGCGGACCATTGATTCGGGCATCGCGGCGCCTCCGACCACCATGCGGAGTCGTGGGTCGAGTTTCCACCGCGACGGCTCCTTCTCGAGCGCTTCGAGGACCCCGAACCAGACCGCGGGGACCCCGGCGGCCATCGTCACCTTCTCCCGTTCGAGTAGGTCGAGGACGCTTTCGGCGTCGAGGTGCGGCCCCGGGAGGACCTGACGCGCCCCGAGCATCGCCATCGTGAACGGGAACCCCCACGCGTTCACGTGGAACATCGGAACGACGACCAGGAACGAATCTCCCTGGCCCAAGCCGAGGCTGAACGCGGTGGCCAACGTATGGAGCACAATCGACCGGTGCGAGTAGACGACCCCCTTCGGGAGACCGGTCGTGCCGGAGGTGTAACAGAGCCCCGCTGCCTCCTTCTCTCCGATTTCCGGGAGAGCATCTGTCGGGCGATGGCGGCCCAACAGCTGCTCATAGTCCTCAGATCCGGTCGGAACGGGCTGACCCGAGAACGGTACCACGATGACGCGTTCCACGTGAATCCGGTCTCGTACCTTCTCAAGGGTGGGGAGCAGGACATCGTCGACTAGGATCCAGCGGTCGCGGGCGTGGTTGATGACATAGGCAAGATGGTCCGGCGGAAGTCGCAGGTTGATCGTGTGAAGAACGGCCCCGGCGGCCGGCACGCCGAAGTACGCTTCGAGATGCGAGGAGTGGTTCCACATCAAGGTGGCCACTCGGTCCCCGCGGCGGATCCCCTCCTCCAACAGGGCGGCCGTGAGAGTCCGGGCGCGAATCATGATGGACCCGTAGTCGGTGTACTGCACGGCCCGGTCGGGCCTGCGGCTCGCGACCGTCACCCGCGGGAACAGACGTTCCGCGCGGACCAGCAGGGGGGACAGCGTTAGCGGGAAATCATCCATCATCAGACTCTTCATGGTCACTGCTTCCGACCGATCGGCGCCAGTCGAACTGCAGCTCGATGCCACGGAGGGTCGGAATTTAATCGTTGTCGCGGCCCTCGACCCGGACGACCACCGGACGAGACCGAATGCTGTTCCTTCACATGTCACGCCCGATAAAGCGGGTCGTCAGGATTTCCCGGGTCGGTCGAGGAACTCCTTGAGCACCGGTAGCGCCGAGTCGAAAGGGCATTTCTAGAGGTGCTTCGTTCGGGGGCGCGTGCGGAGAGCATGGACCGTAGGGATCGGTGCCGTTCTCGTACTGCTGACACTCACGTTTCCAACGTCGACGGTCGGGGGGCTTACCCATCCTCCGGCTGGCCTCCAGATACTTGCTGCCTTCCACCAATCGGAGAGACCGACTCAGAGTGGGAGCCGTTCCGCGCCGTCCCTCTCGGCGGGTCCGTTGACCGGAGGCTCACCTTTCGCGGCTCGTGTGCTCCGGACGGCCCAGAATCTGGCGGCGAGCGGGGTCTCCCCCCTCCACATCTCCCTCCCCTACAGCGGAGCTCCGCCCTCTACCTCTCGCGGGATGATCGTCCCGGGAGAACTTCGTTCGCAGGGATCCGGAGCGGGCGACCCGCTCGTCCCGCAGGGAATCGCCTATTACGGCCAGAACGACACGAACGGGACGGTTCGGAACACCACGCTGGACGTTTCGAGCCTGGTGGGTCAGCTCCAGGTGAATCACCTCGACACCCTCTACTTCGACACCGACACCCCGGACGTCTCCGGAATCCAGTTGAACACCATCTTGGCGAACGTGACCCTCCAAGGGACGACGGGCTACCAGTACTGGACCCAGAACGCCGTGGATTACATCGCGTCCAACTCTACCCTGTCGTTCGGGGAGGATACGTGGAACTTCTCCTCGACCACGGCCTCCATTCCGGTCGGTCAGTCGACCATCCTGAGCCACAGCCCGAACGGGTCCGTGGAAGCGGGAGTGTACACCGGCTTCGGGCCCTACGTCTACGCGCCTCAGCCGTTCGACCTCACGCTCTACCTGAACTCCTCGGTGACACCGAGCAACGAGCAGGAGCTCTGGTACAACTTCACCCTCGCCGCCCGCGGTGAACCGTTCCGCCGGGGGTCCTACGACTGGGTGGTGTTCAACTCCACCAACCCTCAACACCCGGCGACGGTCGCCCTCGCTCCGTTCCAGGCGAGCGGAACGACCCGGTCCGACATCGGGAGCGTCCCCGAGGACTTCGAGCTCGACTACGGGATCGCCGGTTTCAACGGCGCGACCATGGACGTACTGTCCGCGAACATCTCTGCGAACCTCACGTATTGCCCGGCGGATACCGCCATCTGCTCGCCGTCCCAGTTCCGTTCGGTGCCGTCCGCCACGGACTACGGTGCTCAGACCGGGGAGTCGGGTTCCGGGCTTGCGTTCTTCTACCGGGGAACGACGGAGTACGCCCATGCCGGTCCGATGCTGCCGCAGGGGTTGTGGGGATACCAGGGTCAGCCCGGGTCCGTCCCGGGCGTGGGCGTCCTCACAAACGCGATCACTGTGACCGGCTCACCCGACCCGTCCGCGACTCCCCCGTACGTGTTCGTCTTCTTCGAAAATGCGGCGGTTTCCGGGGAAGGCTACGGATGGGCCCCGGACGTCCCCGCATGGTACCTGATGCCCGGCCAGTACGACTACGTCGTGATGCTCTCCGACTACGCGGAGGCGACCGGCAGCATCGCGGTCGGAAGCACGCCGACGTCGTTAGTGGTGGACCTGACCTACTCCAACTCGAGCGGGGTCTACACCCCGCTCTGGGCGCTCAACAACTCCGGTCTCGCGGGCATCTCGGGCTCGGGCACCGGCACGATCTCGGACCCGTATCGACCCTTCAACAATCCCCCCAACCAATCGTGCGTGAACTGCGGCGGTGCGCTCCACGGCATGCTTTCGGACTGGTTCTTCGACTACAACGACTACGACTACCCGTCGTTTCCCGGTTTGCTGCTCAACGGGACCAGCCCGTACGTGGACGTGGACCAGCCGGTCTCGTTCCTCGTGTACGTGATGGCCACGGGACTGAGTGGCCACGGCCCCAGCTACCCGTTCTACCTACCGATGGCCCTCTACCACACTCAGCACGTCACGATCCGGGATGCCTCCACCGTGGGGGGTTGGCCGGCGATGTTCCCGATCATCATGCTGGCGACGCCGCCGGGGGCCCAGAACCCGTTCCCTCAGGCGGACGTCTTCGTCTGGGACTCGGACAGCGACCTCGTGATGGCCAACCGATTCGTGGCGACCCCGGTCGTTCCGACGCCGGGACCATGCGTCGGGTTCTGCCCGACTGTCACTTGTTCGGTCTGTGACCCCACGGACGAACTGATGCTCTACGGAGGCACCAACAACACCGTCTGGGGCAACGCCTTCGAGGACCCCGACGGCGCCCTTCCGACGACGAGTCCGGCGACCTACGCCGCGCTCGCCGAGGCCGAGAGCGGGGACCTCATCTACAACAACAATTTCTCGGTCGACAACCCGGCCATGTACATGGCCTACGACGTCTACAACGACTCCTGCTGGGCGGGCTACGCCGGCGACTGCTCGCCGCTCATCCTCCCCACCTACGAGGACACCTGGAACGTCTCGAATCAGTCGGCCCGCGACGTCGTCCACACCGTGAACGGCTTCGCCCTCTCCGGTAATGTGCTCGGTCCCCGCTACGCCCGCCAGGGCGGGAACTACTGGTGGAACTGGGGTGGAGCCCTCAACCCATTCACAACGCTGCCCTACGTCAACCGGTTCAACTACACAGACTACGTCACGAACCTTCCCCCCGGATCGACGGAGGTCGAGGCGAGCATCCACGTCGGTGGAGACTTCGCCCCACTCCGGTTGGGGTATGACGAGGCCAGCATCCCGAGATTCAACGTGACGTTCAACGAGACCGGGCTCCCTTCCAGAACCTCCTGGTCGGTCGACCTGAACAACACCACCGCTCGCTCAACGAACACCTCGATCACCCTCGAAGAACCGAACGGGTCGTACCCCTTCACGGTGGGGTCGATCCATGGGTACCACTCCTCCCCCAGCTCGGGCTCCGTGCTCGTGAAGGGTGTCACCGTCTACCAGCCGATCGCCTTCGCGGTGAACGTCACGCCGCCGCCACCGAAGTTTGAGATCACCTTCCGTGAGCGTGGACTTGCAGACGGGACGAACTGGTCGGTCCGATTCAACCGAACCGACCTCACGAGCTCCGCCACGGTCAACATCTCGTTCACGGCGCCCAACGGAACGTATCCGTACTCGGTGCCCCCCGTCACGGGCTACTCGGTCAACGTGAGCTCAGGGAACGTGAGCGTGAAGGGGAGCCCGGTGGAGGTCATGGTGGGATTCACCGTCTCGAGCCCGCCCACCAATCACAGTTCGACGAGCGAGGCTCGCTGGCTCGGCCTTCCGCTGTGGGAGTGGGAGGACGGTGCCATCATCGCCGCGATCGTGGTCGCGGGAGTGCTCGCCGCGGTCGCGATGCGAGGGCGCCGGGCGCCGCCGGCCTCTTCCCAGAATCCGCCTCCTGCCCGAGGATCGCCCCCGTAGGCGACGTGGGATTACGGCGCCGCCACTAGCGGGGCTCGCCGCCAGCATGCCCTTATCCCGCCGGAAGCGCGTCCGCCGGTAGAGCAATGCCGAAGGTCCACATCCTCTCGAACGAAGACGGGCCGAACCTCGTGATGGTCGACGGCAAGGTCTCGATGGCGCTCTGCCGCTGCGGGCACTCGAAGAACAAGCCGTTGTGCGACGGCTCCCACCGCACGGTCGCGTTCAAGGCCCTGAGGGCCGAGACCGTCGTCCTGCCGTAGGGCCCCGGCGGGGCGCGACGGTCTCGCGGGAGCGGCGCTTCACGGCCACGTAGAGGCCGCGCCGGGTCGAGAACCCGCTCGGCAGCAAACGGACGTCGAACCCGGCGTCGTGGAAGGCCGCCCGCATCGTCGCCCTGGAGAACAGTCCCATCTCGTGGCGCTCCACCCAGTAGCGGACCCGGCCCCGGTCCCCCACTACATAGTGCATGTCCATCACCGACACGTTTCCACGGCGGAGGTCCGAGTTCATCCGTGCGATCGGGCGCCGCTTCGTGCCCGAGACGGCCAGATGGAGACCCCCGACGCGGTACTGTTCGGGAGTGAGCCACGGCTCCACGAGAGCGAGGCCACCCACCCTGAGGTGCCGCGCGAAATTCTTCAGCGTGCGGCCAAGGGCCGACTTCGACCGGACATAGCCGATGGCCGAAAAGAGGCAAGTGATCACGTCGAACTGCCGTCCCAAACGGAACGACTCCATCTTGCCCTCCACGAGGGGAATCGGTCCCAGGCGTCGCCGGGCGACCGAGAGCATGGCGGGGCTCGAGTCGAGGCCGGTCGGGTCGAACCAGCGACGAAGCTCCTCGAGGTGGGCGCCCGTCCCACAGCCGACATCGAGGAGCGTTCGAGCCCCCGGAAGCCCGTATCGCCGGACGAGCGCGTGGACCCGCAGGGCCTCGCGCCGGTAGTCCTTCCAAGCGTAGACCGAGTCGTACACCTCCGCGACCAGCGTGTAGGTGTCGCGGGAGTCCGCGGCGACGCCGGAGCGCATGGCCGGTCGAACGCGGCACTGCTATTTCATCCTCGGCCGGGTCGTGCTCCGGTGACTCGCCCGGAGCTCGGGGTTCTCCGTCGGAAACGAGGGTGGTCTCGAACCCTATGTAGGTGTGCAGGCTGAGCCTGCGCTGTCCATGATGGACCGGGACTACCCGATGACCCGGGGCCAACAGAAAGTCCTCGCGGTCGGCCTCCTCGTGATGGTGCTGATCGGGGTCGCGCTGTTCGCGGGGTTGATTCCGGGACTCAAGCCCAACTACAACGCCCCCTCGGTGGTAACCTACGACGGTCGGGAGTACTACTACGCCACCGAGCGGGTTCCACTTCCTCCGATCCTGTCCAATTCTTCCACCCCCGAGCGCCTTGTCTTCCACAATGTCACATTCTGGGTCTGGGTCAGCCACTGGTACAGTCTCACCCCCGGTGTGCTGGAAGGGAACGTAACCCTGACCAACGGCTCGACCTACTCCTTCATGCTGGGTGGACCGCCGATGCTCCCCACGTGGGTAACGAGCTACGTTTCGCCGGGCCACACTGCCGTGGTGCTCTGGAACAACGGGCTCGATTTCGACCTGCTCGTCCTGGCCCCTTCTTCGGAGAGCGGACCGTAGGCATCGGGGACGGGACGCCCGGGCGTCCGCCCAATCACTCCCACGAACCGGCGCTCGGCCCGGAGCACCTTGATTAGGGGGGGCCGCTCCACCCCGCGGCGGGCGATGGAAGCAGACGAGCGCAGGACTTCCCACGAGGCCGAGCCCGAGGTGCAGGGACTCGATGGCAGCGGGGTCGACATGGCCCGGATCATCAGCTTGAGCGACGGCATTTTCGCGTTCTCGCTGACGTTCCTCGTGGTCACCCTGGTCCTGCCCACCGCGTTCGGCAGCGGCCACCTCCCCGGGCTATGGGCCTACCTCCGGTCCCTCGAGCCCGCCCTCATCGCCTACGGACTCGCCTTCTTCATCATCGCGTCCTGGTGGACGGTCCATCACCGTCTCTTCTCGCCCATCGTCCGGTACGACCAGCTCCTGGTCCGGCTCAACAACGTGTTCCTTCTCGAGATGTCGGTCACCCCGTTCCTCGTGGGCATCCTCTTCGAGTACGGGCCTTCGGCCGCGTTCGGGCCCCAGACGCCCGAGAACCAGGCCGCCGTGATGCTCTACAGCGGCACCCAGGTCCTCGCCGGGCTGACGCTCCTCGCGATCTGGCGCCACTCAACGCGAGGCCACCGGCTCGTCAGCGCCCGCCTCCCCGCGGAGTGGATCGAGGTCACGGAGCGGGACCATCTCGCCCTCCTCGGCGTCTTTGCGGTGTCGATCCCGATTGCGCTCCTCTCGCCCTTCGGCTCCGAGCTGGTGTGGATCCTGATGATCTTCGGGTTCGGTCGCCGGCTCGTCTTCCGACGCCGGCCCCGAAATCGGGCGTCCGCCGGCCCCGCCGACCGTCCATCGCCCCCGGACGCCGGCCCGCGCGCGTAGACCCGGCTAGACCGACTCCAGCTGAGACTCGCGCTGAAGGATTCTTCGGACCATCTCCTCGGAAATCGGGGTTCCGTGGGACCCTTCCGCGCGCCGGTCGATCGACAAAATCCGCTCGTGGAGCCACTCGAACTCATGGAAGATGAGGGGGTCTGAGAGGTCGCGGCGGACCTGCGAGATGAGGTCGTGCGGGTGCCTCAAGCCCCAGTAATACGCTTCGACCCACGTGCCGAAGGCTTCCCAGACGAGGTCATCGTCGAGCACGCGCCGGTGCGTTAGGGTGGCGACCAGCTCGAAGAATGTAACTACCTCCAGGTTGGCCACATCCTGATGGCCACCCTTGAGGAGGCGCTCGCTCAAGTGCCGGCGCGCGGCCCGCATCCGGCCGGAGTCGAATCGCTCTCGAAGGTCCATCACCGCGTTCGCCGAGTTCAGGTGCCGGTCGGTCCGGGTCTGCCAATACATCAGGAACAGCGTGCCCACCACGAGTGCCCACGTCCCGGCCAATGACCAGATCGCGACACTGAACCAGTCGACCATCTCTTCCCTCGCCGTCGCCCGAGCGACCCGCAGTGTCCGGTAGAGCCCACCCCTTATGGAGGCGGCGTTACCCCGACTTCCTCAAGTAGTGCGGAGTCCGCGTCCTGATCGGCCACGGCCGAGGGGCGGTAATCGTCCCCAATCCGGGGCGAAACAGGACCGTCCGGGCTTCGGGACGGGCCGCCGGGGTCTCCCGAAAGGGAAAAGGGTCCGGTTTTCCATCCCGGAGACGTGCCTTACGTTGAATACGACGAAGTGGAGGCCGTTTGCCCGGAGTGTGGGGCGGTGTTCCGTTCCACGGACGCGTTGGACGCGCACGTCCGGGAGAGCCACGCGGGCGCGGCCGCGGCCGGATCCGCCGCTCCCAAGCCGAAGACGGTGAAATGCTCCGTCTGCGGCGAGAAGTTCCCGTCCATCTCGGCGCTGCAGCGGCACAACAAGTCGGCGCACGTGACGTAGGCCCGTCCTTCGCCGAACCGGGTCAGATTCAGCGGGCGGACTCCCTCGGAGGGTCGACCAGCTCGTCCGGCTGCTCGTAGTCCAAGAGGTGGCCCATCTTCCGCTGCTTCGTCTCGAGGTAGGCCCGGTTGGTGGGGTTGGGAGGAACCAGGAGCGGGATTCGGTCGACGATCATCACTCCGTGACGCTCCAAGTCGGCCACCTTCGCGGGGTTGTTCGTCAGGATGGCGATGGAGCGCACGTGGAGCGAGGCGAGCATGTGAGCGGCGAACCCGTAGGTCCGTTCGTCCGGCCGGAACCCGAGCATCTCGTTCGCCTGCACCGTGTCGTAGCCGGAGTCCTGAAGCTGGTACGCCCGGATCTTGTTGGCGAACCCGATCCCCCGGCCCTCCTGACGGAGGTAGAGGACGATCCCAGCCTCCTGGTGACCAATCCATTCGAGCGAGGCGAGCAGCTGGTCGCGGCAATCGCACCGCAACGAGCCGATGGCGTCCCCCGTGAGGCATTCCGAATGGAGACGCACGGGGACCCGCTCCTTCTCGTAGACGTCCCCGTGGATGAACGCGGCGTGGTCGCGCCGGTCGTCGCGGTTCCAGAACGCGGCGACCTGGTAGTCCCCGAAGCGGGTCGGAAGGTCGGCGACGGCGACCAGGCGCACGCACGTTTCGGAGGAGCCGGGACACTCGTGTTCTTGGCTCTCCTTGAGGAGGTAGTCGATCGTCTTCGGAGGCAGGCCCATCGGACCCGCCACCCTCATGGAGGGAAAAAGGACTCGGTTACCCCGAGGAGAGCGCCCCCCGCGCTCCGGCGGTCGTCCACCGGTGGGACCGAGAAACGTATAGACCTGAATTGCCGTTCTCCCCGCCATGTTCACCTTCGACCGTCTCGATGGGTACATCCCGCGGCAGCCGGACGACGACCTCCCGCTCACCGGCTTCCTTCTGTCGAGCCTTCTGATCGCGATCCTCTACCTCCTCCTGTGGTGGCTGGATTCCCCAGGGGCGAACGTCTACGGGTGGGCGCTCGACACCATCGGACTCCTTCTGCTCGCGATCGGGTTCTTCGGATTCCTCATCCTGCGAGCGCTCGACCAGCTCCAGAAGCCCCGCGCCATCCCCGGCCCCGGCATCCACCCAGCCTCCTCGCCGCTCCTCGTCTACTCCGCTTCGTTCGCCCTCACGGGTGCAACCCTCGCCGTGCTCGCCCTCGGGGCCGACCTCGCCGGGGTGGCCGTGGTGGGTCGGTTCATCGACCTCTTCGTCACCCTCTTCGTCTGGTGGATCGTCTACACCCACGTCTTCCAGTTTGGATGGCGGGGCCCCCAGCCCCTCCTCTCGTCCCTCACGCTCCCCCGGTGGCGCCCGCAGGGCTGAGAGCGACCTCCGACCTCGCTCGGGCCCGGCGCTCGCCCCGCGCG
>Ga0187769_10001584_pt1 | contig 13015 bp, 9 predicted proteins | sample 0116_SJ02_MP02_1_FD_133140 | JGI IMG/M metagenome (GOLD analysis project Ga0187769, IMG submission 133140) | Tropical peat soil microbial communities from peatlands in Department of Meta, Colombia - 0116_SJ02_MP02_10_MG | ecosystem: Environmental > Terrestrial > Soil > Wetlands > Peat | place... | reverse complement strand
GCCGCCTACGCCAAACCGTTCCTACTGGTTGAGGGGGATTCGAAGGAAGTGGAGTCCCTCGCCAAGAATCTGAAGTCGTTCTATGGCGCCATAGCGAACGTCACCCTGGCCTACGGGCTCAGGGTCCTCTACACGGCCAACCCGAAGGAGACCGCTACGGCGATAGCGGAGCTGCTGGGCCACGCGAGGGCAAAGCCTCTGGCAAGGATGCCGTCTGACCTCCCTCCCAAGGCAAAGAGCATCCCCCAGCAGCAGCTCTATCTGGTGTCTGCCGTGCCCGGCATAGGGAGGAAGCTCGCAGAGAAGCTGCTCTCGAAGTACGGGACGCCGAGGAGGGTCATGGCCCTGACGGCAGGAGAGCTCGCCATGACACAGGGGATAGGGTGGAAGAAGGCGGAGAGGATAAAGAACATGATGGACGCAACATTCACAAAACACCAGGAAGGAGCGCCCCAGGCGAGGCTCGAACCTGAATGAGGGTTGCAGTGATAGGAGGGAGCGGAGCAATGGGGAGGGCGCTCGCCAGGCACCTATCCCGGGAGTACGAAGTGATAATCGGTTCGAGGGACCCGTCGAGGGCCGCCGCCGCGGCTGAAGGCATAGGGGGCGCATCGGGAGCCGACTACAAAGGCGCCTCGAGGGCGGCAGACGCTGTAATCTTCGCGATACCCTACGAGGCGATGGGCCTTGTGGCAGACCTGTCAGGGGAGGTGTCCTCGAAGCTTGCCATTTCGGTCATAAACCCGATGAAAATGGAAGGGGGGCTGCTGAGGTATGCCCTGAAAGATGGCTCGGCGGCGGAGGAACTCGCACGCATCCTCCCCCACAGCAGGGTGGCCACGGCCTTCAACAATGTCCCCTCGGGCTTTCTGAAGAACGAGGTCGTCCCCCCAGTTGACATTCTTGTAGCAGCCGACTCGAAGGAAACCTATCAAGAGGCTGCCAAGCTGGTCGCGAGCATCAGGGAGATGCGCCCCTTCTACGTCGGTCCTCTCGCAGAGGCGCGGATTGTCGAGGAGATAACGCCGCTGGTGTTGAACATGGCAAACCTCAACGGAACGAAGGCGCTGACGACGCGGTTCGTAACCCGCAGGGGATGAGGGAGCACTGAGGTTCGGGTACGTGCTTCCCAACTACGGCGACAGTATAAGCGCTCCGCAGCTTGTGGAATTATCCAAGACGTGCGAAGATGTCGGATTCGACTCTGTCTGGGCAACGGACCACATCATAATGCCAGCCGAACTGAAAGAGCCATACGGCCAGCTGCTGGAACCCCTCATAACCCTCGCGTCAATCGCCTCGGCCACAGAAAAGCTGAGGGTCGGCACCTCGTGCATCGTCCTTCCCCAGCGGAACCCGATACTTCTTGCAAAGCAGGCGGCCGCCCTCGACGTGTTCTCTAAGGGGAGAGTGATACTGGGGTTCGGGGCGGGATGGGCCGAGCCCGAGTTCAGGTTCCTGAACGCCGACTTCGTCGGGAGGGGGAGGGTGATGGACGAGAGCATCAGGCTGATCAGGTCCCTTTGGAGGGACGAGGTGGTAAACTTCGACGGCGAATTCTTTCACGTGAAGGAGGCGCTCTTCTTCCCGAAACCAGTGAACGGGGACATTCCTGTTTGGATAGGTGGGAACGGCCAGTCGGCAATAAGGCGGGCCATCAGGCTCGGGGACGGGTGGCACCCGGTGGGCCCGGAAGTCGAGGGGTTCAGGAAGGGGGCCGAGGAAATCAGGCGTTCGAAGAAGGGAGCGACGCTCTCCATGAGGATGACCACCGACGTGAGGAAGAGAAGGACACCATACGTCGGCCCGAACAACGAGAAGAGGACTGTGGTGTCGGGGAGTCCAGCTGAAATCAGGAAGCAGATTGACGCCTATGCGGACGCAGGGCTCGAGTACTACTGCGCCTCGATCAACCACCCGTCGGCGGGGGACATCGTTGCGGACCTGAAGATGTTCTCGGCCGAAGTGATGAGGTCCTACTCCTAGGCGCCCGGCAGGGTCGTCAAGCCCTCGCGCCAGCCTGTGTAGAGCAGGGGCCTGTACCTCGAGAAGTCCCAGAACCCGTCGAAGGCCTCCGTTGCCCAGGCTGTCCTGACTTCGCCGACAAGCAGCAGGTGGTCGCCGAACTTTCGCTTGGCGGCCAGGGTACACTCGAGCGCCGCGGCTGAGCCTTTGATTACCGGGACCTTCAGCTTCTCCCCCCTTGAGTACTTCAACCCGGCGTCCGCAAGCTTGTCCTCAACTTTCGCGCCGCTCACGCTCGCGAGCCTTGCGACGGCCCCCGCGTGGTCTCTGTCAAGGATGCAGAGCGAGAAGCGGCCAGCATCCAGCACCAGCCTGCAGGTGTAGTGCGACGGCACGCTCGAAACGGCGACCATGGGGGGAGAGTCGGAGACAGAGGTGTAGGAGACAACGGGCATGGCGGAGACCCTTTTTCCAGCCATGGCAGAAAGGATGGCAGGGACCTGAGGGTAGAAGAGCCTGTGGATGAGCGACGGGTCGACCTTCAACGTGGGTCCCGGAGGATCTCTGGCTAGTTAAGGAGTCCCTACGAGGCAAGGAAGTTTGCAGTGACGACGTCCCCCCACTCGTCGGCCAGCACGGCAGTGTAGACGCCTGGAGGCAACAGGTATCCGGGCGTGGTCCCGGTGAAGTTCAGGGCCGTCTGGATGGTCCAGAAGGCCGGAGTACCTCCCAGGACAACGAGGGCCCTTGAAGTCTGCGGTTCGAATGCGAAAGAGTTGGGCGAATTAGACGCTCCAGTGCACTGGGTCCGGGTGAGATTCAGCGGGAGTAGCGTCCCCAGGGTGTAGTTGTCCTCGGTGTAGCGCCCTTCCATCACCCCGATGCCTATGGGCCACCCGGGCGTGCAGGGCCTTGTGTAGAGAGCGTTCAGAGGGAAGGCCCAGGAATCGGCGCCCGTGACGTTATCAATCGACGGCGAAGTACTGTTGACCCAGCCGCTGAGCAGGGCGCTCCAGGTCGGGGAGCCGGAAGAGTAATTGACAGTCAGGTGCATCGTGAACCCGAACCCGGAGCTGAAGGAGACGGACTGCGGGTAGACATTATGGATCGGGTTGACGTACGGGGGGATGAAGATGGCTGCGAAGATTGTTATCACAATGGCGGCGAGGACGACCACCATGTTCCTCACGCTCTTCCTGTAGGCGATATCGTCGGAGTCCATCTTACTTGGGACCGAGGGGCGCCCTCTTAATTTTAGTTCCCTGAACGGAGGAGACGCCTCCGAAGCTCCACGTTGATGCGCAGCATCTCCAGGACCCGAATCACGCTCGAGCCCCCTTCCTTGAGCCGTCTCCCAGAAAGGAAGCGTTTGGCGTCTGATTCATGCTCGACAGCGCACACGGGGATGACGCGACCAACGTCGATGTAGAACTGCTGCGACCCGGCGTACAACCTCCATATGGCGTCGTAGTTCTTTTTCACCCATTGCCATACGACGTCTCTCGCGTATGGGTTGAGGGCTGAGTGAATCATACTGTAGTGCAAATCCGACCTGCTCACCCGCCCCGTGAGGCCAAGATCGAGGGAATGCTGGATCAGCTTCGGGTCTCTGAAGGCGCTGAGGCCTTTGTAAATCATGTCCCTCTCCACTTCACTCTCAGAAGCAGTCACCATGTCCCGAAGAGCTTTCTCGGCGCCCGCCCCGTTAGTAATCGCGAATCCAATCGCAGCGGCTGCCTTCAGGTTTGGATCCAGGTTGGTGTAGTGGTCGAAGAGCTTTGCCATTTTCTCGGCGTAGGGCCCGTCTGCCTGCACAAACATGGAAGTCAGATACTCCCTGGTGGTACCGACGGACGGTGGCTCCCCAGGCCAAGGCGTTTCTCCGAAGTGTTCCAACAGAGGCTGGCAGAAGCTGTGGATCATTCCATGGACTGCCAACGAATCAGACGCAATCGCCTCGACGACCCTCAGCTGCTCCGCTACGACCTGGGTGGTCACGGAGTCCGGATTCGCTGCGCAAAGAGACACGAAGCGGGCATATAGCGCAGGCTCTACCAGCCCCGCCTGCAGCAGTAGGTGGAGGTCGTTCATTGCCCCCGCCCTATCATAAGGCGAGAGCCGAGGGAAGTTTGAACCGAGAAGTTCGTAGGTGGCTTCGTCGTACAGAGTTACGTAGAAGCCCGTACGCCCAAGGTTCAGGAGGAGCTCAGACGCGGCGGTGACGTCGAGCCGAACTGACTCGCGGTTCAGGATAAATGATTTCTCCTTCCCATCGGCCCTCATCATGATGGGAATCGGCCATATCCCAGAGGCTCCCCCTTCACCGAAGCGGAAGGGGTGCTGCGTCAGCTCAACTTTGCCTCCGACGACTCTGGCCTTGACCAAGGGGTAGCCAGGACGAGTGAGCCATGCCCTAGCCAAACTCGTGACTGGAAGACCCGACCTTCTTCCTAGAGCATCCCAGAGGTCCTTTCCAGTCGCGTTCGAAAAGCTGAATTTCTTCAGGTAGTCGGACACTCCTGCCCTAAACGCCTCCTCGCCTATGTAGCCTTCCAACATCCGCAGCACGCAGGCGCCCTTGCCGTAGCTTATCGAGTCGAAGGTGTGCGTCGCTTCGGCGACGTTCTTGACGCGGGCCTGGACGGGGTGGGTTGTCGAGAGCGCGTCAAGCTTCATCGCGCCATCTCTCAAGAAGACCTCGTCCCTGAGGAAGACCGCCCACATCTCCCAGTCTGGATGGAGTTTCTGGGTCATCTTGTATGACATCATGGTGGCGAAGCTTTCGTTGAGCCAGAGATCATCCCACCACTTCATTGTGACGAGATCGCCGAACCACTGGTGGGCGACTTCGTGAACCATGGACATCGCGCCTCTGTTCTTTAGGCGGAAGTTGGTGTCCTCTCTGATCAAAGCGTAACTCTCTCGAGAAGCTATGGCTCCCCAGTTCTCCATCGCCCCGGTGTGGTACTCGGGGAGGGCGACGATGTGCAACTTCTTCAGTGGATAGGGGACTTCGTAATAGTCCTGATATTCGAGGAGAGCGTCCGCCGATATTTTGAGGGCGACCTGTGAGTTTTCTGCCTGGCCAGGGCGGGTAGCCGTTATCACGTCAATCCCTCCGGCGGTACGCTTCGTCTCCTCGAACTTCCCTATGGCGAAGAAGAAGAGGTAGGTGGACATCCTGGGGGTCTCCTGAAAGGTGAAGGTCACCCTTCCAACGCCCTTTCTCTCCTTGCGAACTATGGGCGTGTTCGCGATGACGCCCAACCCGTCCTCTGTGGTGATCTGTAACCTGAAAACCGCCTTGTAAGCGGGATCGTCGACGCAGGGGAAGACGGTCCTTGCTTCGGAGGGTTCAAGGTCCGTGGCGAGGATGTAGTCCTTGCCATACTTCGACTTGTAGAGGCCGAAGATGACATCGTCGGACACCTGCTTAGAGTACTGTATTTCCACGATGGACTTCCTGGTCGGGACGCCAGGGATCTTCAGTCTGGCACGTTTCTCGTCGAACGAGAACGGGGCGGGGCGCCCGTTCACAGACACAGACCCAACGGAGAGCTGGGAAGCGTCGAGCGAGAACGGTTTGGTAGCTCCCTTGACCGTGACGGCAAGCTTCCCATCCAGGTGGGCCCTAGCGAAATCAACGTCCAGTCTGAGGTCGTAGGATACTATCTCCAGAAGAAGTTCGCCTGCTTCACAGGGTAGGAGAGGAGGGATTAAAGGCTGGAGGAGGTCACAAAGGGACGCCTCCTGCGCCAGATGTAGGACGAGACCCCGGCCGCCACCACCAGGAGAATTGAGGCAACTACGACTACTGGTAGCGGGTTGAGCCTGAAGTCCGCTGCGACTGTCTCGGGGGAGCTAACGGTCAGCGAAAGAGTTGCACCACCGGCTGACGGGTTCCAGCCTGCGAAGGTGTAGAGGACAGAAGTGGCGGCGGCGTGCAACGTGAAAGTCGACCCCTGGGGCGAGTAGATGATTGCGCTTCTCCCGGCCGGGACAGTTCCATTCCTTGTGCCCGTAGAGTAGACAACCGCCCCGTTGGGGCCCGCACTAATCGAAAGTCCAGGGTAGAAGGTGGCGTTTTCCGATACTGGTCCTGATACGAGGAAGGCGGCCGTGGCAACGGGCCCGGAGTAGGATCCGCTCCCGGCCCCGATCCACCCTTCGAAATTCCAACCCGTTTCCGGGTGCTCGAAGAGCTGGACCGAGGACCCTGCGGCTGCCCAGGGTGAGGCCAAAGTCACGGATCCACCTTCGATCGGGCTGGCCTCGACTGTTACCTCGTACTGGTGCTCGTAGACGATTGTAACCGACTGGGGTTGAATGGCGTCTCCCGAGGTCTCTTGCGACGCGAACCATCGTTCCGACGTCCCGCTCCCTGGGAGGAGAGAGGAAAGAGACCAGCTTGTCCCTTCGTCAAGGAAGCTGACACTCGAGTTCGAGATGAGGTCTGAGAAATGACTTCCGAAGCTGGTAGCGTTGAGCATAGGACCGGTGGTCGCCCCTCCCCCGGTGACGAGATAGACGATGTTCAGGGCGACCTGGTGGAAGTACAAGGCGTGCACGCTCTCCGGTCCTGATACGGTCAGGTTGCCGTTCTGTGTGGCCCACCTTTCGGAACTACTGGAACCAGCGAGAACCTGGGGGTAGTTGAGGGAAGAGCTGGCGTCCACCCAGACAGTAGCGTTCCCGCTCAAGGACAGAAGCGAACCGAATGACGTCCCGCTCCACTCAGGAGGGGAGGGGAGAGGCCCACCTCCGGACAGCGAGTACGTGAAGGTGCAGAGATACTGGTGGAAGTAGATCATGCTCTCGTTAACAGGCATGGTCAGGGTTCCGTTCGTGGGTTGAGACGTTTCCCACCTCTCGGCGGCCGAGCCCCCAGGAAGGCTCGCAGAGACCTGCCAGAGGCTCCCGCTGTCCGCGAGGTACGTCGCAGGCGTCCCGGTGAGAGCAGCGGTCTGCAGCTTCCCGTTCTCGACGTAGCTCAGCAGTGGGGCGCCGAAGCCAGCCCCTCCTCCAACCACTGAATAACTGAGCGTAATCTGCGTCTTGCCAAGAGAACCGGTTATGAAAGTGTGCGCGCTGGCGTATTCTGTGGCGCCGTCGGAAGAGAACGACCTGAGCTGGTCGGGCTTGTAGAAGGCGTAGGTCTGCGACGAGCCGAAGAGCGAAGTAGAGCTGTTGGCGTTGAACTCGTCCACCCAGAGCGTCGCAGAACTCAACGCCGTGGTTGAGTTAGAGTATGTCACCTCCGCCTCAGATCCATAGTAGGCATTGACGTGGTACCACTCCGTCATCAACCCGCTGAAGAAGCCGTGTGCCCCAGACGAGTACCCCAGACCGACAAACTTGGATCCGGAAGCCGGGAAGGACTGGTTGGCTTCAGCCCCAGTGTTCCAGTCGTAAGCGCGAAAATCCACCTGTCCGCTGGAGAATGACAATTGAAGGAGGACTAGATCACCATTGTTCACCACGCCTGAAAAATTGCCCAGCCCACCGCCCCCTCCCGAGGGGTAGATGCTCGCACCTGAGCTGTTGAAAGCCTCGTACAGGAAGTTGAAACCTGGCTCGTAGCCTCCTTGCTGGTACGGCCAGTTGAATGCCACCCCCACTTGGTACCAGTAACCGGCGTCGGTAAGGCCGTTGAGGAGGTAACCGGGCCCGAATCCCTGAGCATCGGACTGGGCGACGGCTGTCACGTTGTAGGAGAGCTTGGGGAAGTCCTCTGCAAAAGTCATCCCAAGCTGTTCGTCGTACTTCGGTATGGGGGAAGAGGGCATGCCAGCAAGCCCGGCAGCAGGCTGGGCCCCAGCTGCGTGGGCCCAGTTGCTTCCCATGGAGGAAGGTTCAGCGTGGGCCTGGGCGGATATGAGCAGGATGGAAGCATAGAGAACTGTGAGTAGGAGGAGCCACTTCCTCAAATCGAATATAGAAGACCCACCAGACTCTTAGGTATTGTGAACAGGTGGTCTAGAGCGCAGACTCCGGGCAACCTACTCTTTGTCTATGAACTCTTCGGCCTTCGGAGGCTCAGGCGGCAGGCCCTTCCTCTTCCTTATCTCCGTAACCAATCCCCAGAGCATGTTTTGCGGTACCGCCTGCCATGTCTTGAAGTGAGTGTTCCAGACGGCCTTGCCTGCGGTCGCACCCCTCATCTTTTCGCTGAGGTCGAAGGTCTCTGAGGCGGGTATCTCCCCCTCGACCACGGTCATCACTTCCTTCTGGTCGATCTTGACAAGTTTCCCGCGCTTCGCGCTTATCACGCCTGTCACGGCACCTATCAGCTCGGAGGGGCCCTTCACCTCGATGCCGAGGATGGGCTCGAGAAGCGTGGGGTTTGCCGAAAGCATCGCCCCCAGAATCGCCCTACGCGAGGCGGGCATCAGCTGCGCATAGGTCCTGTGGGCAGGGTCCTCGTGGGGGACGAAGTTTGTGAGGGCCACCTTGACGCCCCTTGTGAACTCGTAGGCCAAGGGGCCGTTCTTCATAATGTCGTCGAAGCCGGCCCGAATCGAGTCCATGGACTCCTGGAGGAATTGGACGCCCTTAGTGACCTCGGTGAGTATGTCTCCCTTGTCATCGATGGCCTGGAAGTTCCTAGCCTGGTCGGGGTCCCACCCGTGGTCGCGGAGTGTCTTGATGACTGCCTTCTTCTCGGTGTTCTCGCTTACGGTGCCGTTACGTATGAGTTCGATGACTTCCGGCTCGAGCGGCTCTACCTCCATGAAGATCTTGTTGTGCCTGTTGGGGGACCTTGCCATTATCGGCCCTGCCCTTGAGCGAATCGTCTCCCTGTAGTTGATTATAGGCGGAGATGTGATGATTTCCAAACCTGCCTGCTGTATCTGGGTGGTGGCAATCTCGAGGTGGAGGACCCCCATGCCGGACATTAGCGTCTCTCCCGACTCCTGGTTGATTGTGACAACAAGGTTGGGGTCTTCGATGTTCAGCCTCCTCATGACCTCGACGAGCTTCGGCAGGTCCCTTGGGTGCTTCGCCTCCACCGCCACCGTGACGACGGGTTCGCTGACATAGTGAATAGACTCGAAGGTTGCCACGTCTTTCCTGTTCGAGATGGTTTCCCCTGACCTGATGTCAAGGCCGAGCAGCGCAGGGATGTTGCCGGCTGGGAGGGAGTCGACTATCTCTCTCTGGAAGCCCATGAAAAGCTGGACTGACTGGATCTTCCCTTCGCGCTTAGAGTTCAGGAGGTAGACCGAGTCGCCGTTGGTGACGCTCCCCGAGAAGAGCCTCCCGGTTGCCACGAGGCCGGCCGCTGGATCTACAACGACGTTAGTCACCATCATGACGGTGGGGCCGTTCTCGTCGCATGCCAGCAGGGCCTTGCCGACGTCGCTGTTGAGGTCCCCCTGGGGCCAGATCTTCGGGATGCGGTACGCTTGAGCCACGTGGGGGGGCGGGTGGTGCCTGACGACCATGCCGAGCAACGCTTCGTGCAAAGGGAGCTTCTTCCCCAGCTCCTCCAGGGTCGAGGCGCTGTAGGCGTTGATGATGTCCTTGAAGGACATCCCCGCTGCCTTCGCCATGTCGAAGTTGAAGCCCCACTTGTCCTTCGAGGAGCCGAAGGCGACCTGGGCGTCCTGAATGGAGACCTTCCACTTCTGCTTGTACTCGGGCTCGGCGTAAATGTCGACGAGCTTGTTAAAGTCCTTGACAATGTTGAAGAGCCATTCCTGCATCTTCTCCGGAGTGAGGCGGAGCTCCTTGATCAGGCGGTCAATCTTGTTGATGTAGACTACCGGGCGCACCCTCTCCTCGAGGGCCTGCCTAGTGACCGTCTCCGTCTGGGTCATGATTCCCTCGACCGCGTCTACAACAACGATCGCCCCGTCTACCGCTCTTAGAGATCGGGTTACCTTGCCTGTGAAATCGATGTGTCCTGGGGTATCGATAAGGTTGATGACATAGGGTCTCCCTTGTTCTTCATAGTAGAGTGTTACGTTCGCTGCCTTAATGGTCATCTGGCGCTGTTGCTCTAACTCCATGTAATCCAGGGCTAGCGCTTGGCCTGCAACGGAAGGAGATAGCATTCCGCATGCCGCCAGGAGGCTGTCTGAGGTGGTGGTCTTCCCGTGGTCGACGTGCGCGATGATCCCAAGGTTCCTGATCTGGTCCCTATTGTGGACTAGCTTCAGTGCCTCTGCGGTTGTCTTGAATCTCGGCATTTCCCTCTCCGGCTGCTGAAGGCACCCTTCGATAAGCGGTTAAGAACGTTTCTTCGAATAAAGGGACGGCAAGTAATTGGCTGATTTAGGATTTCACCTGGAAAGCATCCTGCGCCTTCCTATCGACAGCACATTTTAGTCCGGCTTCATTCATAGATTCTCGCCAGTACCCTCACCTGTGGCCTTGTAAGCCCAACCAGCGCCCCGCCCGGGGTCTCGACCAGCAGCTTGCCTTCCTTTTCGCCCTTGATGATGACCCTGTCAGCGATAGGCTCTCCCCTGGAGGCATCAAGTGCGGCAATGAATGGGGAGAACTCGTCCGGCCCAGGCCAGCCGTGCCTCTCACCTATCTTCTCGACCACTTCAACCAAGAGGGGCTGCCTGGCCTCAGAAAGGTCAGGGAAGGGGATCAGGGGCGATCCTACCGGCTCGGATATCCTGAACGCCCTGTGCGCGACGACTAGCCCCTCCTTAATCTGGAGGGTGAAGACGTCGAAGGGGAGGGATGTTATGGTCTCGAGGTCTTTGGTCCCGATGTTGAGCCGGTCAAGCTCCAGGGACAGCCTTGCACCTGCGTCCTCGCTGTCCAGGGGCAACAGGTGCGCCCCCCTCTGAGAGAGCATCCTCGTTTCTCTCCGTAGCTTCTTAACGACTTGCTCCTCCGCTCGTTTGTAGCCCAGGGCGTGCACACTCACCACCTGGAATGCAGATGGAGCCTTGCCTGCGAATACAAGGAGCCTGCCATCCATGGCGGCGACCCCTCTAGTCTGATCCTGTGATTCGAACTTAACCTCTGCTAGTGCGTGCCAGCGCAGGGGGAAGAGCCTGCTCCTCATGAGGACGGACTCGCGCACGGGGACCACGTTGCTTGCTAGACCGCTCATTCTCAAGTGGGGCCAAAGGAGAGCCGCGAGACCGCTCAGCAAGAAGACGACGGGAGAAAAGGTCCCTCCCGCCCCCAACGCGACCACGGCGAGCAGTAACAGCAAGACTCCAAGGATGTAATGCGCCCAGGGTCGTCTAGGCCTCTGAAACATCTCTTGTCTCAGGGTGAATGCTCGTTGTGCCTTGGGTTTCCTTAATGAGAAAGCGAGACACACGCCCGCGAGCAAAAAGACCGGCCATGCCCCGAAACTCAAGGCGATGAGGCCGACTAGGACTGCGAACAGGCGTAGGCCCCACCCCATTAGTGGAACCCCTCGCCGTCCTGCCGGGCGTAGGCGAATCTGGTGTACTCTTCGAGGGCGGGATGCCTGGCGGCCCAGAACGCCTTGGTGCTTGCCTCCCTATCTTCAGGGTTAATCGCCTCGGGGTTCCTGTCCTTGTTCCTCGTCGCGGTAGATTTCGTCAGCTCAAGGGAGAACTTCGCGTCGTGGCCGAGGACTACTCCGCCGTATGGGACCCTGTCCCAGGGGTTGATGGGGTCGATGGAGACATGGCTCGTAAGAAGGACGGCTATCCCGAACTCGACACAGAGCCGCTGCGCGTGAGCCAGCAGCATGGCCAGGCCTGCGCTCCTGGCTGGCAGGTCTTGGGTGCTCGGGAATGAGGACTTGAAAGGGGCTGATATGGAATCGTAGATGAGGAGCTTTGCGCCGGTTTCCTGGACGATCTGGTGGAGCGCCGACTGGTAGGTTGGGGTCTGCCTCATCTTTAGCTCGACCCTGCCCCCGCTCGATACTTCCTTGGCCGCATCTATGCCGTGCAGGTTCAGGAGGTCTACCACCTCTGGGGTCTGGAAGACAAGGACGGAGGGACCCTTCGGCGGGAGCTCGACTGCGAAGTCCGGGGAGAAGATGTCGGCCACAGCGCTGAGGTGAGCGTCGGTGTACGACACCCCGAGGTGGCTCAGCGCAGCGTCGATGGCCGTGATGAGCTGCCCTCTCGTCAAAGGCTTCCGCTTCGGCGACACCTTCGGCGCTCGCTCAAGCTTGATCTCGGCTACATTGAACTCCTTCCCGAACCGCCTTGCCATCCTCTCCCGCCAGTAGGGGACAAGATAGCTCGAGTAGGACTGTTCTGTATCGAGGACGATGGCACTCCCGCCCGAAGCAGCGACGGCGCACCCTGCCTGGAAGGAGATGATGCTCTTACCCAGGGCCTTCTCCCCGAATATCTGGGTGATTGTGCCCGTCGCAAGGCCCCCGTCGGTGAGGGAGTCGACGGCGTTGCAGTCGGTCTTGAGGTGCTCCATTACTGCGCCAGCTCCCGCAAGAGGCGCCTCCCAGACTCGGTCACTGTGTAGGCAAGAATCCTGGGCCGGCTCCCCTCCTGCTTCGGCTCAAGAATCAAGTAACCTTCTGAGTGGAGCCTGTCGATCTCTGCCCCAACGTCTACGGCGAGAAACGTTGGGGCCAGGTAGGACACGACGGACTGCCTGTTAGCCATGTCGTATCTGCTGACCTCCTCCAGTATGGTCCTTGTGAGTTCGGGGCTGGCCTTCCCTGAAGGTCTCGGCAGCAGGGAGCCTGCAGTTGAAGGCTTGGGTCGCACACAACGAGGGACGAATCCTATCAAAGCGCCGGACCTGTCGTCGCAGATTGTGTACGAGTAGGCCACGGCGGCTGCCTGCCTCCAGTCTCTCCGCGCGTTCCAAGCTTCGCTAGAGTAAATCCTGACTGGCATGGACTCGGCCAGCTTATCGTTCAGAAGGGTAGGTATGGACGAAGCCAGGACGAGAGTAATCGGCGTCTCCAAGAGATGGGCTATCAACCTTCCACTGTGCTGAGAACGCGTGAGATTCCTGAACAGTCGATGTGTGCCCGTGATCAGGAGGCCGTCAGGGCGCCTTTCGGATGTGTCAAGCAGATACAGGATCTTGGCGATGAAGAGGCCCGCGGTCAGCTCCGAAGCCTGAG
>Ga0187769_10001583_pt1 | contig 13018 bp, 10 predicted proteins | sample 0116_SJ02_MP02_1_FD_133140 | JGI IMG/M metagenome (GOLD analysis project Ga0187769, IMG submission 133140) | Tropical peat soil microbial communities from peatlands in Department of Meta, Colombia - 0116_SJ02_MP02_10_MG | ecosystem: Environmental > Terrestrial > Soil > Wetlands > Peat | place... | reverse complement strand
AGAGGAGGTGGCGCCACTGATGGTGACCAGCGAGGTGGCGTTGGCGGCCGCAGGCGCCGCAACCCCGAGCACGCCAGCCACCGCGAGGGCGACGGAGAGACGGCGGATTCGATGCATTTTAGGTGAGGCTCTCTTTCAGGTGGATTGACATTCGCTTGACAGCGTCGAGTTGCGGAACATAGCATATCCCGATAGACTTGATCGACATTAGCTTGTTTATGCACAAGGTCCGAAACCATCGGGGACGGACCGTGTTCCCATTTGGCGGGTATTCCGCTCGACTCGATGAACAACACGCCCGAGACACCGAAGTTGCCCCCCCACACGCCGAACCCCCGGCGCGGTCCTTCGCGCCGCATGACGGCGGTGCTGGCGGCGGCGATGCTGGCGATCGGCGTGGCCGTCGGGGCCGCGATCGGCCCGGCGCCCACCCCGTCGCTGGCCGTCGGACAGCTGCTGCCAGGGCTGCTGCCGGAGCTGCTGCGCGCGGGTGAGCACACGAGCGCGCAGACGGTGGCCCCGCCGTCGATAACGGCGCAGCCGACCCCCCAGGCGAGCGCGGGCAGGGTGCGCAAACGCCACAGGAAACACCACTCCAGCGAAGCGGCGGCGTCGGAAACGCCGACGACGGAAGCGACGACGCCGACGGAAACGAGCGCGCCCACGAGCGCAACCAAGCCGCAGAAGACCGTGCAACTGCCGCCGGTCACGAAGGTGTGGCTGATCGAGCTCGGCAACTCGAGTTTCGGCGAACTCGCCACCCACGCGGCGGCGGCCCCCTACCTGGAGGGCAGCGCGCTGCCGGCGGGCACGCTGCTGAGCGGCTGGTCGGCGCTCGAAGCGAGCGCGTTCGCCAACGCGGCGGCGCTGTCCGCGAGCACGCCGGCCGCGCCGACCAGGTCGCCGCAGCTGCTGGACACGATCGTGCAGCCGCCGTGCCCCGAAGGCGCGGCCGGCACGCAATGCGCGCCCGACACACCCGGCGCCCTGACGACGGCTGACGAATTCCTGAAGGCGACGCTGCCGACGATCACCGCGACGGCCGGCTACCGCGAAAACGGCCTGGTGGTGATCACCTTCTCCTCGATCGCACAGCCGACCGCCAGCGGCCTGCCGGCGGGCGCGGCCAACGCGACGCTCACCTCCCAGGCCGCGCCAACCGGGTTGCCGCCGGCGGGCGCGCTGCTGATCTCACCGTTCGTGGCCAGGGGCGCGAAGTCCGCGGTCACGTTCCAAGCGACTTCACCGAAGCAGAGCCTCGAACAGCTGCTGCGTCGATGACGACAGACCCATCAATCAATGAACGGAGACACCCGTTGCACCCAATCGAAACAGCCCACCGCAGAGCGACATGGTGGCTTGCCGCGATCGTGGGCTCCCTCGCCCTGCTGCTCGCGACGCCGGCGATCGGCCATGCTGCCGAAGACAACCCCAACAACTACAGCTGCCTCGGCAGCATCGCCGCCGGCGAAGCAGAACCAGGCAACGAAGAACAGCAGGTGAGGTACAAGTTCTACTGCGACGGTCCCATCACCGGCTACCAGCTGCAGTCCCAGATCCCCATCACCGGGATCGCGGGCCAGCCGACCGTCACCGCCAACGCGACGGGCGGCCCGCTGGGCGACACGTTCGAGTGCTCCGGCGAAGTGCCGGGCTACGCGCTCAACTGCGTGGGCGGCCCGGCGGCAGGCACCTCCTCGACGCCACCGTCCGGGACGACGGGCGGGACGCAGGCGGGCTACGACACGATCACCGGCCAGTTCTCGATCGGCGCCAAGCTGTGTAAGGAGCCCCGCGTCGACACGCTTCTGACCGTCACCTACGCGTACCTGGAAAAGGGCGTGATCACGCAGGCGATCTCGGGCCCGTTCGACCTCGGCCGCCCGCAGGGCTGCCGGCCCGACAGCCAGTCCGGCTTTGACCGCCTGAACCCCAAGCCCGAAGGCGCCGGCAAGAAGCACGGCAAGAAGGGGAAGAAGGGCAGGAAAGTCACCACCGGCAAGAAGTCCAGCCGCAGGAAGTAGGCGCCCGATCTGGGGAGGCGGGCAAAGCGAGCCCGCCTCCCGGGTCTGCGAAACGGTCCAGTAAGGAGCCGCGAAACGGTCCAGTAAGGAGCCGCGAAACGGTCCAGTAAGGAGCCGCGAAACGGTATAGTAGAGCCGTGTCGAGCATCCGGCCGAGACACCAGATGGCGGGCTATACGCGTCGTATCGTCGATGAGGAGCTCGACGAGCTGTTCTCCGGCCTGGCGGCGGTCGCGATCGAGGGACCCAAGGCTGTCGGCAAGACGGCTACGGCGCTGCAGCGCGCAGCGACGGTCCACAGCCTCGATGACGAGGACGAGCGCTCCATCATCCAGGCCGATCCGTCGCTTCTTCTCGAGGGCGAACGTCCAATACTGATCGATGAGTGGCAGCGCTTTCCATCGTCTTTCGACCGTGTGCGTCGTGCCGTCGACGAAGGCGCCGCCCCGGGCAGCTTTCTGCTCACCGGCTCCGCGTCTCCTCTGAACCCACCGACCCACTCCGGAGCGGGGAGGATCGTGCAGGTGCGTATGCGGCCGATGACCTTCGCCGAGCGCGGTGTCGGCGCTCCTACGGTCAGCCTCGGGCATCTGCTCCATGGAGGCAAACCCTCCGTAGGCGGACGAACCGACGTCGACCTGCAGCGCTACATACGGGAGATCCTCGCGTCAGGATTCCCCGGAATTCGCGACCTGCCCGACCGCCTGTTGCGCGCGCAGCTCAATAGCTATGTCGATCGCATCGTCGATCGCGACTTCGAGGAGCTCGGTCGTCGGGTACGACGACCCGCAGCGCTGCGAAGGTGGATGCAGGCATACGCAGCGGCCACCGCCACGACGGCTTCCTTCGAGAAGATCCGGGACGCAGCGAACAGCGGCCACACCGAAAAGCCCGTGAGAGGAACAACGCAGCACTATCGGGAGATGCTCGAACGACTCTGGATCCTCGATCCCATCCCCGCATGGCTTCCGACTCGCAATCGGCTCGCGCGGCTGTCCTCACCACCAAAGCATCATCTCGCTGACCCTGCGCTCGCGGCCCGGTTGCTCGGTGTCAATGTCGTCATGCTGCTCGCTGGGCGCTCTGCAGGGCCGGCGATAAATCGCGAGGGCACGCTCGCCGGAGCCCTCTTCGAGTCCCTGGTCACGCTCAACGTGCGCGTCTATGCGCAGGCCGCGGAGGCCAGTACAGCCCACCTGCGCACGTGGAGCGGCGACCGTGAGATCGACCTGATCGTCGAGCGCGGGCCAAACATCCTCGCAATCGAGATCAAGCTGGGCCAGACTCCCAACGAGGGCGATGTGCGTCACCTCCGCTGGCTTCGCGGCGAGCTCGGCGAAGATCTGACAGACGCGATCGTGATCACGACCGGCCGGGTCGCGTACCGACGACCGGACGGGATCGCCGTCGTCCCGGCGGCTCTGCTGGGACCGTAGACGCGACTGCCTACAACAGGCTCGAGGTCATCCGCTCGATCTCCGCGATCGAGGTGACGCCCTCGCGCACCTTCTGCAGGCCGTCCTCGCGCAGGCGGCGCATGCCTTCCCGGGTGGCGATGGCGACCATGTCGTCGACGGCGGCGCGCTCGAGGATCAGCGAGCGGATCGGCTCGGAGACGCTCATCACCTCGTACAGCGCGAGGCGCCCGCGGTAGCCGCTGCCGGCGCAGCGCGAGCAGCCGACGGGCTCGTACGGCTGCGCGCCGGCGAGGCCGTGCTCGGCGAGCACCTGCTCTGAGACCCTGTGGGGGCGCTTGCAGTGCTTGCACAGCGCGCGCACGAGCCGCTGGGCGACGATGCAGTCCACCGCGGAGGACACGAGGAACGGCTCGATGCCCATGTCGATGAGGCGCCCGAGCGCGGAGGGCGCGTCGCGCGTGTGGAGCGTGGAGAGCACCAGGTGCCCGGTGAGCGCGGCCTCGACCGCGATGTGCGCGGTCTCGCGGTCGCGGATCTCCCCGACCATGATCACGTCGGGGTCCGCGCGCAGCATCGAGCGCAGCCCCACGTCGAAGGTGACGCCGGCCTTGGGCGCGATCTGCATCTGCTTGACGCCGCAGATGCGCTGCTCGACGGGGTCCTCGATGGTGAGAATCGAGCGCTCGCCGTCGTTGAGCGCGTGCAGCGCCGCGTACAGCGTGGTGGACTTGCCCGAGCCGGTGGGGCCGGTGACGAGCACGGCGCCGTTGGGGCGGTGGATGGCCCGGTCGAAGCGCGCGAGGTCGTCGTTCTGCATGCCCAGCGACTCGAGCGCGTCGACCTTCAGCGTGGCGCCTTTGTCCATGATGCGCATGACCGCCCCCTCGCCGTTGACCAGCGGCAGCGTGACCACGCGGATGTCCACGCGCCGGCCGTCGACGGTCAGCGCGAAGCGCCCGTCCTGGGGCACGCGCCGCTCGGAGATGTCGAGGTCGGCCATGATCTTGATGCGCGAGACCACGCCCATGGCCATGCGCCGCTTGACGGTCGCCGCCGGCGCGAGCACGCCGTCGACGCGGAACAGCACCCTGGTGTCGCCCTCTTCGGGGTTGACGTGGATGTCGGAGGCGCCCTGCTGCACGGCCTGCGCGACGATCGAGTGCACGAGCTTGATCACCGGCGCGTCGCTGTCGGCCTCCTCGACTGCGAGCTCGCCCGCGCGGCGCTCCTCATCCTCCTCTTCGACGATGTCCTCGATCGACTCGTCCATGCGCGCCAGGCGCGTCAGCAGCAGGTTGAGATCCTCGACGGAGGCGGCCGCCGGGCGGATGCGCCGCCCGGTCATCATGCCCACGTCGTCGATTGTGAGCACGTTGGTGGGGTTGGCCATCGCCAGCAGCACGGCGCCGTCGTCGGTGAAGCCCACGGGCACCGCCTGGTAGCGCTTGGCGGCCTGCACGCCGATCAGGTTGACCGCCCCCATGTCGATGTCGAACACCGACAGGTCGACGAAGTCCAGCCCGAAGCGCTCGGCCACCACGCGCGCGAGCTGGTCGTGGCGCAGGATGCCGCGCTCCACCAGCACCACACCGGTGGGGCGTCCCTGCGCGCGGGCGGCGGCCACGCCGTCCTCGACGGTCTCGCGGTCGGCCAGGCCGAGGTCGACCACGACCTCGCCGATCATGCGCGTCGAGCGGCCCGGGTGACGCGCCGGGTGGAGGCCCTTCAGGGGTTGGCCGGCGGGCGGGCGCGGGCCCTGCCGGCGCTCCTGCGCGTACTCTCCGCCGGCGCCGACCGCCTCCGGGGTGGCCTCGCCCTCCTGCTCAGAGACCCGCGCCTGCTCCTCCGGCGCCGCGGCGTCGGAGGGCGAAGCAAGGGTTGGCGCGGCGAGATCGCCCATCACAGAGCTTTATCGGCATGGACGGAAGCCCGCTTATCGGGTGGGGATGCAGAGGGGCCCGGCAACCTGCCGGGCCCCCTGCGCGATGCATCCAGCTGCAGCCACAGATGCCTCAGGCTGCGGATCGATCGCTATTCGCTTGCTTTCACCGCTTCGGCCGACACGAGCTTCAGCGTGCCCTTCAGGACCGCGGCGTTGTGGCCGGCCGCGGACGGCAGGCCCAGCCTGCTGTCGACGATCGGGTCGATCAGGAACGAGAACAGACCGCCACAGCCTTCCGCTTCGGGCGCCGCGAACGAGTTGTTGACGAGCGCGTTCTTCGAGAACGTCAGGATCGTTTCTGCCGCGTTGAGCGACGGTTCGCCGGCGCTGCCGGTGATCGGTTTGTTCGGCGGCGGCGGGCTGGTGGTCCCGGTGGTGAGTTCGACCACGACCGGGTGGGCGTTCGAGCCGACGTAGCAGCTGCTGCCGAGGAGCGAGTTTTCGAGGTGCACCTTGACCGGCAGCGACAGGGCCGTCCCTTCCTGCTCGAGCAGTGCAGTGGCGTGCAATCCGATCGAGCTCGCCGGCGCCGCCAGTTCGGTGGTCGCGGTGACGCCGGTCGCGCCGTTTTCGAACACGAGTTCGCAGGCTATGCGCTCCAGGAAGTTGCTGATTTCGGTGCACTTCACGAGGCCGGAGAGACCACCGGGCACCTTCTGGGCCGTTTTCGACAGCGTTTCGCCGTTTTCCGCCCCGACGAATTTTTCGCTCCCGGTCAGGAATTCCGTGACCCCACCCTGCAACGTGATCACCTTCGTGATCGGCACGTCTTCCTTGGCGATGTCCAGTTCGCCGCTTTCGGTCGTGGCGAGCACGCAGTCGGTGACCGCCGAGTTACCCAGCGGACAGTCGGCGAACGGCGCGTATTCACCTTTTGGGTGGTGCTGTGCGGCAAACGCCGATGAGGTCAGCGACGTCGCGCCGAACGCCGCCGCCACCGCGATGAGGCTCGCGAGCGCACGTCCGCGCAGGTGGGACAATCCATCCCCAGTCATGTTGTCTCCTTTCATCTCTTGTGAATGCGGCACAAGGCCGTCTATTCCACACTGCCGTCACATGCGCGGCCCGTCAACCCATGTTTCTTATTCCCTATACAAGGCGAACCGAATATCCCGACAAAGAGACTCGGTCAAACAGTGCAAGTGCCCTCGGGCACGCGTGGGTCAGTGGTAATAACGAGAGACGACAAGCAGCTGACTGAAGATGTCATGGGAGAGCACGAGCACCACGAGCAGCATGCCCGCCGCCGGCCCCCAGCGTCGTCCGGCGCCGCGCGCGGCCAGAGCCAAGAGCGCCCCGAACAGCGGAAGCATCGGCAACAGGTATCGCGGTTCCCAGAACGGCGGGCCGTGTGGGGCTCCGGCGCCATAGGAGGCGGCTCCGACGAGCGCCATCACCCCGGCTGCCATCAGCGCGTAGGTGGCGAGCTCGCCGGCGCGTCGCACCAGGGTCGTCCGCGTGCGGATGAGCTCTCGCGCGCAGAGAAGCCCGATCAGCGCCGCCGCGATCAGCGCCAGCTCGTAGACCCAGACCGGAAACTGCGTATCTGCCCAGCCGTACAGGCCGACCAGTCCGTCGAACCAGAGCTGACGCCAGGTCGAGATGCCCGGAAAGTAGTTGGTCATGCCAGGCAGGCGCGGGAGGAACAGCTGCCAGCTGTAGCTGATCTCTTCGAGGGTGGATCCCTGATGCGTGGCGGTGGCGGCTGCGCTCGACAGCTCGCTCAGCGGCGGATGGCTCACGGGCGAGGCGAGCGCGGTGTAGGCCAGCGTCGGGCAGACAGCCACTGCGCACGTCACCGCCAGCGCGACGTGCGCGGCGCGCCTGGACGTCGGGCGCCTGCGGATCGCCAGCACGACCAGCGCGGCAAGCGCGCCGGGAATCAGCCCGTAGAAGTTGAGCTTGGTCAGGCTGCCGAGTGCCATCGTCGCCCCGATCGCCGTCGCCAGGCGAACCGTCAGCCCGCGGCGATAAGCGCGAGCAAGCAGGTAGAACAGCGCCGCTGAGACGGCGAACAGCATCGCGTCCGGATTGACAGCCCCTGACATGTAGCCCAGCGCTGGCGCAAAAGCGACGCCAAGGCCCCCCACCGCCCACGCCCAGGGCGCACCCGGCAGCGCCTCGCGGACGAACAGGTACGCGAACAGCGCCGTCAGTCCGCCGAACAGGGCCGATAGCAGGCGCATGAGCTGTAGACGCGCGAGCAGCGTGCCGCCCGAGCCGAGCTCGTACGGGATCGCCTCGAGCGCGTAGTACGTCGGTGGCTCGCTCGCGGCCGTGCCGGCGTCGGCGGGGCCGACCCTGGCGTAGCCGGCCCGGAGATCGTGCTGGAGCTTGCGCTGCTGTGCGCGCGAAGAGATCGTGGCGGCGCCGGGCACGAACTGCACGGCGTTGTGGTGCAGATCGGCGAGCGCCACTTCCTCCTCGGGAGAGTAGGTCGTGCCATGCGTCGGCAGCCGGTGAGCTTCGGCCAGCTCCTGCACGTAGGCGAAGTGAGCCGGCTCGTCGGGCGTCTGCAGCGGAGGCGAGACCTCCGACCAGCAGGCGGCGTTCAGGAACGCCACCAGCGCGCACCCCCACGCGATGCCGGGCACACGCGACAGGGGCCGCGGCAGGCGGATGGGCAGCCGCACCTCACGGTGTGGTGCACACTCGAGCGATGAGGCGCCGGGCCTCAGCGCGCGTAGAGCGAGACCCAGGCCGAGCACCGCCGTTACCGTCATGACCAGCGCGATCAAGAGGGCGATCCAGGTTCCGCTGGGTGCCCGCCCCAGGCCCATGCGCCGCGCCACCGGCAGCGCCAGCGACCACCACGAGCGCAGGCCGGGCGCGAGGTATTCGACGCCCATCCGTCCCCCGGTTGCCGCTCCCGCGCTCAGCACCGCTGCCGGCTTGTCGGGATGCTTCTGGCCGAGTACCGGCAGGACTTCGCTCGTCGGGCCGATCGAGACACAGAGCGTGGCGTCGGATATGCCGCGTGGGACACGCTCGACCGGCACCGTGACATCCCCTCCCGTCCAACCGGAGCCGCGCGTGCCGCCGGTGAGCACGTCTTCGCCCGCAAGGGCGGTGACCGTCACGCTCGGGCCGAGCACGGCCTCGAGGTCCAGGCGCACCGCCGAGGTGTCGCGCGGCAGCGTTTCGCCGGCCTGACAGACCTGTTCGCCCTGGCGCAGATCCGCGAACTGGACGTGCGGTCGAATCGAGTTCGTGCCGGCGACGCGCGCGGGGGCCTTCGCCATCACCAGCCCGCCGGCGATCGTGGCAAGCGCCAACCCAACCGCCAGGGCCACCCTCACGCTCACGGCCTACCTCGGTGTAGTTCTACATGTCAGGACACGTTTGAGTCTCGCAACTGGGCTTGGGGCGATCAATCGCGCGCGCCGAGGAGCGCTCGGCTGTGCCCGCAAGGGGTCCGGGGCTGTTTCCGTCCGGGGCTGTTTCGGTCTGACGGGACCCGAGCCGCCGTCACGCAGGCGCAAGCGTGCCGTGCTCGAGGGCGCCCTTGACCTGCGCGTCGAGCGCGTTCAGCCGCTGTAGCGCGAGCGCCTCAGGCGAGGCAGGGCGCTGCCCGGAGGCTCGCTCGGGCCCGTGGTGGAGCAGCACGCAGTGCTCCAGCGCCAGCCGGCGTTCGCCCGCGAGCGCAGCCGGGGCGTGCTCGGCGATGACGCGCAGGCCGAGTTGCACGTGGCCGAGCAGCCGGCCCTCGCGGCTGCGCGCGATCTCGGCGCCGTAGGCGAACTCGCGCGTCTTGCCGAGGTCGTGGACGAGCGCGGCGCACAGCAGCAGGTCCCGGTCGAGACGCGGGTGCAGCGTGCACAGCTCGAGCGCCATGCCGGCGACGGCGACGGTGTGCTCGAGCAGGCCACCGAGGTAGGCGTGGTGGCCGGCGTGGGTTTCGCCGGGCAGTGAGCAGGGCGCCAAGCGCAACTGCTCGCGCAGCTGCTCATCCCGCAGCAGTGCTGCCAGCAGTGCCTGCAGGGCCGGGTCGTAGACCTCCCGCGCGAGGTGCTCGAAGAAGCCTTCGAGCTCGTCGCGGTCGCGGTAGGCGGTGGGCAGGAAGCGCAGCGGATCGGCCTGCTCGCCCTCGGCGCGGGCGATCGCGCGCAGCTCGATCTGCAGCTCTTCGCGGAAGCGCTGCACGCGACCGCGCACGCGCACCAGCTCGCCCCGCTCGAAGCGGCCGGCGAGCAGGTCGGCGTCGCGGAAGGCGCGGCCGACGATGGCGCCGGTGCTGTCGCGAAGCTCGACCGTCAGGTACGGGGCGCCGCCGCGCGAGAGCCTGCGCTCCTTGTGCGTGCAGGCGAAGACGGCGTCGACCTCGTCGTCGGCGCGCAACGTGGCGACGGTGCTCATGCCCGCATGATGTACGGTGATCCGGATGCAACCGTTGATCTGGGACCGCCGTCCGGACGGCCTCAGGGCCCCCGCGATGGTGTGCGCGTTCCAGGGCTGGAACGACGCCGGCGACGCGGCCTCCAGTGCGGTCGCGTTCCTGGCCGACGCGCTTGGTGCGCGTCGCTTTGCGTACATCGACTCCGAGGAGTTCTACGACTTCCAGGCCAACCGCCCGACGATCCGCTTCGGCGAGCACGAACGGCGCGAGATCAGCTGGCCGACGGTGGAGGTCTTCGAGGCGAGCGCGCCGAGGGCTCCGCGCGACCTGGTGCTCGTGCAGGGCATCGAGCCGTCGATGCGCTGGCGGGCGTTCACCAGCCACCTGGTCGACCTGGCAGAGGCGCTGGGAGTGCAGGTGGTGGTGACGATGGGGGCGCTGCTCGGCGATGTCCCGCACACGCGCCCCGTGGCGATAACCGGTCACGCCTCCGACGCTGCGCTGCTCGAGCGTCTGGGTGTTCAAGCCTCCAGCTATGAGGGCCCCACGGGTATCGTCGGGGTGCTGCACACGGCCTGCGCGCAGGCGGGGCTTCCCTCGGCGAGCCTCTGGGCGGCCGTGCCGCACTACGTGGCGGCAGCCGCCAGTCCCAAGGCGGCGCTGGCGCTGCTGCGTAGGGTCGAAGTGCTGATCGGCGTGTCCGTAGACGTATCGGAGCTCGAGTCGTCGGCGACAGACTACGAACGCCAGGTTGGCCTGGCGGTGCGCAGCGACCCGGACATCCAGGCGTTCGTCGAGCGGCTCGAGCAGGCGGCCGACAGCGAAGAGCAGAGCTCGCCCGCGGAGGTCCCGTCGGGGGATATCCTGGCGAGCGAATTCCAGCGGTTCCTACGCCAACGCGGGCGCGAGGGCAAATAGAGGGGTTCGCTGGTTGTTTTCCGTTGGTTCCTTCTTTTGGCTCTGGAGGGCCTTTTTCTTATCATCGCGCGCTGGATTCGGGTCTTGAGATAGGTCCGTTGGGGCGGCGGGTTCCGGTATGCTGGACCGATGAAATTGCCAGGCATTCTTTTTCGCCGTCCGAGCGAAACAAAGGAGGCTCAGGAGTCGCGGGGCCACCAAGAACTCCAAGAAGAAGCCAATGCAGCGGAGGTGCGCTCGGGCGATTCTGTAGAGCCGAGCGCACCAGAATCGTCTGAGCCGACCGGCTGAGACTGCCGGCGCATTCGTACAGGCGGGGCGAAAACTCCAAAAAGGACTCGCTTGGAGCAGGCCCGCGAGAAGCCCGTCAGCTCCGCTGAAAATGCCGCCCGCGCGTCACGGCTTCGGCCTATCCTCGGCGCTCGAACAAGGAGACGGGCGAGAGGCTGGCTAGAGGTGCGGAGCACCGAAGGTCAGCTCACCGGTCTCTCAGACAACCAAGTCCCAGACGACCTGACGAGCCAACCCCGTGCGCTGGGAGGCTCGTCATCGCCCTCATTGCGTCCGCGCGTACCTCGCTCCGGCGGCGCGCGAGCGGGCCTACTGCTCTTCTAGCTCACCAGCGGTTTCAGCCAACAGCGCTTGCCGTCGGTCGTCCTCATCGCGGACGGCCGTGTTACGGCGCAGGACCTGCTCAACGACGGCACAGATGAGGTCAGCCGTGTAATCGCCGGGAGTCGAGGCGTACCGGAAGATGTCGTTCTCGGTGCGCTCAACGCAAAGCGACGGATTCCGCTCGATGAGGTCGGTGAGGACCGCGCGTTGCTTGCGCTTGCCCATCCTTTCGAGACAATCAACGGCTACGAGGCGCAGGGAGTTGGGGAGGCGTTCGTCGTCCAGCTCGTAGGGGCCTCGCGCGTGGAACTCCTTCTCGACGCTCAGGATGAGCGCCCATAGGCTGTCCCCATCCACGTAGCGGTGCGCGCCAGCCATCGGCGGGACTGTCTCATGCCCGGAGGACAACTCCCCCGTGGAAGGTGGCGGTTTGCGGGCCAAATGGGCTGCCTTGGGTTGCGAACGTCGTCGGTTGATGTCCGACTTCGCACGGGGCAGTCATGCTGCCTCAGTGCTTAGTCTTCCGTGCGGAGGCGCACGGTAGCAGGCTTGGCTAAGAGTCCGAGCCCTCAGAGTCGGCTGGTCCGCCACGGGAGGATGGCGCCTTGGCCCGGAACTCCAGCTCCATCCGCCCGAGCACGGCGGCGAGTTTCTCCAGTGCCCTGGGTTCATAGTGATTTCTGATTGTCCCTGCGGTGACAGCTTTTTTGCCCGGCTTGAGGTCTTTGCCCGCCGCCACCCGCCGCTCTTTGATCGACTTGCCAACATGCTCCTCGTTCAGCGGCAGCACGGCTCGGAGCAGGCGCCGGTGTTTGCCGCTGATCTCCTCGTCTTCTACGGCAGCTTCCAAGACGGCTCTCAACGCCTTTTCATCTGCCTTATTGCGGGCGGTTTCGTCGGCGTTTTCGCCCGGATCCACGCGCCGGCGCCGGTCCTTGAACAGGGCAAGCTCCCGTAGAAATCCGCCGTTTTCGACGACGTTGTACGGGAGCAGCCCGTCTGTCACGAGTTTTCCAAGGGCCTCACGGATGGCTTTGACGCACTCCTCATCCGATGGCGGATCCTCCATGTCGGAATCCTAGCAATGATGGACCGCCTGATGCTGGAGGCATCTGACTGGTGCTGCACGAGGGTGCTAGGAGCAGCAAGTAGCTGCCCAACTCTGCAACCTTCTGTCGTCAGCGATGAACGGCGGGAAGCAGCGGGAAGCAGCGGCGGCGGGCGCAAGAATGCTCGGGAGTGCAGGCACTATCAACCCCGTGGTGACTCTGTAACGGCCCCTTGTGCCTGCCGACGCCCCCATGCAAGCTTATGACATCTGTTGCTTCCGTCGCCCCCACGCCCGTAGAATGACCTCAGCGCACCACCGAAGGCTGGGCGTGTCGAGAGTGCCCATAGCTGCCCCGGTCGCGTCAAAGGAAAAGGCACAACTTGGAGCGGTTCGCGCTGCCGGACACGCTCCCGACGGCCAGCGGTCTAGCCGCAGGCATCCAAGACGCACGACCAGACTCGGCAGGGGGAGCTTGTCGCGTTCGCCGAGGAGCGGATTGTTCGGCAGGCCGCGCAAGACGAACGAGGAAATGCGTCATGCGTTGGAAGAACTCGCGCTCCTTGAACGCAAGCTCATGCTGCTCGAACGAGTCATCCGGCTGCCCCTGACGGTGTTCTTCGCACTCGTGAGCGCGGTTAGTCCGGTGCTCGGCGCCCACTGGACAGTGCCGGCGGGTTCTGCTGCGGCGACTGCTGTCCTCTCGGCTCTCGGCGT
>Ga0187769_10001582_pt1 | contig 13020 bp, 10 predicted proteins | sample 0116_SJ02_MP02_1_FD_133140 | JGI IMG/M metagenome (GOLD analysis project Ga0187769, IMG submission 133140) | Tropical peat soil microbial communities from peatlands in Department of Meta, Colombia - 0116_SJ02_MP02_10_MG | ecosystem: Environmental > Terrestrial > Soil > Wetlands > Peat | place... | reverse complement strand
GCGGGCTCGCGCTTGCCACCCCGGCGGTTGCCGGGGACCCCGGCTGCGCTCACGCCCGCAATGCGCCTCAACTTCGCCCATGCCGCCCGCCCCCAGCGGCGACTGAATCTCATACGGCCCCAGTTTGGTTCCGGAAGCGAGCGCCATCGGTGCGCCATTATAGCCGATGGGATGCGCAAGCTTATGCGCGTACCGGCTTATGGGACCTGCTCCAGCACGGTTTCCGGATTATTGAATGTTCTTAGTGGGTGGTAAGGAATGGTCACCAGACAACCACGCGGTCACCTCTCGCGGAGCCTGGCAATAAACCTCCGTGTGGCCACACTCTGGACAGATGCTCACTGTGAATTTTGTCGTGTAGCGAGACCGCTCGCCGTTTCGCGACAAATCGCTCTGGAGAACGCCCGAAACTCTGCGTTGATGAAGACACTTCTGAACGGCCATGTTCTTAGCCCCGGAAACCTCGAATCGAAAGCAGTCCCACTTGCACAAGTAACCCACTCTGGATTGCGAGCGCTGTGATTAGGATCACACTCTGTGGTACAAATTCTCACCCGATTCACGAGCCCATCCTTTGCCAAGTTTCTGCCCGACTACCGTGACGCGTTCGAGCGCGAGAGCAGGCTGCCAGCTGAAGGGAAAAAGGCTGGCGCTGAAGGGAAGCACGGAAGTCGTATTTCCGGTCATGCTCGCTTCCGCCGCAATGACTGAATCGCGAGGAGGATCAGCCCTGCAATGCACAGCCAGGCGAACCAGTCTCCCAGCCGCGAATAGATCGTTCGCACTCCCCTGGTCGGAACCTCCGACACCAGTGCGTAGTCGGCGGTCCGAAAGTGATCCATCGCTGCCAGCTGCCGCCCCTGGTAGTCGTATGCGGCTGCGAGCCCATGGCTTGTGTGCCGAATCAGATGGAACCCCTGCTCAATGGCGCGAAAGCTGGCCATCTGCGTGTGCCACGGGTCAATCTCCTGCCAGTCATTCGAAGGGACAAGCATGATATCGGCGCCTAACGCCCCTCCTTGCGCGAGCAGTTGCGGAAAGTCGGCGTCGAAGCAGATCACCGAGCTCAGTCGTCCATAGGGAGTGTCGAGGCTGCGTAGTTTGCCGTCGCTGGGCACCTGCATTTTGTCTTCGAAACCGGGCACGGGATGCGCTTTATGGTACTCCCATGCCACCTTTCCATCGGGCCGGATCAGTACCAGTTTGTTCTCCAGCGGCCGGGGCTTACCCATGCTTAGCACACCCACTGCCATGCCGAAGTAGGCGTTGTATTTCGCGGCTAGGGCCTGACCGTGGGCGATGAATGCGGCTTCATCTTCCTTCAGGAGCTTCGCATCGGCTTCTCCCCAGAACACAATTTTGGCCCCCGCCTGCATTTCGCGCTCGGCGCGCGTGAGCAGGTCCTCGTCAATCGCGGTAGCCCACGGCCGGATCGCGGCCATGTCCTCGCTCGTAGCCTTGCCCTCAAACATTCGAATCTTCACGGGCAGGGCGAGTTCCGGGCCTACATTCCTGTCGGAAATGGACGCCACCCGCACGGTTTGAGAACTAGGCGGAAACAGCGCCAGGCGCAAGCCGCCCAGCAGCAGAACTGCAGCGACAGTTCCAAAGCACAGCCAGGCCCCGCGCCGTGCTCGGGGTGAGGCGAATCCTTCCTCCCACAGCAGATTGCCCGTGGAAGCGACCCAACCCATCAGGAACGTGATGCCCCACATTCCGGTCACCGACAAAAGCTGCAGCAGCGGCAGATTTCCGTACTCGGCATAGGCAGCCGATCCCCAGCTGCCATACTGCGCCAACGACGTTAGGTATTCGGTCGCGGCCCAGGCAGCTGGAAAAGCCAGCGTCGCGAGAAAGCCGGTCAGCCTTCGCGCCAGCAGGCGGTCCACCACATAGGGCAGAACTGCCGGAATCCCATTCACAACCAGAAAGATGTAGTACGCGATTCCCGGGATCGGCACCATTCCGCGGAACTGAAAAGAAAACGTCGCCGTCAGGACGACATAGGCAACGGGCAGCCCGATCTTCCAACTCTGCGTGCGCACAAAGCGCAACAGAAAAAGGGGCGCCAGCCACGCCGCCAGGGGAATGGTGTCCACACCGTTGGCGAAAAGCAGGAGTACAACCGCCGCGGCCAGCCACAGCCACGAATCCGACTTCGCGACAGGAGGGCGTTCCTTCTGCAGACGGGCCCCTGAAGCCTGCCTTTCCTCATATGCCAAAGAACCCGACATAATTCCTCCTCCTACCACACGCCCGGAACCAGACGGAAGTGCGTGTGCTCACAGTAGTCCACGTATCCGGGCAGATCGCGGCGCAACACTTTTTCTTCGTAGATCAAGCGGTAAGTCAGCAGCGGAATCAGCAGCAGGAACATCGGCAGGGCAACGTACGAGCCCAGTGCCAGCGGCGTGCCCAACAACATCAAGGCAATCCCCGCGTACATGGGATGCCGCACGTAGGCGTACGGACCGGTCATGACCACCGTCTGACCCTCGACCACTTCGATCCTTCGCGAAGCGAAGCTGTTCACTCGCATCACCCAGAAAACCAGGTTGTACGCTGCCAGCACCAAGACCAGTCCCGCCAATTCAAGCCAGAGTGGCGGTCCGCCCAGCCGCGCCCGTGACCAGCCGAAGCGATAATCGAATCCCGTCATCAGAAGCGCGGGAAAGTAAATCAGCGAGGCCATGATCTTGAACCGCCTCTGCTCGGGCTCTTTCTCGTCATAGCGCATCCGGCGCTCGGCGAGGGCCGGGTCATGTTTTACCAGCCAGAGTGACCACGGAAATACGAGCCCCATCGTTAACACCAGCAACATCCAGCCCTGCCAATAGCGCAGCGAACCCGCCGGAATAAAGAGCAACGCAGCCAAAACCACCCCACCGATCGTGAAGCGCCGGATCATTCGCGCCCGCAGGGTCATGGCAATTGCCCTTTCGATTCTTTTACTTTGTTATGCACAGGGTGGCTGTGACATCCGTCACTGCTTTTCTTTTCGCAGTCGGGCTACCCTGCATCTGTTTCCCGGGTGTTCCCTCCGAGCAGACGTTACACCCTGAGGCCTCCCCATGCACGGGAGAAGTTGTTTGAGTCTGCTCGCGCTTTCGCTGCTGGTCTTGTCGCCAGTTTTTTTGTGCGGACAGGCGACTCCGAACTACCAGTCCACGACCGACCGGGAATTTTCTCAATTCACACGGCCCAGTCGGGTGGCATTTCCACCCGTTGAGCCGACTGGCGCTCCCCTCCGATCCCACGGTGGCCGCATCGGGACGTTCGGCTTCGCTCAGCTGACCCGAGCCGCCGGAACCATATTCGCCGGCACGGTTACAGCCGTCGCCCGCCGGCCCGCCAGCCAGAGCCAGTCGATCGAAACCGTATCCATCACCTTTCACGTGGAAGGTGCCATTCGCGGTGCCGTGCCCGGTGAGGATCTGACCATCTCGCAATGGATCGGAATTTGGGCCAGCGGGCAGCGTTACCGCGTGGGCGAGCGCGTCCTGCTTTTCCTGTATCCACCGAGCAAGCTTGGTCTGACCAGTTGTGTTGGATCCGCACTGGGACGTTTCAGCTTTGACCCGCGTGGCCGCGTTCGGCTTACGGCACAACATCTCTCTGCCTTCCGAACGGATCCCGTGCTTGGTGGAAAAGCCAGTGCCACATTCAGCGATTTCGCCCGGGCAGTGGAGGAAGCTGAACTGCCGCAGCCAGAAAACGAGGGGCAATGATCGGGACCACCAGTTCGGCGAGCAACCGCACAATCACGAAGACTTGCGTGTCGGGTGCTGCCCGCTCATTCCTCCTGCGGCTGGCCCTCGCCGTGACGATTGTCTTCTGCTTCGCCCTGCTGTCGCGCGCGGGCGGTCCGAATTATGTGGCTGGCACAAGCTATTTCGAGCCCTCCATGACTGGCCAGCCGTTGGTCTGGCCGGGCGGAGTCATCACCTATTACACCGATCAGGGCGACCTCAGCCCCTTCTTGCCCAACGCCTCAGCCAACTCGTTCGTTGCCGGCGCTTTCAGTCAGTGGACGTCGGTCCCGACTGCTGCGGTTACGGCAACCAGCGGCGGGCAGCTCGCGGAAAATGTCAGCGGAAGCAACGTATACGTAAATGCCAATGGCACGATCACCATGCCGGCCGACATTCAGCCGTCGGCCACGGGTACTCCGGTTGGCGTCGTCTACGATTACGACGGCTCCGTCACGGACGCTTTCCTCGGCGCGGGAGCGGGCGATTCCAGCCAGTGCTTTTACAACGCGGTTTACGGCGGCGACGACAATTTCGGCTCGCCCGCGATTTACCAGCACGCCCTGATCGTCATCAATGGCCAGTGCGCCTTGTACCCCTCACAGCTGGCCGACGTCGAGTACCGCCTGGTCCGCGTGATTGGAAGTGTGCTCGGTTTGGGGTGGTCGCAGGTGAATCCCAACGTGCTCACCGGGAATCCAGCCCCCACGACGGCCGATTACGCAGGATTCCCCGTTATGCACTACACGGACCCGGTCAGTTGTGTACCGATCACGACGTGCTACCCCAACCCGTATCAGCTTGCGCCGGATGACATAGCGAGCATCTCGCGTCTCTACCCCGTGAGCGCTCAAACTCAGACCAATCCCGGCAGTCAGGTTTTTTCGGCGGTTACGGCTGAGATCTACGGGTCGGTCTGGTTCACGGGTGCTTCCGGCAATCCCACCCAGCCGATGCAGGGAGTGAATGTCGTGGCTCGCTGGATCGACCCCAGCACGGGGTTGCCGTCCCGTCAGTATGCCGTATCTTCGGTCTCCGGATTCCTCTTCACTGGGAATGCCGGCAACCCCGTGACCGGTTACGCCGACGCTCTGGGAAATCCCTTCAGCCTCTGGGGGTCGAGCAACCAGACCGTTGAGGGATTTTTCGACCTCTCCGGTTTGCCCTTGCCCAACGGCGGCAGCACGCAATATCAACTGACGGTCGAGCCGCTCGATCCTGTCTGGTCTGCTGGGGTGGGTCCATACGCGCCAGATCTGGTCGCCCCGTCAGGCTCAGCTCAGCCGATCGTGGTTACCGTTTCCGCAGGTCAGCAAGTTGAGCAGGACATTCCCATGTCAGGTTCTGCCCTGCCTGTACCGCAGTGGGCGGCATCAGAAACCTGGTCTGCTCCGGCGCCCGTTCCCTCTGCCGGCAATTGGATGGGATCGATCAGCGGCTACGGAGACGTTGCCTACTTTTTCTTGCCCGCCCAGACCAACCGGACTTTTTCCGTATCGGTCACCGCGTTCGACGAATCTGGCAACGCCAGCGAATCCAAGGTTCAGCCCGTGATCGGCGTTTGGCCCGCAGGCCAGCCCTCAGGGACGCCGCCGCCTGCTCTCACCACGTCTCCGTTCAACACGCCACTGTTCGGTCTCACTCAGTTGCAGGCACAGGTAACGGCATCCTCCAGCTTCACGATCGGCATAGCGGACCTGCGGGGCGATGGCCGACCCGACTACCATTACCAGGCACAGGTGCTCTACGCCGATTCAGTTTCACCCGCCCGCCTGGGAGTAAATGGCGGTGCCGTGACTGTGCAAGGCACCGGCTTCTTCGAGGGATTGACGGCGAGCGTCGGCAACACGGCGGCTACGCCCATGTCGGTCAATGCCGGTCAGATGATTCTTGCCGCTCCGCCGTACCCCGACGGGCCGCAGAGCATCACCATCACCGATCCCACCACCAGCAACACGACGATCATGACCAACGCGCTTAGCTATGGGGCCGCCGCCACAGACACCCTGGTGCTTTTGAACGGGGTTAACCCGCCCACTCCAGTCGGAGTGCAGGCCACGAATCCGGTCAGCGTGCGGGCGCTCGCCTACGATGGCGTCACGCCGGTCGCCGGCGCCACGATCGGCTGGAGCGCCAACAACGGCCTGCAGCTTTCCGCCTGCGGGGCGGCCTCGTCCTGCTCGGTCACGACCGACCAGAATGGAGACGCGAGCACCTGGCTTACGCCCGCTGCCACAGGCGTGGCTACAATCACGGCCACGCTCGCGCCAGGGCGTCTACAATCCTGCGCAATCGGTGAGCGCGACACTGAACGCCACCGAGTCAGCCTCCGACATCGGCGTTCTAACGCCTTACCTATGGATCGCGCAGGGAGCGACGGTCAGCGTCCCCCTCACTGCTGTCGCCCTGAGCAATGGCGGGCCCCAGAACAAAGCGACCGTGAATTTCACCGTGGCCAGTGGCTCAGGCACGCTCAGCTCCGCCAGCGCACAGACCAACTCCAGCGGCGATGCCGCCGTCACGTTGTCGCTTGCGCAATTCACCAGCGAAGTGCAGGTCAACGCGTGCATCGCTCCGGCGAATGCGCCATGCCAGCAGATCTACGCAACCCCGGTGCCGCTTTCGCAGCTGAATCTCGAACCCGTATCTGGAGCCGGGCAGATTTCCGATAGTCCAACATTTCAGCCGCTGGTCGTGCGCGTCGTCGATTCGGCTTCGCCGCCGCATCCCGTGCTGGCCGCCCCGGTTGTGTTCCTGACCACCGTGTTGCGCCCGGGAGGAGCACCACCTGGCGCTGGCGGTGGCGAAACCAACCCCATCAATCCGGCCATGCCCGTGATCCTGAGTGTGAGCCAGAGCAGCGCCACGAGCGATATAAACGGGCTCGCTAGTATTACGCCCTCGAGCAACGGCTTCAGTCCGCCACTGGAAGTCGACATGGGGGTCACGGCAGGCGCGGCCTCGCTGAACGATCCGCTTCAGCTGTTGCCCGCTCCCACCAGTGGAAGCGAAGCTGCCGGAGTCGATCGGGTAGGGCGATCCCCAACCCAACTTCGCGGTTTAATCGAGGCCGGAGGTGGAACCACGCGCGAACCTTGAGATTGTCGCGTGGTCCGCGCAGAAAACAAGGCGGCGTTGGCTTCTTAAAGGTTTTATGAAGGAGATGCTTACTCATATGAAGAAATCTTGTGCACCACTCGTCCTGCTGCTGGCTACCTCCTTCGCTCATGCCGGCATCAGCGAAATCAAGGCCGAGTTCCCAAACCTGACCGGCCCGATGGCCCCTGCCGCCGTCGTGACCACCGGCAGCAGTTCGGCGGCAAGTTATCTGCTTTGCATTGCCCTTTGGAATTCGATGGTCAAGCCGACCTTGGCGTGGACCGATGAAAACGGAAATCCTCAGTCCTGGGCTCCGCCCTTCGGGCTCTCGACCGGTTGGGGACAATACGGCTGCAACCTTATTCGAAACCATGCCGGCGCCAGCGTGACGGTCTCGACCGCCGGTTACGACAGCCCTTATTCCCTCTCTGTGTTCGGCTTCGGCTTTTGGCCGGGACAACCCCAGAAGCAGGGCGGAATCAAGGAAACGGTGCTGGGTATCAACGGTCAGGTACAGATACAGGCGGGTCCCACCCTTTTTGTTTTTCACGGAAACCCAAACTGCGAGTTCGGCGTGGGGATACCCGGTGGGCCGGCAGGTCTCAGCTTCACACCGCCTACCATTTTTCCCTTCAACGCTGGCCCGGGATGGGTCGCGCTCGGGCAGATCAGCCCCAGCGGCACCTGCGATTCGACCGATCAACTCGACATCGTCAGCTTCGGCGTTCCGTCCATAGGATCGGGGCCGCTGAAAGACTACGAGTACAACCTCCTCGACTGGACCAACGCAACTTACCCGTACTACAGGACGGTGTTTACGGCTGGCGCCAGCGGAGCCAGTTTCCTCGTCGCCACAAACATCGCCGAGGAGCCAAACTCGGGAACCGTAGCTGAAGAGCTGACGCCGACGTGGCCCGACGCCGTTCTGCCGTCGGCTTCGAATTTTGAGGCCGAGCCGTCCGGAGTACCGGCAGCCGCGATCATGCTCGGATCCGTCTTAGCCGATCAATCGGTGGAGTTCTGGACTCTCAACATGACTGGCCAGGCTTGGGGCGAGTCTCCGACTTATAGCGCGGAGGTGGACCTGCTGCAGTTCTGAGCCGCGGAAAGGGGCCAATCTGCCGGGAGCAGACGCGCCCGCGACGCGGAGGGGCACGGTTGGGAAGGGCACGGCTTTAGCCGTGCCGCATCGCTTCTTATCCTAGCGAAGGCTTTAGCCTCTGAGGGCAATCGCTTCAGCAACCGCAGCGGCTGAAGCCGGTTCTCTTTTCGCCCCTAATCGGCACGCCTGAAAGGCGTGCCCTTCCCGATTCTCGTCAAAAGAAGCTTTATTTCGGGGCAATCCCCTGATCTCTGATCCACTGATCGACCCAGTCGTTCACCGTCTTATACCAGAGCCGCGAGTTCTGCGGCTTGAGCACCCAGTGGCCTTCGTCAGGGAAGTAGAGCATCTTCGAGGGCACGCCTTCCATCTGCAGCGTGGTGAAAAGCTGGAAGCCTTCGCTCACATCGAGCCGGTAGTCGCGCTGGCCGTGGATCACGAGCGTCGGCGTCTTGAAATTCTTCGCGTACTGGTGCGGCGACCACTTTTCGTAGCTCGCGCGATTGTCGTAGGGAGCGCCTTTGAACTCCCAGTCGTTGAACCACATCTCTTCGGTCGTGCCCCAGGCCGACTCGGCGTTGAACATGCCATCGTGCGACACCAGGCACTTGAATCGGTCGGTGTGGCCGAGGATCCAGTTGATCATGTATCCGCCGTAGCTGGCGCCCAGCGCGCACTCGCGGGCTTTATCAATGAATGGATAGGTCTGCTCGGCGTAGTCGAGGCCCTTCATCAGGTCCTCAAACGGAGCGCCGCCCCAGTCGCCGTTGATGGCGTCGATGAACTTCTGTCCGTAGCCGGTCGAGCCGTGAAAGTTGATCATGATGACGACGTATCCGCTGCTCGTTGATGAAGTTGGTGACGCGAACAGCTCGGGATTCCAGCGATACGACCAGTCGTCTCCCCAGGCGCCCTCCGGCCCGCCGTGAATGAGGAACTTCACGGGATATTTCTTGTGCTCGTCGAAGTTCGGCGGCTTGACGAGAAAGCCTTCGACCTTGTCGCCGTACGCGCCGGTGAACCAGAAAGGTTCGAGGGGCTGCGCGTCGATTTGAGAGAGAACTGCGTCATTGAGATGAGTAACCTGCTCGCCCTTTGGGAGATTGTTGTAGTCTATTTGCCCCGCATGCAAGGGCAGCCGGTATATCTCGGTGGGACGCTGAAGAGACATGCGTGTGAACACGAGTGTCTTCCCGTCGGCCGTTATAGCTAGGTCGTCGTCGTATCCGCGAGTTATTCGCCCGAGGCTTGAGTAGAACGGCCCGCCTCCAATCCCTCCCTGGTGGGCAGGTCTGTTCGCGGGATTTTGTTGGCCGTTGAACCAGACGCTCCAGATCAGAGTCGATCCCTCCTCTTCGACCGAGGTGTAAATTTCCCAGGTACCCGGCGTCGATGGAGGCGCCCACGCAAAATCGCCAACCCATTTATCAAACCAGTCTGGCGTCAGAACTCGCCTCTTGCCCGTCGCGCGGTCATAAACCATAAGGCGGAAGCGGTCGCTCTCGTATCCCGGACGCTGCTGGGCGCGGTAGGCGATGTACCGCCCATCGGGCGAATAGAGCGGCGTCGAATCGCTCGCCGGATTGTCGGCGGTGATGTTCTTGGTGTGGGCCAGCACCTCGGCCACGTAGTCATCTGGCTGTCCGGCGCTCGCTCCGCTCGCGGGGCGGACGAATGCGTCCGCCCCTACATTGACCGGGACGATCCACAGATCATTGTTGGTCGAAGCCGCCGGATTCTTGTCGTGATTCGACGTGTAGCAGATCTCCTGCCCGTCGGGGGAGAAGGCATAGTTGTCCTGCCCGCCAAGCGAGAAGACAGGCGCGTCGTAGTCGCCGGGCGTAAGATCGCGCGGGACTGGCGATCCGGCCCTGCTGTCGAGAGTATGGGGAGGCGGCGGGTCGAACACATCGACCACGAAGATGTGGTTGCGCTTGCCTTCTTTGTATGCATTCCAATGACGATAGAGGAGATGGTCGAAGATCTGCGCTCTGACTCTCGATTCTGCCGCCTCTGCGAACTTCCTTGCATTGCAAACCAGCTCCGCCATCGGCTCGCCATCGCACTCGGGATAGACATCCGATGTGAACAGGATGTTCTTCCCATCCGGTGACCACAGTTCTCCGCTCGCCTCAGTCGCAATTGAGGTCAGTTTGTGCGTCGCCGTAGCAGTGCCCGCCGCGCCGTTGAAGTCCGCAATCCAGACTTGCGAGCCGCCCTCCTTTGTCGATAAAAACGCGAAGTGCTTGCCATCGGGCGCCCAGCGCGGGCGGTCGGCGTCCTGGTCGGCGATGAGGATTCGCTCTGCCGCGGAAGACTGCCCGGCTTCGCCGGGCCGGACAGCCGAGGCGGCTGTCCCTACATGAGCATCGAGTGGCACGATCCAGATGTGCGGCGTCTTCGTGTTGGCTTCGAGATCGACATCGACCACGCTGAAGAGCACCCACTTGCCGTCGGGCGAAACCTGCGGATCGCCGACGCGCTTGAGCTTCATCATCTCTTCGAACGTGAAGGGGTGCTTAGCCTGACCTACCACAACAGGACCAGCCACAGACAACGCGAAGGAAAAGACGAGAAACAGCAGGAGAATACGGCGCATGAGAGCACCTCACTTCGTATCAATTGGGCAAACGGATGAGTGTAGCACTTCTGGTCTGTCCCGCTTTGTCATCCCGAGGCGCCGCATTCTGGCGCCGAAGGACCTATGTATTCGTAGCGCATATCCCAACGGCGAAATGCATAGATCCTTCGTCGCGAAAAACGCTCCTCAGGATGACAAAGAACTGAAGTCACCGTTCCTAGTACGATGAACCTCGAAGAGCATGATTCCACTTCACGAAACATCGGCGGGCGTGACGTTCGCCATCAAGGTGCATCCGCGGGGGAAAACGAACGCGATCACCGGCGAAGTGGGCGAAGCGCTGAAAGTGTCCCTGACGGCACCGCCGATCGAAGGACGCGCGAACGAAGCCTGCATCGAATTCTTCGCAAAACTTTTGCGGGTGCCGCGAAGTTCCGTTACCATTGCCTCCGGCCTGAGCAGCAGGAACAAGGTGATGCGGGTTGCGGGAATCTCGACCGAGGAATTGCGCCAGCGACTGGGAAGCTGACAGCAAAAGCAGGTCCCTCGACTTGTCCTCAGCGCTTCGCGTCTCGGCCTGCGCTCGGGATGACAATATATTCTTGATGCGACAGCGCTTCTCGCCTCGGACGCCACTCGGGATGAGTTGTTGCATGGTGCGATTGGCTCAGCGCTATCGGCAAGTTGCATAGATCCTTCGCTTCGCTCAGGATGACAAACGAAAGTCCTATTTGAGTCTGATGGTCCAGGAGCCACTTTGACCTTCTCGGAACGTCTCCACGAAATTCGCACCGGGTTTGAACGTCCGTTTTGGATTGCCAATCTGACCGAGATTTTCGAGCGGCTGGCTTATTACGGAGCATTCGCCTCGCTCGCCTTGTATCTGCAGGAAAAACTGAGTTTTTCGACCGAGCAAACGGGAACGCTGACCGGCATTTTCGGCGGCATGGTGTGGTTCCTGGCCATTTTTGGCGGAGCGGCCGCCGACCGGCTTGGCTTCCGGCGCGCCCTTTCGACGGCGTATCTGATTCTGGCGGTTGCGTACTTTCTGATCGGTTCCATCGGGGCGTCGTGGCTCGGCCCTGTGCGGAGCGCCGTGCCGCTGGGATTGTTTGTCGGAGTCGTTCTCGCGCTGCCGGCACTGGGCATCGCGCTGGTCAAGCCTTGCGTGGTGGGAACGACGGCGCGCGCCTCGAAGGAAAACGTGCGCTCCATCGGCTACTCGATCTACTACACGATGGTGAACATCGGCGGGGCGCTGGGCCCGCTTTATGCCTCGTGGGCGCATCGCAATCTCGGGGTCGAGAACGTGTATCGCATCGGCGCCATCGGCGTTTTCGCCATGTTTTTTGTAGTGCTGGTCTTTTTCCGCGAGCCGCGCCGGTCCGAAGACGCACCTCCGCCCTCCATCGCGCAAGTGACGCGAAACTTCTGTGTTGTGGTGGGCAAGGCTTGGCTTGTGCTGCCTGTGTTAACGGCCGCGCTGCTTCTGCGCATCGCTCTGTGGGTGCGCCCGGAGTGGAATGTTCCCGCATGGACCTGGGTCGTGTTGCTGGCGCTGGCCCTGGCGGGCATGAGCCGGTTCATGTGGTTTCTGGTGATCTTTACCGGCTACTGGGTCGTTTTCTGGCAGCAGTACATCAGCTTGCCCGGCTACATTCACGGCTACATCAATTCGCAGGCGGACGTGGAGCGGATCCTCGTCACTGACGGGCTCACGGTGATCTGCCTGACGCTGGTGGTGGGAGTGCTGACGCAGAAGATCCCCCCGTTTCCCGCGGTCATTCTCGGCACGGTGATCACTTCGCTATCCTGGGTGATTCTGGCTTTGCGGCCGACGGTCTGGGGCGCGGTCCTGTCGCTGTTTGTGCTGGCGCTGGGAGAGATTACGCAAGCTCCACGGTATTACGACTACATTTCGCGGCTCGCTCCCGCCGAACAGCAAGGCACATACATGGGCTTTGCCTTTTTGCCGATCGGGATCGGATCGCTGATCGGCGGACCGTTTGGAGGATTCCTGCTGCATCACTTTGGCGAGGTTGAACATGAGCCCGCCATGATCTGGTGGTCGGTAACGGCAGTTGGATTGGCAACAGCAGCGGCGCTCTGGCTTTATGACTTCGTCGTACGGCGCCATGCAGGTTCCGAGGCTTGACTTCGGGCTCTCCGTCTGGGATCATTCGCCCCCAGTGAGGGAATCGCAAAGGAGGCTCTATGCCACATTTTCTGCAGCAGGTCGCGTATTCGCGCGAGGGATGGGAAGCCTTGGTCGCGAATCCGCAAAATCGGATAGAGGCGGTGCGGCCCGCGATCGAGAAGCTTGGGGGTAAGATCGAGTCAGCATGGTTCTCGTTCGGAGATTATGACGTGGTGGTGATTACGGATTTGCCCGACAACGTGAGCGCCGCCGCCATTGCCATGGCGTTCGCAGCGGGAGGCGCTTGCAAGTCGGTGCAGACCACTCCATTGATTTCACCGGACGAGGCCGT
>Ga0187769_10001581_pt1 | contig 13030 bp, 11 predicted proteins | sample 0116_SJ02_MP02_1_FD_133140 | JGI IMG/M metagenome (GOLD analysis project Ga0187769, IMG submission 133140) | Tropical peat soil microbial communities from peatlands in Department of Meta, Colombia - 0116_SJ02_MP02_10_MG | ecosystem: Environmental > Terrestrial > Soil > Wetlands > Peat | place... | reverse complement strand
AGTCGATGCGCAGCAGGGCCGGCACGACCGTCCCCGGCGGCGGTCCGGAGCACTGGATCGATCCCGCCGCGTTCTTCAGCCGCGGCACGAGCGGCCAGTGGCGCGACCTCCTCGACGACGCCGACCTCGCCCGGTACGCCGCGCGCGTGCGGGCGCTCGCGTCCGGCAACCTCGTCGAGTGGGTGCATCGCGAGCCGATCGACTGAGATCCCCGTCCGGCGGTATACCCGCACTACCCAAAGCTGATCGTCAGCGCCGGCCGCCGCCCATAACTGCCGATCCGCGCTCGGGACCAACATCAGGGGTCTGCGCCTCAACCGACGCCGGATTCGGCGATGTGCGCGGGAAAATTCTTCCTTCATTACGTTCCGCAGTTGGCTGGCTCGCCTATGTCCGGCTGGCCAGGCGATCAGCAGGCGCCTTGGTCAAGACCCGAGCGACAGGGTGCGCTGCACCTCATAATCGATCGCGTCGGTCGAGATGATGATCGAGCGCGCGGCCAACAGCAGCCCGCCCAGAAGCATCACGGTCCCGGCCAGCACCAGGGCCAGGGCGGCAGTCCCGGCCGCTCCGGAGCTGGCCGTGACCGCGATCGCGATGGTGATCACGCTGAGCACCAGCACGGCCACCCCGGCGTAGATGAGCAGAATGGCGTTGTGCAGCAGGCGGTGCCGGCGAAGCAGCTTGGGCAGCTGGGTGTCGATCTGGGTCAGCCGCTCCCGGCCGCTGGGCGGGACCTGCGCAGCGGACAGCAGCGACCCGTCGGCGCCGGTCAAGATCTCCAGGCGCTCATGGTCCATGGCGCGCATGCGGTCGTTGACCGAGCCGTATATGGTCAGCAGGCCACCGGACAAGATCGCAGCCGTCGTGATGAGCACCACCGGCGCCACCATCGCCTGGACTGCCGTGACGGCGATCGGATTCATCAGCCCAGCCTACGAAGGCAGCGCCGGCAGTGCCGGACTGTTAATCAAGGGTCAGCAGCAGCCGGTTCAGCAGTCCAGCTCCGTCAGCCCATCAGGTCCTACCCGTGACAGGCGGCGCCTACCGCACTGCGAACGCACTGCCATGGCGCGATGAGGACCATCCGCTCCGTGATCACGAAGCGTACTAGACCATTCAGTGAAGGCGCGCGCGTAGCCGCCGATACTCGCGTGTTCCTGGTCGATTGGCTGGGCCGTCATCGGGGCGCCGAACTGGACTATCTGCACGTAGCCGCGTTTGGTCTAGGTGAGAGCAGCATCAGGAGGTGGGTCAGGCCCGTCGGGCTGGCGCTGACACACCCCGGTTACGCAGGCTGCCTGTAGCTGTCGCGGCGATGCCGGCCGGCGCTGCCGTAACGCGGAAGGGATGACTGTGGTGCCGGGTGTACGTGCAGCTTAGGGGCCTGGCTGGTTCAGGGACAGGTTTCCGGTTCGGGTGTGGTCCGGTACCGGCGGGCCAGGGCCCGCCCGCTGGCCTGCATGAGCTGGCGCGCGGTGTTGTGGTAGTCCTCCACGGCGGCGGGGTCGTCCAGCCCGGGGATGCAGACCGTTTCGCCGAGGTCCAGCGCGGCCAGGGAGGCGGCGACGACGTCGACCGGGTCCATCGGGGTCACGGGCAGGCGGGCAGGATCGATGCCGGTGTCGTTCAGGAACTCGGTGGCGGCCGGGCCGGGGCAGCATACCTGGACCCGGACGCCGGTTCCGGCCAGTTCGGCGGCCAGCGCGCAGGTGAAGGTGACCAGGTAGGCCTTGGCGGCGGCGTAGGTGGCCCGGCAGGGCAGCGGGCCGGGCGGGAGGCTGCCGCTGAACGCCAGCAGCGAGGCGATGTTGATGACCGCTCCGCGGCCGCGGCCGGCCATGGCGGGCAGGGCGGCGCGGGTGAGCCGGGTCGGCGCGGTCACGTGCACGGCGATCAGCGCGGCGGCGACGGCCGGATCCAGGCCGGCGAACGGGCCGTACCCGGCGAACCCGGCGTTGTTGACCAGCAGGTCCAAATTGGGGATCGCCGCGATCTGGTCTTCGGCCGAGCGCAGGCCGGCCGGGTCGGTCAGGTCCGCGGCGTGCACGCTGACGGTGACCGGCGTGGCTCGGGCCAGCCGGGCTGCCAGCTCGGCCAGGCGGCCGCGGCGGCGGGCGATCAGGGTCAGGTCGTAGCCGTTGCTGGCCAGGCAGGCGGCGAAGGCGGCACCGATGCCCGAGGAGGCCCCGGTGATGACGGCATGGGGTTTGGCTGTCATGAAGATCTATCTCTTCTCGCGGCCGCTGAATCCCGTGTCCGATGGCCGGGGGTCAACTGTGCTGGAGCAGGCCGGAGTCCCGGGCCAGGTTACCGCCGCTGACGGCGGCTTCCGTCAGGTAACGGGAGGCGACGGACCTGCGGCGCGGGCGCATGACGGTGATCCACAGGGCGGCAGGGTGGCCCAGGTAGTAGGCCGGAGCGCTGTTCGGGCGGCGGACGTTCCGCTGCGGCTCGGCGGGGACATCCCGCAGCTCCGACCCGCCGCCACCGTGACGGCTATCATGACCGCTCTGGAGGCTGTCACGCCCGGCGCGGGAACCGGGTCCGGCACCACCCGGGTCGTGTTTGTCCTTGCCGTCCCAGGTCAAGGACTCGATGGCCCCGCTGAAGTAATGGCCGGCTGGGCACCTGATCGTGGCGCTTTCGACGGGCCCGTCGGTGGAGCGCATGGTGAACCGGCAGCTGACCTCGGCAGGCAGCCCGCATCGTCCGGCGCCGTTGTGGTCCAGGTAGGCCGGGCAGTCAAGAAACATCATCGTGGCCTCCGTTAATCGCGTGGCCCGGGCGCATGCACAGATGCCGCAGCCGTGAGATGCCGACCGCGTCGACAGCTCCGCCAGCCGCGGGTCATAGTGAGCAATGTCGGCTGGGGCGAGGGTGCGGTTCATCGGGTCCTCCCGGATCGGTGATGCACCGGTGAGGAAAGACTCGCGGTTCCCGTTCCTGCCAGCATCTGCCGAAGGAGGTATATCTCGCCCGGCCATGTGGTATGTGGCGGTTAGCCGGGTCATACGAAACGCGGTACCCACCAGGAAGGTTAAGGGGGTGCGCAGACGTCACGTCTCCCGCAGCGGCAGTCAGGGCTGCCAGCCGAAGTGAGCTCGCTAGTGGGCCGCGGCCCCGAGATAGCTGCCGTGCTCGAACGCCTCCGCACGGCCAGGGTGGTCACGCTGACCGGTCCGGGCGGGTGCGGCAAGACCCGGCTGGCGCTGCGGGTGGCGGCGCTGGCCGAGGCCGGCTTCGGCGACGGCGCCCGGCTGGCCGAGCTGGCCCCGCTCACCGATCCGGCCCTGGTCCCGGCCAGCGTCGCGCAGGCCCTGGGGGTGTCCGAGCGCGATGCGCCCACGCCGGCCGCCGGGCTGGCGCGAGCGCTGGCCGGCCGGGAGCTTCTGGTGGTGCTGGACAACTGCGAGCACGTCCTGGACGGGGCGGCGGGCCTGGTGGCCACGCTGGTTGAACGGTGCCGGCGGGTGCGGTTCCTGGCCACCAGCAGGGAACGCCTGGATGTTCCCGGTGAGCTGGTCTTCCCGGTGCCGCCGCTGGGCCTGCCGGCCGACGGCTCGGCCGCGGCGGTCGCCGCATCCGAGGCCGGGGCGCTGTTCGCGGCCAGGGCCGGCGCGGCCAGTCCCGCCTTCGAGCTGTCGGCGGACAACTCGGCCGCGGTCGCGCAGGTGTGCGCCCGGCTGGATGGCATCCCGCTGGCCATCGAGCTGGCCGCGGCCAGGTGTCCGGCTCTGGGCCCCGCTGAGCTGGCCGCACGGCTAGATGGCCATCCCGGGCTGCTGTCCGGCGGCCCGGCCCGCCCGGGGCGGCACCGGTCGCTGGAGGCGCTGGTCGCGTGGAGCTATGAGCTGCTCGATGAGGCCGAACGCCGCCTGCTCGCCCGCCTGTCGGTGCTGCGCGGCGAGTTCGACCTCGGCACGGCCGAACGGGTGACGGTCGGCGCGCCGCTGCGGCCGGAGGGGATCGCCGGGCTGCTGGCCAGCCTGGCCGGCAAGTCCGTCGTGCGCATCCATGACGGCGGCGCGGTCCGGTATTCGCTGCTGGAGACCATCCGCCAGTTCGCCGCCGGCCGGCTGGCTGCCTCCGGCGAGGAGACGGCCGTGCAGCTGCGGCTGCTGGACTGGGCGCTGGACCAGGCCCGGTCGGCGGAGGCAACCGTGGGCAGCACCGGATGGGCAGCGTGGGCCAGCCGCCTGTCGGCCGGGCAAGACAGCATCCGCGCCGCGTTGTCGTGGGCGCTGGGCGGGCAGGAACCCGAGGCGGGACGGGAGCTGGGCGCCCGGCTGGCCCGGTGGTGGATCGCCACCGGTCGGTACAGCGAAGCGGGCCAGTTCCTGACCACCGCGGCCGGCATCCCGGCCGCAGCGGATCCCGGCATCCAGGCCCGGGTACTGCTCGGCGCCGCCTGGTCGGCGTACCACCTGGGCGACAATCCGCGAGCAGCCCCGCTCGCTGCCGACGGCATCGCCTGTGCCCGGCAGGCCGGCGAACCGCAGCTGGAAGCCTGGGGCCGCAACCTGCTGGCCGGCCTGGCCTGGCACGCAGGCGACGCGGACCAGATCGTCGCCGAACTCGAATCCGGCAGAGACCTATCTGGCCTGGACGATCCGGCGCTCGCGGCGCGCGCCCAGGTGCTGCTGGCCAACGCGGCCTTCCTGTCCGGTGACCTGGCCGAGCAGGCCCGGCACGGCCTGCTCGCGATCGAGCTCGCCCGGACCGCGGCGGGCCAGGAAGGGCTCGCCCTCGCCCTGACCGCCTGGTCGATATCCGCGATCGGCGGAGCGGGCATCCAGCCCGCCACCGTGGCCGCGCTCGACGAGGCCGCGACACTGATAGCGGCGCATCCGGACCGCTTCATCGAGACGCCCATGCGCCGCGCCCGGGCGGAGTTGTTCGCCACCTTGGGCCAGTTCGACGCGGCCGAGACGGCGGTCGGATTGTGCTGGGCCGCGGGGCGAAGCGGCGCCATCCGCCTGGTGGAATTCCTCGGCCCGCTGGCCGAGGCCCGCCTGGCCGCCGCCAGGGGAGACGTCGCGGCCGCTGTCGGCGCGCTCCGCCGGGTGGCCGACGGCGGGCGCCGCGTCGGCATCGTCATGCAGGTTCCCGCCGCCCTGGCTCACCTGGCGTGCATGGCCGCCATCGCCGGTGACGAGTCCACCGCGGCCGCTGCTGTCGATGAGGCGCGCGCGGAGCTCGGCGGCCGCCGCCAGGCGATCACCGCCGCCGCGCTGCGCTACGCCGAGGGCGTCATGGCCTGGCACCGGGGGGAGCTCGCCGACGCCGAGCACCTGGTCCGCGAGGCCACCGCGCAGTGGCACCGCTGCTGTGACCGGCTGGACGCCTGCGACGGCATCGAGCTGCTCGGCGTGCTCGCCGCAGCCCGTGAACGCCACGCCGACGCAGCCCGCCTGCTGGCCGCCGCGGAGGCGGCCCGGCGGCCGCTGCAATACCTGGCCCCCGGCTTCACCGCCGACCGTCAGGCCGCCGCCCGCGCCGCCAGCCAGGCCAGGCAAGCCCTCGGAGACGACGGCTTCGCCCAGACCTGGGAACAAGGCCAGGCGCTTGCCCTCGATGAGGCGGTCGCCTACGCAGCACGCAAAGGCGGCGGACGCAAGCGGCCCGCCACAGGCTGGGCCAGCCTTACCCCCGCCGAACTGGAGATCGTCCGCCTCGTGCGCGAAGGCCTGCGGAACGACGCCATCGCCCGGCGGCTGTTCATCGCCCCCGGCACCGTCAAGGTGCATCTGTCCCACATCTTCACCAAGCTCGGCATCAGCACCCGGGCCGAACTCGCCGCACAGGCAGTCACGCAAGAACTGACCATCAGACGCTCTCAGAGTTAAACATGCGCTTGCTGCACGCTACGCCGTAGCCGGCCGCAATCAAGAATGATCCGTCGCGATCCAGAAAAGACAATCTGCATACGACCGCCAGGCAATCGGAATAACAATCAAACCGCTGCGAATCGGTGTTCGGCGCGACTTCAATTCGAATTACATGGGTGGATTGACGCGCCCACGGCCCGTTAGTATATACAGGGTAGCGCATAGATATACGGGTGCCGCAACGCCCGCACATCGGCTACGGGAGTCCTGGCCGAAGCCCGGGCGGACAATAACGCGGCACACGGACCCGACCTGTACGCGCAGACTGCTGGGTGCGCCGCTGTTGTCAGCCGCTCCGACTGGGGGAGTCCGCTCGGCACATGGTAACGCTGCGTAGCGCTCGCCGTGGCGGGGTCGTGGAATGGTTCGTGGAATGGCCCGCCAGGTAATCCCAGCGCGGTGAGTGCCATCAGTGCGATTACGGGTGTCATTTGTGCTTGTAGAGCGCATGTTGCATGGGGCCGGAGTTCTCATAATCCGCCGGTCCTGGGTTCGAGTCCCAGCCGCCCCACCCTGCGAATCTGCCGCTAAGGCTCTGTGGCCTGCAGGAACGTTTGCCCCTGAGGATCTTGGATTTTGCGACGATGTGCGGCTAAGTGCGGCACAAGGCCGTCATCTGCGGCTCGCTGTGCCAAATACGTGCCAAAATTCTGGGTCCCTCCGCCCGTTCAGCTGACCCGTTCCAGGGCATGCCGCCGACGTTGAGCAGTCAGGGCCGGACCAGCCATGTCAAGCCTGGCGCAGGGCTTCGCTGATCCGGCGCCTGGCGAGCTCGTCCTGACCCGCGACGCACTTGGCGTAGATCCGCAGCAGCACGTCGACGCTGTGCCCGGCCCACTCCGCCACCTGAGTGGGATAGACACCGCCGTTCAGCCAGGTGGACAGGCAAGCGTGTCGGAGGTCATACGGGCGCCGTGCGAGCGGCGAGTCTTGCTCGGCCGCGGTGAGGGCCGCCTCGCGCGCTTTGATCCAGGCGCGCCGGTAGGTGATCGTGGGTAGCTCTCCGCCGCGGACGCCGCTGAACAGGCGGCCATCGGGAGCTGTGCCGAAGTGCGCGAGATGGTCCCGCAGGAGCGTGGTCAGTTCGGGATGGATCGGGACGATCCGGCTGTCCCCCTCCGCCCGGTGCTTGAGCTGCCGCGTGTCCCGCGGGCTCCCGTCATCGGTCCACTCGCGGCCTGCATCGGGCGTTGCACTGCGAATGTGCAGCTCGCCCCAGCCTTCATCTTCTGGAAGGTCCTGCCGCTGCCGACTGTCCTGGTTCCGCACCTGGGGCGGGAGGACCACGTTGTCGGCGGTGAGGCTGATCGCTTCTTCCGGGCGCAGCCCTGCGTAGTACATCACCGCGAAGAAGGCGACCAGCCGCGGCCCGCTCGGCCGCTGGGCGCACACTGCGTCCAGCAGTGCTCGCGCCTGGCGCGGGTTGACGACGCTTCGCCGGTCCACCTGGCCGGATACCTTGGGCGCCGTCCATTTCAGTGCCCGGATCGGGTTGGTGTCGAGCAGGCCGAGTTCGACCGCGTAGTCCTGGCGTTGGCCAGGATCGTGCGGTTCCGCCGAGCAGTGCTCGCGGCGGCATTCTTCCCGTCCAGCCGGCCGGTCGCCTGCTCAAGCACCCTGCGGGAGGTCCCAGCCTCTGCCAGCGCCGACACCGGAGCGCTGTTGCGGCCCACCACCCACGCGAGGACTTCGGTGACGTCATCAGGCGGCTCGGCACGCTGCTTGGCGTTGAATCCCCACCGCACCAGCGCCCGGCGGATGCTCGCATCTTCTGGCCGTCCGCGTCCCGCGGCCAGCATCGCGGGCGTTGCCGCTGTCAGCGCCCGGGCGATGTCCTTGCGGTACTTCGCGGAAGCCTGCTTCCACTTCATGTCCACATACGCGCAAGCAAACTCATACCAGGCAGTGTCGGCCCTCTTCCGCTCCCAGGCGGTCGGCCTGCCAGTGGCCAGGCTGAACGCCTCGCCCTTCCTGGCCGCGGTCAGCAGGGCACTGCGGAAGCTGTCGGCCTGCGCGGCGGTTCGGAACCCTTCCCTCCACACCCGCTTACCCGCCTTCCAGCGGACCCGGTAGGTCGTGACCCTGACGCCCTTGTAGACCTCGGTCCGGTAGACCCGCACGTCGTACGTGGTGCCCTCGTTCATCACGCGGCTTCCTCGCGTGACGCCAGCCAGCGCTGATACTCAGACCGGCGGACGCGCAAGCTGCCGTTCGGCAGCGCGATGCATCTGGGCGCCCTGCCCTTGGCCCGCCATTCGTAGAACGTCCGGCGGCTGATGCCGAGATCGGCGCACACCTCCGCGATGGTGAGCTTGTCCCGCTCCCGGGAGCCGCGGAGCTGATCAGCGCCGGGCATGACGGCGCCTCTCAGCCGCAATATCGCGCTGGTCGTCCGGCTCCGATAGCCGAACCGGCCAGCGCAGCCACTTTTCCATGGTGGATCTCCTTCCGGGTGGGGGACCAGGCAGCAGCGGGTTCCTCGCCAGGAACGCGTCATCCTGCGCGGTGGGGGTGCCACCCCGCCGACAGGCTCCGCGAACAGTCGGCCCCTGCTTGTCCTGGGTACACAGGAAGCAGATGTCAGGCGCTTGCCACCGGCGATGAGGGAGTTAACCGGGATGAAGCCCGGTGGGGGAGTGCGGGTGCCTAGTTCCGCGCCGGAACGGCGATCTTGATGCCCCCGGTGCCCTGGGCCTTCAGCCCGGCACCTTCGGCGGCCCCTCCTCGGCTCTGCCGTCTACTGTGCGGCCAGCGCGCGCTGAATGCAAACACCGACACCTTGGCCGCGGCGCCGGTGGTGCCCGTAGAAGACCGCGGGAGTCTGTTACTGTCCGTCTGCGTGCACAAAGCTGAAAGCTATGTGACCCATATCACCTTTCGGACCGTGTCGCGGCGATGGCTGGACCGAAAGAGCCCGCCGTGTCCTCGAAGCCCGGCGGGCGTAGGCGACCTGGATGGTCATGACTTGCCGCATGCTGGATCGCATGGGAAGACCGAAGCGCCAGTCGAGCTCGAGAGCCAAGAGGGGGCGGCCGGATCGGCAGCACCAGGCGCCAGCGGAAACACCCAGCGTGCCGCAGCAGGTTTCCCGGATGTCCCCGCCGCAGGTGGTGGAGCGGATCGGGCGCGCCCGCGTTGCACAGCAGCAGGCAGAGGCCGAACTCGCAGCGCTGGTCGACTACGCCGTCGAGCTCGGCGTCGGGTGGCCGAAGATCGCCGCCCAGCTCGGCGTCACCAGGCAGGCGGCCCGCCAGCATTACCAGCGCCGTCACCGGGACGGCGCCATCCGTCAGGATCGGATTGCCTGACTCATCGCTGGTCAAGGCGCCGGGTGTGAAGCATCAGCTGGGACTGTAAACATGTGTTGTCACCGCCCGTGGCGAGCACCGGCCCTTGAGGTAGCCCGTCTGGCCAGCGGAAACCCCGTCTACGGCGACCTGGACAACGGATGTTGTCCGATTTGGTGAGAACTTCCTATACGTATTCAAGGGCGCGCATGGCGCGCCGGACCGTCCGGCCCTGGCCCGGCTCCCGCCATGGACGCGTGAGTCACCGAGCGGGAATGCGTGAACGATCGGGAGGGCCGCGCTGCTGGCGGCCAGGGCGACCGGGGGCTCTCGCCGCAGGTGGGCGGCAGCCTGGCCCGCGCCTCCAGCGCAGTCAGCGCACCGGCGCGGGCCGCTGCCGCAAACGCGGTCTGCCCCGGCCACCGTCCGCGCCCGGCACCCACCGTCACGCACCACGGTGCCCGCGGCCTGTAAGAGCAGCCAGGCCGTCCTCCTCGCGCCTGGCATTGTGCCGCTGCGAACCCCCGCCCTCAAGGGCGCTACGGCTTGCGGCCTTCGCCGCACCCCGGTAGTCAAGGTGACCGCCCCGGGCAGCAAGCGCGTCTCGATCGCCGCGCTGATCTGCACCAGGCCCGGCGCCGCCGGGCGGGCACGGCTGATCTACCGCACCCACCTCGATCACGGGTCCGGCAAGCACCGCCGCAAGGGCTTTGACGAGACCGATTACGCCCGCCTGCTGGACGGCGCCCACCAGGAACTCGGCGGGGCGATCGTCCTGGTCTGGGACAACCTTCCCACCCACGTCAGCCGCGCGATGCGGCAGCTGATCGCCGCCCGTTCGTGGCTGACGGTCTTCCAGCTCCCGGCCCATGCGCCCGAGCTGAATCCGGTGGAGGGCGTATGGTCCAGCATGAAAAGATCGCTGGCCAACCTCACCAAGCAGGGCATCGACCAGCTGGTCGTGCTGATCAAGACCCGGCTCAAACGGATGCAGTACCGGCCCCGCCTCATCGACGGCTTCCTCGCCAAGACCGGGCTCGACCTGACGATCCGTAACCTCGACAATTGAAGATCTTTAGTCACGCATGACCGACCCCGCCGGAGCGAGTGCCGTTCGAGCTACGCCCCATGAGCGACCGGGGTGACGATGACGGCCCGTCCCTGCGACAACATGTATCACTCCACGCTGCCACAGTTCGGCACACACGATCTGCACAGCGTCGTCAATCAGCGTTCCCTCTGGCGTCCGCCCCTTAACGGGCATACTTTGGATGAGACAGCAGCTATCTGACCAAATTATAGTCCTAGCGCCAAGGAGAGAATATGAGTACCGGTGATACATCGCCTCAACCACCAACAGTCGAGAAAGACAACCTGGAAACCAAGAAAGACAACCTAGAAACCAAGAATGACGAGCTGGAAACGAAGGCTACGTATGGCACGCTCTGGGCAGCCCGGGCTCAGGTTGTAGGAACCGTAATAGCGGCTCTTGCATTCCTCGTAGCAATTTACGTGGCCTATCAGGGCCAACTAACCATCAGAACCAACAATCAGAATGCTGAACGACAGTCACAAGACAGTCAGCAAGCCGCAGCCGTCACGGCCATCGAGTCGGGGAGTGCGCAGGGAGCGGCTCTTGGTATGGTGCTGTTGGGGGAGAACACAGTTGATCGCGTCATGCGTCAGTCTCAAACTGGCGAGTCAGCCACCGAAGTGTACAACGACTATAATGGCGCACTCCAAATCATTGCTGGTTATCTGGCCAATGTTAACAAAAGCTACGAGACTTGCCCTATCAACGCGCCATGCTTCGGCCTCGGATGGGGACCGCCTACCCCAGCTATCGATACTACAGACGCAGCAAATCAGATAGAGCTCTTGCTAAACAATAAAATGGAGAGCGAAGTGACCGCCCTGAAGGCTGGTCAGCCTAGCGGGATCACCCTATCTGGTGGCGAACTAGCTGCGCAGCAATTGCCCAACGTTAATTTCGGCTGGATACTGGACAGCCTAGTAGGTACAGACCTACGAGGCGCGAACCTAAGCTTTACGCAATGGAGCCAAAACTCTGATCTATCAAATTCTTATCTTCAGTGCTCAGACCTTCAAGGTGCAGTTTTCCAGGGCGCCAATCTGACTGGCGCCGATCTCAGAGGCGCCAATATTCAAGGTGCGGATTTCCGTGGTGCAAAAATCGAAGGCGCACTTGTGGCGCCACTTTACGGAATTCCCAAATGGCCTGGACCGCTGGGCAATATTGCTACTCTTCCTGTTAAGGAATGGAACCAATCCGCATGCCTGGCGAACAGCAGGTTTTGGGATCATCCGAACACCGGCACAGGCACAGGCACAGGAACTGGCACAGGAAGCGGTGGGCAGAGCGCCAGCACAGGAAATGGTCGCTGAGAGACTGTACCTCCCAAGGTCGGATGTCTTGCAGATGAGCCTGCTATGCCCATCGACGGCAGCGTTCAGTCCCGTCCTCCTGAATAACTGCTGGACTCACCGCCCACTGCGGCCAATGACTGGGCAGTAACAGGAACTACCTTCCGGGCTCCCCTCGACGGTCCACAGCCGCACCGAACCTAAGACAGACCCGCATGATGGGACCGAGAAAGTGCGAAGGTGCAGCAGCAAAGTGCAGCAACCGCTCCGACCGGCACCGGCCTATGATGACCAGTAAAAGCTCCTAACCTGCGTTAACGACCGTCCACGACCTCAATGCGACTAGTTCACACCGAGGAGGTCACTGGCCCGATCCCGGTGTTGTCCTTTACGTCGCCGAGCTGTGGTGCGGCGCCAACGAGACCAAGGGGGCCTGGCGCGAAGCTGGGAACTGTGGACTGGCAGACGTCTCCCTGACCAGTGTGCTTTGCTGACGCCATGGGACAGGAGCCGCTCGCAGGTGAGCATCTCTCCGAAGAGGAGATGCTTGTGCTGTACCAGGTCGTGGCAGCACGTCGGCAGAATTTCGACTCAATGGTTTGGCAAGTACCCGCGCTCAGCCTGACAGCCCAAGCATTCCTGCTGGTTATTGCCCTCGGCTCCGGGTCAGGGCACCTAGCCAGGATCGCCGCGGGGCTGCTGTCGGCCATAACCGCCCTGATGTCAGTGCAACTATTGCTGCGACAACGACTTCATGAAGTAGCTGATGCCCGGTGGCTGCACGATTTCGAAGTCTCTCGTGGCTGGGAGCAGATCCACCAGCGCCCAGCGACAAGAGTAGCCGCAGCCGGACTACGACCAAGAGGCCTCGCCAAGCTGCCTTCCCACACGCTGTGGATCACCGGGCTGGTGCTTTTCGGAGCGACCGGATTTGCTGTGGCGCTGGCTGCCCTGTGACATCGCCTATGCCGTACTAGGTAGGGTTGCCTTATGAATGCTGCTGACTGGATCGCGGTGGTAGGGGCGGCGGGGGCGGTGGCAGCTGCTGTGATTGCTGGCGTCGCTATTTATTATGGTAGAAAGGACGCTCGCGAGAGCGCGAAGGCAGTAACAGAGTCACTGGACGAAACGAAACGGCAAGTTGAGATCTCAGGGCGGATCGCAGATGTTGCCGATCGGACCTTCGGCTCGTCTATCCGTCCGATTATTGTCAGCGATGTAATACCGGACCCACCGTTTGGTTACTTGCAAGAAGCAACGGATGAACGCAACAGCTGGAGCAGAGTAGACCGTACTGTCTTTATCCAGTATCCGATACGGAATGTTGGGGTCGGTCCCGCGATGATTGTGTCAGTCAAGATGGCAATTATCACCGGAGAAGCCGATGAGACTAGTGAGACTTATGACGCGCACTCGAGCGTCGCAGCCATGGCTCCGAGTGAGGTCGGACTCATGACGCTTCGCGTT
>Ga0187769_10001580_pt1 | contig 13036 bp, 10 predicted proteins | sample 0116_SJ02_MP02_1_FD_133140 | JGI IMG/M metagenome (GOLD analysis project Ga0187769, IMG submission 133140) | Tropical peat soil microbial communities from peatlands in Department of Meta, Colombia - 0116_SJ02_MP02_10_MG | ecosystem: Environmental > Terrestrial > Soil > Wetlands > Peat | place... | reverse complement strand
CATGTTTGTGTTCCCGCAATGGGTTCAGGTAATCGAGGGCGATTGTGACCGTGTTTTGGTTGATTTCGCAAGCCGGTGCCCCCTCGTCTGGCTTTATTTGGGCGTCTAGGATTGTTGTCGTTTCTGGAAGCCGCAGCACAAATCTAGGACGCTGAATGGTGTCGGATCCGTCATTGTAGATCTCTGCCTGAATTTGCCCAACCTCCTTGATGGGTCGATCGTCGAATGTGATCTTGATTTTGTCTCGGATGCTTCGACGGATTAAGAGGAGCGACAGGTTGCCGATTTCGCGGACTACTACGCGCCTTGGTCGCTTTCTGAGTTTCAGGTTCAGGATCAGGCCGCCAATTGCGATCAGCGCCGTTATCCATGCGGCCGGTGCGTTGGTGTAGACCCAGCGCACGATGCCCTCGGGCTGAGTTTGTGTCTGCATCTCTGATGTCCAGTTTCGCGCCTGGGGCGGCTGGTGTCCAGCAGTTTTGAAACGGCGCTCCGCCAGCCACCTTTAGCCGCACGACTTTCCTTGCGAGCAGGCAGTGATTGCGCTCGCCTGAGCTCGTGATAGCTTTTCTGGTCCCACTCTTCGAAAACCGCGGAAAGCGGGACAGTCATGCGGTGCACAAGTCCACACGCAATTACCTCAGTAACTTTGGGTTGCTCGGAAGGCCATCTAGCATGTTGATATCGCTCTGGCTTTTGACGGGGAGGGTTCGATGGGTGGGAAGGTCACCCGGCCGCCGCGGTCTACCGACCACACGCGGGCAAGGTTTTTGCGCGAGGCGCTGCAACACAACTCACCTGCACTATCCGTTCCCGGCAATGGCACGGGGTTAGACAGTCAAGAAACCAGTTCCGACCCCGACAGTCCCGAATGGCAGAGGGCGTACCTGGAGCAATTGGTGGAGTGCGCGCCGGAAGCCATCAGTATTCTGGACGACCAACACCGAGTTACGCGTATCAACAGCGAGTTCACCCGGGTTTTTGGCTTTCGCGTCGAAGAGGCCTTGGGGTGCCGGCTGGATTCGCTGATCATGCCTCCGGATCGAGCCGCCGAGACGCGGTGGATTCAAGAAATGCTGGACAAGGGCCAGAAAGTGGTCCTGGAAACCAAGCGGCAGCGCAAAGATGGCACCCTGGTGGATGTTTTCCTTTCCTGCGCTCCAGTGGTGATCGCGGGAACGCCGGCCGGTATCTGCGCGGTTTATCGAGACATCTCGGAAGAAAAGCGGGCGCAAACCCTCACTTCGGCGCTGTTACGCATCGCGGAAAAGGCCAGTTCGGCGGAAGATTTGCAACAGTTTTACGCCGCCATTCACACCATTGTGGCGGAACTGATGTACGCCCGGAACTTCTATATCGCGCTCTACGATCCTATCGCGCAGTTACTCAGCTTTCCGTATTTTGTGGACGAGGAAGATCCACGGCCGGTGCCGAAAAAACTCGGCAAGGGCCTGACTGAATACGTGCTGCAGACGGGAGAGCCGCTGTTGTGCACGCCCGAAGTTTTCGAGCGTCTGGTTAAAGAAGGCCAAGCGGAATTGATTGGAGCGCCCTCACTGGACTGGCTGGGTGTTCCTCTGAAAGTGGGAAACAACACGATCGGTGTGGTGGTGGTGCAGAGCTACAGCGGCAACGTTCGTTTCGGCGAGAAGGAAAAAGACATTCTCACTTTCGTCTCGCAGCAATTGGCGTCCGCGATTGAGCACAAGAGAAATGAGGAAGCGCTGCGACATTCGGAAGCACGTTACCGCTCGCTGGTGCAGAGTGCGGTTTACGGTATCTATCGTTCCAGCCTGGAAGGCAAATTTCTGGACATGAATCCGGCGCTGGTTTCCATGCTCGGCTACAACTCCGCCGATGAGGTGCTGGCACTCGATCCTCAACACGATGTGTTTGTGGATTCCAACGAGCTGGCGACTCTGATGCGTGATTTCCGCAGCGGGGCGCGGCTGAGCAACGTCGAGGTTCGGTGGAAGCGCAAGGATGAAAAGGTGATCACGGTTCGGTTGAGTGGCCGGATCGTTAGCAACCCGGAGGAGACTGCAGACGTTTTGGAAATTATTGCCGAGGACGTAACCGAACAACGGGTACTCGAGAACCAATTCCGGCAGGCGCAAAAAATGGAAGCAGTGGGCCGGCTGGCGGGTGGCGTGGCGCACGACTTCAATAATCTTCTGACCGTGATCAGCGGCTACACCGAAGTTCTGCTGGAGCGCACGGACGCTCGCAATCCACTTTATCCCAAGATTCAGGCCATTCATCAAGCCACGGAGCGCGCTACCAGCGTGACCCGGCAATTGCTGGCCTTCAGCCGCAAGCAAATGCTGGAGCTGAAGGTGGTGGATGTGAACGCCACCGTGACCGAGATGGAACGGCTGCTGCGGCCACTGATTGGGGAAAACATCGCGCTGGAAACCAGGCTGGCGCGTGATCTCGGCTGCACGCGCGCGGATGCGGGGCAGATCGAGCAAGTCATCATGAACCTGGTGGTGAACTCGAAGGACGCCATGCCCGATGGCGGCAAGATCACAATTCAAACTGAAAATGCGGATCTGCGCAAAGATGAACCCAGCCGCGAGCATTCCTACATCCATCCAGGTTGCTACGTGGTCCTCTCCGTCAGCGACAGCGGCCACGGCATGGATCGAGAGACCCAGGCGCGCATTTTCGAGCCGTTCTTCACAACCAAAGAGAAAGGGAAAGGCACCGGACTCGGGCTGTCGACGGTTTACGGCATAGTCAAGCAAAGCGGCGGCTATATTCTGGTGGACAGCGAGCCTGGCCAGGGAGCCACCTTTAGAATTTACTTGCCGAGGGTCGAAGAAGTTGCAGAAGCGGCTGGTCACGTCCAGGTCAGACAAGCGCAGAATGGTGGATCCGAGACGGTGTTGCTGGTGGAGGACGAGGAATCCGTGAGGCAATTGGTGCGCGAAACGCTGGAGGCACAGGGATACAAAATTCTTGAGGCTGAGAATGGTGAAGAAGCGCTACAGATTGCCAACACGCACTCCGATATCGACATGCTGATCACGGATGTGGTGATGCCGGGCATGGGCGGGCGGGAGCTTTCGGCGCGATTGTGCGCATCTCATCCGCACACCAAATTGCTTTATCTCTCAGGGTACACCGAAGACGCCATCGTGCACGAAGGAGTTCTGGAACCTGGGACGGCATTTCTGCAAAAGCCGTTCACGCTGCAAACCCTGACGCGGAAAGTGCGCGAGGTGTTGGGGAGTGAACGGGCGCAGCCGTGAAGGACTTTTGACCCTCTACGGCTCAGCTCCCCGACTAAGCTCTTCGGCTTGGCGCTCGGCCACGCGAGGATAGATCGTGCCCTTACGGCGGCGGAGATCTGCAATAAGCTGGGATTTCGTCAGCCACAATCCGGTAGCGACCGCAGCCCCCCAAGTCAACGTGATCAGAAACAGCGCGTAAACGTCCGCCCGATGGCTGCCATATACGACTCCGCTGGCAACCCGGTAGCTTAGCAATCCTGCCAGCACGGCAGTGATTGCGGCCTTCCCCAACTCTCGCCATTGCAGTTCGTCAGCGGGGACAAGTTTGCGCTGGTGCAGCAGAACGGCAATCGCAAATGTGTTGGCAGCAATCCCCAGGTCAGAGGCGATGGCGAGCCCAACTGTCGACAGCGTGTGGTAGAGCGCACCGTACATAGGGATGGACACGACGGTGATAAGGCTGCTGGCGACCATCGGGGTGAGCGTATCTCCCGCAGCGTAGAAGGCGCGGGCGTAGAGAGCCTGGGCCGACCAGAATGCCAGCGATATCGAGAACCAGAAAAAATACACTGCGGTGGTTTGCGAGTCGGAGAAGTGCAATCGGCCACGCCGATAAACGAGGTCGATCAGAGGCAACGCGGCAACCATCATCCAACTGCTCGCGAGAAATGAAGTCGCTGAAATACGATAAACCGAGGCGTTGACCGTCACGCTAAATTCCCGCATTCGTTTTTCGCCGAATAGCCGGGCAAAAAACGGGAGCGACGCCTGACCGGTGGCCTGGCCGAGTACGGCAATGGGGACGGCGAACAGCCGCTTGGCATAGTTCAGGCGCGTGATGTCCCCGACGCTGCCGGAGGCGAAGTAGCGGAGGATCCAATCGTCGGCGGTGACTAACGAAACGCCGAGCATTAATGGAATCGAAAGCCGCACCCATTCCCGGAATGCAGGATTTCGGATGTCGAAGGAAATCTGGTATCCCGTCCCAATGCGTGCGGCGCCGATGGCGTTGACCAGAAACGGTCCGAGGAAACTGCCCGCGAGGGCGCCATAGGCAAGCGACGCGATCCCGAGCCGGCCTGAGAATAAGAGTCCGCCAAAGATGATGGCGACGTTGTAGAGAAGCGGCCCGAATGCGGGAAACAAGAATAACCGATGAGAGAGCAGCACTGCGGAAACCACACCGCCGACGTAGAAAAAGATTTGTGCGGGAAGGAGGATGCGCGTGAGATGGACGCAGAGCTTAAGCTGCTCTGGATTGAAGCCGCTGAACAAGTGGCGTTCGATCTGTGGCGTGAAGATTTCGGCCAAGATGGTTCCGAGTCCCAAGGCGACCGTCATTACGGTGATGATGATCGAAAAGGTTTTTTGCGCTTCCTCCTCTTTGTTCTCCGCCAGAAAGCGAGTGTAGATGGAGATGAAAGTTATTGAGGCCGTGCCACCGGCCACGATGTAGTTCAGAAAGTCGGGGATGGTGAAGCCAGCGACGTAAGCGTCGGTCTGAGGTCCGGCGCCGAACGCCCAGGCGATGTAGGCTTCGCGGACATAGCCGATGACCCGCGAGAGCATGACGGCGGTGATCATCAGCAGGGTCGCGGAAAACGCGCTGTGCTGGTGAGACGGCCGGAACAGTCGGAGGGCGCGCGTAAGCATTTCAGCCGCAAATCACCGTGAAGGGATGGAGTCTCTGCCTCATGCGAAATCTTTTCTAGAGCCTACCAGAGGCGAGTGGAAACATCAGTGCTTATCTCCACCAAGATAGTGACCAACGATATAAGGCTCATCATGCAAGAGATGGCCTGGCAAAGGATGCGCCCGGATTGATGAATTTCAATCCGTGTGATGAGCCTGGCGCTCTACCGACCAAATGTCCTCGGGCTTCTGTTCGAAAGGATAGACGTGAACCATCCATCCGAAGATTTGCGGAATGAACCTGCCGCCCGCGGCGTCACAGGCGTCCTTGGTCACAATCGAGCCACCCAGACCGAATTGCCGGCTGCGCGGCAAACCTTCCCCCCGCTGGAAACCGGGCGGTAGGCACAGGTTCACGTGAGCGTGCCATTGAGCCACGCTGAGCGGGATGCGCGAGTCGAGTTCATCCTCAGAGGCGAACTTGGGCGCCGTGTACATCACGCCGATTAGTTTGTAACCATCGCCATCTTTTTCGTAGAGGAGCGAAGTCGGATGATCAGGGTTGAAGTGCTGTCGCGCTTCAAGAGCGTACGAACGATTATTGAAGTGATATTGCTTGTGTGGCCGGTTTGGCATGAAGATTTCGAAGCCGTCGGCGAGGGCAACCTTGTAGTCGGTATATTTCTCAGCCACCTTGCGTGCGGCTTGAACTACCTGATCGGCCTTTTCCTGGTCGCCAGGCTTGGCCTCGCGCAGCGAAGTCATCTTCATGTGCGGCCCCATATCCATGTGGTGGCCCTCCATGGATTGCATGGCCTGGGCGCTGCCCTCGCTGGCCATGCCCGGCATGTCGTGCGCGTCGGGCGAGTTCATGCTTGACATGTCGTGACTCGACATATCCATGCCTGGCATGTCACCTTGCGGCTGCCGGGGCGTCTGCGGCTTCTGTTCTTGAGACCAGAGCAGAGAAAAAGAAAAAATCATCATTGAGGCCAAAACGAACGTTCGCTTGTGCATGGACAGTTCCCCCGTTCCGTTTAACACTGATTGAAATTGCTTGTTTCTGCAACGGCGTAGAAGTCACTGTTGATTACCGGAGTAATTTGGAACTGCCCATGGCATTCGAAGGAGTTGCAGCTTCTGCCGAGCCGATCGCAGCCAGAGCCTTGGTAGCTGCATCTCCGCCCGAACGGATGCAGTCGGGGACGCCGATGCCGCGATATCCGTTACCCGCCAGAGCGAGACCTGGAAGCTGGCTGAGAAGATTGTCGATGCGCTGCAGGCGCTCCAAATGCCCGACGCCATATTGCGCCATGGCGCTTTTCCAGCGATAGATTCGGGCAAAAAGCGGATCGGCGGTGAGGCCGATGATTTGGCGGAGTTCCTCCTGCACAATGCGCACGATCTGTTCGTCGGGGAACTGGAGAACATCTTCATTCCGTGCACCACCGATAAAACAGCGCAGCAGTGCACGATCCGGAGGCGCACGGTGAGGGAACTTGTTGTGAACGAAAGTTGCCGCCAACATGCGCCTGCCTTCGCTACGTGGCACCAGAAAGCCAAAGCCGGGCGGCAGCGCCGATCGCATACGTTGGTCGTAAGCGAGATTGATGGTGATGGAAGACGTATAGTCGATGCCGCGAAGTTCAGATGCCAGCTGCGCACTCGACATCCGAACCAGTCCCGCGGCGATATGAGCGGGTGTGGCGACGATTACCGCATCAAATTGGTCGGAAGCATATCCCGCCGAAACCAGCCAGCCTCCGTCTTGCCGCTGAACCGATTGCACGGGAACACTGGTCCGCAGTCCCGATGGAGTGAGCCGAGACATCAATGCATCCACCATTTGCTGCATTCCGTCTTTCAACGAAGTGAAGAGGGGTCTTGGGCCATTCGGCGAAGGTGGCACTTTGTTGCGGGCCGCAAGCATGGCGCGCCCCAGGCTCCCGTACTTGGATTCCATCTCGGCGAAGCGAGGCAGGACTGCTCGCACGCTCAGTTGGCTGGCCTCTCCGCCATAAACGCCGGAAAGCAGAGGATCGGCAAGCCGGTCCACCATCTCCGATCCGTAGTGCCGTTCGACCATCGAGGCTACGCTTTCATCGCCGTCCGCTCTGTGTGGAGGATGAAACCATTCCTGTGCCATGCGCAGTTTCGTGCGCGTAGAAAATAAAGACGACAAGACCGTAGGCAGAATTTTCGTGGGCACCATGAACATCAAGCCGTCGGGGATTTCGACAAGTTTGCCTTTTGCCAGAATATAGGTCTTGCGATCAGGATCGTTTGAGCCGATGAGTTGATTTTCGAGTCCGATTTCGCGGCAGAGGTCTGTGGCCCAAGGTTTTTCAGTGAGGAAAGAATCAGGGCCGGCCTCAACCAGGCAGCCATCGATGTGCTCAGTAACGAGTACTCCGCCAAGCCGCGAGCTGGATTCGTAGAGGGCGTACTCCAGCGGAGCGCCGTCGCCGCGGCTCTTTTCCAGGGCGAAGGCCGCTGCCAGCCCCGAGATACCGCCTCCGATGATGGCGATGCGTTTCACGTTGAAACCGACCTAGCCAAGCGCGATCTGGCGATATCGGCGAGAGCTTCTGCCAACAGCGGCGAATCATTCAGCGACTCGGCGCGCCATAGGCGCAGGCCTTGCTTCTCGGCAAACTGCTTAAATCCAATATCGATATCGTAGAGCACTTCCACGTGATCACACAGGAATCCGATTGGCTGAATGAAAACACCGCCATAACCTGTTGCTTTCAGACCCGAGATTGTTTCCTCAACCGTTGGGCCGAGCCAGGCTCCGCCCGACATGCCCTGGCTTTGAAACGCAAACGTCCAATCCTGTGCGTTAAGGGCTGCCTCACGAGCTACCAGCGAAGCAGTTTCCTTCGCTTGTGATTTGTAGGGATCACCCTCAGTGATAGTGCGCTGGGGAACGCTGTGAGCGGTGAAAATAATCGGGAGTCTGGCCGCCATCTCGCCGCAGGCGCGCTGCCATCCCGAATGTAGTTTTTCCGCGAAGGCTTTGATCAGCAGTGGGTGGTCGTGCCACGAGTCAACAAAATTCACGCTGAACGGAAGATCGTTCCCTAGGGCGGAGCGGTACAGACCGACACTGGTGCGTGAGTTGTGCGGGGCGAGACAGATCACAACAGCTCGCGTAATTCGGTCTGAGATCATCGCGCGCACCGCGTCGGCAATAAAAGGCTTCCAATTTCGCATACCAATATAGACGGGCAGGCCCAGTTCCTGATTCAAGAGATTGCCTTGCTTCAGGGTGAACTCGGTCAGCGGTGAGCGGCCGATCAGCCCGTAACGGTGCCTCACTTCGTCGATGACATGTTGCGGAAGCGGACGCCCGCCGGTGACGCGCAGAAGAAACTCCGGAACCTCGGCGACAGAATCCGGGCTGCCGTGGGCAAGGAGTAGGACGGCAGGGTTCTCCGAATTGGGAGTTTTACTCAAGGTGCACGCTCAAATCGACCACGTACAACAGAGCTCGGACCGGGGCCCCGGAGTGTTCAACACGCCAGATGTTCCTGTACGAATTTTGCCAATGCTTTCACATTCTCGACCGGCGTTTCAGGCAGGATCCCGTGACCGAGATTGAATATGTGGCCCGGGCGTCCCCCGGCACGGCGCAACAGGTCCTGCGCTCTCGACTTCAGCTCCTTCCATTCGGCGAACAGCAAAACCGGGTCGAGGTTGCCCTGCACGGCCCCTCTGAAACCGAGGCTGCGCCAGCCTTCGTCCAGCGGAATGCGCCAGTCCAGTCCAATCGCGTCTGCCCCGGTTTCCTGCATGGACGGCAGCAATGTCGCGCTGTCGGTGCCAAAATAAATGACGGGCACACCGCCGCGTTGCAGGTTCTTCACCAGCTCAGTCGTGCGTGGCAGCACGTAGCGGCGGTAGTCCTCCACGCTGAGGCACCCCACCCAACTGTCGAAGACCTGAATGGCATCCGCTCCGGCGCTCGCCTGCTCAGCCGCATACTCCGAAGTAACCGCGACCAGCTTGCGCATCAGTTCGTCCCAGGTCTGCGGTGACGAATACATCATCTTCTTGGTGTGAACGTAGTTCCGAGAACTGCCACCTTCAATCATGTAGCTGGCCAGGGTGAACGGCGCGCCGCAGAATCCGATCACAGGCAGGCGTGTTCCGAAGTGTTTGCACACCCGGCTGACCGCTTCAGCCACGTAGCCCAGATCGGCGGCATGGTTGGCGTGAAGGCGGGCTACGTCTTCTTTCTCCCGCACAGGCTTCTGGATCACCGGCCCTTCCCCAGCGGCGAAATGGAACGGCAACCCCATGACTTCGAGTGGGAGCAGCAGATCGGCAAAGATGATGGCTGCATCCACGCCCAGAATCTCTGCCGCGGTGATTGTCACCTGTGCTGCGATTTCAGGCTTCTTGCAAATTTCGATGAGCGAATATTCCTTGCGCACCGCGCGATACTCGGGCATGTAGCGCCCAGCCTGGCGCATGAACCACACCGGAGTGCGGTCCACCGGCAGGGCTTTACAGGCTTTCACAAAGCGGGATTCAGGGGCGGACATGAAAGTGTAACTGTAGCATTTTCGGTCACAGGTCGGTGTGATAGAGCTCACCTAGGTTCTGGGCAAAAAATGCGGGATTGCGCTAGCGCAGTTTGCAGACTACTTGTGCGGAGTCCTCGCCGAGTCTTTGCCGACGGTACGTCACTTGTTCGGGTGCGACCGGCTTAAGGCGAATGAGCGAAGGAGAACCATCGCCTCATCACTGTCCAGCGGTTCCAGTTTTACTTCGGGGTTCGACACAGCCACGCCGCGAGAATCGCTGATCACCTTGTCCAGCGCTCGAAAGTAGTATGTCTTTCCCGCCTCGGCGGTGAATTGAGCCGCGGCCGTTGACCGTGAGGGTCGAGTCAGTACGACGCGCGATTGCCAGCTGGTGCAGAGGTGATGGTCACCCGGATCGACCGAAAAATAAAAATAAGAATTCGCGTGCGTGGCGCCTACCCAGGTGCCGTCAACTCCGAACCGTGCCGTTGGCCTCGGAGTCGAATTGAATTGCGCATCGTCCTGCAGGAACACGACAAGGGCCTTCCCTGCTTCGGGATTCGGCACAGTGTGCTGGTCGCGGTCCGTTTCGACGTCGAACTTGATGCTCGCTGGGCCGCAGCCAGGCGCGCCCAAAGAACCGGATTGCGCTGGATCAACTAATGCGGCGGGAACAAGCCAGGATGCAAAGAGGAGAATGATCAGGCTGGCAGACATTTCCGACCTCCCGTAAGGAATCTGCTGTCAATGATGTGACGTTCGAGTTGGGGTACCGAGTTGCCCGGTACTGCCCAACTAACGACGGTACTGGGCTTTCGTGGCCTCAATGCACTTCTGAGTCTGCGGGTACCGAGAGAGTTACCATCCGGCGGCGTTCAATCCGGCCTATCATTTCCAGAGCGACAGTCTTCGGAGGTACAGATGGCAGCGAATCAGGTGGTGCTTTATTTCGATAGGCAGGAAGACGCTCTGCTTTTCACCCTGGCTGCCAGCTCGGCCATGTCGGCAGAAGAACCCGTCCGGGCCAATGAAGCGGGGCTCAGGATGGCTAAGGAGATCTGCAAGGCTACCCGCATCAAGACGGAAGGTGAGCTGAGCGCTGCAGGATCGATAGCCTGACCCCCAGCTAATCCGACCAAGGCCGCGGTTTCCGGTCCCAACGATGTGGTTTCAGGCTTCGGAGAAGAGTCGGATCGAGCGCATCCGCGTCACTCACAGCAAGGTTCTGGCGCACGTGATCCGGCTTCCTCATTCCTACAATCGTTGTACTCACTACCGGATTTGAAAGAATGAAGCGCAAGGCCATTTCCGGAAGTGTTATGGTCTTGGGGACGAGCGGCTTTAGCTTTTCCACTCGCGCAACCGTATTTTTCAAGTTTTCCGGCCCGAAGTAGCGGGAGCGCCAATCGCTCTTCGGAAATTTGGTTTGCGCCGTCAGCTTTCCGCCAAGACTGCCTTCATCCAGCGGCACTCGCGCGATTACTCCGATATTCAGCTCGCGACACAGAGGAAAAAGTTTGTCTTCAGGAGACTGATCGAAGATGTTGTAAATCACCTGCACCACGTCCACTAGCCCCGTGCGGATTGCCTCGATGCCGTTCTCCGGCTCCCAGCGGTTGAGGCTCAGGCCAAAAAATCGGATCAACCCATCCTGCTTCAGCTTTTCGACCGTGTCGCGAAATTCGGGCTCGCTGGTCCAGCCATCGTCCCACACGTGGAATTGCAGGAGATCGATGGTTTCCACCCAGAGTTTTTCACGAATGAGCCGAGTGTGCTTGAAAACGTGGTTTGCCGGAAAGACGTCGTGGTACTTGTCTTTTGACGATGCCGGCCACTTGTCGTTGAGAGGTGGAATCTTGGAGGCAGCGTAAAGGCGCTTGCTGGGATTGCGCGACATGATTTCGCCCAAGAGGCCGTCGCTCTTGCCGTTCCCATAGGCCCAAGCAGTGTCAAAGAAATTGCAGCCGAGATCGATGGCGAGCTGCAGGGAATCGAGTGACTGGCGGTCGTCGGAATCGGGCCAGTCGCCCATACCCCACAATCCGTGGGCGATTTCGCTGACTTCAAAACCGGTACGGCCGAGTTTGCGGTATTTCATGGGTGCTCCGAGAATAGACCTGAAAGTACGCTGGAATTAGGTTGCTGCGTTTGACATGCGGCCCGTGCGCTTTTTAACATAGAAATTCGCCTCAGAAGTATTCAGGATGGCTTGGTTCGCGATGTGTGGATGCTACACCTGATTACCTGCATCAAACTCTTATGATCACAGTTAAAGAGCTTACCAAGAAGTATGCGCGCACCATTGCCGTTGATCATGTCTCGTTCGAGGTTCAGAAGGGGCAGATCGTAGGTTTTCTGGGGCCGAACGGGGCCGGCAAGACGACCACCATGCGCATGTTGACGTGCTTTTTGCCACCGACATCGGGGTCGGCGTCTGTGGCCGGATTCGACGTGCTGGAGCAGCCTCTCGAAGTCAAGAAGCGCATCGGCTATCTGCCGGAAACGCCCCCGCTTTATCCCGAGATGGAAACGGCGGAATACCTGAAGTTTGTTGGCAAGCTGAAAGGAATTTCCGCTTCCGATTTGAGCAAGCGAGTCGATTATGTTTGCGACCGCTGCGCGATCGCCGATGTAAAGACGAAACTGCTCGGCAAGCTGTCGAAGGGTTACCGGCAGCGTGTTGGCCTGGCTCAGGCCATCATTCACAATCCGGACGTGCTGATTCTAGACGAGCCCACGGCCGGTCTTGATCCTAAGCAGATCAATGAGACCCGCGAGCTAATCCGAGGCCTGGCGGGAGATCACACGATTATTCTCAGCACCCACATCCTGCCCGAGGTCGAGCAGACCTGCCAGCAAGTCATCATTATTAACAAAGGCAAGCTGGTGGCCAAAGACTCGGTCCACAACTTGCAAGCCCGCGCACGCGGCGCCGAGTCAGTGCTGGTGGAAGTCGCCGGACGCAATGGCAGTGTGGATTTATCAATGGTCCAGAGGCGACTGGAGCAGGTTCGTGGCGTGGCCCGCGTGGAGTACAAGACCAGCCACGCCAACCGCAATGTTTTCGAAATTGAGAGCCAGAAAGGTTTCGTGCGCGGCGATCTGGCGCGCGCGGTGGTTGAGGCGGGTTGGGATCTGAACGAACTTCGGCCTGCCGCCATGAGTCTTGAGGAAATCTTCCTGCAGCTCACTGGAGAGGAAGCGGCTCCAGCAGAAGAAGTCGCGGCGAAGGGAGCAAACTAAATGCGGAATATCTGGATCATTATGCGGAAAGAACTGGGCAGCTATTTTGTCTCGCCGATTGCCTACCTGTTGCTGACCATGTTCGCGCTGATTTTCGGTTTCTTTTTCTGGAACGCACTCGGCTACTTCGTGCTGATGGGGATGGAATCGCAGATGCGAGGCCAGATGTTCCCCATGAACCTGAACGAAGAGGTCATCCGGCCGCTATTGTCAAATGCCAGCGTGATTGGACTGTTTTTCATTCCGATGATCACGATGCGCCTTTTCGCAGAGGAGAAGCGCACGGGAACTATAGAGCTGCTTGCCACGTCGCCGGTGCGGGATCTGGAGATCATCCTTGGCAAGTGGCTGGCGGCGATGACTCTCTACGCCACCATGCTGCTGTTCACGGCT
>Ga0187769_10001579_pt1 | contig 13044 bp, 13 predicted proteins | sample 0116_SJ02_MP02_1_FD_133140 | JGI IMG/M metagenome (GOLD analysis project Ga0187769, IMG submission 133140) | Tropical peat soil microbial communities from peatlands in Department of Meta, Colombia - 0116_SJ02_MP02_10_MG | ecosystem: Environmental > Terrestrial > Soil > Wetlands > Peat | place... | reverse complement strand
CCGGTCCATCTTTCCCACGAGGATGCGCTGTCCGTTTGAGATTATCATGAAGGACGAAAGACAGGTGCCGCCAGGAGGTACGTTATCCTTGGAGAAGAGCGCTTTTGTTCTCGGCATGGAAGTTCTCGGCATGGAAGTCATGATAGACGTGACTGGACCGGATGCTGTTAAGTCTTGGGTGGCATATGGAGGCTTTCACAAAGGCTGAATTGGTTAAGGTTTGAGCGTATTCGCACCGCTGATCACCGCGACGCTCTTCCCTTTCAACGAAACTTTCCGGAAAGCAGCCATGGAAGCGACACCGGCCATTTCAACCTGAAGCCCATACTCCCTGTAGAATGATTTCCTTTCTTCCTCCATCTCGTCATCGGTAACATCCATCACCGTCCCTCCGGTCGCCTTGATCCCTTCAATCGCCTGGTCCCCGTAGGTCGGGTAGCCGACCGCGATGGCGCCTGCATCTGTGAGAGGTTGCTGGTATTTCACCCGCTTCCCTGTCCTGAATGCCACTCCGAGCGGATCTGTGAGCGATGCCTGCACCGCGATGAGCCGCACCGAGGAGTGCGAAAGCCCGTACCTGTTCAGTTCTGCCAGCCCTTTGAACGATGCGCTGAAGAGTGTGGCGTTGCCGACGGGAATGAGGATGTTCTTGACATCCGGCAGCTCGGCAAGAACTTCGTAGATCAGCGTCTTCTGACCTTCCTTCCTATACCCGTAATCACCCACCAGAAACGCCCTCTTTCTCTTCGCATAGTTGATTGCTCTGCGCTGAGCCTCGGTGAAGTCTCCGTCGACCCTGTGAATATCGGCGTCCCTAGTCTCCCGGATGTTCCTTATCTTCAGCCAGTTTGCATTTCTGCTAACGAATATTGCACTCCTTATCCCTCCAAGCTTAGCATAGTAGGCCACAGAGTAGGCCATGTTTCCAGTCGACGCGCAAACGACCTCGTCGTAGCCGTATTCTAGCGCCTTGGCAATTTCTATGACTGAACCCCTGTCCTTGAACGACTTGGTCGGGTTCTCGCTCTCGAGTTTGAGGAAGAGGCCTTCCTCCACCGACTTCAGAAGAGTGGTGTTCCCAAGCTTGTAGTGCCTGTATTCTCCCTTCGGGAGCAGAGGCTCGTAGCTCCAGAAGTCTTTGCGGAGCTCCCTGACTCCGGGATTCCCCAGATACTCGACCTCTAGGATTCCTCCACAAAGATCGCAGAGCTGACCCCGGAAGACCATGGGGTATTCCCTCTTGCACGAGAGGCACCTCAGCCTGTAGCGCATGCCAGAGCCGTCGGAGCGGTCCGATTTAATCACGCGAACTCGGGCGCAGAGAGCAGCAACTTTTATTGAGAATCAGACGGCGCGTCATACCCTTGTCCCGGATAATCGACGCACACATTCACCTATCCGAGCGCCGTGATGACGCCCTCATCCGCTTCGCCGAGATGAACAACCTGCAGTACACTCTCGAAGGGCTATTGGAGAGCATGAAGGAAAACGGGGTGGGGCGCGGCCTTCTTCTCAGCCCGCCCCTGAAGAGTGGCATTGCCCTTCAGAACGAGAAGGTTATCGAGCTCTGCCGGAAGAGCGGAGGTGTGCTCTCGCCCGTGGTCACGGCCGAGCCCTCAGAAAGGGAGGTGAAGGCAGCTATCAAGGTAGCTGAGAGCAACAGGAAGGAGGTCAGGGCATTCAAGGTCAGGCTCGGCTATGTGAGAGCATCCGCGGTTAGCCCTCTGTTCGAAAGACTATACGACTACGCTGAGTCGGAAGGCCTGCCGGTGATGTTCCACACGGGGGACACCGTGACGAGCACAGGCGACCTCGCAAGCTCGCACCCGCTGAACCTCGATGCTCTTGCCAACAGGCGCGAAGAGTTGACCATAATCCTCTGTCACTTCGGGAACCCATGGTTCGAGGACGTTGCAGAGCTCATCTACAAGCACCCCAAGGTCTACGCAGACATCTCCGGGCTGACCACCGGGGGCGGCACCTATCCTGACAAGTTCGCAAATTGGCTCGCCAGAAAAATCAGCGAGGCGATCTATTTCGCTGGCGGCCCCGAGAAGGTCATCTTCGGGACTGACTATCCCATCACCTCCTACTCGGACGCCCTCGACCTGGTGAAGAGGCTGGACGTGGACGAAGGAGACAGGGAGATGATACTGTGGCGGAACGCCGAGACGGTGTTCGGGTTCTGACTGCCGCCGAGGGAGTCGTTGTCGTCGACGTCCCGGCCGGAGAACGGACCGCCCTGGAAAGGATACTCGAGGAGAGCTTCGAAGGATGGTACCTCAGGCACGCAAGGGGAAAGCTTCAGCAGCTGGAGGTAGTCAGGGCGGCCATGGCGTCCGGCACGCCTGTCGGACTCGTGATGCTCAAGACATTGGAGGCACGGGTCGGCTACATCTACTACATCGCTGTCGCCAAGTCCTGTAGGAAGATGGGCATCGGCAGGCTCCTCCTCCGGGACTCGCTCGGGCGCTTCAGGGAGGAGGGAGTGGAAGAAGTCTACGCCGGCGTCGAAATAGGCAATGTTCCCTCGGAAGGGCTGTTCATGTCGGAAGGATTTGCGCAGACGAGCTTCGGGGAAGTCTCGAAAAGGTTTGGAACCATCCGCGCCATCAACATGTATAGGATGATGGTCATCGTTCCCGGCGAAGCCCTGATGTGGAAAAAGATCGCCTGACAGCTGGGGTCATGCTGCTAGCGCGGGTAGCTGAGGACTAGTTGCCTGTGGGCCCTCTTGAGCGGGGGCAAAAGGCTCGTAGATGTGAGTTTTGAGCTGCCTGTCCGAGGGGAACCTCTCTCCGCAACGGCAAACACAAACCATGCCGACATCGACCATCCTTCCATTCTTGCGTTCCTGTGAAATCAATTTCAGGAATGGGGCGTGATACAACCAGTGCCCTTTGAACGGCTTCGGTTCTTAACCGCTACCAACCTAGAAGATAGAGGGAATCATTTTCCATTGAGTCCACTGATTATTGTCGACGATTCTGACGTGGAAACCCGAGTCCCTCAGGGCTTCCGTTACAGAGTCGACCATGGCAGCTGCGTTGATGTGACTCGCCCACTCGGTGAGATTGGAGACGGGTGGGCAGCCAGCAGGTGGGACGCAGAGTGCATTGAGTTTCTCCAGGTCGGAATCAATCAAGAGGGTGCCGTGAACTAGGATAGTGCGGACTGTGAAGCGCGCAGCCATTCCTGAAACCTTCCGACCTGAGACGTCTATCCTGTTCGGAGGAGAGAACTTGGCATGAATCCCTTGACTTTCAAGTGCTTTCACAATATACTTCGAACCGGCGTCGAATGCGGCGGTCGGAGAGAGGAGGGGACCGGAATTTCGGAGGAAGAAGCTCCAATTTAGGTTGCCCTCGTCGTGAAAGACAACCCCTCCCCCCGTGGATCTAGTCAGGACCGGAATCCTCATCTTCGCCGCGACGTCTTCGCGGTACCAGCCGTACTTCGCGTTCCTCGCCTCGCCCCGGACAAGGCACTCAGAATTAACCCAGAAACGCGCCACCTCAGAGAGCACACCACCGTCTACCCTGGCGAAAAGCTCCGTTTCGCGCATTAGGTTGCTGGCTGGGTCGTGAGTTGGGTCGAAGTGGACCAGTAACTCTCTTTCTGCCAAACTACCAATCGAGCACGATGAGGAGACGCCACTTATACGGCGACCGGGCGTCCTGCCGATTGTCAAAGAAGGAAGACGCATTGTGAAGCTTTAGTGCAGCACAATCGGCCCTCGCGGGGAGCAGTTGCCTATGAAACCCGTTCGGGGGATGACGAGCTTCTTCGAGCCGAAGAGCATTGCCATTGCCGGGGTTTCGACAGACCCAAACAAGCTTGGCTCGATAATCTTTGCTAACATGATTGAGAACAAGAACAAGGGCGTCCTGAAGGCGCCGGTCTACGCCCTGAATCCCTCCCGCGACCGAATCGGAGACCAGCCGTGCTATCAATCCATAGGCGCGCTGCCTCAGACCCCTGAGCTTCTGATTGTCGCCGTCCCCGAGTCGCAGACTCTCGCTCTGATTCGAGAGGCGGCCCAGGCAGGAGTAAAGGCCGCTGTGGTAATCACCGGGGGGTACGCCGAGATAGGAAAAAGGGACGTGCAGAAGGAAATAGCGAAAGTTGCTGCGGAGCATGGCATGAGAATTCTAGGGCCAAACACAATTGGGCTCGTCGACACGTGGTCTGGCGTCGACTCGCTCTTTCTCCGACCCACGAAGGCGTTGCCTGATGGGAGCCAGATTGTCTCGATGCTGAAACCCCTGAAGGGTGAGGTGGCGATAGTCACGCAGAGCGGGCACCTAGGGGAAGTTGTCGCTGAGGAGCTGGCGGCCAACGGTGTTGGGGTCAGGGCAATCGTTGGAACGGGTAACCAGCTTGACGTGTCTGTAGAAGACGTCATCGAGTACTTCGCAGAAGACATACACACGCGAGTGATCTCTGTCTATCTCGAAGGGGTCCGAGACGGCAGGCAGTTCATGGAGGTGGCGGCCCGGGCGGTCAGAAAGAAACCCCTCGTTGTCTTCAAAGTGGGAAAGACCGGCGTTGGAGCAAGGGCAGCGCTGACCCATACGGCCTCCCTTGTCGGAGACTATGAGGTGTACCAGGCGGCTCTGCGGCAGGCCGGAGTGATCGAGGCGCACAGCCTGCAGGAGCTCCTCGATTTCTCCGTCTCTTTGCTGATGCTTCCGCCCACGAAAGGGAGGAGGCTGGCCATCGTCACCAACGCAGGAGGGGTGGGCGCAGTCGCGGCCGACGAAGCGGCGAACATTAGTCTGCATGTGGAGCCGCTGACGGAGGAAGCAAAACGAAAGGTCCTCTCCACGTTTGCAGGCGAGGCCTTCGTATCCAATGCTTCTCTGGGCAACCCGATCGATCTGACGGCTTCGGTCAGCTCAGATCAGTTCGTAAAAGTCGTCGAGTTGGTAGCCGCACGGCCTGAATACGATCTTTTGCTCGCATTGCCCACGCATCATGCTCCTGGAATGCAATACGACGTGGGGGAGAAGCTCGGTGATGTCATCAAGCAATCTGGGAAGGCCGCGACCTGCTGTGTTATTGGTAACTCCGATTTCGCTAGTGTGATTCACATGGAGTTCATGTCGAGGGGGATTCCGAGCTTCCCTACGCCTGAGAGAGCGGTGCATGCACTGGCTGTGGCCCCCGAATACGCCGCCGCGACGAAGGCCGTTTGGGAAAGCGGCATAGCGCTCAGGCGGCCAAAGCGCTTTGGGCGTGAGACAGGCCCTCTACACCAAGAGGAGGTCAGGAGCCTGCTACGATCATACGACATCGAAGAACCCAAATCTGTCATTGTCGAACGCGCGAACGACATTCAGGGGCTCGCGAGGGTAGGGTTCCCGGTTGCGTGCAAGCTGCTTTCGCCGGGAGTTCCGCACAAGACGGATCTTGGCGGAGTCTTGCTTGATGTCAGAGACGTTGCAGAGGCGAGGCGAGCGTTCGTGAGGTTCCAGAAGCTTGCGTCAAAGGCGCATGTCAGGTTCGAGGGCATGCTTGTTCAGGAGATGGTGAGGGGCGGCGTCGAGCTCCTGCTCGGCGGGACGCGTGACCCAACGTTTGGCCCCGTCGTGATCCTCGGGCTCGGGGGGATTTACACCGAAATTTTCCGCGAGTACCACCTGGCCGTATCCCCGATCACAGCGCAGGAAGCACGGAGGACACTGATTAGCGAGTCGCTGGCCAAGGTCCTAGGCGGCTACAGGGGAGGGCCAAGGGTTAACATCAGCCGACTCTGTAATGTCATCTCCGCGTTCTCGAGCACTATGATAGATAACCCGTCGATTGAACAGATGGAGGTGAACCCTCTGGTTGCAACGCGAAACAGGATACTCGCAGTGGACGCGAGGGTCATCCTCCGACCGGGCCGAGATTAGCCGGAGCCAGCTCGCCCACGGGTGGCGTACCTGCCTCTCCAAGGGCCTGCATCCTATCGGCTCTGTAAGCTCGGACGAACGCCAAGTAGTTGGAGTGGCGTGCCCTCTGAAGCTCGAGAATCGCCCCTCGCCCAGAGCCGGCACCTACCCCTTTCAGATAGGCGATCGCGACATCGAGGTCGTGGATGGCCCCGAGGGAGTCCTGCCATTTCGCTAGTGATGACAGCCGCGCCGGCGTCTTATCCGCGAGCTCGAGCAGATAGCGCAACTTCTTGACCTCCTTGCGGAGTGAGTGAAGCTCCACCATCTTCGACTCGTCGTCCAGCACCTGGGTCAGGAGTGAAGAAGCCTTCTTGGAATGCTTGCGGACATCTTTCTTGAACCTCTTGGACAGCCCTCTCCCTCTGAGCTTTGAGGTGTCCAGCTCTGGAACCTGGACATCGGCCAAAGCACCGATTGTCGCCTTCGCACGGGCCGCGGAGTCGCTCCTCTGGTTCTCCAGGCCGACGAGTAGCCCCGGTGGGAGGCTACCTTTGCATGTTTTCAGCGTGACCATGAGGGTGTCCATGTCACGGAGCTGCGAGGTGGCCTTCAGGACCGACCTGAGCGTGAAGTTGAACGTCTTCGAATCCTGGGAATCCCTGGCACTCCGGGGCAATAGTCTACGCATGACCTGGATGCGTCGGGCTGCTACCCTGAGATCGTGGATCTCGTCTGGGGAGGGGCGGTCGGGAAGGTCGGAAACCATCTTGAGCAATGTCCCTGTCCTGTCGGTATACCCTTTCGCGAGAGACTTGCGGCCGACTCTCAGCGGAGCCATGCTGAGCGATTCTCTGGTCGCACTGAAAAGCTGATTGCTTCTCCCGCGTCGACCCTCCCGTTTCTATACTTGGCCCTCCTTACTATTGAGGGTAATGAGACCACAATATCATTCAGGGTGCCTCCTGAAATACCGTCCGTAGGCGGGGAACCTTCATGTGCCCCCGCTGCCGGCCCTTTTGAGAAGGTGAAGTGAGTGGAGCTCTATTTGATGAGGCATGGAGAGGCAGGGAAACGGATCCCGGTCGCCGCAAGGGACACCGTCCGGGCCCTGACCGCCGCTGGGAGGCAAGAGGTCGAAGAAGTGGGGGAGGCCATGGCGAAACTAGGCTACAGGTTCGACGTTGTCGCAACCAGCCCCCTCAAGCGGGCCAAGGAGACAGCAAGTATCGTCAGCGAGGCCTTGAATCGGAAGAATCGCGTGGAGGAGTGGTCCGAACTCAGCCCTGAAGGAAGCCGGAGTGCTCTATACCGGAGGCTGACCAGTGTCAGGCCAGGGTCGAAGGTCCTTTGCGTGGGCCATGAGCCCTATCTTACCATAGCGATGGGCGAAATCGCGGGGAGGGGAGCAGACGGTTCCCAGGGTTTCAGGATTTCACTGAAGAAGGGGGGAATGGCGAAGCTCCTGGTGACCGGGTTTAACCCCAGGATATCGGGAGAGCTGCGCTGGCTCCTCACCCCGAAACAGATCAGGAGGATGGCCTAGCTGGAGGCCATAAGTTTAGCACTTAGGCCGATTAAGCCCGCGATCGAGTGAAATTGAAGGTCGCCGTCATCGACGTCGGGTTCAACTCGATAAAGATGCTCAGATACAAGGTCGAGCCAGACGGCTTTCTGAAGTCCTATGGGCAACTGGGAATGCTCGCCAAGCTCGGGGAAGGCCTTGAGGGGACAGGATACCTCGGCCACGAGCAAATTTCGCGAACCATAGAAACCCTAAGGCTCTGCCGGGAGACGGCTTCCCTGGATTCAATCAAGCACATCCTGCTTGTAGGAACGAGCCCAGTGCGGGAGGCCGCAAACTGGGAGGAGTTCCTGAGAAGAGTGGAGGAGGAGACCGGGCTTCGAATGAGGGTGCTCACCGGGAATGAGGAAGCACTGTATGGGGTCTTGGGAGCCCTGACGTCTATGGACGCCCCGAGCGTCCTCTTCTTCGACCTGGGGGGCGGGAGCCTCGAGCTAACCTATGTGAACAGGGCGCGGATCCGGAGAATCCTCTCCCTGCCGCTCGGCGCCCTGAAGCTTACCTCGGCATTCGCAGGCAAGAACGGAACTTTTTCAAAGAAAAATCGCGGTAGAATGGTGAAGCAGATTGCCCAGGTGCTCCCTTCGATGGACGAGCTCGGGCTGGACAGGGATACCGTGCTCGTGGGCACGGGAGGTACCATCAGGGCGATGGCAAGGTACGAACAGGACCGTGTGGACTACCCGTTCGACAAAGTACACAACTACTCCATGGAATTCGACTCGGTCCAGCAGATGAGCAGGAAATTCTTCAAGCTGAAGCTCTGGGAGCTAGACAGGATGGAGGCCATCGGCCAAGGGAGGTCAGAGACCATTGCGGCGGGGGCACTAGTGGTGCGGACACTGATGGAGAAACTCCATTTCAAGCGGCTGACAGTCAGCACCCATGGCCTCAGGGACGGAATTCTGATGGAGTTCCTTCATGAGGGAACACGAAACCCAAACGTGGTGGCGCAGAAGGAGGACATCGAGCGTTTGCTGGCCAGGCAGGCACAGCCGCCTAGCTCGGCAGATTATTCGGACCTGATTGAATGCATGGGAAGGAACAATCTGATTGATGAGAGGGAGAAGAAGATCCTCCTCATGGCCGCGTGGAGAATGTTGTCTCCGGAGTGCACCGATGCTAACTCTTACGCAGTGTTCGGGATCCTGATGAGTGAGGACCTTCCCATGAGACATGAGGACCAACTGCTTATGGCCCTGTCAGTGGTTAGGGCTAGAAGGCCCCGGCCGGCCAACTGGCTGACGAAAAAATATGGTGCTTTCCTAGCCCACGACGAGAGGCGCGTGAAGAAGCTCGGAGCCTGCCTCAGGCTGGTGGAATTGCTTGACCGCTCGAAAGTGCAGTACAGGGTGGCCTACTCTGGTGGTCTGCGAATCAGCATCGTGCAGAGCGAGGGCCCGTTCCCTCTAGAACTCGCCAGGATGGCTACGCTTGCGCTTTCTTCTGTGGTCAAGAGGCCTGTCACCATGTTCGTCAGCTCGAAGGGGAGAGAGCGCCAAGCCGGCCTCGTCAAAGTGGGGAGCTGAGGTGGCAAGGGAAGCTTCAGGTGGGAGGGCGTACAAGGGGAAGCTCATAGTGGTGGAGGGTATCGACGGGTCGGGGAAGTCGACCCAGCTGCACCTCCTTGACAAGTGGCTCAGGAGCCTGGGGCTGAACGTATTCTTCACCGAATGGAACTCTTCCGACGTTGTGAAGGAAATCACGTCCAAGGGGAAGAAGAAGGCGCTGCTCACCCCCACCACCTTCAGCCTCCTGCACGCCACTGATTTTGCTGACCGCTACGAGAGGAACATCTCCCCTCTTCTGGAGGCGGGATACTTCGTCCTCGCTGACAGGTACATCTACACAGCCTTGGCCAGGGACGTTGTGAGGGGGTGCACCTCCTCGTGGGTGCGCAAGGTCTACTCCTTCGCGGCGGTGCCGGACACCGCCTTCTACTTCCGCGTCCCCCCCGAAATCGCCATGGACAGAATCCTGGAAGGGCGACCCAAGCTGAAGTACTACGAAGCGGGCATGGACCTGAACCTCAGCAACGACGAGTACGAGAGCTACAGAATCTTCCAGACAAGGATTGTAGAGCAGTACGAGTCGATGGTAAAGAAGGACAGGTTTGCCGTCATCGATGGTACACTCGACATAGAAGAACAGCAGAACCTGATGAGGCGCCACGTGTCCAAGCTGCTTCCACCTTTGAAGACGAGGTCCCCCATCGAGTTGAGCCGGAGGCAGGGGGTCGGACCTGCATGACCCAACAGGTCGCTGCACGCCCGTTGAAGTTCTACGGAGACGGCATCTCCTACCTAACGCGCCTCGAGTCGAAAGGGAGCCTCATAGTAATCGAGGGGCCCGATGGCTCGGGGAGGAGTAGCCAGATCGATCTGATAACCAGCCACCTGGAAGCGGCAGGTCACGCGGTCATCACGACAGGGCTCAAGAGGTCGGAGCTCATCGGGGCGGGGATCCTTGAAGCGAAGCACAAGCTCCCTCTCGGAAAGAAGACCCTGGCGCTTTTTTACGCAGCTGACTTCGCTGACCAGCTGGAGCACAAAATCATCCCGGCCTTGCATGCTGGTTACGTCGTGCTCGCTGACCGGTACATCTACACCCTAATGGCGAGGAGCAGCGTCAGGGGGATTCCACGGTCCTGGTCGCACGACCTCTTCGGCTTCGCCGTCAAGCCCGACCTGGTGTTCTATCTCGACGTGCCTCCAGAGGAACTCTTCCACAGAGTGTTCCAGAAGTACGGCTCCCTCGACTACTACGAATCAGGGGCGGACATGGGGCTCTCGGACGACCTCTACCAGTCTTTCATCCTCTACCAGCGGGGGATAGCAAGGGAGTTCAGAGTGATGGAGCCGAAGTACGGCATAGCGAGGATAGATGGCGGAAGGGGGATCCCCGAGGTCAACGCCGAACTGCAGAAGAGGATTGACGGGTACCTCAGAAGCCTCCGCTGAGAACCTATTGGATGTCAGAGACCCTGGCCACGGCGAGCGGGATGGTCATTTCGTCCTTCGACAGTCCTCCGTGATGCCCCTTCAGACTTAGCGAGTCCCCTTCCCTATAGCGATACCAGACGGTGTTCTTGCCGTGGGGTAGAACCATCAGGTTTCCGACCCTCCTCCTGAATTTCCGGCTCGGCTTGTTCACCCCGAAGAAGCCTTCATGTATTGCGTCTTCGGTCTTCATCACAGATGCGATTCCTTCGAGTTTTCCCTCGAGATACTTCTTCGCCTCGTCGAGCTTGTCTTCTCTGACCCTGAGGTAAGCATCCCTTGCGCTGCCCCAGGGCGGAATTACTCTCCCGGAAGGCCCTCGCGCGAGGAATGAAGGAAGTTTCCTGTACCTGTTCATGTACACCGTGTCTTTCGGCTCGACGTTGACTTGTCCGTGGTCAGCCGTTGCGATGACCAGTGTCTTCTTTGCTGCTTCTCTTCCAAGCTTCGAAACGAATCCCTCCTGTAATGCGTGCGAAATCAAAGACGCTTCTACTTCGGACTCAGGCGTGTTCGGGCCGTAGATGTGTTCGATTGTATCGATGTACGACCAGTAGACATAGAACAGGTTATGCCCTCTGGCTCGATCCAGCCGCCGCCTGAGAGAAACGGCGAGGTCGGACGCCGAAGCGCATGGATGGACCTTGCTCCCCTTGCGTGATTCCTTCGAGTAAGCCGTGTAGGCCAGGGCCCTGCTCGTCAACGACAAGCTCCGCACCCTCTCCTTCTTCAGACGCTCGAAGATGGTGGTCCCGTCGAAGAGGAACCTGGGTTCGATCACTCCGACCAGAGTGTCCCTTCCCTGTTCCCCGACCCTTGCGAAGGGCAGCGTCACGACGACCTCGTCCAGCTCGTCCATGTAGACGAACCATTCGGGAAGGCCGTGCTCCTGGGGGGTCAGACCTGTGCTGACAGTCGTGAGGGCGGCTGCCGTGGTCGAAGGAAACACGGTGGTGATGGGTCTGACGTTTCCCTTGGCAGCGAGCGTCCCGAAGAAACCCCGTTCAGTCTGCCTCAACAGCTCCCTGTAGCCCAGGCCGTCGAACAGCATGAGGACGACGTTTTCGACTCCCGCGGTCTCCGTGGCTCCGAGCGCGTCCTTCGGGAGAGTCGTGCGGCCCGGGTTGACGCCGAGCAGTGAGAGAACAGTCGAGGGGACGTTGGATAGACAGTAGCCGCCATAATCGGGCTTCAGCGAACCGGGGTTGACCACGGTAGCGGCATGAAACCATGTGTGATATGTTTTCTGACGACACCTTTGAATTGCCACAGAATTAATACAGAGGCAGTTCTGACTCCATGGCATGCCTAACGTCGGTGACAAAGCGCCGGATTTTGCCCTCTACGACTACGACAGGAAAGTGCGGAAGTTGTCTGAGTTCCTGACAAAGGGGAAGAAGACAATTCTAGCGTTCTTCCCAGGAGCCTTCACAGGCGTCTGCACTCAAGAAATGTGCACCTTCAGAGACATGTACGGGGAACTGGAGAAGCTCAACGGCACCGTGGTCGGCGTGTCGGTGGACGGGCCCTTCGCCCAGAAGGCATTCGCCGAGAAGTACAATCTGAAATTCCCCCTCCTTTGCGACTTCGACCGGCAGGTCATCAAGGAGTACGGAGTGGTGTGGAAGAACCTCGGTGGGGTCGAAGGATACGACACCGCAAACAGGGCAGTATTCGTTATTGACGGCTCGGACAAGATTGTGTTCAAGTGGGTAGCCGAAAATCCTGGGAAGCTTCCTGACTTCGAGGCCATCAAGAAAGCGTTGTAATGGACGAGGACCTTGCCTTGACCCGGCTGGTGGCGCTCCTAGGTGGAATTAATGTAGGAGGCCGCATCGTCAAGAATGCAAAGCTGCAGAATGCGTTCACCGCGTTGGGCTTCCGGGGCGTGGTCACCTACAAACAGACCGGAAACGTAGTCTTCGAGACGAGCATCGCCAGCCTCGTCGAGGTCAGAACGAAGATAGAAAGGAGACTTCGAAGAGAGTTGGGTTTCGATATCCCCGTTTTCATCCGCACAATCCCCCAGTTGAAGGGCATGGTCGAACGCAACACCAAAGCTGTGGGTGAAGGAAACAGCCTCTTGGTAACCTCGCTGCCGGGCCCAATTGATGGTAATGCGCTACCTCTGCCATTGACCATTCCAAAGTCGACTGCTGAGATTCTCTCTGCATCCGGCTCGGAAGTCTTCAGCCTGACACATGGTGGCGGAGAGGGAGCGCTGCCCAATCTGTTCCTAGAGTCGAAGTTGAAGGTGAAAGCAACCACCCGCAATATGAACGTGCTTAGAGAAATAGTCGAGAAATACGGGTAATACTTCCGTAGAACTCCTTAAGACATAAAGCAAGTCGGCCGATTTGCCGCACTCCGTGGCCCTGGTGGTGCAGCTTGGTTAGCATAGGAGGCTGTGGAGCTGAGATGGAAACAGATCAGCACCGAAACCTCTCGATCGTGGGTTCAAATCCCACCCAGGGCCTACCTACGTAGGCTCGATCTCGCTTGGAGCCTGTCCGGCCAAACATAAATCCAGTCAAGCAAGAGTGCGCCGAGATATCCTTTAGACCAACGAAATGGTTCCAGAGAT
>Ga0187769_10001578_pt1 | contig 13046 bp, 13 predicted proteins | sample 0116_SJ02_MP02_1_FD_133140 | JGI IMG/M metagenome (GOLD analysis project Ga0187769, IMG submission 133140) | Tropical peat soil microbial communities from peatlands in Department of Meta, Colombia - 0116_SJ02_MP02_10_MG | ecosystem: Environmental > Terrestrial > Soil > Wetlands > Peat | place... | reverse complement strand
GTGTGCGCGATGTGCGGCCGTTGACGGAGATGAAGTTCCCAGTCTGGAGCCGCGCGGTGAGTTCGCAGGGTACGGTGAAGGCGACGCTCGGTTCGGTAAATGTTCCCATCGTATGTGCAGGCGCCGCCATCGAGCCCGGAGATGTGATCGTCGCCGATGATGATGGCGTCGTTGTCGTGAAGCGCGCGGAAGCGACAGTCGTCGCCGCTGCGTCCAAGCAGCGAGTCGACAAAGAGGAAGGTACGCGACAGCGCCTGGCGAAGGGCGAACTCGGTCTAGACCTTTACGGCCTGCGGGCAAAGCTCAAAGAACTCGGTCTCGAGTACCAGTAGAGCGTTTTCAAAAATGATCAGTTTGAGCGATGCCGAAATTCGAAGTGCCGAATCGGCGTGCTATGCCGGCTATGCGCGGAGGCAAAAGGGGCGCCGCGGCGAAGATTTGTTTCAAACCTAGGAGGGGCATGGCTTCTCGACCGATTCAGCGAATTGGTCTCGTCGGTTTCGGCGAAGTGGGCGGCATATTCGGCCGCGATTTTGCGGAGCAGGGGATCCGGGTGTCGGTTTACGACATCCTCTTTCATTCGACCGAGTCTCGTGCAGCTATGTTTCAGAAGGCGCGCGATTGCGGCGTAGAAGCCTGCGAGAGTCTGGCCGAGTGCGTGCGCGAAGCCGAGCTTGTCATCTCAGCAGTGACCGCCTCTTCTTCGCTCGATGTGGCGAAAGATGCTTCGAGCCTTTTGCGCCCTGGCCAAATTTTCATGGACATCAACTCTGTTTCACCGACTACGAAACGCGCCGATGCCGCTCAGATCGAGAGAAGCGGCGCGCACTTTGTCGAATCTGCCGTGATGGCACCGGTTCCTCCGTACCGCCTGAAAGCCCCTATGCTGCTGGGTGGTCCGTACGCTGCTGAGGTTGCCCCCCGTCTCAGGGTCCTCGGTATGGACGCGACGCCTGTGAGCGAACGGATCGGCGTCGCCTCCGCCGTCAAGATGTGCCGCAGTGTAATGATTAAAGGAATTGAGGCGCTCGCGGTAGAGTGCCTGTTCGCCGCCAGGCGGTATGGAGCGGAGGAGGCGGTTCTCGGATCACTCGAAGCGACGTATCCCCAGATGGGATGGGGTGACAAGCTCTCGAACTATCTCGTTAGCCGCGTGGCCGAGCATGGGCGCCGTCGCGCGGCTGAAATGCGCGAGGTTGCCGAGGCCCTCCGCGATGTGGGAATCGATCCGACCATGGCCGAGGCCACGGCCGAAAGACAGGATGGGCTCGTCTCCGAAATGGTGGAACAGAATTTGAAATACAAAGACATGGCGCCATTTTCATGGATCGTTCTGGCCGAGGCCTTGAGCAAAGCGGCGGCGCATAAGAAGCAGTGACATACGAGGGACGCTCGCTCTCGAGCCAACCCACCTATCTCCGAAAAAAACATCGGACGGAAACCTCAGGGTTTCTCGATAACCAGCTCGGGTGGGCGCCGACGCGGAACGCGCTGGCCACGGCCCGGAAAGCGCGACAGCACTTCGCCATCCCACAGCCGGATGACGCGCTTGCGAAACAGCCAGCGATGGCGGATCTTGACCAGCGTGTCGTCATAGTAGCCCGCGAAGCGGAGCGTGTACGGCGGTTCGCCGCGACACTCGGTGACGAACACGAACGAGCGTGCCGAGCACCGTTTTGAATTGCCCGTTACGACCAACTGGCTGATGTGATGCTGGCGGCCTGGAAAATTGGGCACGTTGCGGAAGTGCTCGGCAAACCGCCGGATGTTATCGCGCCCTTCCCAACGGTCAGGCTCTTCGAAAACATCTTCGATGACGACTGCATCGGCCGTAAAACAGGCAACCAGCCGATCGACGTCACCCGTATCGAGTGCCCAGGCGTAGTGCGCCAGCAGGTCGTTGATGGCCACGCGATCCGCGATGGTCAAAGGCTTTTCTTTTGGCATGCGAGGATTGCCCCGTCACGACGGGGCCAGCGCTAGCAGTAAAGCGCCCGACCCTGTCGGGCACCATACTCGTGCCGAGGACGAAGGGGATCGTGCGACCCCATCGAGCTTTCCCCGATCCGACCCTTGAGACGCTCGAGCTCAGACCCCATCAATATCCGACCGTGACGCGTTCCCGATGATGTTTCGGGTGCTCGGCTTCGTTCATCATCGCGACGGCATAATCCTGGAGCGAAATATGGCTCTTGCCTTTTTCGTCGTAGAGGACGTGGTCCTTGCCCAGGCGAAACCTGTTCGTGCGCTGCCCGGGACCGATCATCACCGACGGTGCCAGAAAGACCCAATCAAGGCCCGGCTCCTGCTTCAATAGATAGTACAGCTCGCGGGTGCCGCGAATCCCAGGCTTGAAAGGCTCAAATGCAGCGGGAAACTCTGGTGAGTCGAGGAATTCAATCCCAGCGGGGGTTTTCAGACTGGCCGCGCCACCCACGGCCAGGAAGCGTTTCACGCCTGATTTTTTCACGGCAGAGATGATCGCGCGGTGCCCTCGAACGTGCCGATGGAAGGTCTCCGGACCAGGAACGCCGCGCGCGGGATTAAATGAGCTGATCACCACATCGTGGCCGGCAAGTACTCGCGCAAGCTGATCGCCGCGCAGCACGTCGCCTTGTACGACGGTGAGATTTGGGTGGGGCGCGATGCGCTGCGGACGACGGATGATGGCGGTCACCTGGTGGCCACGGCGCAGGGCCTCCGAGAGAATTTTCGAGCCGACAAAACCACTTGCACCGATGAGCGCAATCTTCATTCCCGCCTCCCCCAGGGATGTGCCGAGATCACGCTCGTGGCGCGATCAATCGTGATTGACAGACAGAAAAATCAGCGGGATTGTACCACCTTCGCTTTCCATTTCGCCGGCGGAGATCAACCCATGACAGGGACGGAGCCATTCGGTGAGGGACACTCGATGCTGCGCGAGCCAAAGCTGGACTTTGCCTTCGAGGTGCGCTTGCGCTTTACGCGCGTGCAAACGATCGCCAAGATGCCAACGGGCTCAGGGCGCGGCGCCGTATACGTTGACAGCGGAGAGTTCGAAGGGCCCCGTTTGCGAGGCAAAGCTGTGCCGAATAGCGGAGGCGATTATTCACTCTTTCGACCCGACGGCGTATTGGCATTCGACGCGCGCTACATGCTCGAGGAGAACGACGGTACGCTCATCCTGCTCCACAATCGGGGCTACCTCTGGGGGCGTAAGCCGGATACGATCGAGCGCCTGCGCGAAATGGCTTTTGCTGGAGGTCCTAAGGTCGATCCGTCTGAATACTATCTTCGTGCCTTTCCGACGTTCGAGGTCGAAGCCGGCAAGCACGATTGGTTGATGCGATACGTCTTTGTCGGCATCGGTGAGCGCCATCGGGACGGGAACCTGATCCGCTACTACGCGCTGCTATAAAGTGGCGGAAAGGGCGATGTCGGAAAGGCGCTGGAAGCGCTCGATGTTTTCGCCCTCGTCCATGACGCCGGAAGTGAGACAGACGAATGTCATATCTCTTTCCGGATCGACCCAGAACAGCGTGCTGCCAAAGCCTGTGTTGCCGAAGGTCCTGGGCGAGGACAAGGTGCCGAACTGGTGATGGCAAATCACCTCGCCGCGCAGAAAGAAGCCCAGACCGATGTAGGCAGGGTACGGCTCCCAGCCGCGCGCATGACCAATCGCCGTGTAAAGATCGTTCGGGGAGTTGCCCGTTCGATTTCGCGTGGCCTGATCGACGATCGCCGGGCCCAGGATGCGAACCCCGTCGAGTTCGCCGCCACGTCGCAGCATTTCCGCGAAGCGAAACATGTCTGAGACAGTGGAGACGCCTCCCACCCAAGGCATTTCTGATTCCGGCTCCTCAAACGCACCGTTTTCTCCCAGGTGGCTATGGCCGAGGTGCTGAAGTGGGGGCACGGTGGGCATGAAAAACGGCACAATGTGGCGAGCTTTGAGATCGCTCCGCACACCGATGGCGGAGTCCTTCATGCGCAGCGGCGTGAAAATTTCATCCGCAACAATGTCACGGTAGTGTCTTTTGCGATCGTCGACCCGTCGAACAACTTCCCCGAGCAGCGCGTGCGCACACATAGGCGAATAGGAGACCGTGCCGCCCGGGGTGCCCGTGCAGTGAACGTGAGCACAAATTGCGGCGATCACTTCGTCCAGATGATCGATGTACATACCCGCAACGGGAGCGAAAAGCGGCGGCAGGCCGGAGCGATGCGTTAGGAGATGCTCGACAGTGATGCGCTCTCGGGACCCGCCAGAAAACTCGGGGATGAGCTCGGAAATGCGCGTCGTTAAGGCGAAATCCCCACGTTCGATCGAGCGGAAGACCAGCACGTTGGTGAATGCCTTGGTCACCGAAAACAGGCTGAAGACATGGTCCTTTCGCATGGGCTCTTTCGTTGCTTCCCGAGCGTAGCCAATGGCTTCGTGCAAGCCGACTTCACCATGGCGAGCGACAAGAATCACGGCACCATGATAGGTGCCCTGCTCGATGTCTCGTTCGATCGTCGATTTGAGGCGCTCGAGCCTGCTCGTGGAAAAGGCGCTCCTCACCATTGCTTCTTGCATACTCGGGGCCTCCCGCACTTCGAAATGCCGCAACCGCTTTCAGGATCAGCGGATCATACCCGATCAGGAGTCGTCGGATGTACGGAAATCGCGTCATACCGGCACGTTTGGCCGAGCGGAAAAACGTGATCGCGAATGTGGTAGGCTGGGACCCTGGCGGAGCGGGCTGCCGTACGCTCTTTCGCGGCCAACGTCCTCTAGGTAGGGGCCGCCACGGAGATCAGTCATGAATACGCCTTCAACGGCTCGTGTTGCGGAATCGGAAGCGGCGCGAGGGGACACTTACTATTGCGAAGTTCCTCACGAGCCGTGCGCCGTGGTGATGTTTGGCGCTTCAGGCGATCTGGCAAAGCGCAAGCTCTTGCCCGCGCTCTACGATCTCGCGGTCCATGCGTGCCTGGCACCGCGGTTTCGCCTGCTTGGGTTCGCGCGCACGCCGATGAGTGACGACCAATTCCGAGGGACGACCGCCGAGGCCATAACGAAGAAGGACGAACCGGGAGCCGATGAGGCGAAGCGGCTGCACTTCGTGAGTCAGATGTGTTATTTCGCTGGCGACTACGACGCTCCGGACTCCTACCGGCGTTTGGCCGAGCGCTTGGAAGAGCTTGATGCCGAAGGGCAGTTGGGCGGTAATCGCCTATTTTATCTCGCGACTCCGCCGGAGGTCTATTCCCATATCATCGAGCAACTGGGCGGAGCAGGGCTCGCCAAGTCGAAGCGCGATGGTTCGTGGACGCGCGTGATCATTGAGAAACCGTTTGGCCGCGACGGTCAATCGGCGCGAGCGTTGAACGCAAAAGTGCTTTCTGTCTTTGACGAGTCGCAGGTCTATCGTATCGACCACTACCTTGGCAAGGAAACCGTGCAGAACCTGTTGGTTTTTCGTTTCGGGAACGGCATCTTCGAGCCGCTCTGGAACCGCAATTACATCGACCATGTGCAGATCACGGCGGCGGAGTCTCTAGGTGTCGAACGCCGAGCTGCTTTTTATGAATCCGCGGGAGCGTTGCGAGACATGATCCAAAGCCACGTGCTGCAACTGGCGTCGCTGGTTGGGATGGAATCACCCGCGACGTTCGATGCCACGGCGGTTCGCAACGAGAAGATTAAGATTCTGCAATCGATCCGACCGCTAGAGCCCGAGACTGTCTGGAAATCGGTGGTTCGCGGCCAGTATGGGCCGGGAAACATACAAGGCGCGGCGGTACCCGGATATCGGCAGGAACCAGGTGTAAAGTCCGAGTCGGCAACAGAGACGTTTGTGGCGCTCAAACTTTTGGTCGACAACTGGCGATGGAGTGGCGTGCCGTTTTATTTGCGCTCCGGCAAACGCTTGGCGCACCCGGGGACAGAGATCGCCATTCGCTTTAAACAGGCGCCACATATCGTTTTTCAGGGGAACCACGTAGACCCGAATTCGATCGTATTGAATATTCAGCCGAATGAGGGAATCTCTCTTTCCTTTGGTGCCAAGGCTCCCGGTGGGCAGATGGAGATTCGTCCGGTGACGATGGACTTTCGCTACCGACAGGCGTTCGGCGGAGGCTCACGCGAGGCATACGCCACGCTGATCAACGACTGCATCCGCGGCGATGCCACACTGTTCGATCGCGCCGATAGCGTCGAAGCGGCGTGGGGTCTTGTCGACCCGATTTTGCAGGCCTGGGCGACCGCGGCTGCTCCGCCCTTCCCGAATTACCCGGCGGGCAGCCAAGGGCCGCGCGCAGCAGACGATCTGCTCGCCTCCGAAGGGCGACGCTGGCGTAATCTGTAAGATCTATTCCACAAAAAGGCGAACGGACGATTCGGGAGTACCACGCAGTTCGGAGGACCCCATGATACTCGCCGGCGATGTCGGCGGGACGAAGACAAACCTAGGCCTGTTCGAAGTCCAGAACGACGCGCTGGTCAAAATAACAGATAAGCGCTACGCGAGCCGAGATCACAAAGGCCTGGACGAGGTCGTGGCGGATTTTGTGGGCGCCACGGGAGCGAAAGTGACGGCGGCGGGATTCGGAGTGGCCGGCGCTGTGCATGATTATCGCGTGCATACCTCCAACTTGCCCTGGAATGTCGACGGCGCAACAATGGCCCGGCAACTCGGGCTTGAGCACGTGCGGCTGTTGAACGATGTCGAAGCCACTGCCCACGGAATCAGTATTTTGGGTCCCAGCGGTCTGGAAACGCTTCATGCGGGTGCCTCGGCGCCAGGGACTCGTGTCGTAATCGCTGCGGGGACGGGACTGGGGGAGGCCATTCTTTTCTGGAACGGCGTCGAGCACCTTCCCACTCCGACCGAGGGTGGCCATGCGGACTTTGCGCCGCATACGGTCCGGCAGGCTGAGCTCTGGAAGTTCATAAAGGCGCGCAGCGAGTTCGTCAGCGCAGAGCTGGTTCTATCCGGCAGGGGCTTCCGAACGGTGCACGAATTCTTGAGCCAAGCCGTGCGGCATCCAGCCTTTGATGATCCAAGAATTGATTCGGCCGCAGAAATCACGCGAATGGCCCTCGGCAAGGAGTGCCCGGTCTGCGTCGATGCGGTGGGCTTGTGGGTCGAGATCTATGGCTCAGAAGCGGGGAATCTTGCCGTTCGCTCGCTCGCGCGCGGTGGTATTTACGTGGCAGGAGGTATTGCGATCAAGATACTGCCTTTTCTGAAGGACGGCCGATTCGTTTCAGCCGCACACCACAAGGAGAAAATGACGGCCTGGCTCGAAGAGATTCCCATTTACGTGGTGCTCGACGAAGAATGTCCGCTGAAGGGTGCCGCGAGTGCCGCATGGAAGTCTCGTCGGGCACTGATGTAGGAATCGCCCAGGGTCCTGTTCCTTTCAAACCTCCAGGTGGGTCTAGGACGCAGTTCTGGTACCGACCGAAATTGTCGCGGCAGGGGTTTTCACACAATGTTCCGGTCATTCCGCCGCGGGGACAAGCACAGTCCTTCGTTCCGTTTAACTCATTGATCTGTCGGCACGGCGGCGATATGCAATTCTGGCAACAGAATTGCCCGAATTATGTCTCGTCTGGCACGGAGAGAGAGGAACGCGCATGAAGCGCCTTATGGCTTTGGGAGTCTTTGCTGTGGGACTGGTCCTACCAACGCACGCCCAGACGGCGCATACCGCCGCCGGTGGCGCGGCGAATTCCCCAAGTGCTAACGGTGGTGGTGGTGGCTGGGGCGGTGGCGGCGGATATGGTGGGGGGAGCAGGCCCGTGAGCCACCCACCGACCCAGTTCAGCACGACGAGCGTCAGCGGCACACAAAACGAATACGTGCCTTCCGTCTTTGTTTCCTACGATCGAGCCATCGCCAAAGGCCAGAACGCGCTCGATACGCCGCCGCCGACGGTTGCCGAGGCTGCGCGTCAGCAGAGCAATACGCACGCAGAGAAAGCCAAGCTGGCCCTAGTGCAGGATATCTATGGAAAAGCTATGGTGATTCCGCAGTAGGCCACCTCTGATTCCAGCGCGATCCTCTGAGTGGGTCCACCTCCGAAGCTTCTCCTTCGGTTTCGACTGCAGAATCTCTCGCTGTATCTCATACGGCTGAAGACTTGCCCGATACATCATCGAGGGAAAAAACGGCCGACTCGCGGGGTGAGCGCACCGCCGGCCGTCGGGTTTGGACTGCGCTAAGGGCAGCAAGGCCCGTTGGTTATTTGGGTGCGTTCGCTGTGCTGAACGTGTAGATAAAGCCGAGTTCCGCGATCGGCTGAGTATCTACGAATCGAGTACCTTTCTGGAAGAAATCACGATTTGAATAGTCTTCGCGGAACTCAAACCGCGTTTGGAAGGCTCCCGTCCAGTTGTAGGCGTATGTCATGGTTCCTTCGCCGACATGAGCCTTTATCCCCGTCCCCAGAGCAAACCCGTAAGGATCATTAAAATACTCGTAACGGGCTGCCAAGTAGCTCTTCGAGTTAGGCGTGTACTTAACATAGCCGGCGATCCCCCACCAATTGACGGCCTGGGAAGTCTCTCCTTCTCCCAAGCCGAATTTATCGCCGTAGTCGTAGTCGCCATTCAGTTGGAAGGTCCACTTGGTGTTGGGCGTAAAAGCAATCGTGGCGTCCTCCAGTTGCCTCCAGTTGTTGTTGGGCTTGCCGGACGAGCCGTACAAAATCGAATCGCCTTGCGGACCGGCCAAATAGTTTTCGGTGACAGCCCACTTCGCCGTGGGAGTCCAAGCGAGGCTCACACCATAGGTCTTGCCGGAGTTAAACTGCTCCGTTCCGTTCCAGTTGTTCACCAGATAGCCCGTGATCGACCACTTCGGATTAAACGTGTACTTGGCATTTACGCCGAAATGGAAGTAGGGAATCGCGTAGTAGAACAGGATACTGCGCGAGTAGTTGAAGTTGGCGTTCGTCTCGATGACTTCCGCTCCGGCCGGGGTAACGAATTTTCCAACCGTAAAGGTCAGTCCTTTGCCTATGGGTGCGAGGTAGGAAACGTAAGCCTCCTTCAAAGCCACATTGGAGGCGTCCGTCTGATTGGCAGTCGTCCCGCAGCTAATAGGGACACCGCTTCCGTTAGTCCCATTCACCGCTCCGCAGTAATTGTTGAAGTTTCCGTTAATGGCTGCCGCAGCTTGACCGTAGATGACGCCCACGTGAAAACCTGCTCGGCCGAAGCCCCCCGAGGTTGCGTCGGGTGCTTTATCGGCAACAAGCTCAAGAGCATTCAAGCTGAACTGCTGAGCATTTTCATCGAAGAAGCGCAAAGTATTTCCCTGAATCCCATTGGGAAAAAATGCGGGTCCGAGAGCGGCTGGCTGGTTAAAATTGAAGGCGTAATAGCCATCCACGGTTCCGCTGAGCGTCACCGGGCCGAGCAAACTGCCGACGGTAACCTTCGGTGGTGCCTCGTCGGCCGGAGTGACGCTGGGGCTAAGGCCCGAGCCGGCCGACGCCGCCGGCTCGACGAGAGCCGCCGTCTTCACGCGCGGCATGTTTTCTTCTTTGAGCTCCGCGATTTCCCGCTGTAAGACGGTCACTTCCTTTTCGAGCTCCTCGAGACGCTGGTCTGCCGTGGGCTGCGACGTAGCAGTTGGCTGCGCAGCGACGGGCTGTGCGGCGTCGTTGGCCGCTGGCGAATCCTCCGCCCGCAAGGCGACTGGCCATCCTATGGCAAGACTGGCAGCCAACGTGGCCGTGGCTAACAGATGTGTGCGGTTCATAGTTGTTCCTTTCCCTCCCTCGCGCGCTCACGATAGGCTTGTGAGTTCGCGGTTTTTACGCTGGATAAACGTCGAATGGAGGTAAGGTACAGACCGTATCCCCAATGGTCCAACTCATTAAATCTATGGATTAAATTCAAATCTCAATTGCTATGGAATATGTGGCCCTTATATTCGAATGAAGGCGCGGCGAGAAGCGAAGAATGCCGAGTCCTATCTGACCAAAGCTTGTCGTCCAGCGGGGGCGGCCAAACTAGTGCTTCACGAAAAGGAAAAGCAGTCCAAAAACGATGACGGGGATGAGCGCTAGCATGAGGTAGAAGAGCACTTGCCGAATCCAGGGCGTGCGCCTCTTTTTCCACTCGTGTAGCTCGGGGCGCTCAGAAACACCTACCCGTTCGGGGTGCTCAAGATCGAGAGCCATCTCGTGAGCGTTCGCATAGCGATTCTTGGGGTCGCGCTCGATAGCGCGATAGATGATCTCCTGTAGCTCGGGCGAAATCCCTGGATCGATCTCACGCGGCGGAATCGGGTTGTTCAACAGGCGGTCATTCATGATGGCGAAAGGATTGGGTCCCTGAAACGGGGCCTTGCCCGTGAGCATTTCGTAAAGCATGACACCCAGGGCGTAAATGTCGCTGCGACCATCGCCGCGCTTCCCCTTGACCTGCTCGGGTGAGATGTATTCCGGAGTGCCCATGACCTGCGAGAGCTTGGCGAAGGTGAGCCGGCGCGCTCCGGCCTGACCGGCGATTCCGAAATCGATCAGTTTAATGTGATCCTCGGGATCGACCATGATGTTCTCGGGCTTGAGATCGCGATGCACAATACCGTGGTTATGGATGTAGCTGAGTGCGTCGCAAATCCCAAGCGCGATTTTCACGGCACGCGCCGGAGGAAACTTCTTCTGCTCGTTCAAGAGCTGGCGGAGCAGCCTTCCATCCACCCACTCCATTACCATATACAGCTGACTGCGATCCCCGTTATCAAAGACCTTCATCACCCCTGGGTGATCGAGGGCCTTGCCGATGTCTTCCTCGCGTTTGAAGCGATCGAAGAAAACAGGGTCGCTTTCCATTTCGGGGTGAGGGACTTTGATTGCGACCGGCCGACCCGTACGGACATCGGTCGCTTTAAAAATGGAGGCCATGCCGCTGCGGGCCGCTACGCTTTCCAGACGGTAATGATCGAGTTGTTCGCCGGGGCGGACGGGAACCTCGCAAGAGCGCCAAGCGGAGTCGGCGGCGTGTCCCGACTAGCGCAGCCGATAGGGCCGGCCCCGGTACATTCCGACGCGCTCAACGCCTCGGACGCGGACTATTTGCAGGGTGATATTATCACTACCGTCTCGCTGGTTGGCGATTTCGACAAGTCGCTTTGCCGCAGTGGCCAAGTCGCCGCCATGGCTCGTGACCGCGGCGATCTCCGAACCGGTCACAGAACCATGCAGTCCGTCTGAACACAACACCAAAATGTCGCCCGGCAGGACTTGGTGTTCCTGCACGTCGACGTTGACAAAAAGCTCCGCACCTAGCGAGCGGATCAGCAGATGGTGCGACTTGGAACTTGCCGCCTCGGCCGCGGAGACAATTCCGAGTCGGATTTGCTCGTTTGCGACAGTGTGATCGCGGGTGAGCAGATTGGCCTGGCCGCGACGGATAAGATAACACCGCGAGTCGCCCACATGGGCGATGGTTGCGCGGTCATAACGTAGAGCGCAGGCAACGAACGTCGTCGCCATACGCGCTCCGGCCGGACGGGCCGCGTGCCCTGCATCGATTACCCGCGTGTTTGCATTTTTAATGAGGCGCTCGAGCAACGCCGCGTGCGTTTCGCCGGCCGAGGCCTCGGAAAAGCCGGCCAGGACGCTCTCGACAGCCGTGCGCGAGGCGACTTCGCCCAGATCGTGGCCGCCGACTCCGTCGGCCACAACAAACAACCATCCGTGCGAGCGCGCTTCTTCATCTGTCGCTGGGACCACATGACCGAGATAGTCTTCATTGCCCTGGCGCACCCGGCCAACGTCGGAAACGTGCGCGAACTCGACGTCCATAGAGTTTTGAGTTGGACGATAGCCTTCGCTGACGCCGATCGTGCTCGTCGCCATTGCCGCTTGAAGGCCCCTGTACATTGGTTCCTGCCCGAGAACGTGGCTGGAATTCGCCTGCGCCTGATGCCTCAATCGCGCCCGTTCGCGCTCACCCCCTTCGCGCGCAGAACGCTAAGCTACATTATTCGCCCAAGACGGGAGGTGGTGAGATGCAAGGTTTGAATGAGCCAGATAAAAGTTTCAGATAGTACCCGCCCTAGCTGAGAGCGGGCCCGGTAGAACCGGGCCCGCTCCCATTGGCTTTAGGGTTACGCGCGCGCCGTGACCAGCGTCGTCTTGCCCTTCTTCTTGCCTACCACAGTGAAATAGATGGCTCCGTAGATTCCCCAGACCGCAGCTACCCCGAGAGCCACGTACGGTTCCGCTTTGGTTCCGAAGCCCATAAAGGGCCCGACCAAGTAGAACCCCATGCAGACAGCATTCGCCAACAAACCGAACAACGGGATCCCCATGTGTCGGAGAAACTTGAAGTTCGGGTGCTTGTGATAGGCCACCATGCAGACCATGCAGCTCAGGCCGTAGAGCAGGAACGTTCCAAAATTCGAGGAAAGCTCTAGCGCGAGTAAACTGTTAGGAAGCTTGGCCATCGTGTCATGAGACATATAGCCAAAGCTCGACCAGAACCCGTGAGGCAATGCTGCGATGGTGGCATCTGAGATGGCCGCTGTGTTGCCGAACAACACGGAGAGGCCCAAACACCCCATGACTGCTGCAATGACGGCAAGTATCCATATGGCGCGGTGCGGACTCAGATTCTTGCCGTGCAGCATGCCGAAAGCCTCCGGCACTTCCTGGTCCTTACCCATCGCGTAGGTCACGCGTGCCCCTGTGTTCATGGCGGACAGTGTGGTGCCGATCAAGGCAAGAAAGACAGTGAACGCTTCGATCAGCATGAAGGTGCGGCCATGGCCGGCACCGAGGACGGCGTTGCCAACCATGATCATCATGTCCCCGATGGGTGCTGCCGAACTTGGCGCATTCGTCATCGGATAGCCGCTATTTAAGAAGTAGTTGGCTGCGAAGTACTCAAACAGGTAGAAAACGGCGCCCTGAATGAGCAGAGAGGTGATCACGGCAATGGGTATGTCTCGTTTGGCGTTTCTAGCTTCGCCCCCCAGCGCCGTGCACGACTCAAATCCGACCAGAATCAGGATGGCCAGGTTGGCCTGAACGAACATCCAACCGAAGCTGTG
>Ga0187769_10001577_pt1 | contig 13048 bp, 12 predicted proteins | sample 0116_SJ02_MP02_1_FD_133140 | JGI IMG/M metagenome (GOLD analysis project Ga0187769, IMG submission 133140) | Tropical peat soil microbial communities from peatlands in Department of Meta, Colombia - 0116_SJ02_MP02_10_MG | ecosystem: Environmental > Terrestrial > Soil > Wetlands > Peat | place... | reverse complement strand
GCCCAACGTTACTGCGATCTGCTCCGGCAAGGTCCAAGCCGTGGCCTGCCGGCCGATCATTAGGCGGCTGGAGAGAACGCCTTGGGGATGGATGAGCTCGATACTTCCGCCGCTGACCATGATAGGCGATCGCTTGGCAATCATTGCGCACCCGCAATGGCATTGCGAACATCGGTGCCGCGAATTTGCATGGTCTGTTCAAAATGCAAAAGCGCCTGGTCGGCGTTGCCTGCCGCCATGATCTTGGTGGCCTCTTGCCATCGACCGAGGTAGAGCCGACGTTGCTTCACGGTCCTGGCCGCCATGGCGAAGTAGCGCAACAGTTGAAGGGAAATTGAACACATGGCCTGAGCGATGCGTCGGTTTGCGGCCTGCATTGCGACAAAGAGCAAACAGCGATCGCTGAGCTCAATGAACTCAAAGGCCATTGCATCGTTGGGCACGAGCTCGGCCATCTGCGCGATATAGCGTTGCAGAACGTCCCGATCGCTTTGCGTTTGCCGTTCAATGAAACGCGGGATGAAAGTCCGCGCTAGCGTCGAGCGGAAATCGACGAGATCCTCAAAGTCGGCCGCGCTCATCTTGGAGACGAATACGCCGCGCCGCGCGGAGGATTCGACCAGGCCAAAGCGTTCGAGCAGCATCAGCGCTTCACTTACCGGGGCCTTGCTCACGCCAAATTCGTCCGCGAGGGGTTGCTCTCGGACCCGAATGCCGGGCACTAGCTGCTGCTCAACGACGCGTTCGGCAACGACGATTGCAATTTGGTCGCGGACGCTCAGAGTCGGTGGCACCGCGCCGTAAAACAGGCGAAAGGCGGCTGGTTGGGAGAGCGATCGGGGCGAGGAGACAAACTGGCCCAGTGCCTCGGCGGGCGGCACCTGCGAAGTGGGCAAGGAGGAAAAATGCATCAGTCGTGAAATATACATTTTGTTAACAAAAAAGTCGCGGCTGCATTGCCTGGACAAAACCACGCTATCTTGAAGGGAGTTTTTCTAAGTCTTTGAAAAAGTAAGGATAAATAAACAAGGGCCGTGACTAGGCAAGGACATCCTTGACAGGAGGCGACTTTTTCGGGAAACTTCTGTCAACAATATTGTTAACAATATAAAAATCCAGGGAACGTTTAAGGGTGCGCAACCAGGCTAAGTGCATGTTCCGGCTTCTTTCGAACACCAAGATCGGCGTGCGTCTTGCGATCGCTTTTGCGCTCGTCGCCTGCCTTCTGGGTGCCTTATCGATCGCTTCAAACGTCGAGCTCTCGCTCGTGTTCCAAAACGTGCAGCAACTCAACGAGCGCACGATTCCGTCCTTGCAGGCAATCGCCCAGATGGAAGCCGCATCGACTCGGGTGCGTCGCTACCACCTGATACATGTACTGGCGGCAAGCGCAGAACAAAAGGCCGATGCCGACAAAACAATGGATGCCGAAGTTCAAAAGTTTGTAGCGGCGTACGGGCAATACGACACATTGCTGGTTGCCAATGAACATGACCGCCAGAATTTGACCGAGGTGGGTGCGGCGTGGCAGGCGTATTTGAGCGGTTGGCAGCAGATGCGTGTGCTCTCCGAGCAGGCCGCAAACGATGCAATCGCATTTTCCAATGCGCGCGGGCAGATCGTGGGGCCGCAGTCACTTACCTTTCGCAAGGTCAGTGCAGCGCTCGATGCGATGCGCAGCTACAAGCGAGAACTTGCCGAGGACGCCGCCCGGCAGGCCGAGACGTCCTTTCGCGACGCCCGATTGCTTTTGGTATTGGGCTCGGGCGCGATACTGCTGCTACTGATCGTTTTGGCGATCGCAATTACTCGCAGCGTAACCGCACCTTTGACCCCTGCCGTGCAGGCCGCCAATGCAATCGCTCGCGGTGATCTCACGGCGACCATCACGGCCCAGGGCAGGGACGAGATCGCCGACCTGATGCATGCGATGGCAGACATGAGGGCGAATTTGGAGCATTTGATCGGAGAAATCCGCGCTTCGGTCGAATCCGTGGCTGGCGCGTCAAAGCAAATCGCTTCGGGCAACCAGGACCTTTCTGCGCGCACCGAGGCTCAGGCCTCGTCGCTGCAGCAGACGGCTGCATCGATGGAGGAATTGAACACCGCGGTGCGCCGAAACGTCGAGTCCAGCCAGACGGCAAGCGAACTCGCGGCCGCAACCGCGCAAATCGCATGCGAGGGCGGAGTCGCGGTGCAACGGGCGGTCGCGACGATGGGGGAGATCTCGGCAGCATCGAAAAAGATTTCCGAGATCATTGGTGTGATAAATGACATCGCGTTTCAAACGAACATTCTCGCCTTGAATGCGGCGGTCGAGGCCGCGCGCGCCGGCGAGCAGGGTCGCGGGTTTGCCGTGGTGGCGGCAGAGGTCAGGCGTCTTGCGCAACGCGCAGCCGAGGCGGCCCATCAGATTCAGGAGCTGATCACAAGGAGTGTCGAGCGCGTTGAGGCGGGGGTAACGATTGTTCAGGAGGCAGGCGAGAAGATGAGCAGGATCGTCGAATCGGCGCGCAGAGTTTCCACGCTGGTTGAAGAGATCTCGGTTGCGAGCCGTGAGCAGGCGGCGGGAATCGATCAGATCAACGCCGCCGTTGGCCGGTTAGACGGAGCCACCCAGCAAAATGCGGCCTTAGTTGAGCAATCGGCTGCAGCCGCAACGAGTTTGAGCGAGCAGGCGCGTGCATTGCGAGGTGCGGTTGCGGCCTTTCAAACCCCGCCAACAGACGAGACGCTGACTTGTTAGCGCCAAGGCCGTGATCATCTGGGTCAACTGCGCCCGACGTCCGGCGGCCGCGGCCAAACGATTGACGCCGACGGACTTTTCGCACCGTGTTGTCCAACATACGAGCGACTGCCAGAAACTTGCGCAGCAAAACATTGCTCGCACTAGTTGTCCCGAACTGGCATGTTTTCCGGGACGAAATCCGGTCTTGTCAGCTACCGGTAGCCCCGATAATGCACTGGCGCTCGCGCAGCATGCCCAGGCCGTTTGATTTTGCCAAAAGTCGGATCGCCGGCTCTTGCGCCCTCGGTCGGCGCGCTTGCACTACAGCGCTCAAAAACCTGAGCGCGCTTGTTGGACGATGGACGCATGAAACGGGTCGAGCGACTCTCGATCGCAAACAGTCAAGCTTTGCTTGGGAAGTGCCGTACGGGCGCCGTCGCGGAGGTTTTGCAACTTTTTATATGATGCAAGCCTCCCTGCCCTCGGGCGCTGCCTTCGATATCGAAGCCGAAGCACGACGACAGAAGACAGCGCTTCTGTATCGCAACGTGCACATTGCGTTTTGGGTGACCGTGATCAACGCGTCCCTGCTGGCGCTTGTTAACGCGCAGGTCAACACGTCGGCGAGCACCGCGCTGTGGTGGTGGATTGCCGTGGTCGTGGTCACCGCCGGCCGCTACCTGCTTGCACATCGCTTTCGCGCAACGCGTCCGAATGCCTTGGCAAGCCGCCAGTGGCGCGATGCCTACGTAGCGGGCACGGCAGTGTCCGCCGTCGTTTGGGGCGCTGGCGCCGTATTGTTCGTATGGAACGCCCCCGACGGGGCGCGGTTTTTTACTGGCATGGTGCTTGCGGGCATGGTGGCGGGAGCCGTTCCGATCCTTGCACCCGTCCCACAAGCATTTCGAATGTTTGCGCTTCCCATCGTCGTACCGCTTGCGACCGCCATACTGTGGCAGGCCAACTCCTCATTGGATTGGGCATTTGGATCGATGACGATTGTTTTTCTGGCAGCCGTGCTGGCAAGCGCACGGTATTTGCACGAGACGCTCGACGTTGCGATCCGCTTAGGACTAAGCCAGGGCTACCTGGTTGAAGACCTGCAGCGTGCGCGTGATGCCGCCGAGTCTGCGCTTGCCGAACGCGAGCGCACCGAGGCGACATTAAAGGCAAGTGAAGAGCGCTATCGGCTGATTTTGCAGCATTCACCGACGGGCATCTTGCATTACGACAATCAGCTAATGATCACGTTTTGCAACAATCGCGCCGAGCAGATTTTGCAGGTGCCGAAGGAAAAAATCCTCGGTTTGAATATGTCTACGCTCAAGGACCAGCGCGTGCTGCCAGCATTGCGCGCGCCCCTTGAAGGGCGCGATGGCGCCTATGAGGGCGAGTACGTTACGACGCAAAGTGGCTTACATGTTTGGATCGCCATGTCCTGCACCCCCCTTCGCGGCATCAGCGGCCAGGTCCAGGGCGCCATCGCTATCTTTGAGGACATCACCGCCCGTCACCGCTCCGAAGACGAGATTCGAAATCTGGCCTACTTTGACCCGTTGACCCGTCTGCCCAATCGGCGATTGTTGATGGATCGGCTCTCTCATGCGATGACTAGCAGCAACCGTAGCCGAGAATATGGCGGCTTGATGATTCTTGATCTGGATCATTTCAAGAGCATCAACGACACGCAAGGACACGACATTGGCGATCGTCTCCTGGTCGAAGCGGCCCAGCGCCTAACCGCCTGCCTGCGGCAAGAGGACACGGTTTGCCGGTTGGGTGGGGACGAGTACGTAGTGCTGCTTGAAGGGTTGGGCGACGCCGAATCCATCGCCGCAAGCAAGGCTGAGGCGATCGCCGAAAAGATGCGCACCGCCATGCACCTGCCTTATGACCTGGGGGGCAGCGAGACGGAATACTTCAGCACCACCAGCATCGGTTTGACGCTGTTTTGCGGCCAGGAGATTTCAGCTGAGGTGCTACTGAAGCAAGCCGACGTCGCTTTGTATCAGGCCAAGGATGCCGGGCGCAACGCAGTGCGATTTTTTAGTCCTGCCATGCAGGCCACCATCGAGCGCCGTGCCACCTTGGAGGCGTCGCTGCGACGCGGGCTGGACAAGAAGGAGTTCCATCTGTTTTACCAGCCGCAAATCGGTCGAAACGGCACCCTCATCGGGGCCGAAGCCCTGATCCGGTGGATGCCCGCCGGCAGTGGCGTCGTCTCGCCCGCGCAGTTTATTCCGCTGGCCGAGGAAACGGGGTTGATACTGCTGATTGGCCGCTGGGTCCTGGATACCGCTTGTGCGCAACTAAAAGCCTGGGAGCGCAATCCGCATACCCGAGGTCTGAGCCTTTGCGTAAACGTCAGCGCGCGCCAATTCCATCAGCCGGATTTTGTTGAGCAGGTCCGCCAGAGCCTTCTGGTGAGCGGCGCCGATCCGGCGCGGCTGAACTTGGAGTTGACCGAGGGCGTGGTGTTGGACCATGTGGAGCTGGTTATCAATCGAATGGAACAGCTCAGCGAACTGGGTGTGGGATTTTCCCTCGACGATTTTGGCAAGGGGTATTCATCGCTGTCCTATCTGAAGCGCTTGCCCTTGGATCAGATCAAGATCGACCAGTCTTTCGTCAACGATGTGCCATGGGACTCTAATGACTCAGCCATCGTGCGCGCGATCTTGGCGATGAGTCAGTCACTGGGTTTGCAGGTTATCGCGGAGGGGGTCGAAACAGTTGAACAACGAGACTTCCTCGAGCAAAACGGCTGTTACGCCTACCAGGGGTTCTTGTTTAGCAAACCGCTGCCGATCAAGGACTTCGACGAGTTCGCCATGCGGGTGCATTCCGAGCTAACCGTCTAGCGCACGCGGGGATGTTGCCGTCCTGAGGCGTTGCGGCATCAGATTCGTGAGGCTGCGCGGCACCTTCCGCCATGAAAAAAAGGCCGGGCCAAAGCGCCAATGATGTGGTGTTTTTGAGCGCAAACCGCGCGCGTAATCGATCGGATAGGTCAAGACGAAACTAAGGTTACTGCCTTGCGCTTTTATGGCAAGCGGTGCCAGGATCCTGCGTTAAAGACCCGCAAGAATCCACGCTGACGCAACATGCGGCGCGCTATCGCACTGCGGCTTCCGGATGCGCAGCACACGATCACGCATCGCGCTGAATCGAGCTCCTTGACTCTGTCGCCAAGTTCTCCCAGGGGAATATTGCGACTTTGAGAAGAGTGCCCGGCAGCGAATTCGGCTGGCGTGCGAACATCGATTACCTGGGCGCCGTCGCGAAGCAGTTCGGGGATCTTGTGCCGAACGTACCAGGAGGAAATTGCGCGCCATGCAACGAACGCGACAAATGCGGCCGGGATAAGATAGTCAGAGATCATTTGCTCATCGAGATTCTTGGGCTTTGGGCATCGGGCACCAAGGCGCCTAGTGCGGTGCCACTGTGCCGCCCGTTTCATCCAGTAAGTGGCTCGTTAAAAATCCCGTTTGCCGCGTTTGCAGACACATCGCGGCGATCCAAGCGCCAGCCAAAAGCCTCCATCTTGTCGAGTCGGATCGTTCAATCAATCTGCGCAAGGAAGACTCTCCACACCATGGGTGTTGCGCGCCACGCTTCAGAAGACTTGTATAAGGTTTTCGCCGCGTGCGAAGCACTGGCGCCACAATAGCTCGACGTCAGGAAGGCAAATGTACGACACCTTTCGACCCGATCGGCCGATGACTCTGGCCGATTTTATTCGTTGCGCGAAAGCCTGCACGCGACGCATTACGCCCATGGCGCTTATAAAAAAACTTCAAGCTAGGCAAGACGTGCTGCTGATCGACGTACGGGAACACTCTGAGTGTGAAGCGGGCCATATTCCGGGCGCGCGTCTGGTGTCGCGCAGCATCCTCGAAGCGGCGGTCGCCCCGACGTATTCCAAGCGTGTGCCTGAAGTATCCTCAGCGCGCAATCAACTGCTGGCCGTTTACTGGGTAACGGGTGGGCGCTTGGCGATGGCCGCGGCGATGCTCCAGATGATGGATTTTGAAAACGTCCTGAATCTTGGTGATGGCAGCACGCGCTGGGATACCGAAGCCATGCCGGAAATTCACGAGGCGTCCTACTAAAGAAAGCCAACCTTTCGCTTCGCGCACCCGCGTGCGCCAAGATTTGGCCGCTTGGCGCCAACCCGCGGCAGCAATAACGGCTGTGGCGTTTGCGGCGACGCATGATGTTGCCGCCAATTTGCGTGGCCGATGTGGATGCTTTTGCCAGAAAGCGCCTTTGGCCTTTGTGTGAATATGCGTGCGTCATAAGCGTGAACAGTATTCGGACCGAAGTTCAGCATTTGTTTGCTGAAAATCGCTCAAGCGGCGCACAATGATCCGATGGCCGCAAGCAGGGGCTAGGAGGGCCAGCCATGTCGGGCATATTGCGCTGGGTCGCAAGCCAGAACAAACGGCGGGGTAGGGTGCTGCCAGACCAGATTCGTGGCCAAGCGGGTGCCAAGAGCGGCGCTGCGGACGGCAAAATGCTCCCTATGTTGCTGCGCGTTCGGATTGTGCGCTTGGGAAGCGACACTGACCATCGCTGTGCCGTTGGTTAATTCCGTCGCGAGCCTGCCTGCATGAACGTTCCGAGTGGATTAGCCCTTCTCCATCGCTATTTCTTTTACGGTTGGCTATTTCGGGACGCCAGCGTCGGCACCCAGTGGGAGCGCGCCGCTGCGCTGCAATACAACCGGCATCAATCGCGCTGGCTGCCAACGTATGTTATTCGATGGCTGGCAGTGGCTGCCCTACTGTTCGCGATGGGGCGATTTTGTGAGAGCGCTTTGGCCAGCCCGCTTCTTTCGGCACCCTTTTATCTTTGCTCGACCCTGACCTTTGCGTTTGACGCGGTGACGTTTGCTTGCTGGGCGTTGTTGCGATCCGGCTGGTAAGTCTTAGTCGCAATCTGTTTCTTCTGCCAGCGCGAAGGCGGTCGCACAAACGCCATGCGAGCGGGTCGCAAAGGGCGCCGTAGGCTTCTTTGCGTTCAGCGAGTGCTTGCTTGAATTACATCGCGTACGCGCGGGTAGATCTGCTCGCTCCATTTGCGACCGCTAAATACTCCGTAATGGCCAACCCCGGTTTGCACGTGATGCGATTTTCGGTGCGGTCGAATGTTGCGGCACAGCTCCTGAGCTGGGAGCGTCTGGCCGACGGAACAGATGTCGTCGCGTTCACCTTCGACTGTCATCAGCGCGGTACGCCGAATCACGGCCGGGTCGACCTTGCGCCAGCCCCAAGTGAGCTTCCCTATTGCGAGCTCGTGGGTCTGGAATATCTTTTCGACAGTCTGCAGATAAAACTCTGCGGGCAAATCGTTCACCGCCAAATATTCGTCGTAAAACGCCTGTATCGCACGGGCCTGCTCTGACCGACCTTGGGCGAGGTGCTCGAGCATCAATTGCAGGGACTGATAATGGCGCTCCAGATTCATGCTCATGAACGCAGCAAGTTGCAAGAACCCCGGGTAAACGCGCCGCAAGAACCCCGGATGGTTTTGGGGCACCCGGCTAATCAGATTGCGTTCGAACCAAGCGAGCGATTTACTTGCCGCCAGGCGATTGACTCTTGTTGGATTCACACGGCAATCGACCGGACCAGCCATCAGCGTCAGGCTGCGTGGCTGCGCCGGGTGATCCTCTTCGGCTAATAGCGCAGTTGCCGCCAAGGCGGCGACACAGGGTTGACAGACGGCAACGACATGGCAGCCCGGGCCGATGGTTGCAATAAAGCGCATCAAGTATCCAATGTGTTCCTCGAGCCCGAAATCTCCGTAGCGCATCGACACATCGCGCGCATTGTGCCAGTCGGTTATATAGACGTCGTGATCCTGCAGGAACGTGCGCACCGTGTCGCGCAGAAGTGTTGCGAAATGACCCGACAGCGGTGCCGCCAGCAGCACAGGTGGTTGTTTTGGTAAGCCAGCTGCAGGGTCCTTGCGAAAGTGTTGCAGCGTACCGAACGGCAGGCGAAGGATCGCCTCCTCTCGGATGGACACTGGCTGAGCGCCAAGAACAATTTCGTTGATGCCAAAAGCAGGACGACTGTGGGTCAGGCGAAGATCTGCGAGAACGTCGCACAGGCTCGCGAATCTGTGAAATGTACTGCGCTCGCGCGCACCCGCCTTTAAGACGGTGCCAAGACTGTTGGCGAGCCAGCGCAGCGGCGAGGTGAACTCCGACTGCAGTTCATATGCGAAGTAGAGCATCGCGGGCCCCTTTGTGGCAGATGCAGTTTTTCCAAAGCAAATTGCGGACCAAGCAAATTGGGACGCAGTGCGGACTAAAACCATTGCCGACGCGTGGTCAGAGACCTGGCACATTCCTTGCACGTTTACCTTGCAACGGGGAAAGCGAAAATGTCCGTCGCGGTACTGACCATCAGCAGCAAGAACTACGGCGCTTGGGGTTTGCGCGGGTGGTTGATGGCGCGGCTCGCCGGTTTGGAATTCGTCGAGCGGGTGATCCCGCCGGATGATCCACAGATGAAAGCGGAGATCTTGCTGCTGTCGGCCTCGATTCGCGTGCCGACGCTCGAGCACGATGGCATTCGAGTCTGGGACACGCTGGCAATTGGCGAATATCTAAACGAAATCAAACCTGAAGCGGGTCTTTTGCCGTTTGATCGCGCGGCACGTGCCCATTGCCGCGCCGTCTGCGGTGAGATGCACTCGGGCTTCACCGCGATGCGTACGTCGTTGCCGATGAACATCCGAGCGCATTTTCCGAAGTTCCAGATCTGGTCACGCGCGCAAGCCGACATTGATCGGGTCGTCGCGATCTGGACCGAATGTTTGCAAAAATACGGTGGCCCGTATCTGTTTGGCAGCAGCCCTGGTATTGCCGATGCGATGTTCGCGCCCGTCGTGACGCGTTTTCTGACGTACGATGTTGCACTTGACTTGCTCTGCGACACCTATTGTCAGCAGATCATGTCGCTGCCTGCCATGCAGGAGTGGGTCGCGGCGGCGCGCGTCGAGCCGGTGGAGCTGGGTGAGTTGGAAGCGGAGTTCTGAGCTGCATCAGGGTGCAAATCGCACGCCTTTAGTGCGGAGCTGCTCGCGTCGAAGTAAGAATTGCCCCTTGCCAGGGCAGCGGCTGCCGTCGAACCGGTGCCCCGCAAACGCGAGAGTTGCACAAATAGCCCTGTGCGATGCCGCGCGGCAGGCTGGCCCATACCCTTGCGGTGCGACGGATGAGCGCGATCGGGCAGCTCAGCGCCCGCAACCGCAATTAGAGCGAAGGGCTTTGGTGCGCAAGTTGCACAACAAACGCCTCCAACGCGTCGGAATTCATGTCGGAAACTGCGAGCCAGTTCATCTGCGCACCTTGGGCATGAGCAACGTTAAAACCGCGGATGCCTTGTGAGGCCGCGGGCAAGTCGAAGGGCTCGGGTCGAACGAAAACGTCGATTAAGTGCAGTCGATAGCGATAGACCAGCGTTGCGACGCTTTGGCGTTCAAGGGTATCGAGCCTTGCGCCGACCAGCGTAAAGCCCGCGCTCGCCATGTCGGGCACCGGAGGAGAGTAATCCAGTCGCGCTGAAAGCCACGGTTTGACAGTGTGCTGATCGGAGGATGCGACTTCAATCAGATGCTCGCTTAGCGTTGCGCGGACGTGGTTTGCGACGGCTTCGACGGCAAGGTTTTGTTGCGCGCGCCAATTCAGCACGAGATTGCCGGCCATCAAGACCACAAGGGTTGCCGCGCAACCGGCCAGGGCACCGGCAGTGAGCCAACGCCAGCGATCACGGGCCAGGTGTGGCTGATCGGCTGCAACGACGGGCGGCGTCACGCGGGCAAGTTCCGCCAGCCGCGCTTGCAGCTGCGGCGGCGCGCGAAAGTACGGTAGCTCGGTGCGCAGCTTTTCGCGCATTGTAAGTATCTCCCGGTGCTTGGCCGCACAATGCGCACATGCTCGAACATGTCGCTCAATGAGCCAGCGCCGAAATCCATCGAGCTCTCCGTCGGTGTACGGCGAGAGCCAGCCGGCGATCCTATGGCAATACATCTTGAGCCTCCCGAGGTTCTGCGCGGGCCGACTGCAACAACGAGGATCGCTGCAGCAGTGCGCGGGCGCGCGCAAGGCGGGACATCACGGTACCAATGGGCGTGTTCGTAATGCGCGCAATCTCCTTGTAGGACAAGTCCTCGAGTTCACGCAGAATCAATACCTCGCGAAACGCAAGCGGCAGCTGGGCAACCGCGTCGGCGAGTAATCGCGATTGGGCGCTGCGCAATGCGGCATGCTCCGGGTCAAGTGCCGCTGCGTCGGCAACCGATTCGAGCGTCGTGTCGTCCTCGTGCACGATGTGCTGCGGGCGATTGCGTTTGCACCAGTCATAAAAGGCATTGCGAACGATTGCAAGGAACCACGCCCGAGCATCCTCCCCGACCAGCGTCCCGATGTACTTGAGCGCGCGCAAGCAGGCCTCCTGCAGCACGTCTTCGGCATCGTGTGGGTCGTGCGTGAGCCAGCGCGCCAGGTTGTAACCGGCGTCCAGGTGTGGCAAGACCGTCTCTTCGAAGCGCGTGCGTGCCGACATATCAATGTCCCATGCCGTTGCCACTGTACCGCGGCACGCGCGGTTTTATTCCCGATGCAACGGCATTCGGTGACTACCTGCAACCGGGGCCCTTGCCGTGAGCAAGTTCAACGCCGCCATCTTTCTGCGGCGCTACGCATGTGTGGCGGAAGGTATTTTCGAACGGACGCCCCGCGTGTTTGCATCTACCCCTCCTGCAGGCCCGCATCTGGGCCGGTGAAGCGCGCAGAGCCCTCGCGCAGAAATCGCGGGGCGCTCAACGCATCACGTGCACCCGAAATTGAATTTGGACGTCGTCATCAAGCGTGGATGTGTCGGACCACTGCCTCTGGCCGACGTTAAAGGCCAGTCGCGAGACCGGGGCACTACCCTCGAACCAGAGCCCGGTGCTGTCAGGTCGGGCGACAAACGCGATGACCAGATTGGCCGTGTGTCCCTTGAGCGTAAAGGGGCCGCTGGCTTGGAAGCGGGCATCGCCGCTCGCCTGAACCGAGGTGGCCACGAACGAGGCGCTCGGAAAATGGCTGACGTCGAAGAAATCTGCGCCTTTTAACAATTCGTTGGCATCCGCGCCGCCGGCGTCGACACTCGCAAGATCGATATCCACCCTGATTTTTCCGCTTTGTGGGTGAGCGGGATCCAGATCGATGTCAGCAGAAAAACGGTTAAAGCTACCCTCGAGCGGGACCTCGGACTGGTGTGCGATGAACTTGACCTGGCCGCGGTTTGCGTCGACGATCGCGGCCCGCGTGATGCTCGTGCCCGCCGCAAAAATCAAGACAAGCACAACTAGCGTGGATGCAATATGTAATCGATGCATGCGAGCTCCTCGATTTGACCTATGCCGTGGCCGGGCGCTAGATGATTCGACGCAAAATGTCGTCCCGATGAACGACGTGATGCCGCAGCGCCGCTGCCGTGTGTATCAAGGCCAAAGTAAGCAGCGTCCACGCAAATGCGGCATGAATCGGTTCAATCCATGCTGCCAGCGCCCGGTCCTTGGGCCCGAAGTTCGGAAGGCAGATGAGGCCCAGGTACTTGAGCGCGAAACCCATCGCCGACGACAACCACCAACCCAACAAGGGGGTTGCGGCCATGAGCACATACAAGGCGACATGGGCCGCAAGGGCTGCGTTGCGCTCCCAGGGCGCTAGGCTTGGCGGGAGCTGTGGTGGACGATGCTTAAGACGCCACCAAATTCGGGCGACGCATAGCCACAGGACGGTCAATCCGGTCCATTTGTGGTAATTGATCAGGTGGATTTTGTGCGGGCTCAGTTCCAGTCCGGTGAAACTTTTCGCCAGCACGAACGCTGCAACTATCGCAACGGCAGTGAGCCAGTGCAGCAGCCGTGCGGTGGCGGTGTATCGAACCATTTGCATCGGGCTTATGCCGCTTGCAGCGGAAATTCATGGATTTCGGCTTCGTCCCGGTTCTGTCCCACTTCGATTTGGCGCCAGCCCAATCCGCGATAGGGTCGTGCCGAGTCCCAGGGCAACGGCCTGTGATCCGCCGAGCCGGGCGCGGGTAGCGGGAAGATCAGCGATTTGGCTGCGTGATGGGCGATGGCGCCTGTCATCCGGTGATGTTCCTGGTGAATATGGCCGTAAAAGACGGTTACGCGCGTGTACGCTGAGAGCAGTTCGATCGCGCGCGCTGCGTCAGCAGTTGCCCAACCCCATTCGGGCACAAGGTCAAAAAGCGGTCGGTGCGTCAGAACGACGATTGGCACGTCCCTGGG
>Ga0187769_10001576_pt1 | contig 13054 bp, 10 predicted proteins | sample 0116_SJ02_MP02_1_FD_133140 | JGI IMG/M metagenome (GOLD analysis project Ga0187769, IMG submission 133140) | Tropical peat soil microbial communities from peatlands in Department of Meta, Colombia - 0116_SJ02_MP02_10_MG | ecosystem: Environmental > Terrestrial > Soil > Wetlands > Peat | place... | reverse complement strand
CGATCAGGGCATGATGTTCGGCTTTGCCTGCACCGAGAGCGAGGTCTACGAGAAGGGCTCGTTCATGCCGGCGCCGATCTATTTCGCCCACAAGATTCTCAAAGTGCTGTCGGACAAGCGCCGCTCCGGCGCCCTGTTCGACTTGCAGCCCGACGCCAAAAGCCAGGTCACCATCAAATATATCGATGGCGAGCCGGTCGGCTGCACCAAGGTGGTAGTGTCGACGCAGCACAATGCGCAGACCCGCAACGGCAAGAAATATTCTCCCGGAATGATCCGCGACATGATCGAGGACACGGTCACCGCGGCGCTGCCGAAAGGCTGGATGCCGAGACGGCCGAGCGATTTTCTGGTCAATCCCACCGGCAGTTTCGTGATCGGCGGCCCTGACGGAGATTGCGGCCTCACCGGGCGCAAGATCATCGTCGATACCTACGGCGGCTACGCCCCGCATGGTGGCGGGGCGTTCTCCGGCAAGGACCCCACCAAGGTCGATCGTTCCGCGGCCTATGCTGCGCGCTACCTCGCCAAGAACGTCGTCGCGGCCGGGCTCGCGGAACGTTGCACCATCCAGATCGCCTATGCGATCGGCGTCGCCGATCCAATGTCGCTCTATGTCGACACCCACGGCACCGGCAAGGTCGAAGAGGCGAAGCTGCAAAAGCTCTTGCCCGAACTGTTTCCGCTGCGACCGACCAATATCCGGCGCACTCTGAAACTGAGCCGGCCGATTTACCGGCGCACCGCCGCTTACGGTCATTTCGGCCGCGCGCCGGACAAGGACGGCGGATTTTCCTGGGAGCGAACCGACCTCGCGGATGCGCTCAAGCGCGCGCTGCGCTAGTGTGGGGTGCCGCCGCGCAATAATGCGGACACTAGTAAATGTCGTCATAGCGGCCTTAAGGTCCGGCCATGACGGCGATGAATTACGAGATCCGTAAGCGCCGCTCCTTTTTTGGCCGGCGCAAGGGCCACAAGCTGCGCCAGCATCAGGTGCGGCTTATCGAAGACCTGTTGCCACGGCTTGCGCTCGACCTGTCCGGCGCGGCGCCGGCGCGACTGCGCACGCTGTTTCCGGTGCCGGTCGACGATGTCGTGCTGGAAATCGGGTTCGGCGGCGGTGAATCGATGATCGCCCAGGCGCAATCCGAGCCGCGTACCGGCTTCATCGGCGTCGAACCCTTCGTCAACGGCATGGCCAAGGCGCTTGGCGCCATCGAAGCTGGCAAGCTTCAGAACGTCCGGCTGCACTTCGATGACGCGCTGAACCTGATCGCGTGGTTGCCCGAAAATTCATTGTCACGCATCGAGCTCATTCATCCCGACCCGTGGCCGAAGCGCCGGCACTGGAAACGGCGCTTCGTTCAGGACGCAATGGTGGCGCAGCTAGGACGGCTGTTGCGGCGCGGCGGCGAATTCCGCTTCGTCACCGATATCGCCGATTATGCCGCCTGGACGCTGCAACGCTTCCTCCGCTCGAACGCGTTTGAGTGGACGGCGCTGCGCGCTGACGACTGGCGCAAGCCTTGGCCGAATTTTACTGCGACGCGTTACCACGCCAAAGCGGCGCGCGACGCGCGCTCGTCTTGTTTTCTGGTATTCCGGAAAACTTGAAGGGCGCGGCTATTGATTGTTCCGAACCTGCCAAAAGCGTACCACGCGCTGCGCGGTCGACGTCGAAAGCCGGCCGTAATTGGCAAAAGCGGTTTCGACGCCTTGGTTTGATGCCGGCTGGCCGTCGGGGCGCACCGCGATCACCGCTTTCACGGTTGGCCAAGACATGGCGGCCGCCTTGCATAGGATCAGCACCGGATCGGGCCGTTCGCCGGCCATCAGCCGCTCGGCGACGTTGACCGGCACCTTGGACAGCGCGGCGAGCGCAACCACCGTTTCCTCGTATTTGCCGTCGACGGCGAAGGTGGCCAATGCCGCCTCGTTCAGGGTGCCGGCGCGGTGCAGGCTCAAGACCGTGCGCTGCGCGGCGCGGTAGTCCCGCGGGCCGACGCGGGCGCCCACTTCATTGGACACTTTTTTCAAGACGCGACGGATTTCCGACTTCAGTTCCGGCGTGGCCGAAGCGAGCAGTCGCTCGTGCACGATGGCGGTCGCCTGGCTCAGCAAATCACCGAACAACCGCGGCGGAATATCCGGCCGCAGCCCGACCTTCTCGGCGAGAATGCCGTCGGTCTCGGCCCGCTTGACCAGGCGGACGAAGCCGGTGTCGGAAATACGCGCGCTGCGATTGCCGGCGACGCTGCGCACGACGTCGCGATCGCCGCGGCGCACCAAAACATCGGTGACCGCCTCGCCGAGGGCCGGCCGCGTCGAGATGGCTTGCAGGTGGGCCTGGCTCTTGGTCTTGGCGAACTCGACGAGATCGGCCTCGGCCAGGCGCGGCGCCAGTTTGAGGACCGGTCCGGCTATCGCGATATCGTCGTCGTTGGCAAGCTCGCGCAGCACCTTGATCGGGGCATTGTCGATCGGGGCCAGCCGATGAGCGAGTTCGGTGCGCGCCTTATCCTCGATCTCGGCGATGAGCAGTCCGAAAACGTCGTCGAATAAATCGACGTGGGCTTCGTTGTAACGCTTGGCGCCGTCGAGAAACAACTCGGTTATGCGCCGCAACGCTTCGGCGCGCTTGTGGCGCGAGCCGCTCTGGACGATTTCTTCAAGTTCTGGGATCAGCGAGATGGCGGCGCCCATCTTCGACCCACCAGTTGCTCGCGTTTTTTTGCGGTGCCCGTAACGAAGAATAAGGCAACAACTCTGAAGGAAATGTTGCCTCCCGTTCGATCCTTGCGGCGCCGCCCGGAAGGCCCTTGTATCCGCGCCATAAACCGCTATATTGCGCCTATCCGTCATGGATACCTCATAACGGTCGGATGATCCGAACGGTTTTGAGAGTGGGTTCCCCCGGGACCCGCTCTTTTTTATTACCCGAGGCCAGGCGGTGTTTTGCAGTCCGCTATTTGCGGATGAATGGCCGAACAGCATGGATTCAAGCAGCGTTGCGCATGCCGATTTCGCCGAGGAACCGCGGCTTATCATCGAGCCGGGACGGGCGGCGCGCGTTGCCGCCTTGGCCGAACCGGTTCTTGCCGGGCTCGGCTACCGCCTGGTCCGGGTGCGCATATCCGGCTTTGCCGGCTGCACCGTGCAGATCATGGCCGAACGCCCGGACGGCACCATGACGATCGACGATTGCGAAATGGCGTCGCGCGCGCTGTCGCCGGTGCTTGATGTCGCCGACCCGATCGAGGGCTCATATCGGCTGGAGATTTCCTCGCCCGGCATCGACCGGCCGCTGGTGCGGCGCTCGGATTTTGACCGCTATGCCGGCCACGTTGCGCAAGTTGAGATGCAGCTGCCGATCGACGGGCGGCGGCGGTTTCGCGGCGAACTCAACGGCACCGACGGCGACTATGCCCGCATCCGCTGCAACGACGCCGCGGCGAACGGCAATTCGGAAATTTTGCTGCGCATCGACGACATGACGGAAGCCAAGCTGGTCTTGAGCGACGCACTCGTTTCCGAATCGCTGCGCAAGAGCAAGCAGAACCAACGCAAGGGAGACTGAGAGATGGCGACCGTAAGCGCCAACAAACTCGAACTGTTGCAGATCGCCGAGGCGGTCGCGCGCGAGAAAGCGATCGACCGGCGGATCGTGCTCGGCGCCATGGAAGACGCGATCGCCAAGGCCGCGCGCTCCCGCTATGGCAGCGAGACCGAGGTGCGCGCCGAAATCGACCCGAAAAGCGGCGAGCTTCACCTGTCGCGGCACATGCTGGTGGTGGACGCGGTCGAAAATCCGGCGATGCAGATCAGTCTCGACGACGCGCGCCGGCGTCATCCGGCCGCGCAGATCGGCGACACCATCGCCGACCCGCTGCCGCCGCTCGAATACGGCCGCATCGCCGCGCAATCGGCCAAGCAGGTGATCGTGCAGAAGGTGCGCGAAGCCGAGCGCGACCGGCAATATGACGAGTACAAGGATCGCATCGGCGACATCGTCAACGGCATCGTCAAGCGGGTCGAATACGGCAATGTGGTGGTCGATCTCGGCCGTGGCGAAGCGATCGTGCGGCGCGACGAAATGCTGCCGCGCGAAGTATTCCGCAACGGCGACCGCATTCGCGCCTATATCTACGACGTCCGGCGCGAGCAGCGCGGCCCGCAGATTTTTCTATCCCGCACCCACCCGCAATTCATGGCGAAGCTGTTCGCGCAGGAAGTGCCGGAAATCTACGACGGCATCGTCGAGGTCAAAGCGGTGGCGCGCGATCCCGGCTCGCGCGCCAAGATCGCCGTGGTGTCGCGCGATTCCTCGGTCGACCCGGTCGGCGCTTGCGTCGGCATGCGCGGCTCGCGCGTGCAGGCGGTGGTCAATGAATTGCAGGGCGAAAAGATCGACATCATTCCGTGGTCTCACGACATTGCCACCTTCGTCGTCAACGCACTGGCTCCCGCCGAGGTCGCCAAGGTGGTGCTCGACGAAGAACGCGAGCGCATCGAGGTGGTGGTGCCCGACCAGCAGCTGTCGCTGGCCATCGGCCGGCGCGGCCAGAATGTCCGCCTCGCCTCCCAGCTCACCGGTTGGGACATCGACATCCTGACCGAGCAGGAGGAGTCCGAGCGGCGTCAGGCGGAATTCGAGAACCGCACCCGCATGTTCATTGACACGCTCAATGTCGACGAAGTCATCGGACAATTGCTGGCTTCGGAAGGCTTTAATTCGGTCGAAGAACTGGCAATGGTCGATGCCAAGGAAATCGCCGGCATTGAAGGCTTCGATCAGGACACCGCCGCCGAATTGCAGACCCGCGCACGCGATTATCTCGCCAAGCAAGAAGCCGAGCTTGATGCCAAGCGCAAAGAGCTCGGCGTCGAGGACGCGCTCAAGGAAGTCGACGGCGTCACTACGGCGATGCTGGTGCGGTTCGGCGAGAACGGCGTCAAGACGGTCGAAGACCTTGCCGGTTGCGCGACCGACGACCTTGCCGGCTGGACCGAACGCAAAGACGGCGAAGCAGTCCGTCAGGCGGGTATTCTCGACGGTTTCGAACTGTCGCGCGAGGAAGCCGAAGCGCTCATCATGAACGCGCGGCTGAAAGCCGGCTGGGTCAGCGAAGCCGATCTCGCGCCGCCGCCTGCCGCCGAAGAGGCGCCCGCCGAGGCGCAGCCTTAACCGTCGGAGCCCGTACCCTGGCATGAACGCCGCAGCGAACCATATTGAGCTCGATAGCGGACCGCGGGCGCGCGGCCGCGAGCGGCTGTGCATCGCCACGCGTACGGTGCGGCCGGTCGGCGAGCTGATCCGTTTTGTGGTCGGACCGGACGGCGAGGCGGTGCCTGATGTCAAAAGCAAGTTGCCCGGCCGCGGCGTCTGGATCACGGCGACCCAGAACGCGCTCGGCGAGGCGATCGAGCGCAAAGTCTTCGCCCGCGGCTTCAAGCGGGACGTCCGGCTCCCCGCGGATCTGCTCGACCGCACGGCCCGGCTGCTGGAACGCTCCGCCCTCGAGGCGCTCGCAATCGCCGGCAAAGCCGGCTTGGTGGCCAGCGGTTTCGCCAAGGTGGAGCAGGCCCTGACGCGTGGCGGGGTAGTCGCGCTCGTCCATGCGGCTGAGGCCGCTGCCGACGGGGTGGGCAAGTTAGATGCCGCGCTGCGCCGGGCGCCGCAGGCCGGTTCGATAACGGTGCTACGCGGCCTGACCTCGGCGCAATTGGGTTTGGCACTGGGCCGGCCAAATGTGATACATGCAGCCCTGCTTGCCGGGCCTGCCAGCGACACGTTTTTGGCGCGATTGCGGCGCTTGGAGCGGTTCCGGAGCGGCGATTTGGGCGAAAAGCCCGCTCGCGCGCTGCCGAACTGACGAACGAGAACACCGCGTTGCCGATGGAAATTGGAAGCGAATGACCGAGACGACCAAAAATAGCGGCGAAAAACTGAGCGTCGCCTCGACCAAGACGCTGACGCTTAAGCGCGGCGGCGTTGAGCAGGGTGTAGTGCGCCAAAGCTTCAGCCATGGCCGCAGCAAGGCCGTCGTCGTCGAGAAGGTTAAACGCCGGGTCGGCCCCGGCGAGGTCAAAGCCGAGCCGGTAGCGGCGCCCGCCGGCACATCCGCGTCGAAACGCGCGAGCGTCGCAGCCAAGGCGCCGACCGCCGCCGCGGCGGCTCCGGCCGTCGCCCCCATCGCACCCAAATCCTCGGGCGTCGTCTTGCGCACCCTCACCGAGGAGGAGCGCAGCGCCCGCGCCCAGGCGCTGGCGGGCGCGCAATTACGCGAATTGGAAGAGCGCGAGCGCGCTGAAGAAGAGGCCCGTGTCCGCCGCGGCCGCGAGGAATCCGAGCGCGCCGAGCGAGCGGCAGCCGAAGCGCGCAAACGCGACGAAGAAGTACGCCGCAAGCACGAGGAAGAAACCAAACGCAAGGCCGACGAGGTCGCCAAGAAGCGCTTTGGCGCCGACGCGATCCCGGCGCGCCCCGGCGCACGTCTTGCGCTGGAGGCCGACGAGGAGGAAGCCCCGCGCACGTCCCGTCGCGGTCCGGGCGCCGCGGCGCGCCCAGCACCGGCGCCCAGAGCGCCGCGGACTGGCGGTGAGAAACGCCGCGGCCGATTGACGGTAGTGAACGCCGATTCCGTCGACGAGGTGCGCGAACGCTCGGTCGCTTCATTCCGGCGCCGCGTTCAACGCATCACCGGCCACCGTGACGAGCCGAAGGAAAAGATCGCCCGCGAAGTGACGATTCCCGAAACTATCACCATCCAGGAATTGGCCAATCGCATGGCTGAGCGCGGCGTCGACGTGATCCGCATCCTGATGCAACAGGGCCACATGGCGACGATCACCGACACGATCGACGCCGATACGGCCCAGCTGATCGCCGAAGAGCTCGGCCATACGGTACGGCGGGTCGCGGAGGCCGACGTCGAAGAGGGCATGTTCGCCGCCGCCGACAGCCCCGAGAACCTGCAGCCGCGCGCGCCGGTCGTGACCATCATGGGCCATGTCGATCATGGCAAAACGTCGCTGCTCGACGCCATCCGCTCGACCGAGGTCGCCGCCGGCGAGGCGGGCGGCATCACCCAGCATATCGGCGCCTACCAGGTGACCTCGCCGTCGGGCGGCCGCATCACGTTCATCGATACGCCGGGCCATGCCGCGTTCACCGCGATGCGCGCGCGCGGTGCCAAGATCACCGATATCGTGGTGCTGGTGGTTGCCGCCGACGACGGCGTCATGCCGCAGACCGTGGAGGCGATTCACCACGCCAAAGCGGCGAAGGTTCCGATCATCGTCGCCATCAACAAAATAGACAAGCCGGACGCCAAGCCGGAGCGCGTGCGCACCGAACTGTTGCAACACGAGATCCAGGTCGAATCGCTCGGCGGCGACGTGCTCGAACTCGAAGTTTCGGCCAAGGAAAAAACCAATCTCGACAAGCTGCTCGACACCATCGCCTTGCAGGCGGAAGTGCTCGAGCTCAAAGCGAATCCGAACCGTCTGGCCGAAGGCACGGTGATCGAAGCGCGGCTCGACCGCGGCCGCGGCCCGGTCGCGACCGTGCTGGTCCAGCGCGGCACGCTCAAGCCGGGCGACATCGTCGTCGCCGGCAGCGAATGGGGCCGAGTGCGGGCGCTGATGTCCGATACCGGCCACTCCGTAGTGGCGGCCGGCCCGTCGATGCCGGTCGAAGTCCTGGGCTTCAACGGCACGCCGGAGGCCGGCGACCGGCTTGCGGTCGTCGATACCGAAGCGCGGGCGCGCGAGGTCACCGATTACCGCGACCGCCAGAAGCGCGAAAAAATGGCGGCGCGGCAGACCGGCATGCGCGGCTCGCTTGAGCAGATGATGAATCAGCTGAAAACCGCCGGCCGCAAGGAGTTTCCGCTGGTGGTCAAGGCCGATGTCCAGGGCTCGATCGAGGCGATCGTCGGCGCGCTGGAAAAACTGTCCACTGAAGAGGTCGGCGCGCGGGTGATTTTCTCCGGCGCCGGCGGTATCACCGAATCCGACATTACGCTGGCGGAGGCCTCCGACGCGGCCGTGATCGGCTTCAACGTACGGGCGCACAAGGAAGCGCGCGAAGCCGCCGAGCGTGCCGGCATCGAAATTCGCTACTACGACATCATCTATAACCTGGTCGACGACGTGAAGAAGGCGATGTCGGGTCTGTTGGCGCCGACTTTGCGCGAGACCATGCTCGGCAACGCCACGATCCTGGAAATCTTCAAGGTTTCCAAGGTCGGCAATGTCGCCGGCTGCCGCGTTACCGACGGCAAAGTCGAGCGCGGCGCCAATGTGCGGCTAATTCGCGACAACGTGGTCGTCCATCAGGGCAAGCTGTCGCAATTGAAACGTTTCAAGGATGACGCGCGCGAAGTCATCGCCGGCCAGGAATGCGGCATGGCGTTCGAAAATTATCAGGACATGAAAGTCGGCGACGTCATCGAGTGCTATCGCGTGGAGAGCGTGCAGCGGACACTGTGAGTCCGGCGCTGAGCAGCTCTGCCGTCATTGCCGGTCCAATCCCGAGCATGACAAAAATCGAAAAAGAACATGGCACGTCATCAACATCGCGATCATTCTCATGGCGAGTCCCAGCGCCAGCTCCGCGTCGGCGAACTGATCCGTCATGAACTCGCCGACATGCTGTCGCGCGGCGCCATCCACGATCCGGTGGTCGAGGCGCATATGATCACCATCCCCGAAGTGCGCATGACCGCCGACCTTCGCCTGGCGACGATCTACGTCATGCCGCTCGGCGGCCGCGACGAAAAAGAAGTTATCGGCGCGCTGGAGCGCAACAAGCGTTACGTGCGCGGCGAAATCGCGCGCCGCGTCAACCTGAAATTCGCACCCGAGATTCGCTTTCGCATCGACGAGCGCTTCGACGAAGCGGAACGGATCGAGAAGCTGTTGCGAGCGCCGGCGGTCCGGCGCGATCTCCCTGGCGGGAACGACGAATGACCGGCGGGCAAGACGTCACCTTGGAGCCCGAGACCCCGCCGCAAGAGGCGGGGGAGCGGCGGCGCGGCAAACAAAAGAAGCACAGGCGCGACATCCATGGCTGGATCGTGCTCGACAAACCGATCGGCCTGACCTCGACGCAGGCTGTTTCCGCCCTTAAGCGCCTATATGCGGCCCGCCGCGTCGGCCACGCCGGCACGCTCGACCCCCTGGCGTCGGGGTGCCTCCCGATCGCGCTCGGCGAAGCGACCAAGACGGTGCCCTTCGTGGTCGACAGCCGCAAGAGCTACCAATTTACCATTCGCTGGGGCGAGGAACGCGACACTGACGACGCCGAGGGCCGCATCTTGGCGGTGAGCGACAGACGTCCCGACGCGGCCGCCATACGTGGCTTCCTGCCCCGATTTACCGGCATTATCGAGCAGGTTCCGCCGCGCTTTTCGGCGGTCAAAATTGATGGCGAGCGGGCCTATGACTTGGCGCGCGACGGCGAGGAAGTCGAACTCGCGCCCCGGACGGTCGTCATCCACCGGCTGGAACTTGTGGAAATGCCGGACCCCGACCGGGCCGTGCTGACCGCCGAATGCGGCAAAGGCACCTATGTCCGCGCGCTCGCCCGCGATCTGGGCCGGGCGCTCGGGGTGCTCGGGCATGTCCAAGCGCTGCGGCGGAACCGGGTCGGTCCGTTCGGCGAAAGCGACATGATACCTCTGGAACAAGTCGAGGCTTTATGCCATAGAGCGGCCGCCGGCGAGGGTAACCTTGCCGATACGCTGTTGCCGATCGAGACCGCGCTGGACGACATCCCGGCGCTGGCCGTGAGCCCGGCAGACGCGGCGAGGCTCGTCAGGGGCCAAGCCGTATTGTTGCGCGGACGGGACGCCTCCATCTTCCGCGGCATGGTTCAGGTCGCTTGTGGCGGCCAGCTGTTGGCCATTGCCGAGGTCGAGCGCGGCGAGATCGTTCCGCGCCGCGTGTTTAATTTAGCCGGCACGGTGGGTCGTGCCGCCAGACAAAAAGGTTGGTGACGATGTCGATAACGACCGCGCGTAAGGCGGAAGTGATCAAGACGTATGCCGTCAAGTCAGGCGACACCGGTTCGCCCGAAGTCCAGGTTGCGCTGCTCTCCGAGCGGATCAACAATTTGACGGACCACTTCAAGACGCATGTTAAAGACAACCATTCGCGGCGCGGGCTGCTCAAGCTCGTGTCGCAACGGCGCCAGATACTCGATTACCTGCGGCGCACCGACGATGGCCGTTACAAGGGGTTGATCGAACGGCTGGGTATTCGCCGCTGAAAGCTTCCGCGCGGGAGGTCCCGCGCGTGTTGGCGGAGCGCATGAGGCGCCCGCTGTTATCCGGCAGCAACGCTGCCGATCCGTGGAACGGGCCGTTGCCCGTTCATATCTAAGGAAGGTCCGAAGGCCATGGCAGGATCGCCGGACGCTCGAAAGGCATTGCAGCGCCGCTGCGCCGACAGCGTCTCGCCGTCTTGCTTATGGCTTTCGCACTTTCGCGAAAACCATGAGAGACAATCGCAATGTTTGACATTCATCGTGTGCAACTTGACTGGGGTGGCCGCAAGCTCACGCTAGAGACCGGCAGATTAGCGCGCCAAGCTGATGGAGCCGTGCTCGCCACCTATGGCGAAACCAGCGTGCTCGCTGCCGTTGTCGCCGCTAAAGAACCGAAGGAAGGGGTCGATTTCCTTCCACTCACCGTCAATTACACTGAAAAATATTACGCCGCCGGCCGTATCCCGGGTGGCTACTTCAAGCGGGAACGTGGTCCGACTGAAAAGGACACGCTTACTTCGCGCCTGATCGACCGTCCGATCCGCCCGCTGTTCGCCGAGGGCTGGCGCTGCGATACGCAAGTGACGGTCACGGTGCTCTCGCACGACCTCGAGAACGACCCGGACATCGTTGCGATGGTAGCAGCATCTGCCGCGCTCACGCTGTCCGGCGCCCCCTTCATGGGGCCGATCGGCGCTGCGCGCGTCGGCTTCATCGAGAACGAATACGTGCTCAATCCGGCGCTTGATGAAATGCCGGAGAGCGGTCTCGACCTTGTCGTCGCCGGCACGCAGGACGCCGTGATGATGGTGGAATCGGAAGCCAAGGAGCTTTCCGAGGACATCATGCTCGGCGCGGTGATGTTCGGTCATCGGCATTTCCAGCCGGTGATCCAGGCCATCATTCAGCTTGCCGAGAAAGCGGCGAAGGAACCGCGGGAGCTCGTCGCGCCCGACAGTAAGGCGCTGGAAAAGGAAATCCTCGATCTCGCCGAGACGGATTTGCGCGCGGCTTATTCGATCGTGAAGAAGCAGGATCGCCAAGACGCCGTCGCCGCCGTTAAGGAACGGGTGATGGCGCATTTCTGCCCGGACGGCGTGGACAATCCGAAATATCCCAAGCTTCAGGTCGCCGGCGTGTTCAAGGAGCTCGAGGCCAAGATTGTGCGCTGGAATATCCTCGACACCGGCCACCGCATCGACGGTCGTGACGTCAAGACGGTGCGCCCGATCGTTTGCGAGGTCGGCGTGCTGCCGCGCACCCATGGTTCCGCGCTGTTCACCCGCGGCGAGACTCAGGCCCTGGTCGTCGCCACGCTCGGCACCTCCGAAGATGAGCAGTTCGTCGACGCGCTACAGGGCACGTATAAGGAAACGTTCCTGCTGCACTACAACTTCCCGCCCTATTCGGTCGGTGAAACTGGCCGCATGGGCGCACCCGGGCGGCGTGAAATCGGCCACGGCAAGCTTGCCTGGCGCGCCATCCATCCGATGCTGCCGGCAAAGGAGGAGTTCCCTTACACGATCCGTATCGTTTCCGAGATCACGGAATCCAACGGTTCGTCCTCCATGGCGACGGTGTGCGGCTCTTCGCTGGCGCTGATGGATGCCGGCGTGCCGCTGAAGCGGCCGACGGCGGGCATCGCTATGGGCTTAATTCTCGAAGACAAGCGCTATGCGGTGCTCTCCGACATTCTCGGCGACGAGGACCATCTCGGCGACATGGACTTCAAGGTCGCCGGCACCGAAGGCGGGGTCACTTCGCTGCAAATGGACATTAAGATCGCCGGCATCACCGAGGAGATCATGAAGGTCGCCTTGGCTCAGGCCAAGGACGGCCGCATGCATATTCTCGGCGAGATGAGCAAAGCGCTCACCCAGCATCGCGCCGAGCTCGGCGAATACGCTCCGCGCATCGAGACGTTCAAAATCCCGGTCGACAAGATCCGCGAGGTGATCGGCTCCGGCGGCAAGGTGATCCGCGAGATCGTCGAAAAGACCGGAGCCAAGGTGAACATCGAGGACGATGGTTCGGTGAAAGTGGCGTCCGCGAACGCCGAGCAGATCAAGGCGGCGATCAACTGGATCAAATCGATCGCGTCGGAACCCGAGGTCGGTCACATCTACGACGGCACCGTCGTCAAGGTCATGGACTTCGGCGCCTTCGTGAACTTCTTCGGCGCCAAGGACGGTCTGGTCCACATCAGCCAGCTGGCGCCGCGCCGGGTGCAGAAGACCACCGACGTGGTCAAGGAAGGCGACAAAGTGAAGGTCAAGCTCCTTGGCTTCGACGAGCGCGGCAAGGTCCGGCTGTCGATGAAAGTCGTCGATCAGCAGACCGGTGAGGATCTCGAGGCCAAGCAGAAGGCGGAAGGTCCGGGGCAGACCCGTGAGCCGGCGGCCGCCGGCGACGCGGCCGAATAGCCCAAAGCCGCGCTGTCAGCCTCCTGCCAAAAGGCGGCCGCGAGGCCGCCTTTTACGCGCCGGCGCCGGTCTTGCGCTTTATCGCCTGGCGCAGGTTCTCCTTGACGACGGCGAGCCGCGCGATGATCGTCTCGACCTGCTCGCGTTCGAGACCGGTTAGCGCGGTCGCCATCCATTCATCACCAAGGTCGGCGAGCCGCTCGATCAGCGGCCGGGCCTGCGCAGTCAGATAGAGCCGCTTAGCGCGGCGGTCGTTGGGATCGGATCGGCGTTCGATCAGCCCGTTGGCGCAAAGCCGGTCGAGCAGCCGTGTCAATGTGATCGGCTGCAAGTCGAGCATTTCGGCGAGTTCGGACTGTTT
>Ga0187769_10001574_pt1 | contig 13055 bp, 11 predicted proteins | sample 0116_SJ02_MP02_1_FD_133140 | JGI IMG/M metagenome (GOLD analysis project Ga0187769, IMG submission 133140) | Tropical peat soil microbial communities from peatlands in Department of Meta, Colombia - 0116_SJ02_MP02_10_MG | ecosystem: Environmental > Terrestrial > Soil > Wetlands > Peat | place... | reverse complement strand
GTGGCACGACGAACTAGAGACGTTCCTGAAGTACAAGCGCAAGAGCGAGCAGGAGGCCTTCGCGAGGTACGGCCTCAGCTACATTGTCGACAAGTACCTTCCTGAGAAGCTCGAGCTCATGAAGAGCTCTTGAGCCTCTGTCGACAGACTCGTCTCAGCAGGACTGATGCCATCGAACACATGCCCTCATGGCGAATAAGTGCTATATACCCTGAACCGACTGGCCGGAAAAGACCAATTTGACAATAGAGGCACAGCAGTCCAGGGTAGACGCCCTCATCCGCCTAATAGGACTCATCGTTCTCGTTTTTGGTCTCGCCCTGATCTACTACACCTACGCCAACGCCGGCGCGGGTCTCGCCTCGGAGATAGTGACAGTCGACTATGCCCTTGGCTTGCTCCTCTCCGTGGTCGGCGCGTTTGCCACATTCGCGAAGTTCAAGTGACAGGCTTGGTCGTCAAGATAGCTATCGCCGGAGTCGGAAACTGCGCTTCTGTGTTCGTGCAGGGACTGAAGTTCTACTCCGGGGCCGAGCGAAGGGGGCTCTGGCACCCGAATGTCGCCGGCCTGAAGCCAAAGGACTTGCAGGTTGTTTCTGCCTTCGATGTCGATTCTCGCAAGGTCGGCTTGGAACTCTCCAAGGCCCTCTTCACGCCTCCCAACGTGGTTAGGCGGTACGTGGCACTCCCGAAGGGCAAAGTCATGGTCGAGCCTGGCGTCTCGAAGGGGGATGCGGCGCCTCATCTCAGGGACATCAGGTTAGAGAGGACAGGAGCAGATGATGTGGCAAAGAAGCTCGAGGCTTCTGGCTCGGATCTTCTCTTGAATTTGATTTCCTCCGGATCCGTAGCCTCATCTGAAGAATACGCGAGGTCCGCCCTGAAGGCTGGATGCGGATACATCAACTGTACCCCGAGCCTGGTACTCAGGAACAACAAGCTTGTGGCCGACTTCCAGAAGGCGAAGCTTCCTCTGATTGGGGACGACCTGATGAGCCAGTTCGGGGGGACCATATTCCACAAGGGACTCCTCAGCCTCATGTCCAAGCGCGGAGTCAAAGTGTCCAAGAGCTACCAGCTCGACGTCGGTGGAGGGTCCGAGACCCTGAACACCATCGACGAGGCGATCAAGACAGCCAAGCGTGAGGTGAAGACGACCACAGTTGCCTCTGAAGTCCCGTACAAGTTCGAGACAGTCGCCGGGACAACCGACTTCGTGGACTACATGGGCAACGACAGGACGAGCTACTTCTGGTTCGAGGGGAGTACGTTCATGGACAGCGGCGTGTCTGTGGACATTTACCTCCGCTCCTCTGACGGGGCGAACGCAGGGGACGTCCTTTTCGACGTTGTCAGGGCCACCTACAGGTGCAGGCAGATTCGCAAGACAGGGACGGTCGGCGAAATTTGTGCCTACGGTTTCAAATCTCCGCCAAAGCCGATGCATTACGACGAGGCCTACGCCAAGTTCGCTGCGCTCTACGTTCGTTGAGCTGGTGCGGCAGGTTCATTAGCGAAGAGCCAGAGGGGGTTCCGTGAATTCTCGGAGGCTCGTTCTCCTGATTCCAGGGGCGGTGCTCCTGCTTGCTGGGATAGTCTTCAGCCTTCAGGGAGCAGACATCATCACCGGGAGCTCGCTCATGAGCGGCAACTCGACCTACATCTATGTCGGGGCCATCGTGGCCATCATCGGACTAGCCCTGCTGGCACTGTCGTCCCGCGTTGGCAAGAAGCCCGCATCCCAACCGGCCGCGGGGCTGCCTCAGTCGCCGTGACGATCATCACGAAACAACATTCACCGTGGACATGACGTATCCCGTAGCACCCGACGGGAACGTGTCAGCCTGGGCAGACGTCTGGAGAGCGCCCTGCCCGTCTGTCGCCCTGGCATAGATTACATAGTTCCCGGGCTTCGGATTCCATTCGAATGCCCAGAGCACCCATGTGAGGTCTGACGCCGGCGGCTTCAGCGTCGCCGCCTGCCATGTGCTACCGCCGTCCACGCTCACCTCTACCTTCGAGATTCCTCTGTTCCCCGCGAAGGCAACGCCTCCGAGCACGATTGAGCCGCCGTTCTGCGAGAGGCTCACCGTAGCCCCGTCCGCGGGAACCCGGATGAACGCCACAGTCTGAACCGTGGCGTCATTCGACCATCCCCTGGTCTGCCAGAAACCGAGGTAGACCGAGTCGCTCAGCTCCACTGCGCGCACCCACTTCGCGCTCATCATCCCGTAGAGACCTGGGATCACCGCCCTCAAGGGGTATCCATGACGCTGCGGAAGGGTGACGTCGTTCATGTCGTATGCCAGCATGCTCGACGGGTCAAGAGCGCGCGCGAGAGGCACACCGACACTGTAACCATCGACGGAATGAAACACGACGTACTGCGCGCCTGGCGAAGCCCCTCCGGCATCTTCGAGGAGGTCCGAGATCCGGACCCCTCCCCACTTGGCGTTGCTGATGAGTCCGCCGTTGATGAGGTTGCTGACGCATATGAACGTGTCGTACTGCTCCACCTTCGGGAGGTTCCTGATATCGTCTATGGCGTAGTTCTTGGGGTTGGCGATCAGACCCCCCAGCGACAGAGACCAGGTGGCTGCTTCAACGCTCGGGTCGAAGATATCAATGGCCACCCGATAGAACGAGTCGTTGGACGTCACCTCAGAGTTGACCAGGGCTGAAAGCTGGGGGTTCATGAATATGGCAGGCGCGTTCTGCAGGTTGATGGGCGTGCCAGGAAGGATGGCGGGGCTTCCCTCACCTGCCAGCCCTCCCTCGGAGGCCAAGGTCCCCAGCGCTGACCCTAGACTGGCCACCACCAGGACCGCCGATCCTGCCAGCACCGCTGCCCTCTCTATGAATGTCCTCCTTGCCGGGTCGCGAGGGACGAGCTTTTCGACGGCCGCCGCGCCCCTCTCTTGAGCCGACAGCATGCTTTCTTTCGTCCTTCCCCAGAGTAGCACTCCCCAGAGAAGCTGGAACACGAGCATCGTTAGGGGGAACGACCATACGATACTTGTCGAAGCAAAATCTGACCCCACACCGAAGAACGAAGCCCCCGAAAGCGGGAGCACTATGGCTCCAAACAGAATCCAGGGGATGAGCGAGTAAACCAGTGTGTTCTCGAGGGCCGAGAGCGAGTTGCGGCCGCTCGACCTCGGGAGGTAGTACCTCTCGTAGACGATTCCAAGCGCTCCGTATACCGCTGCCGCCGCCAGCACAGCGACGGCGAGCCCCAGGAGGCCCGCCAGCTCCCCCAGGTTCTGGACCGCTGGCTCTTGGAGGGACTCAGGAATTACTGTGAGGAAAGACTCGAGGGCGGATTCAGGAGGGTATGGCGCCAGTCCTCCTAGCCTTACGAGGAACCAGAGAACGAGTGTGATCAGCCCGGCGCTGAACCCCCTCGTGAATGAGGCCCAGAGGGCGTTCCTGTTGTCTGCTTCGGTCACGCTTTCGTGCAGAGGAGCAATCACCCCTAATTAGACTCACCTGACAGAGCCCACAGCAGCAGAAGGACCCTTAGGCTGAGCAAAAGAAAAACAGGGATAAGGGATTCTCAGTCCTTTCTGATGAACTCGATTCTCTCCCACTTGTTGTTGTGGAGAATCTCGCTGTACAATCTTGAGGTGCTCTTTGCGATGAGCCTGCCGTCCTTAACGACATAGAGCGGAGGGCCCAGTGTCCTTAGGGCGTCAATGACGGTGTGGGCGTTGGCAAGGACGAAGTTGGCCTTATTCCCCTCCTCGAGGCCGTACTCGGCCGTGTTTCTCCATGCTTTGGATGCGTTGTAGGTGATGAGGTTGATCGAGTCCGAAAGTTCCTGTTGCCCCATCATCTGGTCAACGTGGACTGCCATGAAGAGGCACTGCAACATGTCCCCGACGCCCAGAGGATACCAGGGGTCCATGATGCAGTCGTGGCCGAGGCTGACGTTGACGCCGGAGGAAAGGAAGAACTTGATCGGAGCCATCCCACGCCTCTTGGGATAGCCGTCAAGCCTCCCCTGTAGGTGCATGTTGATGAGTGGGTTGGCGACGATTGTTATTCCCGCCCTGGCGATGAGGTTGGAGATTCTGTACCGGTAGGCTGGATCCCAGCTGTGGCTCGCTGTGACGTGGCCAGCCGCCACCCTGCCGGTCCACCTGTTCCTAACTGCATTGGCTGCGACTACTTCGAGGAACCTGGACGACGGGTCGTCCGTCTCGTCCACGTGACCGTCGATGTCCTTGTTGTACTTCTTGGCGAGCCCGAAGGCGTCCTCTATGGACTTCACGCCGTCTTCCCTGGTCCATTCATTGTGCGGGATCATCCCCACGTTGTCGGCGCCCAGCTCGAGCGACTTCTCGAGGCGCTCTAGGTTGCCTGGGTCTGTCCTTATCCCGTCCTGGGGGAAGGACGTCACCTGGATGTTGACTAGGTCCTTCAGCTCTTTCCTGCCTCGGACGAGGGCCTTGACAGTGTTGAGGTTCGATGTCGTGGTGTCAGCGTGGGTCCTCAGCCAGAGGGTACCGTAGGCGGCCATCCACTTTACCGCCCGTTCGACCCTAGAGAGAATCTCTGCCTCGGTCAGTTTGTTCTTGACTTCCGCCCAGATTTGGATGCCCTCCCAGAGTGTCCCGCTAACATTGTACCTCGGATCCCCGACCTTGAGCACGGAATCGAGATGGAAGTGCATGTTATAGAAGCCGGGGAGGATTAGCTTCCCTCCGGCGTCGATGTCCTCTGCGCTCTTGCCCGCGATGTGGGGAGATACCTTTCTGATTCTACCGCCAGTCACCCCGACGTCGAATATCTTGTCGGTCGGTCTTCCAAGGACACGGGCGCCGCGAATGACGAGGTCGTAGCTTTCAGCCATTCGAGGTCACACTATCCTAGGAGCCCTCGCTGGGGGGGGGAGTTGGGTTGTTTTCCTCCTTGCCTTTGGTGCTTTCGTGCGAGGTTACGCCGAAGATAACTGCGGTGTCGTCCGCGATGTATCCTGTGAGCAGGTTGCCTTTCAGCTCTGGCTGGTACTTCGGAATCACCCATCCTGCCATCAGCACCACGTACACAAGCCCTGAGATTAGGATGGCCGAGACCCACGCGTTCTGGAATACCCAGTCCTGCCCAGGGAACAGCACGGAGTAGCCATTTCCGACAGGGAGGCTGGCCACCCAGCTTGCGGGGAGATAAGTGCTAGGAGGAAACACAAGTACCAATGAGACTACGAATGAGATTACAGCCGCGGGGTTGATTCCACGGAAGTACCTGAAGCGGCCTTCATGCCAGAAGAGGTCGTAGACTTCGAACTTGAAGCGCCTGATGACGGCGTAGTCGAATGTGATTATGCCTTCTACCCCACCGAGTATGCCGCCATAGGTCAGGAGCCAGTTTTCGACGTACGACTGAGCGCTCGCGTAGTAACTCCAAGCTTGCAGCACACCTGCGATGATGACAACTATGATCACGCCCATGAACCAGGTGATTTTCTTCGGGTAGATGTTCGAGAAGTCGTAGCCCGGTCCGATGGTGTCAGCGAAGATGTTGACAACTATCACTCCTAACAGCAGGAGGATGATTGTGAGGTAGGCGAGCGGCTGGCTCGAGATGACGAGGGTCGATAGCAACACGGGATCCCAAATGGGGGATCCGAACTTCACGAGCGAGGCACCTGTTGTGACCAGTGCGAGGGCTCCGATGCCTCCCATCAGCAGTGGGAGCGGGAGCTGTCCGATGGTCTGCGAGAACTGAGACTTGGCGTAGCGGGTGAAGTCCGGCATGCTAATCGCCATCGTGGCCCAAAACGCGACGTTGGCATTAATGAGACCAATGAGGGCATACCAGAAGGCCGAGCCCGTGGCAGTAGTTGGGATGTTGACGATGGCGGTCCACTGCCAGTTGGTGACGCTCATCATGCTGAAGAAGAGTATTCCGAAGCCTAGGAAACCAATGAAGGGGACCGTCCAGGAGATTATCTGAAGGGTTCTCTGTCCGCCTTTCGGCGGAGAGTAGTATAGTATTATGAGTCGGATTGCGATGGTGAAGAAGAAGGTCGCCCAGAATAGGGTTGGTACGACACTGGCGATGACCCAGGGAGGGGCTGCCGAGGTTGCCGCACTGGTAAGAGTTGCAATCTGGTTTGTACTAATCAGATAGATTGCGCCGATGCACTCAGCAATGATCCAAGTGTCGATTCCCCACCAGCCGGCGCCGATGATTCCGCGTATTATCGAGGGAATCCAGTTCCCGTAGATCCCCCATCTGCTCCTCGTCAACGGTGTCTCGGGGACGCCGTACCTGGCGCCTCCGTGGCTCTGTATGATCATGGGGACCAAGACAATGACGTTTCCGATTATCACGGACATTACCGACCAGAACCAGTTGAGGCCGAACGAATAACCGACCGAGACCAGGGCCCATGACTCCACTTCTATGGCCATGCCGAACCAGATGCCAAAAAAGGTCCAGGAGCCCCACCTCCTCATCTTGACCGGCGTTGGTGCAAAGTCCTCGTTCCAGAGGTACTTCTCGTTTGGGAATGTTTTGTCTAACTCAAGATATCCCTTATCTTTTTCATACCTTACGGATTTTACCCGGTCATCATCTTCCGACGATGACATAAGCAGGGCGACCTAGGACGGACATCACTTAAGAGGCTTTTACCTTACGAGTAGAGAGCCCTGGAGCAATCACGAGCGCAGGTGCGCGTTTTCCTGAATACACTTGGGTGTCGTAGCGCCCTGCCGCTCTGAAAAGGCTGTAGGCTGCCTCGCGGACGAAACCGTTCACGAGGGCGAGCAGCAGGCTCCCGCCCACTCGGAGGCCTTGGTCATTGGGCCAGTCCAGTTCCCTCTTGCTGAACATGGTGTCCCTGTTCGCGCCTTCCACACTCTGCTGGATTCGGGCGATGGCGGCAGCCCTCTCGTCCTCCGGCAGCTGCAGGGCTTCCTCAACGTTCCTCATGGCCTCTCTCGCGAAATTCTGTTGCGAAGCCACCCACTTGTAGGTCGGCTCGTCTATGAGGCCGTGCCTGAACTTCAGCTCGTTCAGGGCGATTGCGACATCGTAGCTTGCGTTGATGATCTGCTCGCGCGTCATGGAGTCGGTTTCATAGGAGAGGATTGACTTCCAAGTGTGGAAGAGGAGAGCCTGTCGATGCTCCTCGAGGGAGCCGTAGAAGTGAGTGCATCCGTTTGATGGGTCCTCGAAGGCTTCGCACCCGGGATCTAGGAAAGGCCCAAGCGGGGAGACGAAGAACCTAAGGCGTCTGTCCCCTTCGGCAAGCTTCAGTAACCGTTCGCAGTAGGGAACCGCTGACATGACGTCGTCATAGGTCTGGTGGGGGAGGCCCACCATGAAGAAGAGGTCGAGCCTGTTACATCCCTGGGCCAGTGCGCTCTTGACGGTCCCCTCTATTTCCGGATTCGGGACGGAGAACTTCAGCCTGTCGAGCCTCCTTAGCTCCTCGCTGGGCGTTTCGATTGAAATCTGAAGGCTCCACCTAGCCACGCTCCGACTCACCATCTCGAAGAAGTCGTCTCCCGCAGGGAAGAAGAGTTCGAAGACAAGCTCGTTGGAGACTCTCTCCTTCTTTAAGAGGTCGAAGAAGTGCTCGGCTCGCTTCAGCCCGCCTATCCTGGGATCGTGAATCAGCATGATTGGCCCCCGAGAGAACGTCCTGATTGCCCTTATGTCTGAGAGAAGCTTCTCCGGGGACCTGAAGGCAGGCGCCGAGCGGAGACAGATCGTCCTGTAGGCCGATGCCGAGCCTCCGCAGACGGAACAATCGAAAGAGCATCCCCGCGCCCCAAGTAGCATAGTGGTGGGGTGCTTCAACCACCTGGCGTATGGTGCGATGTCCTCCAGGCTCCTGTACTTGAAAACAGTCGTGACGGCGTACAGGTAGTCAGGGACGTTGACATAGTCTAAATCCGTCGGTATGAAGGTGAGAGGGTTGACGACCACCTCGCCGTTCTCTCGCTTCCAGGTCAGATTCTCGACCGATTCCAGAGATGCCCCCCTGCGGAGGGCGCTCAGCAACTGCCTGCACGGCTCCTCCGTCGAGTCCCCTCTTATGACGAAGTCCACGAACGGATACCTGATTAGCTCCTCATGGTAGTAGCTGGACGAAAGTCCGCCATAGAGAATGTGGCTCTCGGGATGGAACCTCTTGACGAGCTCTCCTATGGCGAGTGCCCCGTTGGCATGAGGGAGCCAATGCAAGTCGATGCCGAAGACGACGGAGTGCATCCTTCGGAGCCGACCGACCACGTCGTAGGAGGGGTCCCGGAGCATCCTGTAGGCCAGGTTTACGATCCTCACATTGTAGTGGTTCCTCCCAAGGTAGGTGGCTATGCTCGTGAGGCCCACCGGGTACATCTCGAACTCGTCCGTTGAGGGGACCGCGTCTGCCACAGGGCCGAGCATCATGGTCCTCTTGCGAAAGTCATAGACGGACGGCGCATGGAGCAGGGTCAGGTCCGTGCGCACCACGTCCCTGAGTCCCACTGCAGTCTCGCCTCCGAATCTCCGACGAAAATCTCTCAGCGGGCGTTCAATACACTATTCCCTAATTCCCTATCCGACATGCCTGACACACCAAAACGATTATCCGAAGGGCGAGACGGGAACCCTTGTTTGCACGAGCTTTCTCTCGTCCAGGGAATCATCAACGCAGTAGGCGAGACTGCCAGAGAGAAGGGGGGGCGAGTGCAGAGCGTCAGAATAGGAGTGGGGGAGCTCGCCCAATTCGATATCCGCCTTGTAAGGGGCCTCCTGAACGACCTGAAGAAGGGAACCTCGCTCGAGGAGGCAAGGATCACCGTAGAACCTGAGAAGTCGAAAGTGAAGTGTCTAACCTGTGGAAGGGTCTGGAACTTCCAGGAACTCGCCGGTCCCATATCCAGCGACGATAGAGAAATGATGCACTTCATCCCGGAGCTCTTGAACTCGTGTTCGAGATGTCCCAATTGTTCAAAGAGCTACTTCGAAATCGAGGAAGGGAGGAGCGTCAGGATCATCGAGGTGGTGCTAGATGTCTGAGTCAGGATTGGATTTCAGGCGAGGCATGATTGACCGGCGCCTTGCCCACACCGGACGTGTCCTCCTTGTCATGAGCGGAAAGGGGGGCGTGGGAAAGAGCGTAGTGTCGGCGGCTCTGGCTGGCATCGTAGCCTCGTCGGGGTTGACAGCAGGTCTGATGGATGCCGACATCTACGGGCCCTCGTCCGCTCTGCTCTTTGGAGCAAGGGGGCTCCCCGCCGAAGGGGAGTCGGGACTGGTTCCTCCGGTACTGAATGGGGTAAAAGTGATGTCGGTGGATCTCTTCGCCTCTGGACGTCCCATCCCACTTGCGGGGTCGGGCGCCAACGAAGTCCTCCTTGAGCTCCTGGCTCTGACCGACTGGGGAAATCTGGACTGCCTTGTCGTGGATATGCCGCCTGCCACAGGCGACATAATGCTGACCCTCACTTCGCTTCGAAAGCGGGACGTGGGGGCCTTGGTCGTCACCATGCCAGACCGGCTGTCAACTTCCGTCGCACACCGGGTCCTCGAACTGCTGAAGGGTGGCGATGTGACAACCGTCGGGGTGCTCGGGAACATGGTCCGTGGCTCATCGAAGGACAAGGAGACCAGCACCGGGAGGTTAGCCGAGGAATTCGGGGTGCCGTTTCTCGGGGTACTCCCATTCGATCCCTTGGTCTCCGATGCGGTGGAGAAGGGAAACGTTGAGGCGCTTCTCCGAACGAAATTCGCCCGCAGTCTCCGAAGATCGATGGTCGCTTACCTCCGTGGAATAAGGAGAAGCGCGCCCTGAGCTGTTGGGCAATCTGCACGCATGTGTACGCATGGGCGTAAAAGGCCGGCTTCTTCATTTTTTCAGACGTGGGAGCCGAGCTAACTCGCCGTGATTTCCTGAAGCTCTGCGCCCTGCTGGGCGTGGGTGCAGTCGTCACCCTATACTCATCCGATATCAAGCGAGTGGTCGGTCAGGTTGCCGAGCAGGGCGGTGGCAAGATTCACCTGATTTGGCTGAACCTCGCCAGTGACACCGGGTGTACGATATCGATGCTCCAGGCTTCCAATCCGGACCTGATAGAAGCCGTTGAGAATTTGGGGATCTCCGCCGACTTCTGGAAGGCACTCATGACCCCGGACTACGACCTTGGCTGGGTCACGGCGGGTTACCACCAGGAAGACCTCTCACAGGTTCCGCTCTTCAACGCAGCATTCGGAGACGCCCCCGTCGACGTGCTTGTGGTGGAAGGTGCCCCCCAGATAGGTACCCCCCAGGGGAGCACCCAGGGATACTTCTGTACTACTGGCAAGTACAACGGGAGCCCCGTTACAGGATACGATCTGCTGCAGAAGCTCGCCGCCAAGGCCTCCTATGTCGTCGCAGTAGGCCAGTGTTCCTCCTTTGGGGGGATCCCCGCTGCCAGTGGAAACCTCACTGGGGCCGTGTCGGTCAATGACGCCTTAAAGCAGGCCTCGGTCTCGACGAAGCATCCGGTCATCAACATCCCTGGCTGCCCCGCGAACCCGGACTGGACGCTCGTAACCTTAGCCACGGTCCTCCAGGGGATCGACCCGGATCTGGACGATCAGGGGCGCCCGAAAGCGTTCTTCACCTCATACATCCACGACAACTGCCCGAGGAGGGACGCCTACAACAGGGGGCAGATGGCGAAAACCTTCGACGACCCCGTGGGATGCTTCTGGGATCTAGGCTGCAAGGGACCCATCACGCAGTCCTCATGCGCGAAAACAAAGTGGAACGGAGGGACCGGCTTCTGCACCCTTGCGGGTCCCATGTGCTGGGGGTGCATGCATCCGAACTTCCCTGACCCCCCAACCAGTGGCTTTTACGCCCCGGTCGCGGACACGCCCACCATTCTTGGCGTTAACGTCGACGAGGTCGGAGAGGTCGCGATCGCGGGCACGGCGGGGATCCTAGCAGTCCACGCGATCCGCAGGAGCTTAAGCAAGAAAGAAGGTGAACCAGAGAAAGAAAGGTCCACTCCGCCCTCTGAACCTCCTTCGGAGGCTAAGCAATGACAAGGACTGTCATTATCGACCCCGTGACGAGAATCGAGGGGGAGTTGTCCCTCGAACTGAGCGTCGACGAGACAAGCAACACCGTGTCTTCAGCAAAGGCGACGGGGACACTCTTCCGAGGGTTCGAGAACATAGTTCTAAACAGGGACCCAAGAGACGCGGCCCCCATCCTATCGGCCATTTGCGGTGTCTGCTACTGTGACCACCATGTCGCCTCCGTCAGGGCAGTGGAGAATGCGGCAGGCATGACCAGCTACTCATCCGACTACTCAACCGAAATGACGTCCATCCCAGCGAATGCCGTCCTGGCAAGGAACTTGGTGTTGGGCGCCGACTGGGCCTACTCGCACATGGTCCACATCCTCGCCCTCGCAGGCCCCGACTACTATCTGTACGACCTGATCGATGCGCTGAAGCCGGCCTACTCGCTTTCAGGGTACGCGGACCTCCTGCGTCAGTTCATCATCCCCGCCCAGCAATACATGAACCAGGCCATCACCCTCTGGGGAGGGAAGACCCCGCACCCGAGGGCGACGGTCCCGGGGGGGAACCCTGTGCGGCCGACCACCGAGGTGATTGAACAGACCAGGGCCAAGATCTCCCAGGCCCGTGCGCTGACCGACATTGTAGTGCCCATCGTATGGAACTACCTCACGGCGAGGGTCGGCCAACTGGGAACCATCGGCCACGGCCCAGGTAACTTCATCTCCATGGGGGGATACCCCGACCCGACTACCTCCTCCGGCACCGACAACATGCCCCTCCTCATCCCGCGGGGTGTGATCACCTATCCTGGCACCTCCCCTTCTTCCTTCGATCCAACTAATATCACGGAGAACACATCACTGTCATGGTACAACCAGCCACAGTCCGAGGCCGTCATCGGGGAAACGACTCCCATCCCTGACATGTCCAGCTCCCCCGCCTACACCTGGACGAAGGCGCCGAAGTACAATGGAGTTGCCTACGAGACGGGTGCCCTGGCCCGCGAATGCGTTTCTGGAATCTACCCAAAGCTGGGCGGGATTATTCACGGAGCCGTACCGGAGGTGGCCGGGCTGCCTTACAGCCCCTATGGGTCGGCATTCGACAGGATGGCAGCCGAGGCCGTCGAGCTCCTCGCTCTCTTGGGGTCGGCCAACACGACCCCCAACCTGCAGTTCCTAAGCCAGCCTCTCAACATGTCGCCCGTGGACGTGCTCCAAGGGCTCGGGCTGCCGCAGTCCGGTTTGCTCGAAAGCTGGCTGGACGGGATGCAGGTCGGGCAGCCATCATACTCCTCCAACTATCGTAACCCCGGGAACGCCGAAGGAATGGGCCTGTGGGAGGCGCCGAGAGGCTCGCTCCTCCACTGGATCCGCATCGGGAACTCCAAGGTGGCCAACTACCAAGTGCTTGCGCCGACAACTTGGAACGCAGCTCCCGGCGGACCTCTCGAGACCTCGCTGGTGGGGACCCCGGTAGGCCAGACAGGGAAAAACGACGACTTTCGCCCTGCCGCCTACGTCGTGAGATCATTCAACCTGTGCATGGCCTGCGCGATTCATGCAATCGACGTTCGCGGCAACGACCGTTACGTGAGGGTGGGATGAGATGTCGTCCTCTGGGCGGACGAGAGTGCTCAGGCACGACCTCCTATTCAGGGTCGCACACTGGTGCATATTCATCGAAGGGGGGCTGCTCGTGATAACTGGCTTCCAGCTCGGAGGAATACTGGCCGGGTCCCTCTTCCCGCTGAGCAACGTCACCGTCCATGTGCTCATCGGAATTGCCTTCATGGCCACGGCGGCGATCTACGCCATCGGCATACTCACGGGCGGAGACTACCACTGGGTCGGGCTTCGGAGAATACCCTACTCCTTCAGATTCATCATGAAGGAGACGAAGGGATGGTTCGGTTTTGCCCCGAAGCCGGCGAATCCGATAGCCTTTGACACGGCGAGCGGGGAGTACGCGGAGAAGCTCGTTCCCAGCGTCATCGTCGTCTTCTGGTCATTTGCGATACTTGGGGTGGTACT
>Ga0187769_10001573_pt1 | contig 13058 bp, 15 predicted proteins | sample 0116_SJ02_MP02_1_FD_133140 | JGI IMG/M metagenome (GOLD analysis project Ga0187769, IMG submission 133140) | Tropical peat soil microbial communities from peatlands in Department of Meta, Colombia - 0116_SJ02_MP02_10_MG | ecosystem: Environmental > Terrestrial > Soil > Wetlands > Peat | place... | reverse complement strand
CGGCCTTGGCCTCGTCCAGGATCCGGCCGTCCAGGAGGTCGGAGAAATCGCCGTTGGCGTTCATGAAGTCGAGCAGGTCGAGGCGGTCCGAACCGTCGCCTCTGGGGATCTGTCCTCGCGAATCGCAGTTGCCGGCGACGACGAGATCTGCCAATTGCTTGCCGAGCTGCGCAAGATGAACGAAAGCCTCGCAGCGCTTGTTGCTCAGGTGCGGGCAGGGGCCGCAGGAATTGCAGCAGCAACCAGCGAGATATCCGCCGGCAACCGCGATCTTTCAGAACGCACCGAGCAGCAGTCGACCTCGTTGGAGCGGGCAACGGCTTCGATGGAAGAGATCACGAGCACCGTCCAGCAGAGCGCGGAAAATGCCCGACAGGCCAATGAACTCGCCGGCGCTGCACGAAGCGCCGCCGAAAGGGGCGGAGACGTCGTAGCAGGCGTCGTACAGACCATGGATGCCATCGCCGGCTCGAGCAAGCGGATGGCCGAGATCATTAATGTCATTGACGGTATCGCATTTCAAACGAATATCCTTGCACTAAACGCGGCCGTCGAGGCGGCGCGGGCGGGCGAGCAAGGGCGTGGGTTTGCAGTAGTGGCCGGTGAAGTGCGCAATCTCGCGCAGCGAAGTGCGCATGCTGCGCGCGAGATCAAGGAAATTATCCAAGACAGCGTGCAAAAGGTTGATGCGGGAAACAAACTGGTAGGCGATGCGGGCTCATCGATGGCGGAGATCGTCAACCGGGTGAAACGAGTGACGGACCTGCTCAAAGACATCTCGCGCTCCTCGTCGCAGCAAAGCGCTGGCATCGTTCAAATTAGCGATACTGTGACACAGATCGACCGCGCAACGCAGCAAAATGCCACTCTTGTGGAACGATCGGCCGCATCGGCGCAAAGCCTCGCACAGCAGGCCGAACGCCTTGCTCAAGCGGTCGCCGTGTTCAAGCTTGGCGGCAAGGAGAAATCGCAAATCGCCTTGGCGGCGCCTGGCGCTTCGCACTAGCAATCCGCGGTCGGGCTGGAGGCTGTACATCGTCAAAGGCTAAGCTGCCCTTACCGCGTTCGGAAGCTACAAGGAATTTGAACGCCTCGATGCCGCGGCGACGCTACCCGCTTGGACTGGCGTTTTCCCGCGTGCCCGCCGCAAACGGTTTGCTAAATTCGTTGACGGCCGACGTGGGCGTGCGCGCAAACATTGAACCTGCGCTTGGAGCCTAAAGGCTTGTGCCCATCGCACGATTGACAAAGTAGCGGGCAAGATCGGTTTGGCGGCGATTGGCCGACTTACTTGCTTGGCGAACACGGCAAAAATGCGCGTCGCCGAGGGCATTGCGGTGTTCGCGGCGTGGTATCGGACCGTCGCGATCGGTGTCCGGGATTATTGCTCGCGTGCGAGGTACTTTGCGATAAGTCTCGTCTGTCCTTCCCAACCCTGCTCGTGAGCCGCGTAGGCTCGGGTGCGGCGCGACGCGGGTAATTGGTCAAAACCCGATTCGCTGATTGTCAGCAGCGTGTCCTCTTGGGCCGGCGCCAGCTCAAATTCAACCAGCGTCATCGGTTCGTTCGAGTAGTCAGCGTCCCGTTCGACGGCGAAGGGGTGCCATCGAAAGGAAAATCGCCGCATCGGCTCGATGCGATCGACGACGCATTCAAATGATCTTCCCGCATACGGTGCTTGGGATTTGGCGATTTCTTGATCGACCTTTGTCGGGACAATGCGTCCGGTAAGCCGGGAGCCAGCAACGAACCCGCCATCAAAGTCCACCCCGAACCAGGTACCAAATTGTTGGGCGTCGCTAATCGCTTGCCACACACGCGCGCAGGGCGCTCGCAGCATGATGACTTTTTTAATACGATCGGCCGGCTCGCTCATATGCGCGCTACATCGACGCTTTGCCGGAATGCAAGAACGCTGGCACGCCTGCACGCCTTTTGGCGCCCATCCTCCTACATATGGTTGAACTTTGAACCATACCGCCGCCCGTCTTTCGGCGGTCTTCCTCAGTTACCACGACGGCAGACATTGGTAGCCCTCTTGCACTCAGCCTTCGACCGCGCCCTTTCTTTTGTCTGTCCCGATCAACCCTATGCGTCTGCAAGACAAGTACTGCAATGTCACGCGTTGCCCTCGTAGACTTTCTATGAGGCAGCTTGCGATTAAGTGTCACGCTAAAAACCGCACTGGGCATTGCGATACCGCTTGGGACAGGAGCTTGGCACTGCATTTTGTTCCATTTTCGGCAGCACGTCATTGCAAACCGTTGCCAGCTGTCGCTGCACTTGCAGACTCACGGTCGTTGTACTGTGGGTCATGCGCCCATTTCACGACCTCGGCTGCAGATACGCTAGCACGATGTTCGATGGCCTGTCCGTATGGGTTTTCTCGCAGAGCGGTGCGGGCTGTCCGGCGATGGCGCAGCCCGCTATGGGTTCCGAGAGAACCTGCCCGGCGCGTAACGGCAGTTTGCTTGCTCGGGCGGCAGCTTTGTGCGCGCGCCACAATGTGCAACGTGGCCGATTATCGGGGGTGGCAGCACATTGACTCCCACCGCGTCCAGCACTTGCGCTGTGTGTTCGACTCAAGGCGTTAATTTTGCATATTGGTGCCGATCGGATTTGGCGCTGCACCGTGATGGCGGGCTGCTAGGGCGAAGCCGTTGTGCCAACACGAACGCGGGCGATGGGCTCTTTTTTCCTCGTTTGCTTGAGCCGGGACGCATTCGTGCGGCGGATCGCGAATCACTTCGCATGACGTACGCCCAAAGCGCTTTGCACTTTGCTCAAGCTTGATATCGATCACGGTCCGAGGGTCGCCGGCGGCGGTAGCCTATGCGATCTGCATTGGCACGAATCACACGCTTGCTTTCGTGTGGCGGCGGCATGCGCGGGCAACTTGCCTCGGGAGTGGATTGCGGACGATGGAAACGAAAAAATCGCAGCGCAAGGTGATCTACAAGATTACTTATCCGAACGGGAAGATTTACATCGTTAAGGATTTGACGGACTCCATCACGTATTTCGGTGAGGTGAGCGAAGTGCTCGTGGCGAAAGACTTCACGCGCAAACAGCGGCGGGACTTTACCGTTCGAAGAGAGATCATCTGGGAATCGGATACCGCGACCGATCAAGAGGTCGGTCAGGTCGAGGCTGCCTATATACGCGCTCTGGGCGCCAACGATCCCAAGATGGGCTATAACGAGTGGCCGACGTTCAAAAGCGGGGCATGAGTTTTTGGCCCTCGCTAGCCAGGGCGGGTAGCCCGCAAATCCGTCTGCCGACCGCTAGCAAACGAGGTAGGTAGTGAACAAGCAAGGGCACTGTGGACAGGTGCACGCGTTTTGCGCTTAGTAAGCGCCACGATTGTCCTTGGGCAATCGCGACGCGATCCGAAATCCGTACATGAGGCTTTGCGTGAAAGAAAAATGCGGCCACGGCAACTAGGCAGATGAGCAGTGTCGACTCAGAAATTTTTCCCTGAGTCACGATCCACGTCTGCGGCGCCACAATCGTGCGGATGCCAGCGCGAGAAGCCACATCAGCCAGGTCGCATTGAGGTGTCCGCAACTGGTCTGTCCCGAGCACATGGCATTGCGCACGTATCTCGTGATCGGGACAGACTCGCACTGCCTCGCACAGCCAATCCTTTATTTGCCTTATTCGCGCGAGCCATATCCATATTGCACTGGGTTACACGTGTACGGTTGTACGGTAAGCAAATGGGTAGCGTGCTTGCGCCATCAATTCTTGCGAGCGACGTTTTTCGTTTCAGAGCGAGCGCGCTGCGGCGAGCGCAACGCAGTGTCCCTTCGTTGGGAACTTTGTGGGGACCTGCGAGTCTCAGAGTGCATTTGTTTGCTGCACGGCCGCACAGATGAAAAGCGCAAGCGTCATGCGTTCGTCTTACGTGTGTGCTACACCGTGCCCTCGTGAGTGCGCCTTGGTGTCATGCATTTGCTCGATGGGAACAAATCTCGGCGCGAAGCACAATAGCGCCAAGTCGGATGCTTTTTGCAAGGAGTGGGAATGACTGAAGACTTCGAGGAAGCGCTCACTGAGTCCTCGTCTTGGAATCCATCGGCTGCGCTGGTGTTTGAGGGTGCGGCCGCAGCGCGCCCGATCCCGGAGCTCGTTTCCGAGATCTACGGTAAATCTCCAGCGCCCTTGCGAACAAAATTGCTTGAGTGTCTGCTTCGACCGGTTGGGCCACTGGCGCTCGTGACGATAGCCACCGGGGCATTTAGCCACCTGTTGTATCGGCTCACGCATGAGGCATCGCCGATTTCTCTGGATGAGGCTGCGCGCATTAGCTCAGAGCATGTGCTGGAGCTTGCACGATATGTTGAGCAGTGCAGTCCGGATGAGCTTTTGCGCATCGGCTCGCTGCTTGCTGCTAATTCCGTGGGCGTGGCCACCGTGAGCGGATCGGCGTTTTTGCTCGCGTTAAGCGCCTGGAGGGCCTCGCGCTAAGCCTCAGAGTAGCTTTTGCAGAAACAGGGCCTGCCCAGCGGCCGGATTGAGCACATAGGGCTTAAAGCCCGCTCGTTCGTAGGCGCGCAATGCCGGCTCGTTGTTTGACAAAACTTCCAGCGTCAATTTGCAGCAATTGAGCCTCAACGCCTTTTGCTTCGCCCAATCGAGCAGGGCTTGGGCAACTCCGTGGCCGCGCTGCTCCTTGCGCACAACAATGTCGTGAATGTTAAGTAAGGGTCGCGCGGCAAAAGTGGAAAATCCGGTGAAACAGTTGATAAGACCTGCCGGTTCTTCACCGATATACGCCAGTGCGCCGGCATAGCCAGGGATTTTTCGCAGTTCCGGCACGAGCCGCTCCCGTACGTCGTGGGCCAGGCCTTTGCCTGCGCCCATCGGGTCGCGCGCGTAATGCTCAAGTAGCTCGATCAGCGATCGCGCGTGTGACGGGTTGTCCAAATCGATGGCCGAAACACGAATCGAGTTTAGCGTCATCAAACCCAGTTATCTTTCCGTGCGAGGCGTGAAAGTGGTGTCCGCATTCAAGGTGGCGCTTGCCGCCATTCGTGTCCGACCATGACCCAAGCCGGTTGCGCATTCGTGCGCCCCTCTCCACAGTTGGCGCTGGCTCGGAACCAGGGCGAGGTCGCCACAGGGCAGTGTGTTCATTGATGAGCACACTGACCCTTTTTCTCGAACCAGTAAACAACGTTGCCGGTCACAACAATGCTACCCGAGACAACGGCGCTGGCTGCAGTGACCGCACCCATCGCAACGAGCAATGCAACACAGCCTTCGTTCGCACACCGTGCGAAACCCCCAACCTGCGCCGCTTCCAGATCCATGTGGCGCGCGTAAATCTTGCAATCCGCATCGTAGACATTCGTCGTTCGCGGAACGTACACGCAAGCCGCAAGCAATCCGGCGGTCAGCAGGCTGAAGCGTCTCATCGTTGTCTATTGTCTTTGTCAGGGGCCACGACTGTGGCAGTGGGCGGCTGTACACCGCGGTGTAGCTAAGTGCCGCATTCCCAGGACTTGGGATCTTCGTGGGTTCTTTCTTGATTCCAGGGGATATTTGGCCGCCAAGAAAAATTCAAGAATTTGGGCAAGCGAGCCTGGCAAGTGCCTGGGGTCTTCGAGCACAAGGAGCTCTTTGGCGCGTCAGTCCAATTGCGAGTAAGGGCCACCCCTTTGGACGGCTCGTCGGTACGCAGGCCGTGCGCGGATCGTTTCCAGCCAGCGCTGCAGTCGATGGTGACCCGCACGCATTGCGCTGCGCTTTTGGGCGGCCTCCAAGGGGAAGCTCATCTGAATGTCGGCCGCGGTAAATTCATCGCCCGCGAACCACTCGGAGCGGGTCAATTCCGCCTCCAGAAAGTCCATGTGTAAAGCAAGTTGTGGATCGATCCAGCGCGCGCACACGCCGCGGTCGATGGCTCGGGCGAGGGGCCGCAAAAAAAGGGGCATCGGGGGACGTGAAATTCTGCTAAATACAAGTTTGAGCAGCAACAGCGGCATCAGTGAACCCTCGGCGTAGTGCATCCAGTATGTATAACGAAGGTGGTTGTCAGAACCGGCTGCGGGAATCAAACGTCCTTGGCCGTGGACACTGACCACGTACTCGATGATGGCGCCGGACTCGGCGATCGTGCGGCCGTTGTCGGTGAGGACAGGGGCTTTGCCCAACGGGTGGATCGAGCGCAGTTGCTCGGGCGCAAGCGAAGTCCTCGCATCGCGCTGATATTGCTTTATCTCGTAGGGAACTCCGAGCTCCTCGAGCAGCCACAAGATGCGCTGGGAACGGGAGTTATCTAGATGGTGGACGATCAGCACTGTCCCAATGCTCCTGCGGCTTTCGGCCGGAACGCTGTGCCATCGCGCAAGGCACCGCTTTTGCGAATGGACTTGCCCCCACTTTAGCGTGCCACTGAATGGGGCGCATCTGGCGCCCGCTTATTTGTCACCAGCGCAACAAGCGCGGACCGAATGCTGCGCCGACGGCCGTCGGTATCAACATTCCGAGCAGGTACCAAATGCCAAGAAACGGCGCCGCAAGCTCCGGGCAGTGCAGCGAATACGCCAGGGCGCCGAGCGCACCTGCGGCAAAACCGCCCACCGCACCGGCCAGGCGCAAATGCGTTGGCGCCAGACCGCGCATGATCCAAATCACGGAAAAAAAGAGCGGAACGGAAACCAGCGCTATAAGAAAGGGGCACACCTTTGCAGTCTGACCAAATACCAAATCGGCGCGCTGTTGCGGGGAAGCGTCGGTCAGGCTGGCTGCGGCCAAGATCCACATCGCAAGCACGCAAGCGGCGAGAGCGGCCGGGACCAGGCCAAGACGCGCACCGGGGTGCGAAAGCCGCGCCACGCCGGCAAGCGCCGCGGCACCAAGCGCCGCGCAAAACGCCTCTCGAACCCAAAACATTGGCAAAAGCGCCTCCTGCGAGAGCGCAGGGTGCAAACCCAGGGCTTCGGCGGTCAGCAGCGCCGCGGCCAAGCAACCAAATGCCACGCCAGCCAGAAAGCGGCGCACGTGCTGGCGGCGATCTACCGAGTTGGTCCCGGTTGCAAGAAATTCAACAAGCTCGTCCGTTTTCACTGCACGCCTCGTACCTTTGCCGCAAGGGCTTTTAGCCCTCGGTGGACACCGATTTTTACGGCGGATTCGGACATGCCTGCGCGCTGCGCGGCCTCGGCGACTGACAGCCCTTCGAGCTTGACGTAAATGATTGGCAGGCGGTGGCGCTCGGGCAACTCAGATAGCAACTTGGCGATGTCCCGACGTGCCTCGGCCGCTTCGTTGTCCGACGCGGCGAACAGCTCCCCTTCTTCATCCAGGGGATCATGGAGCAATTCCGTTCGGGAACGACGACGCAGCAGGTCGATCAGTTTGTAGCGCGCCAGCGCAAATACCCAGGCTGTGAGCGGCTGTTGCGGATCGTAGGTATGGCGCTGATTGTGCACTGCCAGCAGCGATTCTTGCACGAGATCTTCCACCTCTTCCGGTAAACGTGTTAACCGTTTGCGCAAAAATGCCCGCAGGTGTGCGGCGAGCTCCTTCAAAAACGCGTGGTAGGCGGCTGGATCGCCCTCCAGGCCACGCAGCAGAAGGCCTCGCAGACGCTCCTCGTTCGATGTCATGAGGCCTTCTCCGTGTATTCGCACCCACACTGCGTCTGGTTACAGCAGGCAAGAATTTTTGGGCTACGGGCACTGCGCGATAACGGGATTGTGCCTTGCCCTGTAACGGATCGTCACCGCGGCGCGAATTAACCAAAACACCTGCCCGCGCGCACCGCTGGGGTAAGCGTCCTGCGCAAGCTCGGGCACTTTTTTGAGGAGATAGGGCCAGATGCGTTTGCGCGCTGCAGCGATTCTAGTTTTCACCAGCATGTGGACAATCGCCGGTTCAGCAGTCGGGGCGGGCTCCTGCGAGGCGCGCAGCGGTCCACAAACGGCCGCGCTAATTGAGCTCTACACCTCGGAGGGTTGTTCGAGCTGCCCTCCGGCCGAAGAGGCGTTGGGCAACTTGCCCGAGCTGCTCGGAGCAGACGCCCAAGGTTACGGTTTGGCACTACACGTCGATTACTGGGACTACATCGGTTGGCGCGATCCTTGGGCCCAGGAAATCTTCTCTGAGCGGCATCGGCGTATGGTTTTTGCAAATCATCACTCGGTCGTTTATACGCCGCACTTCTTTGTCAGCGGAATTGAGATGCCGCCGGGACAAGGCGAACTGCGCAAGCAGGTGCGCGAGCTCAATTTACAGCGGGCCCACGCTCAGATTCAAGTTAGTGCGGCCCGCGCATCAGTAGGGATGCTGACGCTGGACGCATCGGCGCAGACGGACGCGAGTGTAGGCAGTCCTGCGCTGTATATCGTGCTTTCCGACAACGGCCTCGTTTCCGACGTCCGCAGAGGAGAAAACGCAGGTCGGACTTTGCATCACGCACACGTGGCACGCACCTGGATCGGCCCCATTGCACTGAAAGATGGTGTGGTCACCGTACATCGAGACTTGCCAATACCCGATAACGGCAGCAACACGCGCTGGGAGCTGACCGCTTTTGTGCAAGATGAGCGTAGCGGCAAGGTTGCGCAGACGCTTGGCCTGCAGCCCTGTGCAACGTTCTGAGCCTGCAGCCGGCGCACCCAGCGATTGCATACGCGCCTAAGGCAGGCCGCAGTACCTGACCCACTGCTAATTACGATGCCATTGCTGCGTTCGGGCAAAGGTCCCTCAGGGCAACGCAGCGAACGCCAAATAAACAAAAAAAGAACGGTGCCGGGAGCGATGGCGCAAAAGCGTGGCAACGCACGGAAAATGGGACGCCCGTAGCGAGGCGACAAAGTCCTGGCCCGCATCCTCATGCGCTTGTAAAAAGGTGCGGCAAGCTCAGCTGCTGCGCAGGCAAAGCACTTTTTCCCTGCAGCCGCTGCGGGCTCGAACGTCGGGCGCGGTGCCATTTGCTCCGCGCCAGGCAATCAGAGGCGGGTTGCGAGGTCTGCGCTTTCTCGGCTCACGTGCGCGCGATTGCCTTTACGCTAGAACAAACCGCTTAGATCGGAGAGCCAGCGTTGCGACCCGCCGCGCACAGGTAGCGCGCGCAGTCTTCGCAGGTTGTGGGGTCGCTGCCGGTAGCATTACGATTCGGTCACAAAGTCGAAACAGACGGTCGGTCGAATGCGAAGGAGCGGCACCCGTGTATGAAGAAAACGATTGCGACCTCAACGTACTAAGAGGCGTGTTGCCACTGATGTCTCGGCATGCGGCCGGATACCACCCGATCAGCTACACCGTCTGGTATGAGTATGCAAAGGGCAGGCACGAGGCCTTGCGCCGCAGCATTGACGAGGAGCTCAAGCGCCAGCAGCGGCTGAGTGTTGCGCAGACGTACTTTCTGTATACCAAGCACCTCGTGGAGCCGGCCGAGCAGGCGCTGATGAGCGCCCGCTCGGGTCTGCTGGATTTGGTCGACCAAGTCAAAAAAGCGGTCCACGACGTCGACATCGACACGTCGGATTTCGATGCAAAGCTCAGTAAATTCCAGCTCGGCCTGACGACGGCAACGAGCATTGATGATATGGGTGGCCACGTTCAGACAATGCTGCAGGAGACCAAGCGCGTGAGCGAAGGTATCGGCAAGCTTTCTGTTCAACTCGATGAAAGCAAGACGCAGGTGCGCCGTCTGACCGACGAGCTGCACCGAGTCCGCGAGGACGCACAGATTGACTCGCTGTCCGGTCTTTTGAATCGACGCGGCTTTGATCGCGAATTGCAACGCATGGCGCCTAAGGCCGGGGCGCTGGAGGGGGCGCTCGCGGTGATCATGCTCGACATCGATCATTTCAAGAGAATCAACGACACCTATGGCCATCCACTGGGCGACGTAGTGATTTCCGTTGTCGGCCGGTTACTTCACGATTGCGTGGGCGCCGCGGGCATCGCCGCGCGATACGGTGGAGAAGAGTTCGCTGTGCTGCTGCCGGAGCAGTCCCTCGCGGCGGCGCAGAAGTTAGCCGAGGCAATTCGAGTTGCCGTGGAACACGGTCAAATCCGGCGACGCAAGGGCGATGAGCCAATTGGCGGAGTAACCGTCTCTGCGGGCGTTGCCGCGTGGCGAACTGGCGAGGATGTGTCTTCGGTCGTAGAGCGAGCCGATCGCGCGCTGTATGTTTCCAAACGCGCTGGGCGCAACCGGGTCACTGCGGATGGTGCCTAGCGCAGGCAAGGGAGCTGCGGTGCCGTGCTAGCGCTCAGGCCAGAGCAGCGCGCAGGCGCGGCCACAGCAGGTTCACCGCCAAGCCGGCCATCACCAAAGCCGTGGCAAGCAGCTTCCAAGCGGGCAGCGATTCTTGCAGCCACAACGCCGAAGCGCCCAATCCGAAGACAGGCACGAGTAAGGCCATGGGTGCGATCGTTGCAGCCGGATGTCGTGCCAAAAGCCAGCCCCATGCGGCATAACCAAAAAGCGTATTTCCCCATCCTTGCCATGCTACGGCGGCCCAGGTAGTCCAAGTCGCCCGGTGCAGTCCCGCCAGCGTTGCGTCGCGGCCTTCGACCAGAAATGCCAGCACGAGCAGCGGTGCGATGCAGTAGGCACTGGACCAGACTACGTACGCCAACATGCTGGACGGATTGGCTTGTATGGCGGCCATGTTTCCGCCTGCCCACGCGAGCGCGGCGAGCAGCACCAAGACCAGACCACCGGTCGTGGTCGCGCCGTCCGTATGTACACCGATCTCGAGGATGCCCAGTGCAGCAAGCAGCAGTGCCAGCCATTGAAATTTGCGCACCCGCTCGCGAGTGAGCCAAATCGACAGCCCGATGGTGAAGAAGACCTGGATCTGGATTACTAATGAGGCGAGCCCGGCAGAGATGCGACCATTCATTGCTACATAAAGCAGCCCGAATTGCCCTACGCCGATCAAGAGTCCGTACAGCGCAAGGTTCTTCCGCGGTACCGACGGTCGTGGAAGAAAAAACACTGCAGGAACTAGGGCCATTGTGAAGCGCAACGCAGCGAACAGCAGGGGCGGCAGATCCCGCAGGCCGACTTTGATAACTACGAAATTGGTGCCCCAGACGCTGACAACCGCAAGCGCGAGGAGCAAATGACGCCATGGAAGGGCCGCGGACACGAGGGAATTTTCGCACGCGAAAGCGTTTAATCGGAATTGTCGAGATTTGGTCCGGCTTTTTGGGCAACCGTCGCGTCTGCGGTGGTGCCAAATTGCAACGCCAACGTGCGCCTATCGCGGGACGGTGCGCGAGGAAGGAATCAAATCTTGGATAAGACGGCAATTTATCGAAAGACCACAAGGGGTCTCACGGAAATCTCCTCTAGCCAGCGCTCGATCGATCGACGTTTGCGGCCCTTGCTCATTCTCGTAGACGGACACCGCACGACGGCGCGAATTCACGCGTTGATGGGTGGCATTGGCATCCGGGAAGAGGACTTTGATCAGCTCGCCGCCGGGGGTTTCATCGAGACCATCGCCCGTCCCGATACCGTGATTGCCGCAAACGATGATGGCACGCAGACACAGTCGGCTCCGCCGGCGCCGCCGCCGCAGCGGCGCAGCCCGTTTGATCGCTTTTCCGATGGTCAGCGGTACTTGTGCGAGACGGCCGCGGACAAACTGGGTCTCATGTCGTTCTTGTTCGTGCTCAAGCTCGAAAAATGCAGCTCGGCGGAGCAATTGCTCGCGCTGTTGCCGGAATTTGAAGAGGCGCTAACGAAAAAGCTCGACAAGGACTACGCACGGCATTGCCGCAAAATCGCCGAGACCATCTTGCGCGACTGATCTGCGCTGGGCGTTTGCCCTTTTTTCACCGCGCCAGGATTTTGCCAGCTCCGCGTGTCAGTTGCTTGGCTGCGCGCGATATCCTTCCTTCTCGATCGCCTGAATCAGCTTTTGCACCTGCGCGCTTCCGACGACCGTAGCCAGACCTAGTTCCAAGCTGACTTCAGCGGTTTGCACGCCGCTGACACCTTTCAGCGCCCGAGTGACGGCCATCGCGCAGTGCGAGCAGGTCATTCCGCTAACGGCGAGCTTGGTCGTGTTCATGGCAAAGTTCCTCCTCTGGGTTTTGCAATCATTGTCTGCCCGACGAGCATGCGGGCTGATCCCACGGGGACGAGGCTGCCGTCTGAGCCAGCCGCGTCTTGCATAGGCAGGCTTGGCATTCGCACCCGGCGCAGGCGCAAGCTGTTGGTGAGCACAAATACGCTTGACAGGCCCATCGCCAGTCCTGCGAACATCGGATTCATCCCGATTTGCCATACGGGATACAACACTCCGGCGGCCAACGGGATCAGCAGCACGTTGTAGAAAAAGGCCCAGAAAAGATTGGCGCGGATCGTGCGCATGGTGCGAATTGCGACCTCAAAGGCACTTAACAAGGCGCCTAGGTCGCCGCGGGTAAGCGTGATGTCGGCGGCTTCAATCGCAATTTCGGTTCCGGTCGCAACTGCGATGCCCACATCGGCCTGTGCCAACGCAGGCGCATCGTTAATTCCGTCACCAACAAATGCCACGGTGTAACCGCAAGCCTGCCGACGGCCCACCGTCTCGGCCTTGGCGGCAGGCAAGACCTGCGCCTCTATATCCTCGATATCGACCAGCTGCCCAAGCTGACGCGCAGTCGTTTCGCTGTCACCTGTCACCATCGCGACCTGCAGCCCGCGCGAGCGCAGTGCCGCAATTGCGGCCGTCGCCGTTGGGCGCAAGGGATCGGCAATTCCCAGCACACCCCAAAGTGCACCGTCGACGCTGACGTAGACCAGTGTCCGACCGCGTGCCGCCAGCGTAGATGCAGCCGATGAGCAAGGTTCTTTATCGACACCTTCGCGGTCCAAAAGCCGTTCGGCACCGATGAGTACCTGATGCCCCTCTACCGTGGCTCGCACGCCGTGGCCGGGTATGGCCTCAAATTGCTCGGCGGCCGGCAAAGCGATATTGCGCGCCGCAGCTGCCTGCGTAATCGCTGCCGCCAAAGGGTGTTCGCTGTTGGCATCCGCGCTCGCGGCAATTCGCAAAACCGTAAGCGTGTCCTTACCTGGTGCCGGTTCGACCTCG
>Ga0187769_10001572_pt1 | contig 13063 bp, 12 predicted proteins | sample 0116_SJ02_MP02_1_FD_133140 | JGI IMG/M metagenome (GOLD analysis project Ga0187769, IMG submission 133140) | Tropical peat soil microbial communities from peatlands in Department of Meta, Colombia - 0116_SJ02_MP02_10_MG | ecosystem: Environmental > Terrestrial > Soil > Wetlands > Peat | place... | reverse complement strand
GCAACTTCGTGCCCTACAAATACGAGTTGGCGCGGTTCATGGTGATCGGCACGGTCAGCTTCGATCACCCCGACCCGTCGATCTATAGCGTGCTCACCGCCCCCTCCGAGGTGCCCGGCACCGCCAATATCGATTTCGTGATTTTTCCGCCGCGCTGGTTGGTCGGCGAGGATACCTTCCGGCCGCCCTGGTATCACCGCAACGTCATGGCCGAGTTCATGGGACTATTGTACGGCGAATACGACGCCAAGGCCGAAGGGTTTTTGCCGGGCGGCTGCAGTTTGCACAACTGCATGACCGCGCACGGTCCGGACGCCGAGACCTGGGCACGCGCTACGCGCGCCGAGCTCAAGCCGCACAAAATCGAAGACACCATGGCGTTCATGTTCGAAAGCCGCTACGCCATACGGCTCACGCGTTACGCCGTCGAGTCCTCGGAATTGCAGCATGACTATTTCGAGGGTTGGCAGGGGCTGAAGAAGCATTTCCGTGGGCAATAGATCCGTTCTCGCCGCGGCGATGGCGCTCGCCGTTATCGCGGGCGCCGGCCCCGCGTGGGCCGAGGATTATCCGACGCGGTCCATTACCGCGATCATTCCGTTTGCCGGCGGCAGCGCCAGCGACGTGGTCAGCCGCATCTTGTTCGACAAGATGTCGAAATTGATGGGTCAGCCGATCGTGGTCGAGAACCGGCCGGGGGCGGGCGGCAATATCGGCACCGCCGATGCAGCGCGCGCGGCGCCGGACGGCTATACGCTTCTCGGCGGCGGCTCCGGCCCGGTGGCCGCCAATGTGACGCTGTACAAACATCTCGATTACGATCCGGAAAAAGACTTCACGACGATCTCACCGTTCGCGTCGTTCACCATCGTGGTCGTGGCCAGCAGCAAATTGCCGGTCAGCAGCCTGCAAGAGCTGATCATCTATGCCAAGGCGCATCCCGGCGAGCTGAACTACGGGTCTGTCGGCATCGGCAGTTCGCAGCATTTGGCCGGCGAGTATTTCCGCCAGCTTACCGGCGTGCAGATCACCCACGTGCCGTATAAGAACATCGGCCAATACGTTCCCGATCTGATGTCCGGTCAGGTACCGCTCGGCTTTCAGTGGTATCCGAACGTATCTGCGGCGCTCGCCGCCCATGGCGCCAAGGCACTGGCGGTTGCCGGCGCCAATCGGCTCGAAGTGTTGCCGGATGTCCCGACCACCAAGGAGACCGGACTGCCGGAATACATCGTGTCGGGCTGGTTCTCGCTCTTGGTGCCGAAAGCTACGCCGGGGGCGATCGTGGCCAAACTGAGCGAGGTGGCGAAGGCGGCGCTTGCGGATGCAAAGCTGCGCGCGAGCTTCCAGCAACAGGGCGCGGAGCCGGTCTATCTGTCGCCCGATCAATCCATAAAATTTATGTCCGATGAGATCGCGAAGTACCGCGACATCATCATTAAGGCCAATATTCCGCGCATCGAATAGCGCTCACGTTTCCAGCGCACCGCCGCGGCCGGTGCCGAGCCCCTTCATGAAACGGCGGCGCGAGCGGCTCCCGCAACAAAAAAAGTGGCGGCACGCTACAGACGTTGCCCGCCGTCGGCGAAGAACGGGTAGGGGCCGTCGACGTCGCCGATCGGCACCCAGTGGGTGACAACGCTGCCAAAGCCGTCGCCGGCAAACCAGACATGCACATGAAAGGCCGGCGGTTCGATCATCAGGCTCGGCGGCAGGCGCGCGTCGAGATCGAGGGCCACGGCATGATTGAGCGCCGGGCAAATCGTCGCCGCAACGCCGGCGAATGTCGTCAACGTCGCGCGGTGCACGTGCCCGGCGGCGACCAAACGCACGCGCCAATGCTTGCGTAGAATCGCGGCAAGTTCGCCGGCGTTGCGCAGGTTCTGCCGGTCCATATGGGCGATACCGGTCGCAAACGGGGGATGATGCAGGAAGAGCAGTGCCGGGCGCGTCGTCGACGCTGCAAGCGTCGTCTCGAGCCAAGCCAAAGTCTCCGGCCCGAGTCTGCCGTAATCATTGCCCGGCACGGTCGAGTCGAGCAGCACGACTTCGATGTCGCCGAGATCGATCGTTCGATTGGACCCGTTGCCGGTGCGTTCGGACCGGCGATCCCGCGAGACCGTCGCCACCATGGCGCGATCGTCGTGATTGCCCGGAATCACGGCATAGGAACTTTCGAGCGGCGCGAGCAGCGCGGCGAGATGGTCATAGGCTTCGCGCGATGGTTCATCGACAAGGTCGCCGGAGATCACCACCAGGTCCGGCCGTGGCACGAACCGGTTGAGCGCCGCGACGCAGCGTGCCAGCGCCGCCGCAGTGTCGACATGGCGATAGGCGAGTTCACCCGGCCGCTTGATGTGCAGGTCTGATATCTGCGCGATGATGCGCCGCCCGCTCAAGATGCATCTCCCGGCAAAAGCCGGATAGAGGCCGGATCGATCGCCAAGCCGACCCGCTCGCCCGCCTTCACTACAAGCGAATTCGGCACATCCACCGTGATCGGTTTGGCCGCCGCGCCGCTGACCGACGCCCGTTGGCGGTCGCCGACAAAGCTGACGCTATCCACCTGGCCATGCAGAGTGGCGCCGTCGGTCGGCACGATGCGGATCGATTCCGGCCGGATCATCGCGCAGACGTTGCCGTTGGTTGCTCCGTTGCGCGGGCCGGCGACTGGGAGCCTGCCGCCGGGCAACAGCAGCGCGCCGGCGTCGCTGACCGCCTCCACGATATTGGCGGCGCCGACGAATTCCGCGACAAAACGGTTCGCCGGAACGAAATAGATATCGCGTGGCGTGCCGACCTGCGCGATCGCGCCCTTGCGCATGACCACGATGCGATCGCCGAGCGCCATCGCTTCCGCCTGGTCATGAGTGACGTAGATTGCGGTGATGCCGAGCATGCGCAACAGGCGATTGAGCTCGCCGCGCAATCTTTCGCGCAGCGCCGCATCAAGCGCCGTGAGCGGCTCATCGAGCAGCAGCACGCTCGGCCGCACCGCTACGGCCCGCGCCAGGGCCACACGCTGACGCTGCCCGCCGGACAGCTGATCGACGCGGCGGTGCTCGAGCCCTTCGATACCGGTCAGCGCGACGAGCTCGGCAATGCGCGCTTCGCGCTCAGACTCGCTCACGCCGCGGATCTTGAGGCCATAGCCGATGTTTTCAGCAACGTTCATATTGGGAAACAGCGCATAGGACTGAAACACCATGCCGACATTGCGCCGCTCGATCGGCACGCGTGTCACGTCGGCGTCGTTGAACAGCACCCGCCCGCCGACATCCGGCGTCTCCAGCCCGGCGATGATGCGCAGCAAGGTCGTCTTACCGCAGCCGGACGGGCCGAGCAGCACCAAGGTTTCGCCGCGCGCCACGTCGAGCGTCAGCGGCTCAAGCGCCCGCGTGCCGTCGGCGAAGGTCTTGCCGCAGCCGGCGACGCGCACGGCGACGCCATGGCCGTTGCCCGGCCCGCTCATCGCCGCAAGCCCGTCGGGCTGCCGCGGTAGCCGGCGAATATCTGCATGGCGACAAGCAGCGGAACGATCATCACGAAAAAGACCAGCGTATAGGCCGAAGCCACTTCAAGCCGCATCGAGGCATAGCTGTCGGCAAGGCCGACGGGCAGCGTCTTGGTCAAAGGCGTGTGCAGCATCCAGGTCAGATTGAACTCACCGAGCGACAAGGTCACCACCATCAGCGCGCCGGCGAGAATCCCCGGCCGCGCATTGGGCACTATGACGTCGCAAAACCGCCGCCACGGCGAGGCGCCGAGCGAAGAGGCGGATTCGTCGAGGGTCTTGACGTCGGTGGCGGCGAATACCGCCATCACCGCACGGACCATGAACGGCAGGGTGAAGACCGCGTGGCCGGCAAGGATGAACAGCCAGGAGCGGCGGAAATCACTGAAGCCGCCATAGGTCAACAACAGCGCCAATGCGATCGCCAATCCGGGAATGGCAAGCGGCAGCGTGATGATCTCTTCCACCGTCCGTGACAACCGATCATTGCGCAGATGCAGCGTGTAAGCCGCCGGAACGCCGACAACGAGCGTGACGGCGAGCGCGGCGATGGCGATCAGGAACGAGCGAAAAATCGTATCGGCGTAGAGTTGCCAGACCTCCAGCACCCATTGCAGGGTGAGACCCGACGCGATGCCGCGGAAGTAATTGACCGTGACGCCGGCCAGCATCGACAGCACCGCCGGCACGATCAGGAACGCCGCCACCGCGAGCGTAAACGCAAGCTGCGCGCCAAAGAGCATGCGGTCGCGCATCGGCTTCATCCGGCTGCCGCCACGGTGGTGCCGCCATAGCTGCGGGCGAGCGCGAGAATGGCCCAGGTGACCAGGCCCAAACCGACCGACAACGCCGCGGCCATGGCGATGTTCGCCGACAGCGTGAACTCGGTGTAGATCAGCATCGGCAACACGTCGATGTCGGTGGCGAGCGTAAAGGCGGTGCCGAAGGCGCCCATCGCGGTGGCGAACGCGATGGCGCCCGAGGCCAGGAAAGCCGGCGCCAGCGCCGGCAGGATGACATCCCGGACGACCCGCCACGGTCCGGCGCCAAGCGCACGCGCGGCCTCCTCGAGGCTGGGATCGAGCTTTTCCACCGCCGCCATGACGGTGAGGATCACCCGCGGTATCGAGAAGTACAGATAGCCGAGAAACAGCCCCTGGATCGAATAGGCGAAAACCTCGCGGGCGCCGAACAGCCGCAGCGTGAGGTCACCGATCAGTCCCTGCCGTCCGGCCAGGAGAATCATCATAAAACCGACCACCACGCCGGGAAACGCCAGCGGGAACGTCAGCATCGCTACCAGGAGAGCATGGCCGGGAAATTTGTGACGCTGCAGGAACAGTCCGCTGATTGTCGCAATCACCAGCGTGGCAGCGGTGGTCGCCGCCGCGAGCAAGACCGTATTGACCAAGGTCGCGCGGTAGCGCGGGTCGAGCAATAACGCGGCATAGGCGTACAGTCCCGTTTCGCCGCTGGCGCCGGTGACGACCAGACGCGCCATCGGCAGCACGAAGAACGCCACGACCAGCACGGCCAGCGGAGCGAGACAGAGAACGATGAACGTCTTCTTGGTCATAAACTGATTGCGTTCCAGCGACGGCGCGCCGGAACGCAATGATGCATCATCTGACCTCGGCGAGGTAGCGCTCGGTGAAGGCGTTTTGCACCGCTTCCATCTTCGCCCAGTCCACGCTCTTGGCGCGGGCGTAGTCGGCATCCGGCAAGAATTTGCTTTTGACGGCTTGCGGCAGCTCGATCGGCCGGGCCGGGCGCAAATAGGCATTGGCCCACATCGCCTGGCCCTTGTCGGAAAGGAAGTAGTCGAGCACTTTCTCCGCCTTCGCCTTGTCGGGGGCGTTCTTCACCAGGCTCGTCACATAGGGAAACACCACCGTGCCCTCGCACGGGATGACAAAGGCGAAGTTGCCGTTCTCGCTGTATTTGGCGCGGTAGGCGTTGAAGTCATAGTCGAACAGAATCGGAATCTCGCCGGACACGACGCGGGCGTAGGAAGTCTGCTTCGGCACGATCGGCTGGTTGGCGTGCAATTCCTTGAAATAATTCACCGCCGGCGACATGTCGCTTTCGCCGCCGCCGAGCGCGATATTGACCGCGACGGCTCCGACAAAGCCCACGGCGGCGGACGACGGATCGAGATAGCCGACCATGCCTTTGTATTGCGGCTTGAGCAAATCCTTCCAGCACGCCGGTACCGGATTGCCGCCCAGCGCGTCCTTGTTGACGAACAGCCCGAGCGTGCCGGAGTGGATGGTCGTCCAGAAGCCGTCTGCGTCCTTCAAGCCTGCCGGCACCTGATCCCAGCCTTGAGGTTTATACGGCGCGATCACGCCCGCCGCCTTGGCCTTCATGCCGAAATTGACGCCGTAATAGACGATATCGGCGACCGGATTGCCCTGCTCGGCGATCAGCTGCGACAGCGCCTGACCGGAATTCTTGTTGTCGAAGGGAATGTCATAGCCGAGGTCGGCCTTGACCGCCTTGAGCATGGTGGCGAAATCGGCCCATTGTGGCGGACAATTATAACAAATCACATCGGCCGCCTGAGCTGGCGCGCGGTTGGCGAGCGCCATCAGTGCGGCGAAGATGAAAGTCGCGATCCATTTGCGCATTGCCCCGCCTCCCCAAAACCCTGTGCTGCCGTGGTGCGCCGGATTTAGGCGCACGATAGTATTGCAAACCAATGACAGCGGCCGCTTGAGAGTAAAGTCGTCCCGCCGGGCCGCCAAGGGGCGGAAGATAGAAAGAAGCAGTCCATGAACTTCGACTTTACGCCGGAGCAGACGGCGTTCGCCGAAACGGTGCGGCGTTTTGCGCGCGAGAAGCTTGCCGCGGGCGCGCTCCAGCGCGCGCACGATCCGCGCTTTCCCTTCGACGTCGCCGAGCTGATGGCCAAGCAAGGCCTGATGGGAATCGCGCTGCCGCAGAGCGACGGCGGCCAGGGCGGAGCGCTGATGGACGCGGTGATCGCCATCGAACAGATCGCCGCCGAATGCCCACGCAGCGCCGATGTCGTGCAATTCGGCAATTTCGGCCCGATCCGCACTTTCGCCGAATACGGCACGTCGACGCAGAAGCAGCGCTGGCTCGGCGCGCTGCTCGCCGGGCGCATGGTGATGAGCCTCGGTATGACCGAGCCCGACGCCGGCTCCGCGGTGACGGACTTGAAAACCAGCGCTCGCTCCGACGGCTCGCGCTATGTCGTCAACGGCAGCAAGGTGTTCGCCACATTCAGTCCGGACGCCCAGATTTTTCTGGTCTATGTGCGCTTCGCCCCCGGTCTCGCCGGCATCGGCTCGGTGCTGATCGAGCGGGGCACGCCCGGATTCTCCATCGGCGCTCCGTCGGCGTTCATGAGCGGCGAGGAATGGTGCGAGCTTCACTTCGAAGATTGCCGCATTCCGGCCGAGAACGTGCTGCTCGGGCCGGGCGGGTTCAAGAAGCAAATGGCCGGTTTCAACGTCGAGCGGCTTGGCAATACCGCCCGCTCCCTGGCCTTGGGCCGCTATGCGTTCAATGCCGCCCGCGACTATGCATTGAGCCGCAAACAGTTCGGCCGTCCGTTGTGCGAATTTCAGGGCTTGCAATGGAAATTCGCCGACATGGCGGTCAAGCTCGACAGCGCGCAGCTTCTGCTCTACCGCGCCGCGGCCAATGCCGATCGCGGGCTGCCGTCGGCTTACGAGACCGCGATTGCCAAGGCGGCGTGCAATCAGGTCGGCTTCGAGGTGGCCAGCGAAGCTGTGCAGATCATGGGCGCTCTGGGCTATAGCCGCGAAACGCTGGTCGAATATTGCATGCGTCGCACGCGCGGCTGGATGATCGCCGGCGGTTCGATCGAAATGTTGAAAAACCGCATTGCCGAACACGTCTTCGATCGCCGCTTCGAACAGCGGCCCGCCACGGCGGAATGATCGTTGCGGATTCAGCCTCGGCCGCGCGCCAATGCGAACAGCAGCCAGGCGACGACGCCGATGCCGATGACCAAAGCTAAAATGTCGATCGTGCGCGAGGCGGCGAGAGCGGTTGTGAGCGCCAATGCCGCCAGCACAACATTGACGGCGAAGACGTGGCCCACCACCTCGATGACCGAAAAACCGCGATCGGTTGCGCGCTGATAGAAATGCGAACGGTGCGCCAGCCAAATTTTTTCGCCGTTGACGGTGCGGCGAAGGAGCGTGATGCTCGAGTCGGCAAGATAATATAACGGCAGCAGGATTGCCGCGGTGCGGCCGCCGCTGCCGGCGAGCAAGACCAAGAGCCAGCCGACCGCCAGCCCGATGGGCAGGCTGCCGACGTCGCCGAGGAAGAGTTTTGCCACAGGTCGGTTGAAGAAAGCAAAGCCGATCATGGCGCCGCACAAGGCAAGGCTGACCACGGTCGCTTGGAGCGGCAGCACGCCGATGGCGCCCATCGCCGCCAATGCGGCGGTGATCGGCACAGTCTCGGCCACGGTCATCCAGTCGAGTCCGTCCATGAAATTCACCAGATTGACGAACCACAATCCGCCGACAACAAGCGCGATACGCTCCAACCACCAGGGTACAATAGGCAGGATGCGCAGATCCGGCGGCACCGCATAAATCGCAATGGCAACGGCTATCGCCTGCAGCAGCAGTCGCGGTGCAACGTCGATCGGACGAATGTCGGCCGCCACGCCGGCGGCGGCAATAAGGATGACGGCGGCAAACAAAATTGCGAGCGGCATTGCCGCGGCGCCGTCGGCGAGAAAATGAAGGGCGCCATAACAGACGACCGTCGTGGCTGCAATCACCGCGATTCCGCCGCCCTGCGGCGTCGGAATTTTGTGCGATGAACGCGCGTTGGGTTGCGCCAGCGCATAGCGTTCGAGCAGCGGCCGTAAAGCGACCACCAGTGCCGCGCATAAAAACGCCGCCGCGGCGAGGATGCTGAGCGTGCACAGCGCCCACAAAGTCGTCACCTCACCGTCCATCTGCGCTACCGAGCCCGCTGTTCGTCCGCCACGGCATTAGCATAAAATCTTGCCCGGCCATGCAATTTCCGCGATGTTGCCGTCCCCCGACAACGGCCAAAGGTTTGCAGGATGACGGCGTCGTCGATCGCTTCCCGCTTCGATCGCGCGTTTTTAGCAGCGCTGGCAGACTGGCTTGTCGTCGCAGTCGCGGTCGCGCTGCCATGGTCGACCACGGCCGGCGGCATTTGTATCGCCGCGTGGCTCCTGATTTTGCTGCCGACACTGGACATCGCAGCGGTCAAACGTGAAGCGGGCACCGCAGCCGGCGGACTCCCTGTGCTGCTATGGTGCCTCGGCGCTGCCGGCATGCTGTGGGCGGATGTCGATTGGTCGGCGCGATTCGGCGGCCTCGACGGCTTCAATCGGTTGCTCGTGGTTCCCCTGCTGTTCGCGCAATTTCGCCGCTCCGGGCACGGCGGCCGGGTGCTTTGCGCCTTTCTTCTCTCGTCGGCGACGGTGCTTGCCGCATCGTTCTTGATGATCCTGACCCCTGGGCCGCACTGGGAACACTACGTGGACGGTATTCCGGTGCATGACGAGAATTTCCAAAGCACCGATTTTGCCATTTGCGCGTTCGGCGCGCTGGGCTATGCGTTTCTGGAAAACGGCAGGCGGCAGTGGCGCGCGTCATTGGCGCTGATCGCGGTCGGTGTCCTGTTTGTTGTCAATTTCGCCGTAGCGGTTGTCAGCCGCACGGCCTTTGTCGTCGTCCCGGTGCTTGCTGTGTTACTCGGCTGGCGGCTGTATCGCTGGAAGGGCATGGCGGGCGCCTGCATCGCCCTTGCCGTAGTCGCCGCCGCATCGTGGCTCGTTTCGCCGACTCTGCGGACACGCGTGAACAATTCCATGCAGGAGATAGCGGAATATCGCGCCACCGGCGCCGCAACCTCCATCGGCGAACACACCGCCTTCATTCAGGAAGCGCTTGCTATAGTCGGCTCCGCGCCCGTTATCGGTCACGGCACCGGCTCGATCGCGAGCGAATTCCGTCGCATAACCGTCGGCAAGAGCGGCGCGGCCGGGCAAGCTACCGTCAATCCCCACAATCAGACTTTTGCGATCGCCATCCAACTCGGCCTGCTCGGCACGCTGGTATTATGGGCAATGTGGATTGCGCATCTGCTGCTGTTTCGCGGTGCCGGCGTGACCGCCTGGCTTGGGACAGTGATCGTCGTTGAGAATATCCTGTCGTCGGCCGCGCACTCGCATCTGTTCGATTTCGTCAACGGCTGGATCTATGTTTTTGCGGTCGGCGTATTGGGCGGAATGGTGCGAAAGTGCACCGCCCCGTCGGGGCGGCAAGCGCCACCGTAACCGCGTCTTCACCATGGGCGTGCCCCGGCGCGGTTGAGCAGGCGACGATAGAGGTCCACGGTTTGGCGCCCAATAATATTCGCGCTGAATTTTTCGACCACTAAATTTCGCGCCGCAGCGGCATATTGTGCGCGCAGTTCCGGCATAGTGACGAGCTTGTTCATCGCCGCCGCCAAAGCATCGGCGACGTCGACCTGAACGAGCAGGCCGGTCTGCTCGTGAACTACGATTTCCCTGCAGCCCGGAACGTCGCTCGCGATCATCGCTCGGCCGCAGGCAGCCGCTTCCAACAGCGACAGCGGCAGTCCCTCGCGGCGCGACGGCAGCACCGCGACGTGCGCGCGCGCCCACAGACCGGCTATGTCCTTGACGTGTCCGAGGCAGCTAATACCGGGCTCCTCGTTCCATGACGCCGCCTCCGCGGCGGTCACCGATGCCGGATTGGCCGGATCGGGCGTCCCGGCGATCAGGAGCCGGGCATCCATGCCGCGCGCGCGCAGCAAGCGATGTGCGGCAATCAGCGTACGTACCCCCTTGTCGTCGAGCAGGCGTCCGACAAAGCCGAAAGTAGGCGGACCCTGCGGTTCCGGCAGCGGCCTAAAACGCTCGACGTCGACGCCAGATCCGGCAATGAGCGCAATGCGGTTGTTCGGGATGCCGAGCGACATCAATGCCGCCCGGTCATCGCGGTTCTGCACCAACGCGATGCTGCGATCACGGTTGATGAGAAAACCCAGAGCCGGACCGATCAGCCGCCGTATCGCGCGCGCTTTGACGCTGTCGGAGGTGAAGGCGTAGCCAAGACCAATGAATGCATTGACACAAGCGCAGCGGCGGCCGAGCGCCGCGATCATACCCAGCACTGATGCTTGTAACGCGACGTGGTGGACGATGTCGGGTTTAACCGTGCGATGGACCCGCCGCAGAGCGGCAATCGTTGCCAGCGTGGCGAACGGCGACAGGCTGCCGCGCGCGAATGGAACAGGGTGCAAGATGAATCGCTCGGCCGTGATTGCCGGCGCGCCGTCGCCGACCCTGGTCGCCACATGCACTTCAAAGCCCGCGTCGCGCGCGGCGCGTGCCATCGGCAGCCGGTGCGAGAGAAACGCCCAGTCTTCGGTGGCGACATAGAGCACCCGCAAGGGCCGTGGTTTCGCGCCTGGCCCGTCTTGGCTTGAATCAGCAGACATCTCGCGCCGTCAAAATGGGCAGCATCATCGCGTCGGCAATCGAACGGCCGAAGCGGACTTCGAAAGTGGGACTGGCAAGCGCGATTGCAGACTGTCGTTCGGCCGTGCCGTATCCGGTTCCCACCTGAAGTGCTCCGGCGAGGCCGGCTCGTTTCGCCGCCTCGACATCGATCGCTTTGTCGCCCACCAGCCAGGATTTTTTAAGGTCGAGCTTCAGGTCGAACGAGGCTTGCAGCAGCATACCGGGATTGGGCTTGCGCGACGGGTGGTCGGGATGGGCGTAGGGAGCGCGCCCTTGCGGATGATACGGGCAGGCATAGACCGCATCGATCGCGGCGCCTTGCGCGGACAACGCCGCGGCAATGGCGTTCTGCACGGCTTGAAATTCGCTCCAGCCATAATAACCGCGGCCGATTCCGGCCTGGTTCGTCACCACGACTACGGCAAGTCCGCGCTTGTTGGCTGCAGCGATCACCGCTGCGGCGCCCTCGATGATGGCGATATCGGCGACCCGGCAAAGGTATCCGGTTTCTTCGACGACCGCCCCGTCTCTATCCAAAAACAGCGCCGGCCGGCCGGGGGGAGGTCGCGTAAGGACATCGCACCAGATTCCCCCCGCATCAAGCGGATATTCGACAGGCTTCGCCCTGAGATCTTTCTCTGCCACTAATTCTTCCCAGCTCTCCTGCGCCGGCGCCGCCAGCAAACTGCGTGTTCATTAAAATTCATATAGGCTAAACCTTGCGGAGCATGGGTCAAAGGCAATGACGGTCCTGGTCACCGGCGGTGCGGGCTATATCGGCAGCCATATGGTACATGAGCTGCTCGAAGCCGGCGAACGTGCCGTCGTACTGGACGATCTATCGACCGGGCACCGCTGGGCGGTGGCCGGAGGCGTTCCGCTCATTGTCGGTGGGACGGGCGACCAACTCCTCGTGACGCGCCTCATTCGCGAATACGGCGTCGACGCGATCATTCATTTTGCTGCATCCGTTGTCGTGCCGGAGTCGATGCGTGACCCGCTGGGCTATTATCGCAATAACACGGTCAATTCCCACGCGCTGATCGAAAGCGCGGTCCGGTGCGGCGTCCGCCATTTCATTTTTTCCTCAAGCGCCGCTGTTTACGGTACTCCCGCCTCGGTCCCCGTCACGGAGGATATCCCGACCCTGCCGATCTCGCCCTATGGCTGGTCCAAGCTGATGACGGAGATCATGCTGCGCGACATCAGCGGTGCCCATGATCTTGCTCACGTCAGCTTACGCTATTTCAACGTGGCGGGCGCGGATCCGAAAGGCCGCGTCGGCCAGTCGAGCGCAAATGCGACGCATTTAATCAAAGTCGCTGCCGAAGCGGCGTTGGGCCTGCGGCCGAAACTCCAGATTTTCGGCGCCGATTACCCGACGCCGGATGGCACCTGCATCCGCGACTATATCCACGTCACCGATCTCGTGCGCGCGCATTGCGATGCGTTGCGCCACCTGCGCGCCGGCGGCACGTCGCTGGTGCTCAATTGCGGCTATGGCCACGGCTTCTCGGTGCGCGAAGTGATCGAGACGATGAAGCGCATATCGGGGGTCGATTTCACGGTCGAGGACGCGCCGCCGCGGCCCGGTGACCCGCCGCAGCTGGTGGCCGCGAGCGAACGCATCCGCAGCGCGCTCGGCTGGCGGCCGCGCTACGACGACCTACCGACTATCGTTGCCCACGCGCTCGCCTGGGAACGCAAACTTCAAACGCGACAGGCGGCGGGGCTTGCTTCGATCAATCCCGGCTGATCCGGCGAGCTGACGCCCGCAGCACGTCCCACGGCGCAGCAGCGCGCCGATTGGCTTTCATACCGCAATAAAACTATGTTAGGTCCACAGCCACGGGGGAGCGGTCGTGAGCAATCGCAACAGCGACGATAGGCACGCCCAGAACGATCTGGTCGCCGATCACTTTCGCGCCTCCTGCGAAACGCTGTCGCGGGCGGCGGACGATCCGCAATTGCGTGCCGTAATCCACGCTGTCGCTGCGGCGATCACTGAT
>Ga0187769_10001571_pt1 | contig 13072 bp, 15 predicted proteins | sample 0116_SJ02_MP02_1_FD_133140 | JGI IMG/M metagenome (GOLD analysis project Ga0187769, IMG submission 133140) | Tropical peat soil microbial communities from peatlands in Department of Meta, Colombia - 0116_SJ02_MP02_10_MG | ecosystem: Environmental > Terrestrial > Soil > Wetlands > Peat | place... | reverse complement strand
TACGACAGCACGGCAACGACCATCCACCCTCCCAGTGTGCCGAGGCACGGCCTAGGGTTCTGCACCTCCTTACCACAGACCATGCCTCACCACCACTGTGGTTCTTCTAATTCATGGCTTACGTGAGGTAAGACTTTAAAAAGTTGTCCCTTGATCCTTCAGCTTATCTTTTCTATCCCTTCTCTGCGTGGAACGGTATGTAAGGCCCGTAAATGTTATGCGCAAAGCCTTTGAATCCTGCCTGTGAGAGGTAATTGCCAAGTTCCTCTACATTGAAAATATGTATCGCCTCTAGTGATTTTTCATCGAAAAGGTTGCTGGCTCGCAAACGCCCTAACATCACATCAAGAAATGCGTTGAGAAATACCAAAATAAGGAGTACTATTATAATGTGCCAAAAATAGACAGTCCATAATGCCCTTAACACATCATGCACACCCTTATCTATCTCGTCGCAGCTCTTCTGCTCACTCTCTCGAAATTTTAGGAAAAGGAGGATACCTTCCAGTGGAATACCTTTTGCAGAAACTGAGAAGATAGGCATAAAATGTGGCAAGTGCTCATTGAAAATAAAAATAAAACAAAATAAAAAAAGAGAAATAAGAATTTAATGTATCGGCAGCCGCTTAAAGTTGCACAACTTTATCCGAATAAGTTGGAACTTTTATCATACTGGGGCTGCACGAGACCTTTTATGTAACTCCGTTGTTACGCTAGAGTAAGCACAGCGATCAACGGTGCTATCAATGGACAGACCGCAGTGCCTACGAGGCCAACCGCTGCGACTGCTATTGCTCCTAACAGCAAGAATAACAACATTTGTTTCCACCTCCTTTTTAATGTATCAATATATAAACATGCAGACACGCAGCCGACCTATTCTTTCGAAATTTTGTTCAAGCATTGTGTCGCTATCCCTCTTGATACATTTCCTTTGTATCTTAAGATATGCTGAACGATACTACTATTTATATGTTATCACTCACATTAAGTTAGTGCAATGACTAGAAATCTAAGTGTGATGAGATGAATGTCTCTCAGTTTCACTGTCTGCTCTCAGTTGCACTGTCTGGGAACACTTCAAAACTATATAAGCATGTTGGGGAAACATTCCTGGCATATTTGTAAATAAGTCGGGAATCTATTCCCAATTATAATCCACGTGACAGTAACATCCTTTCGTTCAATATATCTTGCCTTGCAGTCTGATCCTAACCGAACCAATGGCAGCCGGATCGTTGTTACAGCCGCATGTTTCTATATCGGGAAGGTAAGCAGCGAACACTGACACGAGACAGGCGCGCCGCACATTATACCCTGAAAAAGGTCGGGTGTTCTTTACGTTGCTTTGTTTGTCAATATTATGGTCTTAACCGGCTGCACGCACAATAGACACCATTTTTATTGGGATAATTATATAGATACGTCTCAGAGTTTCATGTTTGACGCATGGGATGAACGCGTCGGAAGGAGTTGAAACACAATGTGGGGAAAAGGAGAAGGCAAAGAACACATGATGATGGGCAAAGAGCACGAGATGATGATGCTGTGGGAGAAGCTTGGCGACAGCGAAAAGAAGATGCTCATGCAGCGGATTCTTGACGCGAAGATAATGAAGAAAGAGCAGTGGATCAAGGACTTGCAGTACAAGGTCGAGACCCTGAAAATGATTAAGATGTGGATAGAAAAGATGTGATGCTCTCTCACATACTCTTATTTTTTCGCCAATGTCATAATCTGGATGTTAGGGCGGAGCACGATACCTTAGTGTTTTAATTTTTTATGTTGGGGCCCAATACCCAATATTATCTTTTAATGTATCTATAGTTACATCACTAATTATGTATTTAATCTCGCAAGACGCTACGAACCACCTGCGAGACATAATGCGACTGAGAAATAGTCTGATACTCAAGCAGACTTTCGCGGTAATGTTTAACGTGCTGCGAGTTATGATACGTTCCACGCGCAGCTTTGTTTAATCAAACAGCTCAAAAGCGACGAAGATGTGTCTGCGGCACATCCCCTGTTCTATCAGCCCGTTGGATCTACTTCTTTACGTTCCGTCTTAGGCTAAACTCCAGGCATACCCTACCTTTTCGGTATTAACGACAACCTCATTGCGTTGGCCGTGCAATACAGCAGATCAGCAAAACAAGGCGTGTTAGAGAAACTTTTACGCCACAATATTGGACGATGACCTTATAAGTAACGCGTACAAATATTATTACAAATATTGAATAAAAAAAATCGAGGCCACAGACATTGACAAAAAAAGCGGTTAAGATCCCCCGTGGTACTTGTCGGCTGTTTGGGACGATCAAGGCGATTAGCAACATAAAAAACAGCGTCATCGTCGTTCACGGACCTAAAGGCTGTGTATATCACATAAACTACATAATGGGAATGCGAGGGGACAAACCGTCAAATGTGTATTCAACCTGCATGGATGAAAACGATGTCATTTTCGGAGCTGAAGAGAAGCTCAAAGAAGCCATAGAGGTACTTGACACCGAACTCAACCCAGATCTCCTTGCAGTGTTATCGTGCTGTGCTTCGAGCATCATTGGTGAAGACGTAGAAAGAGCCGTTCAAGACGTTGATACTCGCGCAACGGTGATAGGAATCGAATCTGGGGGCTTTGAGGGTGACTATAGAACCGGCTATAGCGAGACGCTCAAACGGCTTGTCGAAGTGCTCGTACAGGATCATGACACCATCGATCGCTCTGCAGTAAATCTAATAGGAATGCTCAGAGGCGGCCCTGACCTTAAGGAGCTTAAAAAATTGTTTGCTCTCGCTGGTCTTAGAGTAAACGCCGTTCTGACAGCAGATGCGACCTTACAGCAGATCAAAGAGTTGGGGTGTGCTGCTTTAAACATCGTAGTATGTGAGGCTACGGGAAGAGAGGCTGCAGAACTCCTTGAACAAAAGATCGGAATGCCCTACATCGTTGAAGAGATACCGATAGGGTACGAGGCAACGAAGCGCTTTTTCGCAAATGTGAGTGACGCTCTCGGGATATGCGTAAACCTCGGTCTCTTGCCGAAGCCGAAGCATTACGAAGAACTGCAGCTTGTCGATAAGAGGGTGGCTGTGATAGGGGGCCCTACCCGCGCTGTCTCAATGACGAACTTCCTCGGTGAAATAGGGATAGCGCCTAAATTAGTAGTTGTGGATTTTGATTCAAATACCAGAGAGAAGCTTGATCGTCTGTTGACTGATAAATGCGAGGTATTGGTAGAACCTGAGCAGGAGACGATCATTAAAAAGCTCAATGAGATGAAAATAAACCTCATAATAGGCGGCATGCTCGAAAAGCCAATGGCAGTAAGCCTTGGGATAGACCACATTGACATGATGCACGGGAGCCAAAAAACGTTGGGGTTTGAAGGCGCAGATAACCTTATTAGGATGCTCAGGCCAAAGGATGTACGGTGATTACCGAGGGCTGTATCGTAAAGAGCGGGGAAATCAGAGGTATCATAGGCGCGGTAATAAATTACGGTGGTAAGATCTGTGCAATAACTGCGGGGCACGTCATACGATACGGAAATGGCAGGGTAGGTACGAACGTAAAAGTCGACGGCCATGAAAGTAGGGTTATAAAATTAATAAACGATTATGACCTCGCCATCATTGAAGTTCCACGCAACTACGCAAAGATTTCTGAGATTGGTTATGCATATTTTGGCCCTGCACGACTCATGACGAATGAGCGGGAGATAGCTTGCCGAGTTATAGACACGGGAAGGAACTTAAACCGATTTGCATTCCCGTGCGGCAACATGCCCTACCCTGGCGACAGTGGTTCCCCAGTTTTGCAAGATGAAAAAGTGGTGGCAATCCTTTCGTCAATCTTATATAACAACTGCACCGGTCTCGGGATCTCCTCTCAGGTGTTTGGCAATCCCTCTCGATTGAGATAAGGCTACATAGGTTTAGCGACAGTCAGAGTTTAGGCGAGGTAACTGAAAGGTGCTCGTACCCCTCTTCCTTCAAATTGTAAACGACGCCGTCAATTTCGAGATTCATCCCCTCTTTTATCACTCTGCCGATTATTGTATGTGGAATTGGAACGCTCTCGAGCGATCTCTCTGAAGCAGTGAAAAGGAGTTCATAGTCACCTCCCCTGTAAACTGACAAAGTGAGCAAGTCCCATCTATCTTTAGCTATCGACTTGGCTTCCCCGCTAATCGGAAGTCTCTCCGAAACTATGTGAAACCCCACTGTACTTGCCTTCGAAAGCTCATAAAGGGATACCGCAAGACCATCGCTCGTATCAATGAGAGATGTCACAACGCCAGATTCTGCCAATTTCATGCCCTCTATGATTCTCGGCTCTGGCTCAAACAGCCTCTTCATTGCGTTATCTTTTGTAGCGTCAGCCACTTTTAAATCTTGAAGTAAGATCCTTACACCTGCCGCGGCTAATCCGAGCTCTCCTGTTACGCACACAGCATCACCCACCTTAGCACCGCCTCTTGTCAGTATTTTATCCTTATCCACCTTTCCAAAAGCGGTTCCTACAAGTGTAATCTCATCATGTTCGTCAGTGTCACCTCCAAGGAGGTATGTGCCAAACTTCCTGCAGCACTCATTTACTCCTCTCACTAAATCGAGCACGAAGTTGACTTCAGTGTCTTTAGGAATGCCAAGTGCCATCGTCACTCCTATGGGAGTCGCTCCCATAGCAGCAATGTCGCTAAGGTTTGCCGCAGTTGCCATCCAGCCGATCTGATATCCGGTCATCTCGCGAGGAAAGTGTGCCTTCTGGTGTAGCATATCGGTTGTTACGACGACGTATTGGTCACCATACTCAATCGCAGCACAGTCGTCGCTTCCCGGACAAATGGCAGCTTCACACTCGATTAGTCCAGAAATCATCTTAACAAGTTTTCTCTCTCCAACTTCGTAAACCTTCAATTTAACCACATCGAGGTAGCTCTTTATAGCAAATAACAGCTTTTAGTATCCTAAAGGGTTGCTACAATATAAGGTCGATTCCATGAAGATTGCGCCAAAATGTATTCCGTGCCTGATCTCACGGGTTCTGTACGAGTCACAACTTTCGACTGATGATAGCAAAACGCAGCTTAAGGCCTTGGACGCGGCGATAAGGGCAATCTGTCGTGTGGGATTTGATGTGCCTATTTCCGTTCTCTCAACGCAGGTACATCGTGCTGCATATCGAGCGCTCGGAGACGAAGATCCTTACAGAGATGAGAAAAAACTCGCCAATGAGACAGCGTTCAAGCTCTTACACAAGGTCAAAGAAATAGTAGAACGGAGTGAAGATACGTTCCGTAAGGCAGTGATTGCCGCGATAATAGGAAACACATTTGATTTTGGAGTTCTTGGCTTTGAAGTCGATGCCGAGAACTTCGAAAGACAGGTTGATGCGATCTACAAGCATGGGTTGGACATTGACGATACCGATGAGATACGGAAAATGCTTGATAACGTCGTGTACATCGCTGATAACACGGGCGAGATTATTTACGACGGTCTGCTGATAGAACAGATAAAAAAACTAGGGGGCAGTGTAACACTCGTTGTGCGAGGCGGCTACATCCTCACCGACGCGACGATTGAAGACGTTTGGGAGTTCGGGCTTGAAAAAATTGCCGACAGGGTGATAACTACAGGCACAAATGCAGTTGGTGTAAACATCGAAGAGGCATCAAAGGAGCTCACGGAGGTACTCCCGAGGGCATCGCTTATTATAGCAAAGGGGATGGCGAATTTTGAAATGTTATCAGAATACAGTTTTAAACCTATCGCGTATTTAATGAGGGTGAAATGCACACCAGTCGCAGAAGCAGTAGGAGCAAGAAACGGGGACGTCATAGCCAAGCTGGTAACGTAGATAGATGGAGCGCTATTACGTTGACAAAAGAAACGCTACCAAGTTGTTCAACATGTGCAGCGTTATCGGCGCCACTAAATTGCCTGTCTTTTCATACACGTATGCCAGTGCAACGCCAATAATAAACAGCCAAAGTAATGCCCGCGGCTCGAAGTGAAATAAGGAGAAAAGAGCGGCATTTAACCCTATAGCGTAGACCGGTTTAAACCTCTCTCTGAATGCTTTGTATAAGTACCCTCTAAAGACGACCTCCTCAGCGATGGGGGCTATGATCGCTCCAGAGAGGAGAAGCAAAGGCACCAAGTGCGGAACCATTGCTGACTCGGACAGCGCCTGCTGTGTTGGATCAACTCCAACTCTTTGTTCTATGGGATAAGAGATGCTTGTGATAACTAAGACCGTGACAGCGTACCCAACAACGCCATACAGTACAGCTTTTGGGATGTTTTTCGTGGTGAAGCCTAGCAGAGATATCGGCTCATCATAGTAGATTCTCACAACGAGCAATACAAGCACGATTGCTACTACATTTGCTATTATAACCGCCCAGAGAGTAAACGGCATGATAATGTCAGGAGATTCCGAGCTAACTCTGTTTATCGTGACCCCAACGAAGGTCAAAATGGATCGTAAGAAAATTGGTGCTCCAGCTTGAACTCCCAGGTATAGTACAACACCAAGAATTATTGACCACTCTTTCCGGCGCCTAAATCGCGGAGTATAGACATCATAAGGGCTCTTCGGGTGGAATTCATCCCAATCGATTGACTCAGAACTGGCATCTTCTTCACGATTCATGCTGGCATTTACTTTTTTAACTGTACGTGTTATTTGCAGTTATAAGCTCATCCTTCATTAAATTAACATCAGATACATTAATATTATTACAAAAAATCGTCAATAAAATTTTTTAAAAAGTGTATTAAAGCTTTCGACGGTATATTTAAGAGCTCAGAATCACATGTGATCTTTGGAGTCACAATAAGGACACATAAGGTGATAATTACATGAAAAAATCGTACGGTCGCGACACGAGTCTTTCAGCCCGCATGCTGCTGACCATGCTGCTGTTAGGGGTCGTGTATGTCGCGTTCTTCGGCATCGTACTGTTCTATGTACAAAGCCTGATTTTTGTGTTGTTCTTAGCAGCGCTACTACTTGGCTCACAGTACTACTTTTCGGACAAAATTGTGCTTGCCGCAAGTGGTGCGCATATTGTCAGTGAGAGTGAATATCCTCAGCTCCATAGCACGATAGAGCGCCTCAGTGCCATGACAGATATACCAAAACCGAAAGTGGCTGTAGTAAATAGTCAGATTCCAAATGCATTTGCAACAGGTCGTAATGAGAAGCACGCGGTGGTAGCAGTTACTAGCTCACTTCTACAGAAGCTTGATCAGTCCGAGGTCGAAGCGGTTCTTGCTCACGAAATATCCCACGTAAAAAACAAGGACATGTTAGTTATGACGCTTGCAAGTTTCGTGACAACGGTCGCAGGACTCTTCATGCGCTGGTTCTGGTTCATTGGAGCCGGTGGAGGTAATAGGAGGGACAACACGTTTCTCTTTTGGATCGGGTTAGTAGTAATATGGATTGTAAGTTTCCTCCTCATAAGGGCACTTTCACGATACAGAGAATATGCAGCCGATCGAGGCTCCGCAATAATTACCGCTCATCCGGCGAACCTCGTAAGTGCACTGCTCAAGATAAGCGGGTACATCGCGAGGATCCCGACAGAGGATATTCGTAAAGTGGAGGGGATAAGTCAATTCTTCATTATACCGGCAGTTTCCAGAGGGTCCATACTGAATATTATTTCAACCCACCCGCCAATTGAAAAAAGGATTGAAAGGCTGAGGCAAATGGAAGCTCAGTTGGCCGGGCAACAAAATTACTGACTTCACATAAACCAAAAAGCCGATTGCGACGAAGGCAACTTAATGTTTGAAAATTTGTGAGTTTAGGATTTGCACGACTTCGGCCATATCGCGGATCTCGAAGTCTGGTTTTATCCCATATTTGGGTAATCTCTTCCTTCTGTTGTACCATACGGACTTGATGCCAGCTTTTTTTGCTCCAAGCACATCTGAGGTCAAGGTATCACCTATGAAAGCTGCTTGCTCCTTGCGGGCCCCTACTCTCCGAACGGCTTCCGCGAAAATTCGTGGATCAGGCTTGTAGAGATTGAGATCTTCAGACGTAATTACGACGTCAAAATACTCTTTTACACCGTTCATGTGTTCAAGAAGCTCTTCAGTGTCCCCGTTCGAGACCAATCCCATATCATACCCCTCAGAGTGTAGGACCCCCAAAGTCTTCTTGACGCTAGGGGTCACAGCAACGGCTTCATCCAGCATTTTCTTATAAACGGTATTTAATTCCCCTACCTTATCATAAGTCAAGGTTATTCCATACTTACTAAGGACTCTCTTCGTGCTAATTCCATAGAGTTCTCTCACGTTTCTGAACTTACCGCAATACTCATTGATGTCACTAAACGCTCTCTCAAACTCTCTATTCCAGGAGCTGTTGAACTCCTCCGGATCTATGTTTCTGCCGTGTTTGGAGCTACATTCATCGAGCACGTATTCTGTTATATCTCTGTGATAGGTGCCCACGTCGATCACAGTTCCGTAAGCATCAAAGAGGACAGCTTCTCTCTCTCTCATCACTTACCCTTTTCTATTTGCAAATTTAAATAAATTGCGTGAAAGCAAAAAATGGCCCGCTACATTTAATCCGAAGCTCTCGTAGCGTCTCTAATTCTTAAATTGTATCACTTTTCTTTAACTTGACCTTTCATCTGGAGGCACACTTTAGAATTGACCTAATATACTCCTATTACCGGGAATATCACTTGAAGTAGATGCTGAATTATAGAGTACCGTAATAGATTTCGGTAATCAAACACCCATGACATGTAAACACCTCTCGGATCTGAAGGAAATTCGGTGCGCACCAGTAGACTGATAGTTGTAAATCTAAACTGATATCTGATATTCTGAATATCTTTTTACCTCCTTTGCTGCAGCTCAAATGATGGAGCGTCACGTTGATGCGAAAGTTATACTACATCTTGCGATATCAGTACCACTTAATGGGATTTTTTGATTCGATACTCGGAAGGACCAAGGGCATTAAGCCTAAAGTAGATAAGCTTTTTTCCATATCAACGGCCTATGTGACACTGAATACGGAATTTGATCTTAGTTCAACCAGAAAATCAGGAATCTGTTTTAAACCTGTAGAGTCTGCAGATTTCACACACGTTGAAAATGACATCAAAGCCCTCCTTAAAATAAGCGGAACGAGGTTCGAGATCGTACAGGATGAGTTCGAGTATATGTGGGTCATAGTAATGGATGAACAGTTTGAAAACCTCGTTTCAGACATACATGTGGTGAGTTCAACACTTATTGACGCGGGATATGACGAACAGATACTCTGTGCCGTCTTCAAATTCAAAAACCAAAAGACCGTTTTCTGGATCTACAATTATAAGCAAGGAGAATTTTACCCGTTTGTTCCGGTCGATGCAACACAACGCCTACGAGATTACAGTTATGAGTTCCGACTGCGTTCCATAATGCAACAGGAGCTCCCAGTGGAGCAGGAGCTCGAACGCTGGTATCCTATATGGGATGTGCCATTTTAGTATCTTATTCTGAGATCGTCCCCTCTTGAGCGAACAGCTTCTTTGCCTCTTTTGGCGTTATGTCAGGTGAGGGGAGTATGACGTCGGAGGCCACTATCTCAGTAGGGTCAAGTGGGGTACCATTGTCCCTCACTATCCTTATCATTTCACTTAAGCATTTCTTGAACTCGTCTACTTCATCGTCATTGAGGTGATCGACCATGCAGTTGTCAAGCTCGTTTATTTCATCGAGGTACTTGCTTTCAAGTTCATACTGGCTATCTCCAAGTATCCTAACTATCACTGCTGCACCTCCTGCGTTTCTCCTTCTTGTTCAGCTACCCTCTTTTTTGTGGGAATCTGCTCTTTCAGGATCTTAAGTTCATTTTCAACCTCATCTTTGGACTTGATCTTCCGGAGTTCCTCATCCACTTTAGTTTCATCGCTCGTGACGTCTTTCAAGGTGCCGGCTTCTATTAGCTCATCAAGGGCTTGCGCCCTCGCTTTCATTTCTTCAGTCTTCTCGTCAGCGCGTTGAACCGAGAGCCCAACATCGGCCATCTCTTCCGATATACCCGTTACTGCCTCAGTTATCTTAACTTGCGCTTCGGCCGCTGAGTATTGGGCCTTTATCGTCTCCTTTTTCGTTCTGAATGCCTCAATCTTGGCCGATAGCCTCTTTTCAGTATTTATCAACTTCGCCTGTTCATTTTCAAGATCTGAAATCTGTGCTACAAGCGAGTCGATCTGAGCCATGGAGTCTTTTTTCCGTTCAAGAGCGATACGTGCAAGGTCGTCACGTCCTACCGCAACAGCATCACGAGCCTGTGCGTTTAACTCTTCTATATTAGCTTCAAGCTTGGCTTTTTGAAGCTCGAGCCTCTTCTTAGCAGTGACCACGTCTGCGATACCGCGTTTTACGTTTTGTAAGAGTTCTAGCTGCTTTTGATAAGAGTAATCAAGTGTCTCACGAGGATCCTCGTGTTTGTCAATGAACTTGCTGATCTTTGCCTTTATGACCGTACTAAGACGATTTAATAAACTCATCGATAACCTCCCCTCTAGTCAATAGGGGTTTTCAATATTATATAGTTCTTATCCGTACATAATTTCAGACAATGGCGCGTTAAAATCGAAATTGCTAAGCTATATAGGTTGGTCTTTATGAGTATGGTTGATCTTTCAGAGCGAGAGAAAGAGGCTGCAGGAAAATCGGTTGCGGGACTCATTGAAGATGGTATGGTAATTGGGTTGGGTACCGGCACAACAATTGCTCACGCTGTAAATCATCTTGGTGATAGAATAAAAACTGAGGGGATATCGATTTTAGGTATCCCAACTTCGCGTCAGTCCATGTTGCTCGCGATTAAAAACAACATACCCATGACTACCCTCCTAGAGCACAATGTTGTCGACATAGCGCTAGACGGCGCGGATCAAGTTGATGAAGACCTCAATTTGATAAAGGGCGGGGGAGGAGCACAAACCCGTGAAAAGATCGTGGCGTTATCGTCAAAGCGGTTTATCGTGGCCGTCGATAGTTCAAAACTCGTTCAAAGACTCTACTTGCCCGTGCCTCTGGAGGTTATTCCTTTCGGCTGCGCACTCACTTTAATGGAAGTTAAAAAGATTGGCGGAATGCCAAGACTCAGGCAGTCAGATTCTTATAGGTTATTTGTAACGGATGACGGCAATCTCGTAATAGATGCAGACTTTGGAGTTATAAGCGAGGTAAATGAGTTAGAGTTAAAGCTTTCAAACATCACCGGTGTCGTGGAGCATGGGATTTTTACTAGTGTTTCTGAGGTACACATAGGAAAGGTTGATGAGGTTGGGGTCACAGTCGAAATATTAAAACACTGAGAACGTCGTTTAAAATGCTGCTACTATCTTTCTATTCCGGTTGAGAGATATCGTAGGCGTTCTATTCGCTCTTCGTCTTGTTTTGCCTCGCGCCGCTTTTCTTCTTCGAGAAAATCAATGATATCGTTCAATCTAATGGCAAGCTTATAACACTTAAGCGGTCGCCCTTTTCCTTCCTTCTTCTTTTCCCACTCTTCGATCCAGCCTTTTTCCCGTAGCTCGCGCATAGCAATGCTCACTTCGGGCTGCCTCAGACCGGCTCCCATTTCAATTCTTCGGGATATCGCATCATCAACGTTGGCAAGATACACCAGCGCTTTAGCCATATTTCTTTTAAGACCGATATTAACCAGAAGATTGGTAATTACCTCCTCATCACGATCAAATACCGTCACAGCTTCGTCCCTCATATTAGCCCCCCTTATTTTTTTAATTTAATAATTCTATTAACATTATAAAAACGTTATGAAACTATTTTATTACTATCTGATGAAAATAGGTCAATTTCTAATTATAAATTGATTTTTATGCAATATTCGTATAAAAATGTTGATTTTTATGCAATATTCGTATAAAAATGTTGGCTTTATTTTTTGGCTTTATTCTGCGTTTTTAACTTTAGCGCACAGTGTTACCAAAAACGTTATGATGTTAAAGGGCTTTATGAGATTGAAACTGGAGCCGGGGTGGCCTAGTAAATCGCACAAAGTTGCATAATCGTGGTCTAGATGGCTAAGGTGTCAGACTCATAGGGACTTTTGAACAGGACACCTGAGAAATCTGAAGAGCGCGGGTTCGATTCCCGCCCCCGGCATTCTATTCTTCATCGCATAATATATATCTAATGAGGCTATCTATATAGACGTTGAGACTATATGGAGATCCGAAAAGTTCAACTCACTGGAAAGTCGACCTACACGGTCTCGCTGCCAAAAACATGGGCCAACAAAGTTGGCTTGCATGAAAAAGCACAAGTAACCTTATCGCCTCTCCCGGATGGGTCGATGCGAGTGGCCCCTCGAGAGCAAATAAAGCCTCAAAAACGCAAGATTTATAAGATAGATACATTTTTTGGAGATACACTTGCGAGACAGATAATTGCGATTTACATTGCTGGTTATGAACTTGTAGAACTTAAAGCTGAAAGGATAAGTTCCGAGCAGCGAAAGATAATCAGGGATATGACTTACAGACTCATAGGCACAGAGATAGTGGAAGAGACTGCAAAGTCGGTTGTAATACAGGACCTTTTAAATCCCACAGAGCTCCCCGTAAAAAAGGCGTTAAGGAGGATTTATCTAATCGTCGAGTCCATGCATATGGATGCCATAAAATCACTCATTAGAGATGATGCAGATCTTGCGAATGACGTGATACAGAGAGATGGAGATGTTGACAGACTTTATCTTCTTATCGTAAAACGCCTCAAAAAGATGACTGAGAGCCCGTACATCGAGGGATCGGACATATCGGTAGAGGAAGGGCTTGAGTTCTATCTTGCAGCTTCATCGTTAGAGCGTATCGCAGACCACGCCCACAAGATTGCAAAGTCTGCTTTGATGCTAAGCGGAAACTCAATTCCTGATGAATTATTTAGGGACATAGAAGTTGCAAATGATATGTCAAATAAGATTGTCGGACTGGCAGTTGATGCGTTTTTTAAACTTGATATCGCCCTCGCGGAAGAATCGATACAACTGAAATCC
>Ga0187769_10001570_pt1 | contig 13073 bp, 10 predicted proteins | sample 0116_SJ02_MP02_1_FD_133140 | JGI IMG/M metagenome (GOLD analysis project Ga0187769, IMG submission 133140) | Tropical peat soil microbial communities from peatlands in Department of Meta, Colombia - 0116_SJ02_MP02_10_MG | ecosystem: Environmental > Terrestrial > Soil > Wetlands > Peat | place... | reverse complement strand
CGATCTCCAACTACTGGGCCCAACCCAACGCTACGACGAGCCCTAGCGGCACGCGCATTCTGTTTGCCAGCGACTGGGGGGCAGGCACGCCGGGCAATTCCGTGACTGCGAGTCCCTACGCGGTTGTCGACACGTACGTCATCGAACTTCCGGGTTATGTCCCATGAACGGTCTTCGCGAGGTCTTCTTGTCGCCAGTGCGTCGAGCGCCGTTTTTGGGCACAACGTTCTCAACGAACGCGTACCGAAGCGCGGCGTGCCGTGCAAGGACCGATGGCGGCACGCTTGTGCAGCGACGGGTCCTAAGCGTCCTCGAGCGGTCTTCTCGTGGAAACAACGCAATGCGTGCACGCATCTACCTGTGCGTTTCGGCGGTGCTCACATCCGTGATCCTCGCCGCATGCGGGGGTGGCGGATCAGGTGATGCTTCTTCGGGCCTCAATTCCTCGGCAGGCGGAACGTCTGCGCCGTCTGGATCATCGGCCTCAGGCGGCTCATCGTCTTCTTCTTCCGCTGGATCGTCTTCGTCGAGCGGGGCATCGGGCGGATCCTCGGGTGGATCCGGCAGCGGCGGATCTTCCTCCGGTAGTTCGTCCTCGGGTGGAGCCGGTTCAGGGGGATCTTCGTCCGGGGGATCGTCCGGCGGGTCTTCTTCGGGAGGATCTTCGGGCGGGTCCTCGGGTGGATCTTCCTCGGGGGGATCGAGCTCCGGCGGGTCTTCTTCGGGAGGATCGTCTGGCGGTTCTTCCGGCGGGTCGTCTTCCGGAGGACAAGTTTCGCTCACGGCCAACCCATCGACAGTGAACGCCCCAACGGGAAGTGCTTGTGCGGGTGTGCCGGTGACTAACAACAAAGCGCTGGTGAACTACTCGGCGCTGCCTCAGCCGGCCGTAGGAGTTGCGGTTACGGACCCGGATTTTGGAGTGACGATTCGGCGCATTACGGATGCGCAGGGCAACTGGGGACTAAACGTAGCGGTGCCCGCGTATCCGACGATCGCCGCGTGGAACGCTGACGAATCTTATTTGGTGCTCTACGCCACCTGTTATTCGAACTGTCCGACTAGTGCGGGATGGGCACTGTTCGATGGCAAGACTTATGCCTTCAAGCAGTGGCTACCAATCAATCCCGCTGACATCGAACAGTTTTACTGGGACCACAGCAACCCGGATGTCTTGTATTACGTGGACTACAACACGATGGTGCTCACGAGCTACAGTATAAAAAATCAAACGGGCACCCCGCTTCATAACTTTGCCACCGACATCGCCACCGGCGGCGTGCTCGCCACCTACTGCCCCGGTGCTTGGCTCATCAGCGGCGGCGAAGACCCGTTCTTCATGAGCCAAGACAACGACCTGATCGGTCTGGGGTGCGCACTGACGACCCAGGGCCCAAACGGTGCGACGAATTTTTCGGGTTTTACCTACCGCATCTCCACCAACGCGATCAGCCTGCCGGCAATCACGGCTGAGGCCGTGGTACCACAGGCTGCGCCGTCGGGGAACTATTCGTGGTTTTACGGTCTGACGGCCCCTACGAGCGGACAGGTTCTGAATACGACAAACAACGGGGTAGTGCTCAGCGTTGGCGTTGACGGCACGCAGCATAGTGACATGCTGCTCAACAAGGCTGGCAATGACATCGTGGCCGCGGCCCAGTACGACGGACCCGGTGACAATGGCTCGCTGATCATCGGCAATCTTGAGACGGGGGCCGTGAGCACGATCATCGGGGGGAATACGGGCGACCCGTATCCGCCGAGCGGCACGCTGATAAGCGGTCGTGCGACCCAGATACCGGGCTGGGTCGTCGTGTCGGCGACGGGCAACATCAACGTCGTGCAGAGCTACTTGGACCAGGAAGTGATGCTCGTCAATATTGATACCATGGAGATGTGCCGCGTGGCCCACCATCGCAGCACCGGAAACTGGGATAACGCGGCAATTTCGAATTACTGGGCTCAACCCAATGCCACTCCGAGCCCAAGCGGCACGCGCATTTTGTTTGCCAGCGACTGGGGTGCGGCGACGCCGGGAAACTCCGTTACTGCTAACCCGAACGCTGTCGTCGATACCTACGTAATCGAGCTGCCGGGATACACTCCTTGATGAGTGTGCAGCACGGACTGTCCCGGCTGACCTGCTAGCGGCACGGCGCGCGCCAACGGACAAGACACAAGCGTTGGCTTCTATTGCGCGAAACGGCTACCGTCGCGGGTGGGGACGCAGACAGAACATCGAACAGCGGGGAGATAAGGCGGCTATGCGCATTCGCTCTCGGGCTCCGGCCATTTTGTCGGTTCTCATATTGCTTGCTTGCGGTGCGAGTGAGTCGGCCCCGGGGGTCGCCGCTCCGTCGAGCAAGCTCGCCGCCTCCGGCAATTCGCCTGCGTCGAGCGCAGCGCCTGCCGGTAGTGTTGGGACATCGTCGGATCCGTGCGCGGGGGTCCGGGTGACCGACAAGCAACTGGTGGCTTATTCGCCGCTGGCCAAACCGGCGAAGGGACAGGCGGTCACCGATCCGGACTTCGGCGTGACGATCCGACGCATCACCGACGTGAGAGGCGATTGGAATTTGAACGTGGTGGTGCCACCATATCCGACGATCGCGGCCTGGAATGCCGACGAATCCCTTTTGCTGCTCTACGCGACGTCGCCGCGACCTGGTGCGAGCAGCTCACCCGGGTGGGCGTTGTTCGATGGAAAGACGTATGCCTTCAAGCGCTGGCTCTCAATTCGGCCCGCTGACATCGAGCAGTTTTACTGGGACACCACGAAGCCCGATGTGTTGTATTACGTGGATCGGCAGACGATGGAGTTGATCCGATACCATGTGTCCTCGGGTTCCAGGGACACCGTTCACGATTTCACCAAGGACGTCAAGGGGAGCGGCGCCTTAGCGAGTGCTTGTTCCAGTGTCTGGCACGTCGGAGGCGGAGAGGACCCCTTTTCCATGAGCCAGGACAACGATCTGATCGGGTTGGGTTGCGCGCTGACAAGCAAGGGTCGAAACGGCGCCACAAACTTCGCCGGTTTCAGCTATCGCTTTTCCACGAGCGCAATTGGCAGCCCGGTGACGGCCGAGGCGGTAGTGCCGCAGGCCACACCCTCCGGCCGGCACACCTTGTATTACGGACAGACCAGCGGTTCGGTCGAGCAAGTTCTGGACCCGCTCACGAATAACGTGATCCGCACGGTCAGACTCAATGGTGCTGAGCACAGTGACATGCTGATGAACGCGGCGGGGCAGGACATCGTTGCGTCGGCACAATACGACGGTCCATCGGGAGACGGTTCGCTCCTAATCGGGAACCTCGACACGGGAGAAGTGAGCACGATCATCGGAAAGTCCAAGGGTGATCCCTACCCGCCCAGCGGAACGCTGGTCAGCGGTCGTGCGTACAAGGTTCCCGGCTGGGTGGTCGTGTCCACCACGGGGCGAATCAAGCGAACCGAAACGTACCTGGACCAGGAAGTGCTGCTTGCGAATGTGGATACGAACAAAATCTGCCGCGTAGCGCACCACCGGAGCACCGGCAATTGGGACGACGCGAAACAATCGAACTACTGGGCTCAACCCAATGCAACGCCCAGTCCGAGAGGCACGCGCATACTCTTTGCCAGCGACTGGGGGGCGGCGGCACCGGGTGCCGCCGTCACGGCCGATCCGACAGCGGCTATCGACACCTACGTCATCGAATTGCCGGGCTACTCGCCTTGACTAGGCAGGGCGGGCCGCTCGTCGGTCGGACACAGTGCGCCATTGCGCATCGAATTGCTTCGCCTCGCTTTGGCCAGCGAGTCAATGCCCTGCGACAGTTGCGCGAATCGCTTCGCGGAAGACTCGGCGTTCCGATCTACCAAGCAGTTGGGCGAGGCGCGTCGCCGGCGCGTGACCACATCGGTGGCGAAGCGCAACTTAGGTTTTTTCCCAGCGCGGATCGATGCGTTGCAGCAGGAAGTTGCGAAATGCGAGCACCGCGGCCCAATTCAACTCAACGAAAACCACCGCGAAACTGACCAAGCGCTGCCGGCGCAAGCCCGGGATCAGCAAACCCACCGCCGATGCCGCATAAAACAGCAGCTGTGCGACGGCCGCCCCGAGCAACCAGGGCCCTTCGCCCAGAGCCGACGAAACGGCGACAACGACCAGCGCGTAGGGCACTGCGAGGCGGAACACTTTGTGCGAGAGAAACTGGACCCAGAGCGGATTGCGCCAAGGCAAAAACAGCCAAGGCAATCGCGCGAATACCTGGAAGTTACCGGTGAGGGTGCGCACCTTGCGTTTGCGTTCACCCGCGGTGTCGTGTTGCAGCTCGTCATACACGTGAGCGCCGGATTCGAACAAGACGCGGTGGCCGCGCCGCACGATCTGCATCGGCACTTCGAAGTCATCAAGCAGCGCGTCCTCCGGTAGCGGCTCCCAATCGCGGCGGCGGATTGCATAGAGTGCCCCTGTGGCGCCGACCGTCGATGCCAGGCGACTTTCGGCCTTGCGGATCCATTTTTCATAGCGCCAATACAGTCCGATGTGCGCGGCCGCGTGTGTGCGCGGATCCCGGTGGACGAGCTCCCCGCTCACGGCCCCTACGCGCGGATCCTGCAGCCTGGCGATGAGGCGCTTGAGCGCGTCGGCCTCGAGCTCCTGGCGCACGTCGGTGAACACCACAAACGGCGTGTGCACGCGTTCGAGCGCCCGGTTCAATGCGTAGGGTTTGCCCATCCGTTGCTCGTAGGCGTGCAATCGAACGCCATCAAAGCGCGCGATTTCCGCGGGTGTGCCGTCGGTCGATCCGTCGGAAACGAACAAAATCTGCATCTTCGGCGCCGGATAGTCGACCGCACGCAGATTCTCGATCTTGCGTGCAACGCGGGCCCGTTCGTTGTGGACGGCAACCACGACGGTGAGTTCAGGCCAGTCAGCAATTTTGCTCGGATCGATGTTGCTCTCGGGTCGAAAACGCGACAGCAGCCACACCCCGAGGGGGTAGCCGGCATAGGTGTACGCGACAAAAAGCGAGGCACCCCAGAACGCAAGCTCGACGGTTTGCATGGTTCTCGGCGGTCAGCGGCCCGCTACCAGCATCGCGAAATCCCCAAGCGTGCGGCTCTGGGTCGGTTGCCTGCGGATCGCCAACGGATCGGATCCGCGCACGTGTAGGCCCTCGATCGTAGAAAAACCGAGCTCGTAGCCGTGCGCCAACAACAGTTCGCGCGTCTGGCCGTTGAAGTCCTGCGCTCGGCCGTTGGGGTAGGCAAAGAACCGAGGTGCCACACCGGTTTCGGCGGTTATGCGCTCCGTGCAGAGGCGAATTTCCTCCTGGGCGCGTTCGCGCGAGACCTGGGAGAGTATCGGGTGGGTGTGGGTGTGTCCGCCGATGCTGGTGAGCGCGCGCGTCGCGCGGACCTCGTCCCAGTTCAGCATCTGACGTTCGATGACATCGGCGTTCGGAACCGCTTCTAAGCGCTCGAAAAGCTGGTCCTGCCAGCGCACTCGTTCGGTATCGGACACCCGTTTCAGATACTGCTTGCAGACGCTGGCGCAGTGTCGGCGCGCCGGCCCATCCCCAAGCGACACACGGCTACCGTCCCAGGGGAGCTCGACTTGCGTCTTGCTCGATTGGGCCACGGCCCAGCCCACGGCGTCCGTCCAGATTAAGCCGGGGCGGTCGATGAAAGAGGTTGCGAGAAAGATCACGCTCGGGATCCGCAACTCGTCCAAAATCGGGTATGCGTAGTCGTGGTAATCGCGATATCCGTCGTCGAACGTCACAAGAACCTCGGGACGACTGCCATCGGTGCGCGCGGGCGGATGCGACAGTTCGTCCGGAGCAATCGGCCGGCAGTTGGCGCGGATCCAGCGCATCTGGTTGCGGAACGCCTCCCGATCGGTGCCCTCGAACGGCCCTGCGCCGTTTGTGATTCGGTGATACATGAGCACCGTGATACGCCCTGGGCGCCGAAACCGCGACGCGAAGCGCCACCCGGGGCCCGAGGCCAGCGCTGCCTTGACGACTTGCTTGATCATCGTGAGGACGTACGGTATGCCTGTAGCAGGTGGGAGAGGACAACCGGCAGTGCAAAGCGGGTCTCGACCGAGGCGCGTGCTCGATCGCCAAGCGCGCGCGCGCGTGCCCGATCTTCTACCAGGGTGCGCAACGCGGTAGCGAGAGCCGTCGCGTCGCCTGGCTCGACCAGCAGGCCGTTTTCGCCATCTTGGAGCAAGTCCGTGTTGCCGCTGATGCGGGTTGCCACGACCGGAAGCGCGCAGGCCATCGCTTCCAGAACCGCGTTGGACAGCCCCTCCTGGAATGACGCTTGCACATAGACGTCGGCGGAGGCCAACAGCGAAGGCACGTCGGCTACGGTTCCCAAAAAATCGACGCTGTCGGCAATCCCAAGCTCCCGGGCACGGGCCATCAGGCGGGGCCGCTCGGGTCCGTCCCCCGCGAGCACAAGGCGGGCGCCTTGGTCCAACCCGCTGATGCGCCACGCCTCCAGCAGCACGGGCAGACCCTTAACGGGGACGTGCCGCCCGACCGATACCACCCGGATTGGATGTGCCTCCAGCTGCCTCGCGGCCCTAGGCGCAAAGCGCGTCAGATCAACCGCATTGGGTACCGGCAGCAGCGACTCCGGCCGATAGCCGGCGTCAAGCAGCATCTGACGCGTGAAGCTGCTGATGCACTGGATGTGGTCGGCACGGCGCACCCAGGTATTGAGCAGTCTGTAGGGGAACCTATTGCGTTTGCGCGGATCGAGAATTCCCCCTTCGAACTCCCAAGCCCCGGAGAACTTGACCGTCACCGTAGAGCGAAGTAACGGCCGCAGCAGGCCGGCGATCGCGGCCAGGTTCTGGGCCATGTGGACATGGATCGCGTCATAGCGCTTTCGCCGCGCGAGCAGGAGCAACGCGAAGCGGACGCACAGCACGACAGCTCCCAGAAGCCGGATCTTCGGGTAGCGAATGCGCTCGAGCGGAACACCGTCGACAATCTCGTTATCCGACTGATACTGCGCAAGCCGTGGCGCGACGACCGCGACTTCATGGCCCTCAGCCGCAAGAGCGCGGCTTAGCAACCGGGCCTGAACTTCGGCGCCGCCCGTGCTCGGGTACAGACCGTCGATGACCAGCAAGATGCGTGTGCGGTTCGCGTCCACGCGGCTTGTCGGGCACGAAGCGGTCGGAATCTCGAGCCTTGCGTTCATCGTTTCCACACCCGCTTTACGTGCCGCGCAACTTCAGGCGCCTTGCCCACAGCGCCAACAGTACCTGGCGGCTGCGCCGGTCGAGCGCCACAACCAGCAGGACATAAAGGAGAGCGCCCATCGCCATTTTCGTGGCCAGGCCCGAGAGTGTGGCCGAAAGGGGCAACGGCGAAATGGCCAGGTACATTGCCAGTCCCATGGCGCCACATTTGATCGCGTGTCCCAGCGGAAATCGGATCGGCAGACAGTCGCGACTCGCCCATAGGTAGGAGAAGGCGAGCACGAAGTAGCTAACGAGCGTGGCGAAGGCCGATCCCAGCATTCCGATGACGGGAACGAGCGCTAAATTGAGCGCCAAGTTCAGCACCGCACAACCGACCACACTGAGCATCAGGGTACGGGTACGTTTTTGCAAGAAAAGTCCCGCCGCGAAGATCGGCAGAGCCCCGTCGCACACCCTGCCGGCGATGATCAGCGGGATCACGATCTGCCCTTCCGCGTAGCGGCTCGAGGCCAGAAATTCGAGCACCCCCGCGCCCGTGGCCGCGAGACCCGCGACGATTGCCGCGGCGATGATGAGGTAGAAGTGCAGCACCTGCTCGATGAATTCCTGGGTCGCACCGGGCCCCGACTCCTCCCACGCGCGCGCGATCATCGGGGTGATCGCCTGACCGAACGAATTGATCAAAATCGCTTCGACGTATTCACACAGGTTGTACGCTGCCGAGTACACCCCGAGCGTATCGGCACCAAGGCGCGCCTGAATCACGTAACGATCGCCGATGTTCAGGAGGATGCCTCCTATTTCGAATGCGATCATCGGGATGCCAAATGCGACCATCGAACGAAACAGCGTCGGAGAAAACGACTCGCGATTGATGCCGAGCTGCCGGAACAAGAGCACCATCAAAGTCACGGTCGCACAGGTTTCCAGGACGACCGTGCCCGCATAAAAGCCGCGCAGACCCGGCAGCACCCAAAGCCCCGCTGCGATCGCGGCACCCAACACGGCGTAGCGCCGCACCACACTGTAGACGGTGTAGATCGTGCTGCGCTGCTGTGCGCGCAAAATATTGAGCATCGCGCTGTCCAGGACGCGGACGAGTACGAGCACCGAGGTCAGCAGCAAAAGACCGCGGACCCGTGCGTCGTTCCACAGCGCCGCGGGCAGGATCTGACTGACCGGCGCCCAAAGCGCAGCCGCAACAGCGCCAATCGCTCCCATGCCCAGCAATACCGTCGAAAAATACTGGGATTCCGTCACATCCCGCTTGCCGGCACGGACCTCGGCGTAGAAACGCACCACGGATTGTTGAATGCCCAGTTTCGCGCACGCCACCAGGAGGGTAAGAGTTGCGCCGACGAGCCCTAGGATGCCGTAGTCGGCGACGGTGAAGGCTCGGGTCAGAATCGGAAAGGAGACAAGACCCGCTGCGGTCAGCAGCAGGTTGCCGATCGTGTAGGTGGAGGTGTGTTTGAGGAGCCGACCGAGCATGGTGCGGGCGCGTACCGACCGGGGCGGGGTGAAACCCGCCCGCGCCGACCCCCGGGGTCAGGCGCGCGGCGGCCGCGTCGAAAAACGCGAATCGGTATCTACAACTGTAGCTGCTGCAGGAACAGAATCACGGTCCATACGCAGTAGAGTAAAACCAGACCGCCAACGCTTGTGGCAAATAGCATGTTCAGCCGACCTTCGCGCGCCAGCGTCTCCTCATCAACCAGCATCGAGACGCTCCCGAGGACCGGACGCCCCCCGACGTAGCGCAGGTCGCGCGGGCTGCGAACCGTGGGCAGGAGGCGGACAACCCACAGACAGGCGGCGGCACCAGCGCCTAGCGACAGCAGTAGTGCGAGGGGAACCAAGACGCTGCGGCTTGGGAACACCGGTTTCGGATACAGCCGGGCCTCTTCGAAAACACGAAATTCGGCCAGCCGGGAGTCCGCGTCCTCGTCGCTCGAAATCGCAAGGGATTCCCGCTTTTGCACCAGCTGTTCGTAGTTTTTCTTGATTACGTCATAGTCGCGATTTAATTGGGCCAGTTCCGATTCGACCTCGGGCATGCGGTGCGCCTCGGAGCGCAATTTGTTCAGCCGTTGACGCTGCATTTCGTAGCGGCCGCGCAGCATGGAGACATTCGCTTCGGCGTCCGCGAGCTTGGCCTGGATCTGCTGCACGGCGATGTTCGCCGCTTCGTTCGCCCCGGGCGGGGGCGTCGGGTGCGAAGCGGCGTCCTGGCGGCGTTCGGCCTCGAGCTGCTCGATCAGTCGCCGCGCCTGTACGACATCGGGATGCTCGTCGGTGTAGCGTCGACGCAACTCGTCGAGTTGTTTACGCTGCGCATCGATTCGGGCGTCGAGCTCATGGACCTGCTCGGCCGTAGCCGCGCCCGCGACTCGCGCGGCCTCCTCCTGGGCCGCTTTGCGTTGCAGTACATCGCGCGCCTGCTCGGCCCCGTTGAGTTCGATTTGCAGTGCGTCCACGGTCCGCTGCAGTTCCGTGATGCGCGCGAAGTAGTCCTGGGTACTGCCCGAAGGTCCCAACCCCTCGGTCTCGTCCATGTTGCGCAGCTTGAATTTCTTTAGGCGGTCTTCCGACTCCGAGAGCTTTTTTTCGTAGGCCGCGATCTGTTCATCGATAAACTTGCGCGCCTCGTCCGTGTCGTGGCGCTTGGTGCCCGTCCCGGCATTGACAAAAATCGACACCAGCTCCTTGACGATGCGCAGCGCGCGGTCCCCGTCGGTGTCGCGATACGAGATGTCGTAGAGGTTCTTGCCCCCGGTGCTGTTGATTTTGATGCCGCGCGTGAGTTGGTCGATCATTTTTTCGCGATCATCAGGCGTGGCAATACTGGTCTCGATTCCCGTTGACGCCATGAGCTGCTCGATCGTTTGGCGATTGATCAAGGTGCGGGCGAGCATCGTGACCATCTGGTCGATATCAGATTGCGGAGTGATCCCCTGCAATAGCGGCTTGATGATCTTCTGCGTATCGACGTAGATGCGCGAGCGCGCCTCGTAGCGATCCGGTATCTGAATCAGCACGAGTGCAAGCCCCAGCGCGGCGATCCAAGCGGCGACCACACCGACCCAGCGTCGGCCCCACATGTCGCGCAGCATGTCCACTAGGGCCTGCACGCCATGGACGTGCTCCAAATGAAGCTCGGTAGACAGTTTCATGAGAACCTCGCAGCAGAATCAAAACAGGCTTTGCGGGATGATCAGCACGTCGCCGGGCGCGACTTCGACATTGGCGCCAATGTCCCCGCGCTTGACGAGATCGCGCAGGCGCACACGATATTGCTTGCCCGCACGCACCAGAATCGCGCCGTTGCCGTCGGCGTAATCGGTCAGGCCCCCAACCGTGATCATCACGTCGAGGAGCGTCATGCCTTGCTTATAGGGGATTGCCTGTGGTTTTGCCGCTTCGCCGACGACGCGAATCTGCTCTTCATAGGAGCCTTGGGGGCCTTGGAGACGGACCGTCACGATGGGCTCCTGAACGTACTTCTTCAGTGCCTCCTGGATGTTGTTGGCAAGCTCCGAGGGCGATTTCCCGGCCGCCGGCAGATCGTTGACCAGCGGGGTCGAAATCCGACCGTCGGGCCGTACCTGCGTCGTCACCGACAATTCCGGATTGCGCCAGACGTCGACGATGAGGGTGTCGCCCGGGCCGATTGAGTACTGGTGCGCGGCGACCGGGGCTTTGGCCGGCGCCGGCGGCAGACTACTGCAAGCCGACAGCCCAAACGCCGACGCGGTCGCGGCCAGGAGCCAAGCGACGATACGTCGGTGCATCACGATGCGCTCTAAAACCATGAACCCCCTCCTTTGACGGGCGCCCGCTTGATTTTACGGGCACGGTTGCAAATTCCGAGATGCGGCCCGCAGTCGGCACGAGAAATTTGCGCAAACCGAATCGCCATCGCTTCCTGTCCTACCGACTGGCTTCGGCACGTGCGAGATACCAGGACGCCGAGGCCTTTAGGCCCGCGCGCAGGTCATAGCGCGGTTCGTAGCCAAGGAGGCGGTGCGCCTTGCCAATATCGGCCTCCGAATGGCGTACGTCCCCGGGACGGAACGGCGCATGCTGCGGCGCGCCCACACGCAATTGAGGCTTCACCTCCTGGAGCGCCGCCGCCAGATATTCGTGCAGCTGCCGCAGGGTGGTGCGGCCACCGACAGCGACGTTGTAGACCTGGCCAACGGCAGCGGTATCCTCGACGAGGCCGGCGCGCAAATTGGCTTGTACCGCGTTGGCAACGAAGCAAAAATCGCGCGACGTCTCTCCGTCGCCATTTATCACGCAAGGCCTGCCTTCGATCATCGCCGCCGCCCAGCGCGGGATGACCGCCGCATAGGGTCCATTGGGGTCCTGACGCGGACCGAAAACATTGAAATAGCGCAGGCCGATGGCCGGTGTGGCGTAGCACCGGCCGAACACCTCGGCGTAGATCTCGTTAAAAAGCTTGGTTGCGGCGTACGGCGATAGGGGCCGACCGATGACCTCTTCGACCTTGGGAAGACCCGGGTGGTCTCCGTACGTCGAACTCGACGCCGCATAAACAAAACGCCGCACACCCGCGTCGCGCGCGGCAACTAGCATGTTCAAAAAGCCGGTGACGTTGGCACGGTGCGAGGCCAGCGGGTCTTCCATCGAGCGTGGCACCGACCCGAGGGCGGCCTCGTGCAGCACGATGTCGATGCCCTCGCAGGCCGCGCGGCAGGCCGCGGTGTCGGCGATATCGGCCTCAAGAAAAGTGTGCTTTGCCCAGGCGGCGGTCCCTACGCGCTCACGAACCTGCTCTAGGTTTGCGCGATGCCCCGTCGCGAAGTTGTCCAGACTCGTAACTCGTTGTCCCAGGACCAGCAAGGTCTCGAGCAGATGCGAGCCGATGAAACCAGCAGAGCCTGTGACCAGCCAGCGGCGCTCGCGCCCGGCAACGCGCCCCTCAATGTCCCTGTCGGAACTCACCGGTGGGGAAGGTGCTACAGGCGCCATACGTTGTAGCCCCGCCGCCGCAGGTCCTGCGCATCGAAGTGGCATTTGACATCGGCAAAGACGCCACCGGGCACGAGCTTGCCATCGAGCTTCTCGCCGTCAATGTCCGCGAACGCGCGGTGCGCAACCGCAGCAACCACGGCGTGCGCCCGCGGCAATTGTTCCCAGGTCTCGAGTCGGACGCCGTATTCGTGCTCGGCCTCGGAGCCCGCCGCAACCGGGTCGTGCACATGCACGACGGCGCCATAGGACTGCAGTTCGCGCACGACGTCGATAACCTTGGAATTGCGCAGATCGGGGCAGTTCTCCTTGAAGGTCAAACCGAGGACGTTGATGTGGCTGCCGCGCACCGGAAAACCCGCACGGATCATCTGTTTGACCGTCTGCTCCGCGACGTACGGACCCATGCTGTCGTTTATCCGGCGACCGGCAAGGATGACTTGGGGGTGGTAGCCCAACATGTCTGCCTTGTGGGTGAGGTAGTAAGGGTCCACCCCGATGCAGTGTCCGCCTACCAGTCCGGGACGAAACGGAAGAAAGTTCCACTTCGTGCCCGCCGCGTGAAGAACCTCTAGTGTGTCGATGCCGAGCCGGTGAAAGATCAAGGACAGCTCATTCATGAGCGCGATGTTGAGATCGCGCTGCGTGTTTTCGATCACTTTCGCTGCTTCTGCGACTTTGATGCTCGACGCGCGATAGACCCCCGCTTCGATGATTGCGCTGTAGGTGTTGGCGACGCGCTCGAGGGTCTCCGGAAGATCGCCGGCAACGACCTTGGTGATACGCGTCAGCGTGTGTTCGCGATCGCCCGGGTTAATACGCTCCGGCGAGTAGCCGACATAAAAGTCGCTTTTCCACCGGAGG
>Ga0187769_10001569_pt1 | contig 13084 bp, 13 predicted proteins | sample 0116_SJ02_MP02_1_FD_133140 | JGI IMG/M metagenome (GOLD analysis project Ga0187769, IMG submission 133140) | Tropical peat soil microbial communities from peatlands in Department of Meta, Colombia - 0116_SJ02_MP02_10_MG | ecosystem: Environmental > Terrestrial > Soil > Wetlands > Peat | place... | reverse complement strand
ATGCGAATTCGGTGGGACGTCGTGCCCCGCTCCAAGAATTTTCTCAATGAGCTCCGTCCTTACACAGTGATCGCTGGCACAGTCTCGCTGATGCAAGATTTTACCCGCCTGCAATCGCTCAGCTCCGAAGAGCAGAAGAAGCAATTACGAGAGCTCGCCCAACGCGGTGACGTAATCACCGCGAGCTACCTCGCTCGCAAGCTGTACAGCTGCAGCTTAGCGGAAGCAAGAGAAATGGTGAACGGCGTTCAGCGCGGGGTGCCACTCTAGCAAAATGGGGTTGTGCCTAGTCCAATTGGGAGATTAGCTGGAAAAGTACCTTCGTAGTACCCACTTGGAAGGTAACGTCGTTTATCGGCCCTAAAACCTCGCCAGAAGTATTGGCTGATGCTTACGTGCTTCAACAGCAGTCAAGCCAAGCGCTTGACCTTCTCAGGTGCCTGGAATTGACCGGGAACGTGCGCTACGCATACTCCAGAACGAACCACCATCTACACATGGTGAAGATCTATGACTTGCAGCTAGAGGGACTTGACTGGAGCGTCCGGACTGATTCAACTTGGATATATTCGGCAAAGCGGACAAGAGGAGCAAGGGCAGGATTTGGGGGAGTGGCCCTGTGCTCTCGTAGGCACCGCATGCAGGGCAGGCATACTCGTGTAAACGGTCAACCCGCTGAAAGCGATCGTGAGTTACACTCCGGCTGCGACCCAGGTGGCGCGCAATTCCGAGATGGCCAAGGTAGAGAGGAATGTTATGGAAAGGATTGTGAGGATCGGTTTCCTACTTATCGCGGTCGTGGCTTCCGCTTTTGCAGCGAGCGACTGGCCCACTGTCGGTGGTGATTCAGGCAACACTCGTTATTCCTCGCTCGCGCGAATCAATGCGCAAAACGTCACAAAGCTTGGCGCGGCGTGGGTGTCGGACAAGATCGCACCGCCTCCGAGTTCTCGCGTGGTGCCAGTGGTCGACAACGGACTGATGATTCTCACTGCGCCCCCGTTCATTTACGCGGTGAACATCAGCACGGGACAGATCGCGTGGAAATATCGCTCCGCTCCTGGCGAGGGTGGCCTATTTGGTCCCCCGGGCTCGCCCGCTCGAGAAGGTGTAGCAGTCGGCGAGGGCCTCGTGTTCGTCGGTCTTTCGGATTCGAATCTGATGGCGCTTCGCGAGCAGACGGGCGAGCTCGTCTGGAAAGTTAGCCTCGCGGCACCGTCAGGCGAGCCGACCGGAGCGCCCTCGGGCGCGCCTCTGTATGCCGATGGACTGGTCTCCATCGGAACGAATGCTGACTACGGCTATCGAGGGCAAGTCGTTGCCGTCGATGCGAAGACGGGACGCGAAGTCTGGCGCTTCTTTGTGATACCCGCGCCGGGAGAATCGGGGTCTGAGACGTGGCCGAAGAATAACAACGCCTGGAAGCACGGCGGTGGCGCGGTTTGGCTTGTCGGAGCGAAGGATCCCGACCTAGGTCTGATCTTCTACGCGACCGGAAACGCGGTTCCGCAATACGGCGGCGAAAACCGACCTGGCGATAACTTATACACCGACTGTCTTATCGCCCTTGACGCCAAGACCGGGAAGCTTCGCTGGCACTACCAAATCGTCCATCACGACATCTGGGAAGCCGATGTTGCCGAAGCGCCAGTCCTTTTCGATGCGCAAGTCAACGGACAAACTCGCAAGGCGATTGCGGCCATCCGCACGGATGGATATCTCTTCATCCTGGATCGCGTGACCGGAAAGCCGCTCGGACGCATTGAAGAGCGCCGCGTGGCACAGGACGCGCTCCAGAAAACTTCGCCCACACAGCCCTATCCCCTAGGTGCCGAACCTGTCCTGCCAGATTGCGACTACTGGAAAACACAGTCCCTGCCGAAGGGCTTTGAATTGGGCTGCTTCTTCACCCCCGCGTCCGTCCAGAAGCCGAATCTCCTGGCGCCGGTATATGGCATGCGCGCCACGCCAATGGCGTTCGATCCGCAGACGCAGTTCTTCTATGTCACCGGGAACGCTGCGCTGCAGTGGTTTTGGCGCGCCGAAGATCCAGACTTCTACGTTGTCAACTTCAATAGCCGGGTGCCGGGCCTGAACCAATTGGACTACAGCGTCCTCGCTGCGATCGACAGCCGTACTAGCAAGATCGCCTGGAAGAAGGAATTCCGCGGTGCCGGGCGCCCGAGTGGCGCGCTCGCGACCGCTGGCGGTCTTGTCTTCCAGATGGCGGGCGACGGGAACATGCAGGCATACGACGCCGCGACTGGATCTCTCTTGTGGCAGTTTCAAACGGGTGCGGCCGGCGGAAGCCCGCCGATCTCGTTTGAAGACGCCGGCGAGCAGTACATCGCCACCGTTGTCGGCGGCGCCGTATGGGCCTTCAAACTGGGCGGAACACTCCCGGCGCGTCAAGCGCCGCCAGCTCCACCTCAAGAAGAGTTTTCAGGTCAGATCACCGACACGGCTACGATCGAGACCACCTCGCTTGTGCGAGATAGTGGCCTCTCGGGTACGCACTACATCGCCGACGAATACGAGTTCAATCCGTATCGCGCGCGAGTCAAAGCTGGCACGAAAGTCAGGTGGAGAAACAATGGCACGACGACCCACACGATCGTTGCGGTCGATGGTTCGTGGACAACTGGAGCGCTTCAGCCTCTCGATATCGGCACGGTGACTTTCGACAAGCCGGGTACGTACACCTACATCTGTAAGAACCACCCGTGGGTCTATGGCCAAATCATCGTCATACCCGCTGCAACGAGCCCATCGGCTGACAGCACGGGTGCGAAATAATTGCGTCAAGCAATCGAGAGCCCGACTCCGATGCAAGCTCCATATAGGCTGTGGTTTTCCACAGTACTGAAACGAAACTTGCGCGAGAGCAATGAATGGGCTGATTATTGCTTGTACCGTCAGGGCGTATCCATGGCGTTGCCCTACACATTTGACTTCGATTTGACCAAGGGCATACTGCGTTGCCGCCTTAACGGGCGGGTGACTGACGAAGTGCTTAAGGATTTCTTTCGGACCGGAGCACAACATGCCATCCGGACTCGCCCAAGCGCAGGAGTGGTCGACCTCTCAGAGGTCACCTCATTCGAGGTCTCTGTTCAGTCGATCGAAAAACTGGCTAGGTCGACGCCGGTATTGCAGGATCCGAACCTCTGCCGAGTCATCATCGCGCCGTCTCTCGAAATGTATGGAATGATGCGCATGTTTGAGATTGAAGGAGAGGCGACGCGCCCAGGCATTCACGTGGTTCACACCGAACGGGAGGCTTGGGCAATTTTGTCCGTGGCAGAACCCCAGTTCTGTGCTATTGACATGATGTAATCCGCAACAAGCCGTCCACCACACTACTTCCTTTCCGCAAACCGTCCACTTGAAGTAGCACCTCACTTATCCGGGGACCTCGTTTACCAGGTACTGGCACAACTCGGCGAACTTGGCGCGCGATACTTGAGCCACGAAATCAGTAGTCGTGAGGCTCTACTTCCGGCACGTCGGGTAATCGAAAAAAGTTCGGCGCGCGGTAGGACTTGAGTGCCCCGTTGCCTGCTTGTCAGGGAGTAGACCGCTCGTGGCCTATACGGTCAGAGGCCGGCGTACCATGCATAGCCTGCTTCAGGAGCTGCTGAGCCCAAACCTTTGCCAAGCCTCTTGAGGTTATCGGTTAGCGTAAGCCGGGTTATGTATTTCACGTTCTTGTATCCGAGTTGCCGAGAAACGCGCATCCGAAGCGGTCCGCCGAACCGGACGGGCAGCTCGTCGCCGTTCATTCGCAACGCCAGCAGGGTCTGCGGATGCAGCGCATCCGCCATGTCGATGCTTTCCCACCAATCAGGTTGGAACGAACGGTAGACCACATATCGCGCTTGAGGAAGGGCTCCTACAAGCTGCAGGACGTAAGAGAGCGGGACACCAGTCCATTCGGCGATGTACGACCAGCCCTCCTCACACTGAATCATGGTGATGTGGCTGTGGTGAGGAAAGCTCTGAAGCTCCGCAAGGGAAAACGATGCCGGTTGGGCAACCATCCCGTCGACGACGAGACGCCAGTCGGCAAACCCTGCTTGCTGAAGGCGTTGGAACTCTTCTCCCAGGGGGTCGACCTCATTTGCGAACGGATCTCTCGAAATTTGGCTTCGAGAAAACTCACGCGCCACGGAATGGCGCGTCAGTAAACGCTGTGCTGCATAAGTCAGTGTTTCGCCGGGTCCGAAAATGCCGCCGGAATCAGGTGGGATTAGTCCGTATCGCTTGGCGAGCTTTGCGGCGACGCCAAGCGCCGATGCGCCGGCAGCGGCCGCGAGGCTGGCCGTAATCATTCTTCGTCGAGTAAGTTTGTTCATCCTCGCCCCACAGGTCCTACCGCATGTCCGGTGATCATGGCACGGACGCGGTCCCGGAATCCGGATAGAAGAATCATCAAGACGTGAACCAGAAGGAACAACACTAGCGCCGCGGTCAGTAGAAAATGCAAAGTGCGCGCCGATTGCTGCCCGCCCAAAACATTCACCGCTGCCGGAACCGCAGATACAAAGGACGGAGACATGGCGAGCCCTGTCCAGATGATCAAAGGAAACAAAATGAAAATCACCAGCAGATACGTCAAGCGCTGCAGCACGTTATATGACCAAGCTTCTTCCGCGCTTGGCCGCGCAAAGCGCAAATGCTGAGCAATAAAGGAAGCAAGCCGTTTCGCTGAGACGTCAGAGAGCGCGGGGAGTAGATTTCGTCGAAAATGCCCGTTGAAGACTCCTGCCACAACGTAGAGCAGGCCCGTCAGCACCAGCATCCAGGCGGATTGGAAATGGAGGTAGCGGCTCCAGCCATTCTGGTCCGGCAGCACAGAGCCGTAGCCCGTGGGTACCGTGGCTCGGGAGGCAGCGATCGGTATCTTAAACAGCGGAGCAGTGTTCACGTTGCCGGTCTCACCCCAATAGAAGCGTGGATGCGAGACAACAATTTCCAGTCCACTGACAAGCAGGGCCAGGAAGGCAAGCGTGATCAACCAGTGCGTAATTCGCACGAGAAGCGAGTGCCGCAGACCGCGTAGCTCGGCCATTTGCCGAGTTCTACCAAGAGCGCACCAGTTGTGCAAGAGACATGTGGAGAGGAACGTCGGTGCCCGCTTACCAGGCAGTTGGCTGCTGTTGAGACTCCGTTGAAAGTTGGGCAAACTTGCCCAAAATGCAAAGAATTAGGAATTTTCGTCGCCGTTTGGCGGACAGTGTTGCCTCCGATCCGAGGATCCGATTTGAGCTCATTCCTTGTTGCCGGGTGTCGGGTTGTCCGGCGCGGGACTTTGCCCACGGCTCTGGCCGACCCGAGGAACCTGCCTGCCTGGCGGCACGTGCGTAAGAGTATGCACGAAACGCAGCTTGCCCTTCTCTACGCGAAAGAGGTGGGTATCCGGTAATCCGTTGACACCAAAGGTACAAAAGGCGACAACCGCTCCAATCGTCTCATCGACGATGAAGCGCCGCGCCACGATGTTGACGCCGCTCGGCACGCCGACCTGGCAACTGTCTTCCGGGAAGCCTTTACCGGTGCGGATACCGCCTTCGGTTCGGTTGCAGGGGTATCCCCACGGCACCGCATCGACCTTCTGCTCTAAGAAAGCATCAAGGTACGCATTGGCCGCAGCAACCAGGGTATCGCGGCTATCGCGCTGTCCGGGCGGAATCACTCCCCAATCCTCAGAAGGCGACCACTTGAAGTAATTATCGGCATTAAATAGCCAATCTCCTTGCTGAGTCACCAGCGATTCGATTTCTGCGATCTTGTCGTGATTGACCCTGAGGCGCGTGCCGATGACATATGGGTGGCTCTTATCGGTAACGATTACTTCGGTAAATGTCTGACATGTTGCCGGGTCAATCAAGGTTCGATGAAAATCGATCTTCAGCGGTTTCTGAATGACACCCGATTGGATATCGACGACTTGCATGTTCTCGATATAGGCAAGCCCCTTCGCCAGCGGCATGCCGGAAGGATCGCCCTTACCTTGAGCCGCAAGGTAAAGACTGTTCGCGGCTTGCAGACCGTCCGGCGTGCAAGCGACCTGCGCGAAGCTCGCCATTGGCGTCAACAGTCCGGCCGATAGCGCGATCCACTTGCAAACAATACGACTCATCGAACTCCTCCCTTTTCATTTATCATTTTCGAGCGACTAGCATCTAGTTACGAGGTCTATAGGACCATCAGGGTACACCAAGTTCTCCCGCTACCGGAGACTCTATGAGCCCGGTAAGCTGATTTTGCCTCAGACTGCTAAGGATACAGCGAGATTGAAAGGGGGGAAATCGAAGCTGCAATCGGGTGACACGGCGAGACGAAACTATCGAACGTCGGTCCCGGCGTGGTCTTTTTTTCGCTATCGGCTATCCCGTCTGACTTTTGGCGTTCTCACATTGACTCGCGATGATGGGCTAAAGCACTCTCTCCCGACAATGGAAAGACGCTCCAAACATTCGGCAGCCTTGAAATATCGACGCCACCAGATCACTGCTGTTTAATCGAGCGAAGACAGTAGTCCCCCAGCTCGCCGTTTTCGTGTACCTCCTCGATTCTCCGACGGGCGTCTAAGTCTTTGGCTTTGGAAAAATTCCGCCGATGTGCGTGCGGATTTCTTCGTAATACTCGGGGTGCTTCAAGAGAATCGTAGAAATCTCCTGAGCGAGTGGGCTTTCGGCCACCCATTTCTTTTTTTGGTCAGGAAACATCGGGGCCATGAGCGGCTTCGCCTCTTGTAACAGACGCGTTAGCTCGACGTGGTCCGGGTGCTCGTTTTCATTCATTTTCAATCCTCCAGATGGCATTTAAGGCGACGTAGCCGGGCCAGGAAATGGCCATACCCTGTCGCGCGCCGCCGAAGGGCTGGCGGATTGGATACCGAAAACACGATCTTGCCATCCGAGGTGCCCTGTGCGGCCGACTGAGGAGCGTTATCCTTCAGCTTGACGATGAAAATCGCGATCACGCTCAGCTACAACTGTCAGAATTGCCAGTCGGCCCTGGCACTTGCTTGACCTATGTTTCTCTAAGACGCATCAATCGCCGCGCGGTTGACCCGATAAGCTATTGACCCGGGCCGCTCGCAATAGGGGACTGTACATCACCCTCTCGGGTTCGATACGGAACCCGGAATTCTGGTAAGAGCTTTGTCATAGGGTGCTAGCCGCGCGATAATCAACTCAGAACATGGACACACTGGAAATGTTGCAGGCGCGAAAAACTTCATTCGCGCCTGATATGAGCTGGACGCAGCAGGTTCCGCAGAGCAAGCGATTGAACTGCATTGCAGCGGCTGAGGAAGTGTTTACTCAGGCGGAACAGAAACTGGCGCAGGTCGAGAAGACCGGCCTCGAACGGGCAAAGATACGCGTCGCGGCGTTTATGCCGCGGCTGCCGAACGTGGAAATCGATCGCGGCTGCCGGCGGTACGCCAGCTATATGGGGAAGCAGTTCCGGCAGCACGGCTTGGATTTTCGCGTCGAGGAAGCGCACAGCGCCGACGCCCTGGAACTGCTTCTGATGGGCGCGCAAGTCCACGACAAGATCTACGGGACATTTATTTTTTTCCCGGCGCCGTTCGGCAAGACCGAGGATTATTTTCTGCGGCGGGTGCGGCCCGAGAAGGACATCGAAGGGCTTACGGTCGAGAATACCGGCCGCATGGCGCTGAACATCAAGACGGTCGACGAAGAAGAGAAGTATGAAGGCGTGGTGCCCTGCACGGCGAAGGCGATCCTCACTTTGCTGCACCAGCACGGGGAGATCAAGAACATGTTTCCGCGCGGTGCCCAGCAGAGCGGCCCGACAGTGGCGATCTGCAATAGCTCACCGCGCATCGGCATTCCGCTGCAGAGTATGCTGATGCGCATCGGGGCCACTGCGCTCATGATCCATCCGCAGACCCGGTTGGAAGACCGGGAAGCCTATCTGAAGAGCGCTGACATCATCGTGACCGCATTCCCGGCGCAGTCCGAGGCGGACTTGGTGCGCGACGTGAAAGACGGCGCCGTGATCATCGACTGCTCCACTGAAGGGAATTTGCATGCGGACGTGCTACACAAAGCCGCCTATCTATCGACCCACGACAATCATCTGGGGCAGATTACGACCGCGCTTGCGCTATACAACACCGCCTTGTGCGCGCTCTGGCAGCGCGGGATGGAGGGATAGCGCACGCTGGCCGCGTGTTCATCAGGGTGTCCAGTCCCGCAGAACTAATTAAAAGGTACGTTCTCCCTGCGCTGGGCGACATGCCATAGAACGCCTGCTGGGTCGTAAACGTAAGCCACGCGGAGTCCCCACGGCTGCATGGCGGGTGCCTTCGAAGGTGTCACTGCGAACGAAGCCGGGAGATCGAGCGCCTCTATATGCGTCCACCAATCGTCGAGATCATCGACCATCAACTGCATCATGCAGTTCTCGGCCCATTCCTTCTGGTAACAGCGCTGGAAGATGAAAGCAGTATCGCCAACGCCGAAGATGGCGACATCACCGTCTAGCAATTTGTTAAACCCGAGTGCCTCATAGAACGCTTTGCTGGACTCAAAGTCCCTCGTCGGCAGAAATGCACGCACCGATTCTGCACCGCTCGGGATGGTCATTCCTGGTCCCCGCAACACATCGAATAGGAAGCCAGTGCAGGCCTACAAGTGCTAGCGTACACTACGGATATGGAGCAGGCCAGGCTTGTGGTCGTCAAGTCGTACGGCAACCGCGCTGAGGCAGAGTTGGCCAAAGGCGCGCTCGAGGATGCGGGTGTTCCAGCAATGACTCAGGCTGACACGGCTGGCGGAATGCGGGAACATCTTGCGTGGTCCGGTGCAGGCTTTCAAGTTCTGGTGCGCGAACAAGACGCAATTGTAGCGCGCGATGTGCTCATTCCAGGTTCTGAGAACGAGGCCGACGACAAAGACGACTCCCACTCTCGACCGACTTGGCGCTGGTTCACCTAGACGTTTCTTTGACAAGACCTCTCATACGAGATTTCCGGTTACTACGTTTTCAAGCCCTGGCCATCTACAGGAAGCAACCTTGATAGCTTTTTCTACGGAAAGGATTCGACTGACAGAGAAGCGGAACTGAGCGGCAACAGGTCCGTACGAATGCTCCCGTAAGGGAGACATGTGCATCTTTGCGACTCCAGCGCACATGCTCTATGCTATAACCCAGACCACAAAGTGGCAGGAACGCATGGCCGTCGGGTCCGGAAATCGAGCGAGCTCCTATAGGATCGCGGCAGTTTGTGCGCGGGTGGAACGGGTGGAGTCTGCCGTGCTTTTTCAGACAAAATGACAGGCAAATCCGGATGTGCGGAGGGAACCTATGCGTAGGGTGCTGACTTGCACGCTCGTGGCAGTCGCCGCGCTGCTAATGGCGAGTTCGGGGTTTGCGCACCATTCGTTTGCGATGTTCGACCAGTCGAAAACGGTCACGCTGCAAGGCACCGTCAAGGATTTCCGCTGGAGCAATCCGCACGTCTTCATCCAGCTGATGGTCAAGAATGACGACGGCACCGAAGAAGAGTGGAGCATTGAGATGACGAGCCCGGAGCACTTGGTCCGCGTCGGATGGAAGCCCGGAACGTTGAAGCCGGGCGACAAGGTCACCCTCAACATTCACCCGATGCACGACGGCGTGAAGGGCGGACAGTATCTTTCGGGCATCGGACCCGATGGGCAACCGCTAATCTCCTCGCCGGTACCGTCGCAAGGCCAAGGAAAATGATTCCGCAGAGGCTCGCACGAGTTGCGGCACTACCGCTGGTGTGCGCCGCGATGATCGCCACCATGGGCGCGTCAACGGGATTACCCGACTGGAGTGGCCAGTGGGAGAACGTCGGCGCGACGCCGGACGCGACGGGCGGATTCAATCAGACGCTCGAACAGGTGCTCAAGGGCATGCAGTGGTCACCGCCGAACAGGCCCGAGGTACAGGCCAAAGTGGACGCGATGGTCGCGATGGAGCGCAAGCGACTGGATGCTATTGCCCGCGGGGAAGATCCAGGCGGCGCCGTGCGCGCCTGCACGTTCGGATATCCGGGGCTGATGCTCGATACGCCGCTGATGTTTGAGATACTGCCGACGCCCACGGAAACCGCGCTGATCTTTTCGAGCCGCGAGATCCGGCATGTTTACACCGACGGGCGCGCGCATACTCCGAAGGACGAGCTGTGGGCGACGCCCTGGGGCGACTCGATCGGCCGCTGGGAAGGACAGACGCTCGTCATCGACACGATCGCAGTCAAATCTCCGTTTGCTTCTTCGGACTCGGACGGCACAGCCGTGCTGGCGTTTGGGGACGTCGAGGGCGTGCAGACGATCGCGATTCTGAGTCCGCAAGCGCATTTCATCGAGAGGATTCGAATGATCGACAAGGATCATCTCGAGGATCAAATGACCGTCATCGATCCGATCAATTTGACTGCTCCCTGGCACTTGCGACGCACCTACGAGCGCGTAGCGCACATCAACCGCATGGTCTATGAGGATTGCGAAGGCGAGGAACGCAATCCTATCGTCAACGGCCATTTCACGCTCGCGCCACCCCCTTCAGAGACGCAGCAGCCGACGCTCCCGCCGCAGCCAGGTCCGACAGCAGCGCCGAAGAGTGCTTCCCCCGCGCAATCCCCCGCCCCGCGATAACTTTCGCCTTCTTGGTGTGGCGAGCAGCCGCGTGTGATTTGCGTCCAAATGAACCTCCCTCGCAACGCAGTTTTATCGGGCGTCGATTGCCGAGGAGGTCCCATAAATGGCGAGGGTCCCGGTCACCAGCCTGAACTCGCGCTGCCGGGTGCCTTGTCTATACCCTTCACGTGAATCGTTCCAGTAGCCTTGTCGAGAGTGCCGGTGACGTTAACCTTGAGTCCGGCAAAGTATCTGGGCTTCTTCTGGTCATCCAGCTGGTACACAGCATTTGTCGCTTCGTCGACCAAAACAAAAGTTGCACCGCTTTTCACGCAAGCAACCGAGCAATCGTCAGCGCTCTTCGTGTGATTGCTTTCTCTTACCTTATTGTGCGAACCGAGCTGCGCACACCGACTATCCATGATTTCTCCCATGTAGATCGTGGATTTTTGAGCCGCAAAACTTACACTCAACAAAGTTACCGTACCGATCAGGGCCAACAGATTTCGCTTCATAGACGATTCTCCACTTAGCATTCATTTTACTCTGAATCAAAAGGGGGTAAATGCAGACCGACGGCCGGGCGGAAACATTGCATTGCAAGTGGCTGAACCGAACATGTCGCTTTGTCGATTCGACTTCTCGAGCAACCGACTCAGAATTTTCTTCCAGCGCATCACTGACGTGCGCGGCTTTACCATTCAGGCGTAGATGGCGTGGATTAGGAACCACGTTCCACAAAAGGGGATTCGACAGGACTCGGAAGGAAAAATCAATAACTTCCTGCCAATCGGTTAGATCTGCTCGGCTACTAAGGCGGCGAGGTCTCTCGCTTGTTTTTCCTTCACGGCGTCCGCAGCGTTTGATGAGTCGACAGGGCCGACATTGTTATCGCGCTGGGAGAAGCATGGAAGAGGAGGAACCGAAGATGAATTGGTGAAACTTCTTAACGGAATCCAGCGGGTGTGAGTCCCGCCCGGCCAAAGCGAGCAAGCAGGCCGGTAGCGAGTGTTGCCATTCACCGGGCGACTGGTGGGTGTGAAGCGTACACAGTGAGGAAGCAGGCCGTGAAGATTCAGCTCCGAAATCCGGCTTGTCGTGACGCCGACGCCGTTAACAAGGCGGAAGGCAGCATCCGGACGACCGCTAAAGCGAGGTCGCGCCGGGGTCGCCGGAGTCCCTAGCTCAGGGCATGCTTCCAAAGGGATTCCCCATGAACCCAGGAGAGCTCACCATCCCCGCTCGCAAGAACGGTAAGGCAGACGCCAAGGGAGACCGTAGGTGCCCGCCGAAGGATGGAGGAGCAGTCTTACGACCCCGTAGTACCGATGAAGGTGGGGAACCGCAGGGCTTCCGAAAGGAGCGGCCACGGAACCCGCTGGAGGGAAGGGGGGAACAGGCGCACGTATCTGGCGAAAGGAAACATAGCTGAGGCTCAGACCTCAGGTCACTATGTCCACACAAATCGACAGAATATCCGAACTAGCCAAGGAGGATCCGAAGCGACGATTCTTTTCGATCGCTCACCTGATCACACCCGAAACGTTGTATGAGGCATTCCAAGGACTCAGAAAGCAAGCCAGCGCGGGAGTGGACGGCGTCACATACCAGGAGTACGGAAAGGATGCCGTGAGGAATATCCAGCAGCTTTATGAGCGACTCAAAGAGGGCAAGTATCGGGCCCAACCGCTGCGCAGGATCTACATCCCCAAGGAAAATGGGAAGCAGAGACCTATCTCGATCCCATGCCTGGAGGACAAGATCGTGCAGAAGGCGACGGGCCAGGTGCTGAACGCCATCTATGAGCAGGATTTCCTCGAGTGCTCGTACGGGTTCCGGCCGGGACGAGGGCCACACCAAGCGCTGGACGAAGTGGGGCGAGTCATCTGCACACGACCCACGAGCTGGATCCTGGAGATAGACATCACCGCTTACTTCGATTCGATAGTGAGAGGGCAACTCATGGAGATGATCGAAAGGCGAGTTGGCGATGGCAGTGTACTCCGATTGATACGGAAGTGGATTCAAGTCGGAGTCATCGACGATGGTCGATTACTCGTGAGCGAAACAGGGACAGGGCAGGGGCAGACGATCAGTCCGCTTCTCGCCAACATTTACCTGCACTACGTGCTCGACGAATGGTTCGAGCAGGAAGTGAAGCCCCGCTTGAAGGGGGAAGCACACGAGATACGATTCGCCGATGATGCCGTGTTGTGCTTCCAATATCGGGAGGATGCTGAAAAGGTGATGGAGGTCTTGCCGAAGCGATTTGCAAGATTCGGTCTGGCCCTCCACCCGGAGAAGACACGGCTGGTGGACTTTGGGCGGTATGCAGAGGAACACGCGAAGCGGCAGGGAAAGAAACCAGCCACGTTCGATTTCCTCGGCTTCACGCACATTTGCTCACGCAGCCGGAGAGGGAAGTTCATGGTGAATGT
>Ga0187769_10001568_pt1 | contig 13085 bp, 10 predicted proteins | sample 0116_SJ02_MP02_1_FD_133140 | JGI IMG/M metagenome (GOLD analysis project Ga0187769, IMG submission 133140) | Tropical peat soil microbial communities from peatlands in Department of Meta, Colombia - 0116_SJ02_MP02_10_MG | ecosystem: Environmental > Terrestrial > Soil > Wetlands > Peat | place... | reverse complement strand
GGCTTCCAAAAGGCAGAGATTTCTCAAGCGAGAATCCGGCGCCTGCCAGCAGTCCTTTAAATTCGCGCTGTGAATATTGCTGACAGGAGTAATCCAGGAACTTAAACCAACCCGTTCCCAAGAGAGCGCCCACGCGATGGCATGCCAACTGAGTCGAACGCACCACCGAATGGCGGTTAGGCACCGAGACCAGCAATAGTCCCCCGGGCTTCAGAATTCTGGCAAACTCGGTCAGACAGGCGCTTGGATCTGGCACGTACTCCAAGACGCTTGAACACAAGACGCCATCCAACGAGCTGTCGCCAACAGCGACGTTAGCAATCGTGTCGACTCCGGCGAATTTGAGCTGATCAAAATAGCTGTGAGAGCCAGCCAACTGAGTGGCCCTGATAACCATCTCTGGAGCAGCATCGACTCCTAACACCCGGCACCCACGTGCCGCCAGCCATCGCGAAAGTGTGCCGGTACCACAGCCCGCATCCAGCCAAAACTCTCCAGCCAGGTCACGTCCCTCCAAACATTTCCGCAGCACGGTTTCGCGCATCTGAAACGAGCGTTTCTGATAACGCTGCTCCCAATCAGGAGCTAAAGAAGCGTGATATGTAACCGCATCAGCAGGTTGCTCAATCTGAATTACGCTCATGGCTATCTTTCATCCGTAGTTCGTAAATCTTCGCTTTGACGTGAAAAAACTGTATGCCCTGGAACCCGCAGTAGATTAGCCCCGGCACGCCATCGAGAAATCCCAGGCGGAACAGATATTTGTATAGAAAAAAGAAGAATGGGGAGCCTGGCATAGCCAACAATTTCCTCTTCAGCCAGCGGCGGCGTTGTGCCTGAGTTCCGAACAGCGAAGGCGGCAGGTCCTCGTAACCGGCTGCGCCGCGCATCCAGGTCTGCGCTTCCCAGTTCGAGTACTCATCGTGTTTGCGAATGTATCGGGAGAGCGATTCAACGTTGCGATGGTGAAGCGGATTGCGCAACTTCGCAGTCCTCCCCTCGACCACAATATGCTCGTGCACCTCCACATCGCCCATGGAAGCATCTTGATCTCTAAGGCGGCACTCGAACCGACCTTGCCCACGGCGAAAGAGTAAAAGCTTGTAAAAACTGGCAGCCCCTCGGCCTAGCGCCCGCCCGAGAAAATGGATCCGCAACGCAATGTAGTAGCCGTTAAATCCGGGATCGTGGATGGCCCCGCGAATCTCTTCTGCCAGTTCGGGTGTAAGCGCCTCATCCGCATCTAGGAGAAGGACCCAGTCGTAGGCTAGGGGAAGTGTATCCAACGCCCACTGACGTTTCTTCGGCCAGCCGCCGTGATAATGGAACTGGACGACTTTGGCGCCGAACGAGCGGGCGATCTCAACTGTCGCATCGGTGCTCTGAGAATCGATCACGTAGACTTCGCCTGCACCGCGCACAGACTCCAGGCAGCGAGCCAGGTTTCGTGATTCGTTCCGAACAGGAATGATGACGCTTATTGGCAGCGAAACCGCCGGTTCCGTGCGTTCCGCTGGCTTCAGTTCTTCAACCGTTTGCATGAGATCAGTCCGCCGCGTACTTGAAGTTCCCTTGGATGAAGCTAGGAACGGCAATCATGCTTACGTTGTCCAAAGGAGGTCAGAATCCTCCAGAATCACGGAAAGCATTTCCTTCACCCCGATTCAAACAGTACACTTCATCCGCTAGCATCAACGGCGCCTTCGGGAGTGCAAGGCGAGGGAGGCGACTATAGATTCCATCGTCGACAAGCAGCTACTGCAACTCTTGGTTTGCCCCAGGGACCACGCGCCTCTGGAAGAGAGTGAGCAACGTCTGGTTTGTCCCCGTGGGCATCGCTATCCGATTGTGGAAGGGATTCCAGTTCTTCTGCTTTCTGAAACTGCACAGACGCACGTTGAAGGCGATCGGTCACTGGCAATTGCGGCAGCCCCCGACGTGATTTCCACCCCCCAGCGCTGGCCGCCAAGCGGAGACATTGATTCTTTCGTGCAGCAAATCATTGCTGGCACAAATGGCTGTTTTTACATCCCTTTGGTCGGCAAATTGACTGAGTATCCGATACCGGCCCTCCGGCTTCCCCGTGGCGAAGGCAAATTCTTTCTTGAAATCGGATGCAACTGGGGAAGGTGGTGCGTCGCAGCTGCGCGGGCAGGATATTGTCCAGTGGGAATCGATCCATCCCTGAAGGGCATTCGAGCCGCCCGGCACGTCGCACAGCAACTGGGCGTAGAAGCGCAATATGTGGTAGCCGATGGGCGTCACTTGCCGTTTGCTGCTCATAGCTTCGACCAGGTTTTTTCTTATAGTGTGCTGCAGCATCTTTCCCGCGAAGCCGTCCGCCTGGTTCTCGACGAAATTGCCCGGGTAATGCGCCCAGAAGGAGGATGTCTGGTACAGATGCCGAATCGGTTCGGCCTGCGCTGTCTTTACCATCAAGCTCGCCGGGGGTTCCGTGAAGGCCGGGACTTCGAGGTCCGTTACTGGACTCCGAAGGAGCTGAGCTCGACTTTTCACGGGGTGTTCGGATCGGCCCGCATCTTGGTGGATGGCTTTTTCTCCCTGAATCCGCAAATCAGTGACGTACGGCTGCTTCCACGTAGATATCGTCCCATAATCTATGTCTCGGAAGCGTTGCGCGCCGTCAGCCGCACGTTTTCCCCCTTAACCTATCTCGCTGACAGCCTGTATGTCACGGCTGCCCTCAGGCGTTAAGACACGTGCCTCGCAGGATACCGCGCGGGCCCGCACCAGGCTCGCAGCAAGCCCAAGAAGTTCGGCAGTGTGTTTCGCCCACGAAAAATTCTGCGATCGGGTTACGCCGAGGTGTGATAGCCACTGGCGGCATTCGGCTGATTCCGCGATATGAAGAACTTGCCCGCTCAGTTCCTCTGGTGAAAAGCGCTGGAAGTAGAGAGCGGCTCGCCCACATATCTCCCGGTGCACCGGCAAATCCGAAGCGACCACCGGCAGTCCGCTGGCCATGGCTTCTACCAGCGGATGCGCGAAGGTTTCGGCATAAGCAGGAGTCACATAAACGTCACACATTTTGTAGACATGGTGAAGCAGCCTGTACGGAACGGTTCCCAGCTCCACCACCTCTTCACGAATCCCAAGCCCTTCCACGAGCGCGGCGGCTTCCTCGGCGCGGTAAGAACCAGGGTTGGCTCCGGAACGCAATTCACAGGTAAGAAACAGGCGAATCTTCTGGCCTAGACGATCTCGCAAGATCGGTATCGCGCGCAGCAGCGTCTCGAAATTTCGGTAATAGTTGTAATGGCTGACAAACAGCAAGCGCAGGGCGTCATAGGTAGAGTCAAGTTTTTCCTGAATGTGCCGAGGCAGACCTGTGGAATCACTGAAAAAGACATCGGAGTCGAAGCCGTGATAGATGCTAACGATTTGCTTGCCCGTCCATCGCCGAAGTTCCTCGGCGAAGGTCCGGCTTGGAGCTACTGTTGAATCCGCCCAGTGAATTGAACGGCGGGCAAAGAATCCTTTGATTCGGTTATCCAACCGAAAGGCATACTCCCGCCGCGCTCGTAGATCCCGCGCAAAATCGGAGGACGTATAGAGCGAATTCCCGGAAAGCAGAATTTGTGGCACCGGAGAGTTTCGCAAGGCGAAATTTCCTGCCGAAACCAGAACATCCGCTCCACTGCTGCGGATCAGGCCAGGCAGTGCCTTCTGTTCAAACCAGAAACGCCGCGCCGCCTCCTGCGGTGAGTCAACATCAAGAAAACTAATATTGGGCGAGGTCACAAACTCCTTTCGGAGTTCCCGCTTCATGACTACCGTGGTTTGAAGGTCACCGTGCGCAGAGAGATGCGGGATGACGTTTCGCACATAAGTCAAGCCACTGGCACAAGTGGTTCCCAGCGCGTTCAGAAATATGTGCATCAGTGGGCGTTGGCGGCTACACCGAAATGTTTTTCAGAAGCCGGATAAGGATAGCCGACGCCAAAGTAGCGAGAACGGGTTGCGGCTTCGGCGCGAACATAGTCCGGCAATAAGAAGGCGAAGGTCCAGAACAGAACACAGGTGTGATAACCGACCGCAAACAGCCAGTCTTCAAAGCCTGCATGCACGAGCGCTCCCGCCAGAAACACTGCCAGCGGAACCGCGGGAGAAGAAGCCGTACCGGTTTTGCGCATCCAGGCGAACACCCTGGCGACGTTGGTCGCCACCAAAAGTAGCAAGCCAGCAAATGGTACTGCGCCCAGCAAACCAACCCACTCCACAATCTCCAGGTAACTGTTTCCATGTTCTCTCGTGAACTGCCCGGCAGAGGAAAACTTCTCGCCTATCTGCATCTTGTCGTATGCCGTGGCACTGGTGCCAAAGCCGGTGCCAAACCGGGGATGCTCCCGCAGGGAGGAAACTGTCCTTCCCCAAACAGTTTTGCGAGAGCCAAGAATTCCGGCTTCCCGCTTTCCTTTGTACACGAACCTGGATGTGATAGAACCGTCGTCTGCCACATCCGCTACTGGCAAAGGCACAAACGTCATGACAACGGGCGCGGCCAGCAGGACTAACCCCAATCCCACGAAGAGCAAACGGTATCGTCGCAACCCAACGCAGAGCAAGATTGCAGACACCAAAGCGGCGACGATTCCTGCGCGCTCGTAGCTGCTCAACAGCAACAATTGGCAGAGCAACAGGGCGGCCACTCTGCGATAACGCTCCGCGCGACGCTCACCGATCAGCACTCCCCAGAGCAGGATGGGGAGCGCAACCACTCCCATAACGACGCCCAACGAATTTCGGTTTCCGAACAGCTCCACATGCAGCACAAAATAGGCAACCGCACTTACGTATACAAGGATTTCGCACCCCAGCAACAAGCCCAGGAAAAACCTCGCTTCTCTCCCCGCCAGCGCGAAGCGGGCTCCTAACGCGGCGTAGAGGAACAGCAGCAACAGGCTCAAGGACTTCAGCAGGGCCACCTCCGGATAGGCTGACACCATTGCCGAGAGCACAGCCGTCAAGACGCAAGCGAATGCAATCAAATGGAAAAATCCGAGTGGCCGGTCATGGCTCCTGAGCCACATTACAAATCCGGCCACCGCGCCGGCCCCGAGCACCAGCCAACGGATGGAGGTCCAAATGTCATGTGCCGGCACGGTGGCACCTGCCAAAAGAAAAACGAAAATGAGAGCAGGGAAGAACAGCTCGCGATACTTCAGCAAGATTCCCACCAACAACTGAAGGAACACGAGGGCGCCTACTAATGCAGGGTCACTGAAATAACCTGGCCGGAAGAGAGCAGCACAGAACGCGAAGACACAACCCACCACGATTCCAGGTACGAGCAAGAACCTACGATTACGCATGCGGTGCCCTGGCGCACAACCGTGCGGCCGTCGCGATCCCGCCAGCGCATGCATCTGGCGAGTAGCTTTCTATCTTGGTCCTGCTGGCTTGTCCCATGCGCGACCGCGCTTGAGGATCACGTGCCAACTCACTTAAGGCGGAAGCGAGTTCGCTAACGTCGCCGACACGAACCGAACGACCGTTCTGCCGATCCGCAATGAGCTCAGCGGCGCAACCGGCTGCATTGCTGCAAATTACCGGCAGTCCGCAAGCCATCGCCTCATTCACTACTAAGCCCCAGGGATCGGAATGTGTAGGAAAAACAAATGCTTCTGCCAGTGCGTAGAAAATTGCCAGCTCCTCGCGCTGCAGAAATCCTGTGAGTTGGATCGACCCCGGCTGAATTGCGGCCGCGCGCTTATGAAGCTCTGATCGGGCGATGCCTTCTCCCGCAAACACTAGGCTCAACTCGGTTCTCAACTCCGGCGCCAGCATGGCATACCCATCGAGCAGGTCGAAGATGCCTTTTTCCGCTACCAGGCGACCCACAAAGAGAAAATATCGATTCGGCAAACGGAACGTCTGACGGTTCACGTCGGCATTGTCGCGGGCTGCCTCAGCGGCTTCCATGAAAAAATTTGTGTCCACCGCATTCGGTGCGGTGAAGATCGCGTTCTCTGGAACTCCATAGCTTTTCAGGTATTCGGACTGCGATTTCCCCGCAACCACAAAGCCATCACACTGCTCCATGAATCTTCTTTTCAGGGACTCCAGGAATATTGACCCACTCCGGAAATCCCTGGCGGTGCTCTCGACCCAAAGCTGGAAGGGCACTCGATTACGACGCGCCCAGCGCAGCGCTTCCCAGGACGCAATATAGTTGTAGCCTCCACAAATGATCCCATCGGGAGAAGCTAGCCGCAGTGCCGCATCCATTCCCCAAGTCAACAGCAGATTGTGTCCGTGAATTCGTCGCCTCCAGGAGGGCAAAACCTCAAACGAGAAATGGATCTCTTCTTTGTGTACGAGCCAGTGCCGCTGCGTGGGATCCGTCTCGGCAAGGAAGATCACATGCAGATCAATCCCGGGCTGGCGGGCCAAAGCGTTGAAAACAGGTATTCGATACGGCGCAATGATCTCCGTGATTACCACCAGCCGGCAACTCATGACACGCACTCCTGGTAAAGTTGCGCGAGCCGTGTCGCTTGATGCCTAACCGTGTATCCGCACAGAATGCTATTCCGGGCCGCCACGCCAATGCGCCGCCGCAGCTCCCCATCTTCCAGCAAAATGGAGAGCGCCTTGGTCATGCCGGTGAGATCGTCTGGATCGACCAGCCAGCCGTTCTCTCCATGTTGTATGACGTCCTCAATTCCTTGTCCGCGGCACGCAATGGCCGGCTTCTCTGCCGACATCGCCTCTAAGTAAACGCAACCCAGACCCTCGTACCGGCTGGGCAAAGCGAAGATGGTGCAGCGTCGCATCGCTTCGGCAACCTGCTTTCGACTTTGCCGGCCAAGAAACTGGACTTTGCTTGCTACGCTTAGATCTCGCGCCAACTGTGCCAGACGAGAAAGCTGCGGCCCGTCGCCGATGATGTGGCACAACACGTTTGGATACCGTTCGTGCAGTACTGCAAACGCCCGCAAAAGCACTTCGTGGCCTTTACTGGGAATCAGGGTCCCAACACTAAGGATGTTCGGACACCCTGTGCTACTTTGCCCCGGGGAAAAGTGCTGCGGATCCACTCCGTTGTGAATGACCCTTACCTGCGCGTCCGCACCGGCGCCATCTGCCAGTTCGTCGGCGACCCTTCGGCTTATGCAGACCACCCGCGCTGCTGCCCGATAGACTGAGAGCGCCACGCGTCGGCACCACTGCCCGGCATAGCCTCCCACCTGCGCCATGAAGAACACATCCAAGCCATGCACTGTGACAAGAAAGGGAATGCGCAGCTCGCGACTGAGCAACATGGCCGCATGCCCGCAAGGCAACGCAGCGTGAGCGTGAACTAAATCAATTCGATGGTGTGCGTGTAGCTTACGAATTCTCGACAGCAGAGTTGCGTATAGAAATGCTCCGGATGAGGCCAGGCCGGTGCCGCCAGGGATCGCCACATAACGAACCCACTGCGCGGGGTGTCCATTTGGACTCGATCGCGCTCGATAGAAAGGCTGCACGGCAACGACGCAGGATTCGACTTCAAACTCCTCGAGTGCGCGAACCGGTTCCGCAACGAAACAACCCACAGCGTCGTCAGAAGCTGTGGGATAGAAAGGAGTCAGGGTCAGAACCCGCATGATCTCTACCGTTCCGCAAGCAACTTCCGCGCAAACCAGCCACAGCTTATGGCGTAAATGCCGGCTCCAAGCGAAACCACCACGATCGCCTGTGAAGTGTAGGCGTTCGCAACTTTAATGACGATCAACATGAGCAATGCTGAGGTCAGCGAAACCCCCAAAACCGGATCTTTCCAGGAATCGTAGAGTTCAGGAATTCTCAGCGCTGCGATGGCGGCCACAACCAACTCGGCGAGCACAAATGCCAGCGCGGCTCCCCTCAAACCCAGGGCAGGAATAAGCGTGAGATAAAGCAATACTCCGACCGCCGCTCCCCCGGCGGTTGAGGCTAGGTATGCGCGATGCCTTCCCATCGAATACAAGATTGTCCCCGCAAACAGTGAGGCCGCCGGAGCAGTGATCAGGTAAGGAGCCATCCACCGCAACAGTGTCACATCTGCGAGATACTTTGGCCCCAGTACCCATGGCACCACCATCTGTGCAGTACCTGCCAGCCCGATGGCGAGGGGAATGCTGATCATCGCGACCAACGCCAGGGCGAATCGCGCCATGCGGCGCAGCCCCGCTTTGGATTCGGCTGCAACAGCCATTCGCGGCATCATTACCTGCAGCACAATAAGCACGAAGCCTCGCAAAATATCTACAAACCGTACGGCGGCCGCATAGATGCCCAGAGCAAAGTCCCCTAGAAACCAGCGCACGGCAAAGTGTCCGGTTCGATGGTAGATGCTCGACATCAGAGTAGACACAGCGTAGTGAAAACTCGGCACGAGAATTCCCTTCCAACAATCTGGCCGAAAAGTGCGTGTCAGCTTAAATCCGCGGCGCGATAGGGCGACCCACCCCGCGACACCGCTCAACGCAGACGAAACGAGAATGCTGACCGGCACCCACAGAACATCCTTTGACGAGTGCACGAACATAAAAACCGCCAAAGCGTACGTGGCTTGTTGGGTTACAGTGAGCAGGGACCGCAGGTGAAACATTTCCAGTGCGGTCAACAGGTGTTCAGCAGACACCAGGTTCACCGCGAGAATTCCGATACCATACACTCGCAGCAGCTGGCGGATCTCTGGGCGAGCCTCAAAAGAAGCAATGGCCAACAGCACAATCATCGCGATCAAAGAACCGATTAGGCGAAGGAGAATGGCATCCGGGATTAACTCGAATCCGCCTTCTCTTCGTGCCGCTACCTGCTGCGTTGTGTAGGTGGTGATTCCCGGGTCGGCGATCACATTCAAGAAACCGCAGATCGCGACAATGTAGCTCCATAGCCCGTACATCTCCACGCCCAGGCGGCGGACAAGATAGGGAAATGTCAGTGAGCTGATTAGAATGCCCGCTGTCCGCGCCCCTCCAATAGAAAAAACATAACCGCCGTAGCGCAGCAATGAAGGACGCAACGTCTTCAAGCGTGCTGGACCCGTGGGCGCCACACTTTCTGCCGTTCTTCCCCGACCTCCCGAAAAATGTCCATCCATCGCCCTGCGATGCGGTCCCAATCCAAGTTGGACGCATGCCGTACCGCGGCCTGGGACATCGACTGCCGCAATTCACGATTCTTGACAAGGAGATCGAAGCACTGAGCGAGCTCCTGATCCGATTCCACCAGGAAGCCGGTTGCGCCGTTCACAACGTATGACGGCCGATAGCGGTTCATGGCAATTGCGGGTAGCCCGCAGGCCGCGGCCTGAAGCAATACTTGTGGATGGCCTTCGAGCACACTTGGAAAGAAGAAAATGTCGGCCTTGCGCATTTCTTCGCCGAGTTTGTCAGGACTGAGATGCCCGAGGAAGGCGACGTTCTTGCAGCCATGTTTTTTACACAATGCGCGACACAGTCTCTCCGTCTCACCTTGACCAGCCAGGCGAAACTGTATGTTCGGCCATCGGACCGCACTTTGAATCACCAGATCGACACGCTTCCGTGGCTGGAAAGAACCCGCATACAGCACTACAAGATCTCTCGAACTGTCTCTGCCGTCCGTATCCTCTCGTGGGAAGAAAAACCGGCGGTCAACACCGTCATATACGACCTCCGCAGCTACTCCAAAGCGCTGCGCTATGCTCTCTGCGACGTACTCTGAGTTGGCGCACAGGCGGTCCGCTTGGAAGATCGATTGCCGCGCCAGTTTGCTCGCAGCCACGTCAGTCATCGTCATCACGACATAACTCACGATTGCCGTGCGGAGGCCTAGGCACTCTCGAAGAGCGAAGAAAATGCGGTCAAGCGGACCATAACGCGGGAAAAAGTAGATGTCCGGCTGCGAAAGAAGAATCTTCTTGATCAGTCTCGCGCTGTTTCCATGTTCAGACCAACGCACCAAGTTAGTGTTTTGCCGAGTTGCAATGCGAACATCCGGCTTGCCTGCACTGATCATGGTCACGTGAAACAGATCGGCCGGCAAGCGCGCCACAATCTCCTTAACGGTCAGGTTCTGGGCATTTGTGTTGTCCTCGTCAGCAAATGATGGCGTGAAGATGGTGATGGGAGACGTTCGCCGCGTGCGCATGCCGTCTGTTTCTTACAAAACTACCGTACAGCTGTCTGGGCTTGGGTCACGAACGCTGAGCGGTTGATGGCCACAGGCATGGTGTAACGAGCCGAGAATAGTGCCTGCAACGTTGCAGGATCGATTGTTTCTTCCAACGCCCCCACCGGGCGACTCCGCGTTTCAAGGAGGTGTGGAATATCCGCGATCTGCTCGGGAGATTCGAGCGCCTGGCCCGCCGCGAATTTTTCATATTGCTGAACGTAGCCGGTGTAGGAATCACGCAACCAGGCGCACAGGAAGACAGGTATTTCTCTGGCCGCACACTCCAAAGCGATGGAAGACTCGACGGTCAATGCGAATTTCGTTTTTCGCCAAAGATCATCCGTTAGTGGTCCAGCAAGAACTTCAATTTCGCGTTGTTTCTCCCCCAAAATGCGCCACAGTTTCTTTCGATGACCTCGAATGCTCTCAAAAGGATGAAGCTTGAAAACCAGCTTCAGGCCGCAGCGCCGAGCGAGAGCGCAAAGCCGAGGGAGGAGATCAAGGTAAACCTCCTCGCTTCTCCAGCCACTGGTTTCATACGGCTCGGTGAAAACGACCATCCAATTGCGGTCAAAAAACTCCATTGTGGTTTGGAACGCAGGGGGTTCAGCGCGTGGTGGCCCGCCCAACACAATCCTCTCCTGAGGAACGCGGCACGTGCGAACGAGATAATCGCGTTCCAATTCGTTCTTAGCGAGATAACAATCAGCGGCAAGATTCTTCAGCGTCATCCAGCAGTCGAGCGCCCCGTGATGACAGGCAACCGTGGGCATTCCGCGATCCCTCGCCAATAGAAGCGGAATGCGCGTGTACGGATTGGTATCGTCTGCGGAAAGGCAGCCTACGATCAGCTCTGAATCGAGAACATTCACCCACGCGTCTCGCATCCGCAGCCCCCACCGCAGGCCGGACCCGATTCTTTCCAGCATTCCCGCACGATCCGCGATTTCAAATATCCTTTCGTCACGAACAAGTCTTTGTCGCAAAAACCGCCACTCATCGAGCAGATGAGCCTCCCGGTTGTTCGATGAACCGAAATAGGGATCGAGGGATGCCATCGATACATTTGCTGGAAGGGATTGGAGTTGCCCGTTCCGTCGCGCAAACACCAGCAGGAACTGCTGGTCGGAAAGCAATTCCGCGTAGCGAACAGCCATGCGAGACACATTGACATATGCTGAGGGGAGCAGAATCACAGGAACATTCGATCGGCTCTTTCGCCGCGACAACCGGCGGCGAACGGCGTGGTGCCGGTCAAACTTGTCCTGCATAACCTGCGAGAGTTGCCCTGCGTCGAGGGTCGCGAGGACACCCGAGTAGTGACGGAACTTTTTGCGCATCGACTGAAAGCGGCCGCCCTGAACGCTGAGTGTGCAGCCCAGCAGATTCTGAAGAACCTCCGCCGACGGGAATGGCCGCGTTGCATCAAGCTCGCACGGCGAGTCTATATACCTTGCTAACCGATCCAAAAGGATCAGTTGTCGGAGATCCGAGACGATTCCCAGTGACAGTACGTCCCACCAGTCAATTCCGTGCCTGTCGATCAGGCATCCCATGCCAAGACGCAGGTGTTTTCGGCAAAGGCATAGATCATCTATCTCGCGGGCGAAATCGTAGATGCTGATAACCGGACACGCTGTCAGCTTCGCCCAGCGCTCGTATGTGGATGCTGGGGCCCGGCCAAAGTCCACAATCTGATCCCACCGGCAGCGTCCGCCCGGCGGAAGCCTATCCTCAGGATGAAGGAGTAAGACTCTCATCTCACGACCGTATGATTGGCAACGTCATCGTGAGCGTCGTGACCGAAAGCAATCCTGCTCTCAAAGGCTTCCTCGGCAAGGAGATCCCAACTTAGAGGCGTTCCGCGTTCGATCGGACGTGCTGCGCGCTTCCCCAGAACTTGCGGCAGATATCGCGTGTGCAAACCTTGACTTGGCCGAATTGAGCGAACATTGCTGGTGCTGAAGAATTCACCTTGCTCCATGTCCTGCACAACGAAGAGTGAACGGCGGAAGCACAGACTGCTTTCCTCGCGAGGAGTGGGCCCGAAGTGAACGGAGCCTAATGCTTTTTCCGCCACATGCACTGCCTCCACCATTTCTTTGAATTCCTGAGGCTCCAGAGAGAACTCCGCGTCGGATCCTCCGAGCGATCGCGAAAGGGTCAAATGCTTTTCGATGATGCGCGCGCCGAGCGCCACAGCCGCGACAGGAACTGCGATGCCTTTCGTGTGATCTGACAAACCGGCCGGAACCCCGAATCGCCGCGCCAACTCAGGGATAGTGCCGAGGTTCATTTCGTCGGCAGATGCCGGATACGCGCTCGTGCACTTGAGGAGCGCGATCTGCGTCGCTCCCGCACGTCGTGCCGTCCCAATCGCTTCCTCAATCTCCTCGATGGTTGCCATCCCCGTTGAGATGATCAGCGGTTTGCCGGTGCGAGCGATCTTCTCAATGAGTGGCAGATCCACAAGTTCGCAGGATGCCAGCTTGTACGCCGGCACATTCATCGTTTCCAGAAAGTCCACGGCCGTGGCATCAAAGGGCGAGGAAAAAAGATCCAATCCGATTGCGTTGGCAACCTGTTTGAGCCTGGGCTGCCAATCCCAAGGCGTATACGCCTCGCCGTATAGTTCATGGAGCGTGCGGCCATCCCAAAGTGTTCCCCCACCGATTCGGAAGCACTCACGATCACATGCAATCGTGATCGTATCGGGTGTGTAGGTTTGCAGCTTGACCGCGTCCGCCCCCGCCTCTTTAGCGGCATGAACAATCTGCACGGCCCGCTCAAAATCCTGGTTGTGATTGGCAGAAAGTTCGGCGACCACATAGACCGAATGGTTCTCGCCAATGCAGCGGCCGTTGATTTCCATCACGGCCGTCATGCTATATCTTTCCGCTCGAGGACAAAATGAATGGCCTCCTGGTCGCCAAGTC
>Ga0187769_10001567_pt1 | contig 13088 bp, 11 predicted proteins | sample 0116_SJ02_MP02_1_FD_133140 | JGI IMG/M metagenome (GOLD analysis project Ga0187769, IMG submission 133140) | Tropical peat soil microbial communities from peatlands in Department of Meta, Colombia - 0116_SJ02_MP02_10_MG | ecosystem: Environmental > Terrestrial > Soil > Wetlands > Peat | place... | reverse complement strand
GTACTGGAAGCGGCTCTGCAGATGGATTTGAAAGAAGCGGCGCAGATCATCTACGACGCGGTTTGGGCCGACTCCTCGGATTCCAACAAGACCTACGAAAATGCCGCGAACGCCCTGCTCAGCGAATTGCGCAAACGATCCGGAGTGCCGCACACGTTTGCACTGCTGCAGCCACCCATGGCGGATTAACCCTCAGTCATCCTTTCTTGGACGCTCGTGTGAATCGCAAGGTCCCAAATGACCGGGGAACGTGAAAGTTAGGCCTTGGCGATCCAGTGGGCTGCCAGGCGAGGTAAGCACGCGGTTCTTTGGAACCTTCGATGCGGTAGAAGTTTGCCCGCCAGATTTTCGACGGATCAAATTGTGCGGTGAGTGTGGTCATCGGAATCGCTAGCTCGGCCACCCAGGTGTGCGATTGCGGGTTCACAGCTACCGACCGCTGCAAGCCGCTCTTCAGATCGGTCGATCCGCCGGGAAAAATATCGAGATCAATCCACATGCCGTTGGGGGCCACTTCAATTTCCCGATAGAACTGTGGGCGCGAGGAGTCAGGTTGCAGAAAAGCTTCGGCTGCGTCGCGGTCCCAGAGGTGGTCGCGGCGTCCGTTTGGCTCGGAATCCTCGAATACGAAGATCTCCCGATAGCGACATTCAAAACGCAGATACAGAGTCTCGTTTGACCACAAAACCCGCACCTGCGTTTGACGCGCGGGATCGGGATTCTTGCCTTGCCAGTCCGCGGAGAATACTACCGGATCAGCTCGTTGCCATTCTGCTGCGGGATGCGTGGCGTCAAGCCTGATCTCGTAATCAATGCGCGCAGCGACGATTTCGGAAGTTGACTCCTGCTGCATCGGTACTCTGTTCCCGCTCATCATCATGATAAGGAATATTAAAGGGACAGCGAGCAGCAGCGCTTTCCAATAGTGCTTCTTGAACATGCCGCAACTATTTTAGTTTGAGCGCAAAAACCGGATGGTCCGTTGGGTGGGCTGGCCCTAAGCTTGGGCCATTATGACGACCAATGCGATACTCAATTCGACGGAACCCGTGGCGATGGCACAAAACCACGAAAATCAGTGGTGGCAGGCGGTACAGGAACGCGACTCAAGCCAGGACGGGAGTTTTGTCTTTGCCGTGTCTTCGACCGGCGTGTACTGTCGGCCATCGTGCCCCTCGAAGCGGCCTCGGCGCGAGAATGTTTCGTTTTTCCGCCAGCCGGAGGAAGCCGAAAAGGCCGGTTATCGCGCCTGTCTGCGCTGCCGGCCGAGAGCAATCGGTGGCAGCAGTCGTTTGCGGATGGTCAGAGCAGTCTGCCGCTACATTGAGCAGCACTTGGACGAGCCGCTAACTCTCGCCCGACTCGGCAGCGAATTCAGCCAGAGTCCTTTTCATCTGCAGCGGATATTCAAGTCCGTACTAGGGATCACGCCGAAGTCGTATGCCGATTCTTGCCGCATGAACCAGCTTAAGAGCAATCTGCGCGCCGGTCATTCGGTCACGCGAGCAATGTATGACGCGGGATACAGCTCGAGCAGCCGATTGTATGAGCGGACTGCATCGCAACTCGGCATGACGCCGGACAAATACCGGCGAGGCGCGGTTGCGGCGCAAATTCGCTACACCTGCGCCGATTCTCCCCTCGGGCGCATGTTGATTGCAGCCACGGACAAGGGTATTTGCGCGATTCAGTTCGCCGATTCTGACGAAGAGCTCGAACAAGGACTCAAGCACGAATTTCCATTTGCGATTCGCCGGCGAGACGACGATTTCATGCGCGACTGGAAGGAAAATCTGCTCACGAAAATGCACGGCGAAAGGCTGAACGCAGCCCTCCCGCTCGATATTCAGGCGACAGCATTTCAGCGGCGCGTGTGGTCGTATCTGCAAAAGATTCCTTTCGGTGAAACTCGCTCGTACGCCGCCGTCGCAAGGGCCATCGGACAACCTTCCGCGTCGCGCGCCGTCGCGCGAGCTTGTGCCGCCAATCCAGTCGCCGTTGCCATTCCCTGTCATCGCGTCGTGCGCACCGGCGGGGAGATGGGAGGCTATCGCTGGGGCGTGGAGCGGAAGAAGGCGTTGCTCGAGATGGAGCAGAAGCGGGCTTCAGTGTAAACAATGCGTCACTTCTGCAGCTTCGTATACACCCTTTGCGCCTGATCCAGAAGATTTAGGACCGAAGCTTTCTCCAACTCAGTATTCCAGTCCCGATTGGACTTTACGCCTTCAATCAGGCGGTCGATCCAAGCGATGAAATAAGCAGCGTCGCTGGGTGATTTCGGAGTAGATAGCACCACATTCACGTAGATCGGGCTAGTGGTGGCGTAGGGATACAGATCTAAAATCGGATATTCCGCCTTCTCGCTCCACGCTCGTAGAAGACACCAGCCACTTTGAGAAATCGGGATTGTGTCGTCCGCGTCGGCGGTTTCGCGATCGGCACTCAGCTTTAGATCACGTACCACAACGCCATTGCAGACCACCTGCAGATGATCAACGGGAACAATCGATCGTAGCCAGGCCTTGAACTTCACGCGGTTCTGACCCGCAGGAAGCTTGAGCTCGTCCCCCGGCTCTTTATCGCTGAGCGTGAAGCCCAGCAGCGGTCCGTTAGTCGCGACGGTGTGTCCCTGCTTGAGAGAGCTTAGCCAGGAGGAAATGTCGAGAGGGCCCAGAGGAACTTTCACGTAAACCCGGTTCAGACCCACAGGCCCGCGCAGCGAAGCGAAGTTGGCCATGGCATCGGTGCCCGCAGCGGCTGGTAAGTGGAATCCGAGATTCAGAAGCCGATACCACACATCGGCGGTGGATCGGTGATCGCTGAAGCCGACGACTTCGATGTAATCCACTTTGCCAAGCGCCACATCGACCGGCAGCTCGTCAGTAAGCGACGTATCCTTTGCGGGGTCCGGAACTGTGTCAAACGGATGAACGTAACCGACGAGCGCATGCTGTTCGTGGGCCATATCCGCAACGTTTGCATTCGTTGGAAGGAGGCTTGCGGCAGCGGTGCCAGGATATGCTGCGTAGCCCGGGATCAAGAAATTTCGCGTGAGATTCAGTAATCCAACGTGGCCCCAATAGCTGGTGTGAAATTCTTGGCCGTGTAGCAGGAGATTCGTGGCAGTCGAAGCCGGATCCGGTTTCGTGCTGAAGTAAGAAATGTCGGGAATGCGTTGTTCTTTATTGACAATAAGATTTTCCACAATGGGCAGATTCTCAGCTGCAGCTTGCGCCACCAGATGCGCAGGCGTGTTTCGATACGCGCCGCCGTAATTCATGTGAACGTGGACGTCTCCGCTCACCCAGTGCGCGCGTGGGTCGTGCGGAACACTGAGTGGCTGGAGCCGGATGGTGAGCTTCGCAGTTTCGTCGGCTGCGATGTGCACAGTTTGTGCGGCGAAGCGATACTCAAGGCCTTTCATCGCTTCTACGGTTACAATTCCAGCCGGGACATCGAGTCTTGCGTTGCCTGACGTGTGAAAGTAGTGCGCCTCGAACGGCCGCTCAGACCGGACGAAGCTGTCGTCAGCATGCATCCACGCGTCGTCGGGAGCGTAGGCGCGGCCATCTTCACCGGTCACCGAAAGCCGCGCCGGGGTTGGCTTTCCTGATGGGTCGAGCACCGTAATCAAAATGTGGACCATCGGTTTCCAATAATGTTTCTGCTTCGCCACAATCTGCGCTTGAGCCCCACCCGGAATCTCCTGCACCCACAGCGAAGTATTTCCGCCCCGATTCGAGATGAACGCGATCTTCTTCCCGTCCGGCGGCCAGCGCGGATTGATGTTCTCGAAATCGCCATAAGAAAGCGGAAATGCATCGCCTCCCTGGGATGGCATGACCCAAAGCTGGTGCCATTGTTGTCCCAGGTAGGACGCATACACGAGACGTTTGCCGTCGGGAGAAAAATCGGGCCGAGCCTTCCAGGCAGTCTCTTCGTAATGGATTTCGTGGGCCTCGGCGCCAGGCTCAGCTTTCATGCGCCAGAAACCACCCGTACCGTAGATGTGCCCGCGATTGGAAACGAAGACCAGCTCCGAACCATCCGGCGACCACGCCGGGCTGATCTCGTGATCAAATTCGCTGTAGTAGTAACGCGGCAGATCGCTCCGGGTCTCTCCGGTCAGGCGTTGGATGTTGTGCAGTTCACCATTGCTGAATTCGCCCACAAAAATATGAAAGTGCCCCTTGTACGACGTCGATACGAACACGATGCGTTCGCCGTCGGGCGAAAAACGTGGCTCGACATTCACAGCGCCACCGGAAGTGAGTCGGCGAGGTTGCTTCGTTTCAAGATTCAAGGCCCACAATTCAATGGCATCTTTGTAGTAGGACGAATACACCACCCAGCGCCCGTCCGGCGAGCAATCGGGCTGGTAGTCGTATCCAGGTCCCAGCGTGAGCTGCTCGGCGGTTGTCGAATCCAGGGTCTGCTTCCATAGTGATCCTGCCATCGAATACACGAGTGAGCGCGAATCCGGCGACCACGCAGCAGAACTCGGCCCAGTTGTGAGCTGTGGCAGATACATCTCGCGGTAGTAATAAGCGTGAGGAAGTTCGATTTGCTTAAGAACAGGTTCGCGCTGCGCAGAGACGGGCAACCCGACAGCAAGCAGCAAAGTCAGCGCGATTCGGAATTGGCTAGACAAAAATGCCGCCTTTCAGCTTGAATGGCGGATTATACCGGGAACGCCGACAAGAATGCCCGCGGCGCATTGCTTCTGGTAATGTATCAGCGCATGCGGCGCACGATCGCGGCTACGGTGCTGATTTTCTTCGCCATCGCCGCGCTCTCCGCTGCCGGCGATTTCCTTGGCATTGTCCATCTCTCCGCAGCCCTGCTCACGAGCACGCGATGGCTGACGCTGGCCGGAGTTGTTCTATATGGTTGCTTCACCCCGTCGCTAACGGCTTGGATTATCGTAGCCATGCTACTCGGCGCGGAAATTGGCCATGATTTTCCCGCATTCGCTCTCAATCTGCGCCTGCTGGCCCAAATCTTCCTTCGGCTGATCAAAGTGATCATCGCGCCGCTGCTGTTCGCTACGTTAGTGAGCGGCATTGCCGGTCATTCCGACCTGAAAAAGGTCGGACGCATGGGCATTAAGGCAATCATTTACTTCGAAGTGGTGACCACGATTGCGCTGTTTATCGGACTGGCTGCGATCAATATCAGCAAAGCCGGCGTAGGCGCGCAGATCCCGGCCGGCTCCGCGGAATCGGTAAAGATGGAGAAGCTATCTGCCAGCGAAACGGTGCTGCATGCTTTCCCAGAGAACATCGCCAAATCGATCGCGGAAAATCAGATATTGCAGGTGGTGGTCTTCAGTTTGCTGTTCGGCGTCGCACTAGCGATGGTAAAGAACGAGGACAAGCGGCGTCCCATGCTGGCGTTCGCAGAAAGCCTGACCGAGGTAATGTTCAAGTTCACCAACATCGTGATGCTCTTTGCGCCATTGGGAGTACTAGGAGCAGTCGCTTCGACTGTGGCTTCAACCGGCATTGGAGTTCTCGGCAACCTGGCAAAATTGCTGCTGGGCCTCTACGTCGCGCTAGCCGTCTTTTTATTTGCCGTGTTACTACCGGTGGCCTTAATAGCAAAAGTTCGCGTCATTCGCTTCATCCGCGCTATCGCAGAACCCACCTCGATTGCGTTCGGGACTGCAAGCTCTGAGGCTGCCCTGCCCAGCGCTATGGAGCGCATGGAAGCCTTCGGTGTGCCTCGCCCGATTGTGGCTTTCGTGATGCCGACCGGCTACAGCTTTAACCTTGCTGGTTCTGCCCTCTATCTTTCGCTGGCGGCGGTGTTCGTCGCGCAGGCTTCGGGCTTGCATCTGAGCTTTGCGCGTGAGTTGTACATCATGTTGGTGCTCATGCTGACCAGCAAAGGCGTCGCGGGGGTTTCCCGAGCAGCCATCGTGATCCTGCTGGCAACGGCTACGACGGTCGGCTTGCCCACCGAGCCGATCTTCATCCTGCTGGGCATCGATCAGTTCATGGACATGGGACGCACGGCAGTGAATGTTATTGGGAATTGTCTGGCGACTGCCGTCATCGCGAGATGGGAGGGCGAACTTGGCGAGGGTCAGCCATCTCCTGCCGCTCTGGAAGCAGCTTCAGAACGACTGTGATTCGCAGCGATGGCCGTATGTCTTGTTACCGATGTACTGTCTGATGAAGCCTCTTACTTCCGCACGTAACGTTGCGGTGCCTGAAGTGGTTGCGTGTGAGCCGGTGAGGCGCAGTTCGTGCGCAGTAGACAATTTTTGCCAGGGCGCAAGCATCGTTGGAGTGCCCGAAATAGGCGGCTCCGGCGCATAGGAAGCACCGTCTCGCCATCTCTCCGCCCGAGAATTCCTGTCATGCAAAACCTCTTCATACGAAAGTAATGGAGTGAATTACGAAAGCCGCATGTACGTGGGACATCTGTTCGTTCCCAGTGGCGGATGAGATGGTGGGAACGCAGAGAGCCGCGGCACGATGCAAACCGACGACATTCTCGATGACTTACACATACGGATTTTGCGTGTGACGGAGGACCTGCGCGCGATTCAGCAGCAGCTGAATTGTGCCGCGATGCAGGCTCCCGGTGATCCCGAATTGATGGAAGCGCTTTGCCAGTTGCCCGAGATGGAATCGCTTCAGTTTTTGAAGGCAGCTCTCGATCAAATGCGCCACTTCCTGTGGTTCTACACCCAAGTGATCACCAACGAATCTGTGGATGCCGAGCAATTGCGGGAGAGCATCCGGCAAAAGCCGAGCGCGGACGCCGTGTTTAGTCCACGGGTAGCTGCCGCGGAGAAATTCCGCCACGCCGCAGATACCGCGCTTCTGCAGCTTCTGGCCGAGGGCAAGGCCCGCAAGCCAAACTAACCCTTACCGAAAAGCTCCAAATCCTCGCATTTGCGCTGCCAGCTGATGGTGTTATCTTTTATCGCACAGCGATTCTCCCTACAGGAGTTGATCTATGCGAACTCGTCATCTGAGTGGGTTTCTGGCGTTGCGGGTAGCCGTTCTGGCGTTAGGCGCGACCGGCACGCTGTCGGTCGAAATCAAGGAGTACGACCTGCCAACGCCGAATGCACGGCCGCACGATCCGGCTATCGGCCCCGACGGCTCGCTGTGGGTCACGGAACAAAGAGTGAACAAGCTGGGGCGACTCGATCCCAACACTGGCAAGTTTCAGGAATATCCGTTGAAAACTCCCGATTCCGGCCCACACGGCTTGGTGGCGGATCGAGATGGCAATATCTGGTTCACGGCGATTGCCAAGGGCTACGTTGGAAAGCTCGATCCCAAGACCGGTAACATCACCGAATATCGCGCGTCAGCGAACCAGGAGATAGATCCGCACACTCCGGTGTTCGATCAGAATGGGATTCTGTGGTTTACGAACGAAGAATCGAGCTACATCGGGCGGCTGGACCCGGCAACGGGCAAAATCGAGCTGAAAGCAACGCCGACGCCCCATGCCGTGCCTTATGGGATTGTCGTTACCACGCAGGGCATTCCCTTCTTTTGTGAGTTCCACACTAACAAGCTCGCCAGTATCGATCCCAAGTCGATGACCATTCGCGAATACCCTCTACCTGAAGGCGCCGGCCACGGCGGCTCGCAGTAGCCCCAGATGGCACGATCTATTACTCCAACTTCGCACAAGGGAAATTGGGGCATTTCGATCCCGCCACGGGCAGGGCGGAGGAGTGGCCATCACCCGGTGGACCTAACTCGGCGCCTTATGGAATCACGACCACGGCGGACGGCATGGTCTGGTACAGCGAAAGCGGGGTCACGCCAAACACATTGGTGCGTTTTGATCCGAAAACCAAGAGCTTTGCAACCAGGGACATCCCTTCCGGGGGTGGAGTGGTGCGGAACATGGCTGCAACGAAAGATGGGAGAATTTATCTGGCCTGCAGCGGCGTCAACAAAGTCGCCATCGTGATGCCGGGCCGTTAGCGCAGCGGCGGACGACTTTCACATTTTTAGGTGGGACTTGAGCTGAAGCGCTCTAGTTCTCCAAGTACCCCTCGACCCACTCTTTAATCCGCTTCCGCCGTTCGTCTGTGTTATCGAAACGAATTCCGAAGGCTTTGCCCACGGGGTTTCGCCAACTGACGCTGGCTTTGACCCAGACGCGGGGCAGAGTCAGCAGTGCAAAAGAAATTTCGACCGCCTGGCCCACGGCAACGTCTTCGGCGCTACGCATGGACATGCCGCCGGAACTGACCTCAATACTAGTTGCGTTGAAGCGACGATTCTCGTTCATCACCTGCACACTAATCTCAGTGATCACTGGAATGCGCACGTAACGACGCAGTTCATGCAGCACGAGCATTTGCGTGGCGCGCACTAATTTCATGGCTGCAGAGCGCTCCAGCGGCTCGCGAAAAACGGCATTGACGCCGTACTTGGAAAAGCGCAGGGCATCGTGGGCGCTGCCCCCCAACCCGTAGATGACCATGCGGCTGTTCGACGGCGAAGTGCGGGCCGATTCCATAACTTCTCCGGCCGGGGCCGACAGCTTTACCACGCAGGCTTCAAACTTCTCCCTTCTTAGGCGATCTGCGGCATCGGCGCCCAGGATAGTGGTTTCGATGCCGAACTGTCGGAAGCAATCTGAAATGACCGTTCGAATGGGATCTTTCAGCTCAATCAATGCAGCCCGGGCGGAAGCCTTTCGGCTGGACGGAAGGGGCACAACAGCGGTTCCATGACCTCTGTCCATAAGCATGGTTGCCTTGAAGCCTATTCTGGCTCTCCGCCTGGGCCTTGGCAAAAGCGAAGAAGGACAATCCCCGAGTACAAAGGTGTCATTACCGGGAAGGAAAAGCGGGCATGACCGGATGACAAGTGGTTGGGCGGGAGTAACAGCTAAGTCGCTTGTTAGTCCCTAAGTGGCCGTCAGGCGCGAAGGATCTATGCAATTCTATCCAAACCCCTGGATTCTCCGCTCAGAATGACAATCCGAGGTTGTGTTGCCAAGCTACTGGACAGCACAAAAAGGTCTTGAAGCTTATTCCACCCACCGGCGAAACAGCAGCGCTCCATTCGTGCCCCCGAATCCGAACGAGTTGGACATGGCGTACTCCACAGTCGCTTTGCGGGCGTGGTTGGGGACGTAGTCCAGATCACACTCAGGATCGGGATTTTCCAGGTTTATGGTGGGAGGCAGCATCTGGTCGCGCAAAGCGAGGATGGTAATTCCCGCTTCGAGTCCGCCCGCGCCGCCGAGAAGATGTCCGGTCATCGACTTGGTCGAACTGACCGCCACTTTGTAGGCGTGGTCGCCAAAGGCGCGCTTGACTGCTATGGTTTCCAGTTTATCGCCAATGTCAGTCGAAGTGCCATGCGCGTTGATGTAGCCGACTTGCTGCGGCTGAATGCCTGCGTCCTTCAAGGTGTTGAGCATCACGCGATAAGCGCCGTCGCCATTCTCGGCCGGGGCGGTGATGTGATAAGCGTCACCACTCATCCCGTAGCCTACGATCTCAGCCAGGATTTCTGCTCCTCGGCGGCGGGCCAGCTCCAGTTCCTCCAGAATGAGAATCCCCGCGCCTTCGCCAATCACGAATCCATCACGCGCCGAGTCCCACGGGCGGCTGGATTTTTCCGGCGCATCATTGCGGGTGGAAAGCGCCCGCATGGCGCCAAATCCGCCAACGGACATGGGAGTGACGGCAGCTTCGGTTCCACCCGCAATCATGACGTCGGCATCGCCGCGCACAATGATCTTGTAGGCATCGCCAATAGAATGCGCGCTGGAGGTGCAGGCAGTGCAGGCGGCCTCGTTCGGGCCTTTCGCCCCGAACCGTATGCTGAGGTGGCCGGCGGCCAGATTGACAATGGCCGCGGGGATGAAGAAGGGGGAGATTCTGCGCGGACCGCCATTCAGCAGATTCTTGTGCTCGCGCTCAATGACGTCAAATCCGCCGATTCCTGAGCCGATATGCACGCCGATGCGAGTCGCATTGTCGGGCGTGACCTGCAGGCCGGAGGACTTCACCGCTTCATCTGCAGCCGCGATGGCTAGGTGGATAAAGCGGCCCATTTTCTTGATTTCTTTTTTGTCGATGAATTGCAGAGGGTCGAAATTCTTGACTTCCGCTGCAATCTGGCAGGCGAACTGGGAAGCATCGAATTGAGTGATCCGACAGATGCCCGATCTGCCAGCCAACAGGTTCTGCCAAACTTCTTCGGTGGTATTCCCAACTCCGCAGATCAGGCCGATCCCAGTGACAACAACGCGTCGGGCCAACTACTTCCCGCCTTTCGCGTGCTTGGATATGTAATCCACCGCATCCTGGACGGTACGGATTTTCTCGGCGTCCTCATCGGGAATCTCGATTTCGAAGGCTTCTTCAAAGGCCATCACCAGCTCCACCGTGTCCAGGGAGTCCGCCCCCAGGTCGTCCACGAACGAAGCATTTTGCGTAACTTCGCCCTCGTCCACGCCCAGTTGTTCCACGATGATCTGCTTTACTTTTTCGTCAACGGCTGCCATGAGTTCTCCTTGTGCTATTTTGCGTGTTTCTCAACATAATCGATGGCGTCTTGCACCCTGAGAATCTTCTCCGTGTCCTCGTCGGAGATATCCAAATCGAAAGCTTCCTCCAGCGCCATCACCAGCTCCACCTGATCCAGAGAATCTGCTCCCAGGTCGTCGATAAACGAAGCGCTGGGTGTAATCTCGGCTTCATCGATTCCCAGCTGCTCGCTGATAATCTGCCTGACCCTTTCCACCAACTCCTTCTTCGTGGCAACAGCCATACGCTTCTGCCTCCCGATGAGCTGAAAAGGAAACGAGTAGTCTAACGGCCCGGACGAATCGGTGTAAAGGAGAGTCCCGGCGCGACAAAAGGCGAAACGCGGAGGCTCAAGCAGCATCCTAACTGCTGGACTCGCCGGGGGTCAAACGCGGCGACGTGAGCGTTTGCACTCTGACTGTATGATGAGGGCTTCACAAACGGGGAACTCCGCATGCGCGCTGTGGTCCAACGTGTAAGTCGAGCTCAAGTGACGGTTGGGACCGAGGTCACGGGCAAGATCGACCGCGGCTTGCTCGTGCTGCTCGGAGTTTCGCGAGAGGACACCGAAAAAGATGCCGATTACCTCGGCGACAAAATCCGCGGGCTGCGGATTTTCGAAGATGAAAACGGAAAAATCAATCTGGACGTTGCGGCGATTGGAGGCGCGGTGCTGGTCGTCTCCCAGTTCACGCTCTACGGGGATGTTCGCCGGGGCAGGCGCCCATCGTTCGATGGGGCGGCGCCTCCAGAGCGCGCGCGCCGGCTCTACGAATACTTCGTGGGACGAATTCGCGCTGCCGGGCTTCGGTGTCAGACCGGAAAGTTCCAAGAGATGATGCAAGTCGAACTAGTCAACGATGGGCCAGTCACGATTCTGCTGGATTCCGCAAAGGGATTCTAATCGGTCTCAAGCTGTTACCACCTCTGGTTTCGGTCTTCCCGACAGCAGCTGCCGCAACACGAATTGCAGAATGCCGCCGTTGGCGTAGTATTGCGCTTCTTGCGGCGTATCGATGCGCACCAGCGTGTCGAACTCGTTTGTCTTTCCCTTGGTTTTCGCCTTTACTTTCACCTGACGTCCAGGTGCAAAGTGCTCGACCACATCGCGAATCCCGTTGATCTCAAAAACTTCCTCGCCGGTCAATCCAAGTGACTGAGCATTCTCGCCGTCAAGAAACTGCAAAGGCAGTATTCCCATTCCGACAAGGTTCGAGCGATGGATACGCTCGTAGCTCTCAGCGATGACCGCTTGCACGCCGAGCAGGCGCGGCCCTTTGGCCGCCCAGTCACGGGACGAACCAGAACCGTATTCTTTGCCGGCGATGATCAGCAGCGGGACACCTTCTGCAATATATTTTTCTGAGGCCTCGAAGATGGTCATCTCCGCACCATCCGGCAGGTGGCGTGTAAATCCACCTTCCAGATTGGGGACCATCTTGTTGCGCAGCCGCACGTTGGCAAATGTGCCGCGAACCATCACCTCATGGTTCCCGCGGCGCGATCCATAGGAGTTGAAATCCGCCGGTTTCACACCATGCTCGATCAGATACTTTCCCGCCGGGCTGTCTTTCTTGATGGAGCCTGCCGGTGAGATGTGGTCGGTGGTCACACTATCGGCGAGGACCGCGAGGACGCGCGCGTTCCGAATCTCTTCAACCGCTCCCGGCCTCACTGTCATGCCCTCGAAGTACGGAGCCTGGCGAATGTAAGTGGAATCTGGGTCCCACGCGTAAGTTTCGCCTTTGGGCACGGCCAAAGCCCGCCAGCGTTCATTACCCTCATAGACCTCCCCATAGGTTTTGCGGAACATGTCGGAAGAGATCGATTTGCTCATCGCTTCTTCGACTTCTCGCCGCGATGGCCAGAGATCGGCAAGGTAAACGGGACTGCCTTGTTTGTCGGTGCCAATGGCATCTTTCCGCAGATCCAGATCGATGCGGCCGGCCAAGGCAAATGCCACCACCAGCGGCGGTGACATCAAGTAATTTGCCCGCACGTCGGGGTTGATTCGTCCTTCGAAATTGCGATTGCCGGAAAGCACGGAGGCGACCACCAAATTGTCAGAGTCAATGGCCCGCGAGACTTCTTCCGGCAGCGGCCCGGAATTTCCAATGCAGGTCGTGCAGCCATAGCCCACGATGTGAAATTTCAGTTTCTCGAGATAACCAGTTAGGCCCGCGCGCTCCAGATAATCGCGAACGACTTTGGATCCCGGTGCCAGCGAAGTTTTCACCCAACTCGGTACTTGCAGCCCGCGCTCTACGGCTTTCTTCGCAAGCAGACCGGCGGCGAGCATTACCGATGGATTCGACGTGTTGGTGCAGCTCGTGATCGCAGCAATGACTACGCTGCCGTGGTGGAGGTGCCCGTTTCCCGCAACGGTCTCTGCCGGTCTCGGTGTCGCTTTGCCGGGTTTCATCAGCGACGGTAACGCCTGCTCGAACGACTGCTTCGCCTGGGAAAGTGGCACCCGGTCCTGGGGACGGTTCGGACCGGCGAGGCGTGGTTCGACGGTCGCCAGATCGAGCGAGAGCAGTTCGGAATATTGGGCTTCCGG
>Ga0187769_10001566_pt1 | contig 13089 bp, 15 predicted proteins | sample 0116_SJ02_MP02_1_FD_133140 | JGI IMG/M metagenome (GOLD analysis project Ga0187769, IMG submission 133140) | Tropical peat soil microbial communities from peatlands in Department of Meta, Colombia - 0116_SJ02_MP02_10_MG | ecosystem: Environmental > Terrestrial > Soil > Wetlands > Peat | place... | reverse complement strand
GTGACGGACCGCGCACGCGTGCCGCCGTTTCCAAATATCACCCCGTCGGCTTGTCGCGGATCAATTCCGCGGAGAGGTGCGCGCCATCGTGCGCTGGCGTCTTCGAATGTTCCGAGGCGGTAACTGGTGGCGCTGCGCCTACCGGCTCCGTTCTTCCCCGTTAGCGCGTTGAGATTCGCCAGCGTCTTAGATCATCGACCGTTCGAACGCGCCGGCGGAAGCGTATCCACGCCGCGCGGTATTCCGGACTGCCGGGGTTCCCGTGGTGGAGTGCGTAGTCCTCCGCGGCCTCGCCTAACGCTTGGTTTTCCAATGCTTGATCAAATGCGGTCCGCACCTCCGCCTCCGGCGGTCGGATCGGATCATCAAGCTCGTTTCTCCACACCCTTCATGGTCGCGCCCCGAGGCCGACGCCCCATCAGCAGATAGATGCGCTGATGCAGCGCGGAACTACGGAGCGACCTGCCGCAATGATCGAAAAGCAACACTCGCCGCGGCCAGCCGCGGCCAGGTTCCGTCCGGCCGGAGCACTACCTTCCCGCCGCACATTCACCACCCCCTCACTCGTGGCGGACCGACAACTGGGGTCCGGTCAACGGAGGCAAGTTATGAACTGGTATCTCGCAGTACTGAAGAACTACACCGGCTTCAGCGGCCGGGCGAGCCGGACCGAGTTCTGGATGTTCGCGCTGGTGAACTTCCTGGTCGTGCTGGCTCTCTCGATCCTCTACGCTGTCGCACACGCGCTGGGATTCCTGCTGGTCGTCTACGAGCTCGGGGTCCTGCTACCGGGGTTGGCGGTCAGCTTCCGCCGCCTCCACGACACCAACCGGAGCGCTTGGTGGCTGCTGATTGACCTGATCCCGCTGATCGGGGCGATCGTGTTGCTGGTCTTCTTCTGCACCGACAGCAGCCCGGCCCACAACCAGTATGGCCCGAACCCGAAGGCGCTCGCCCTCGCCTGATCGGTCCGCTGAGTCGCCGAAAGACCGATACCCCGGCCGGGTGAGCGGGGCATCGCAAGGCTTGCGAGGGTCGCGACTCGGAGGGCCAGCTCAGTCGAGCTGCGGCTTGCCGCCCGGCTCGGGCTCCACTTCGAGAGTGAACTTCACGCGGCCGGGCGGTGAGGTATGGCGCCGCCTACACGCTCGAAGAAGCGCTCAGAGCGAATCTTCAAGCCAAGGCCCCCCGGGGTCAGCCCTGTCCGGGTAGTCGCCGAACGCGATACGCACGGACAGGGCTGCGTTGGAGAGGATGCGGATCTCCTCTCGGCCGAAGGACAGGGTCTTGTGAACTCTCATGATCGCTCCTCAGTACCGGCTCACGAGCCAGCGGTACAGCGAAGGCGTGGAGTCCTTGCAGTAGTAGTTGGAGTGCAGAAGCGCCGGGTCGCTGCCGTAGAACTCAGCGCACGAGCGCAGCATCTCAGCGGTTGACCGGCTTCATCTGGAGGCTGGTGGTCGGGTGGTGGTTCTCCATCTCCAGAGGAGGGCAGTTCCGGGAGGACGAGCAACCGCAAGCGTCCGCTGTGCCGCTCGCCGCCATCAGAGCCGCGGCTGTCGTCAGCGTGCCCGCTCGCATGCAAGCCGCGGCGCAAGCGCGGAGCAATGCGTCGGCTCGTCTGACCGCGCCCTAACCCCGGTCCGGCGGGCCTCTCTCGCGAGTAACTTACAGGCGCCTGGGCTGGGCACCCGGGGCGAAACTCTGTAATCCGAGGCTGTTCCTCCATGACCTGGCGCGGTGGCTGAACCCCATCGTGTCCGGGTGGATCAAATCAACTACTACGGCCGGTTCTACCGGACCGCGCTCGATCCCCTCCTCAAGCGCGTCAACGTCTACTTGAGGCGCTGGGCTGGGAGGAAGTACAAGCGGCTGCGGACCCACAAGCCCTTTAGCACGTGGTGGACCGGACTGCTCTCGAGACAACCCGGCCTGTTCGCCCACTGGCGCCTGGCCCGCACGTATCAGTGCTGATCAGAAGAGCCCGGTGACGGGAGACTGTCACGCCGGGATGTATGTCACCCGCCCGTCCATGTTGACCGCTGCTCGATGGATCGACGTTTCCTTGCAGAGTCAGCGTTCGTGATGGCGCGCGGCTCAACATAATCAGAGCCCGTCGAGGAACGCGAGTGTTGGGTCTGATGGTCGGTATCGGCCGGGCTTGGTGCCAAGCGGGGCGGTGCGCGCGATCGCCTGTTCTTTGAGCTTCGGGTCGGCGTGCTCGTAGATGCGGGTCGTCTGCGCGCTTTCGTGGCCGAGCCACAGCGCGATCGTGGTGATGTCGACGTCCTTGGCGCGCAGCAGCATCGCGTTGGTGTGACGCAGCGTGTGCGGGGTGACGCGTTTTTGCTTCAGCGACGGGCGCGTGGCGGCTGCCGTGCTCGCATGCTTCGCGAGCAGCTTGCTGACCGCATGGCGGCCGAGCGGCCGTCCTTGACGGGTGGGGAATAGGGGATCCTCGGGCTGGCCTTGGCGTTCTTTGAGCCAGGCGCGCAGGATCGCGACCGTTTCGCTGGTCAGGGTCGCGATCCTTTCCTTGCGGCCCTTGCCGATCACCCGCACGCAAGCGGCGCGGCCTAGGCTCGCGTCGGCGATGCGCAGACTGGTGAGTTCTGAGACGCGCAGCCCGGTTTTGATCAATGTCAGCAGCAGCGCGTGTCGCGTCGGCCCAACCAGGTGCTGCGGTCGGGCGCGGCCAGGAGCGCCTTGATCTCGTCGAGGTCGAGGTAGGAGACGATGTTGCGCTGGTGGCGCTTGGTCGGGATCGCCATCACCCTGGCGATCGTGGCGGCGTGCTCGGGGTGGCGCAGAGCGGCGAACCGGTAGAGGGAGTGGATCGCCCCCAGCCGGGCGTTGCGGGTGCGGGGGCTGTTGCCCCGCTCGGTCTCGAGGTGGGTCAGGAACGCGCCGATCAGTTGCGCGTCGAGGTCGTCGAAGTCCAGTCGGTAGGGCGGCTTGCCGGTCTGCTGTTGGGCGAAGGAGAGCAGCAGCCGGAGCGTGTCCCGATATGCGGCGATCGTCTGTGGGCTGGCGTTGCGCTGGGCGATCAGCCGCTCGCAGAAGAACGCCTCGAGCGTTTCGGCGATTAGGGTCATGCCAGCGCCTCCGGCAGCCCCTCCAACCGGGCCGAGATCAGCTGAAGCAACTCGGGGACGGCCTCCATGTACCAGTAGGTGCTGGACGGGTTCACGTGTCCGAGATAGGTGGAGAGCAGCGGCAGCTTGCGGTCCACCTCCTCGCCGGCCCGGTACCAATCGATCAACGTGTGCACAGCAAAGCTGTGCCTGTTATGCGGAATTCCGCATAAGAGGCATTTGGTGGACGGCGGGGTTATGCGCCCTGTCTGACTGTTTTGGCTGGTGACGGCGCTTTTGGTGGTGCTGTTGTCCGCATAACGTGGCGGGTTGGGTTAGCGTCCGAGCAAGTCCGGCGAGCTGACCGGAGCTGGCCCGGGGCGGGCTCGCGGCGCCGTTGAGCGCTACTGGTGTCGGCGAAGAATCGCCTCTGTTCATCGCACGAGTGCAGAGGTGGTTTTGATGGGAGAGGCTGAAGTCAGAGACGCGGCCGGCCGCGTGTTGGCCGTGTTGCGCGATGCCGGGAGGGCCGAGTGCACGGTCCGGTGTCATCGGGTTGTGCTGGATCGGTTCGCCGCGTTTCTGGTTGAGCGCGGCTTCGAGACGGCGAGTGACGGGGTCTGCGTCGAGTTCGTCGCGGAGCAGACCGGGGTCAGTTTGGCGTTGTTGCGAGAGCCGGTCACGGACAGGCGTGTGCGGGCGGTACGCCGGGCGGTCGTGTTGATGGTCGACGTGCTGGCCGATCGCCCGGTTGACATTGCGCAGCCAGTGGTTCCGCCGAAGGACGGCTGTCCGGGCCGGTTCCGGCCGGTCCGGGACGACTACGTTGCCGGTTGCCGCGAGCGCGGCAACGCCGAGGCGACCGTGGCCACCAAGGACAAGGCGGCCAGCCGGTTCCTGTCGTATCTGGATGACGTCGGCGTCGATGATCTCGCGGCGCTCGGCGTGCGAGACGTGTCGGGGTCCTTCCTGCGTCAACGCGGACTTGGAGTTGGCCGCAAGACGATCGCCGGGATGCGCTCGTGCGTGGCTGACTTCCTGCGGTTCCTAGCGGCGACGGGCCGGGCACCGTGCGGTCTGGCGGAGCGAATGCCGCCGCACCGGCATGTTCGTCACGAGTCCGAGCCGCATTTGTGGACCGTGGATGAGATTCGCCGGGTGCTGGCCGTGATCGACCGCCAGTTTGCCTGCGGCAAGCGCGACTACGCGATGATCCTGACCACAGCGCGGCTCGGTTTGCGGATCTCGGATCTCCGCCAGCTCGAGCTGGGCGACCTTGACTGGCGGTCCAAGACGCTCACGATCGTCCAGCAGAAGACGGGCCGGTCGTTGAGCTTGCCGCTGCTGGACGATGTCGGCTGGGCGATCATTGACTACGTCCGAGACGGCCGTCCCGAGACGGCCTGCCGGAAGGTGTTCGTCAAGCATCGTCACCCGTTCGACGCGTTCGGGTGCGCCTCGTCGATCGCTTCGAGGCTGTCGCGGCACGCTGCCCGGGCGGGGATCGTGTTCGCGCCGGGCGAGGTGTGCGGGATGCACTCGCTGCGGGGCGCGCTGGCGGTCGCGATGATCGGTCATGGGACGTCGATACCGGTGGTGTCGGCCGTGCTGGGGCACGCGTCGAGCGACACGACCCAGGCGTACTACCTGCGATTGGACGTCGAACGGCTGCGCTGTTGCGCGTTGGACGTCGAAGAGGTCCTCGAGCCGGCCGCGGCAGGTGGTGGGCACGATGCCTGAGGAGTTCACGCTGCACGGGCTGGTCGCCGACCTCGTCGCGCTGCGCCACAGCGGCGGATACCGGTTCAGAGTCCAAGAACGGGTCCTGCGCGAGTTCGCCGAGCACTGCTGGCGGGAGGGGTATCCGGACGGGTCGATCACCAAAGAAGCCCTCAACGGGTTCCTCTACGGCGGCCGCCATTTGCGGTCCAGCACCGTCCGGCGCAACGAGTTGGCGTTTGCGCCAACTCACCGAGCACGCCCGAACGGTCGGTTGGGACGTATACACCCCAGCCGCGAGAACGCGGGTCCGGGCTGCTCACCAGCCGCCGTATGTGTTCACCGACGACGAGGTGCGTCGTTTGTTCGGGGCGATCGACGCTCAGCGGATGTCGTCGTACTCGAACAAGGCGATCGTCGACCCGGTCCTGTTCCGGGTGCTCTATGGCACGGGGCTGCGGATCTCCGAGGCGCTGAAGCTGGCCGTCTCAGACGTGGACACGCGTGCCGGGACCTTGCGGATCCGCGACTCGAAGAACGGTGCGGGCAGAACCATTCCGATGCCGGGGCGCTTGAAAGCGCGGGAGAATCGTCTTGCTCGCCAATGTCAGTCCATCCTCAAGCGTTCTGCCGCGCAGCGACTTGAGCAAGGCTTAGCCACAGCCGTCTTCGGGCGGAGAAAGAGGGTGCGGAGTCGCCTCGCGTGACACGCGACCTTAGGGTCACACTTAGCTTAGTTTCTGAGGGTGTAAGATCGCAGACGTGGCAAGGCGGCCCTCCGCGTCGGCACCGGCGGGTGTGTCCTAGGTCGCCGAAGCCGTCACGCCGTGTCTGTCGGATGCAACACGGAAGCGATCGGCCCGAGCGGCAAATCACTCTGATTCTCGGTGGTCAACGCCCATCACGAGCCACTCCCCATCGGCCGGGGAGTCGCCCCGGTATCCGAGGCTGATCACGGCCACCGTCCCCTGACGGCGTGCGAAGTCCGTGTAGGGGACCTTCAGGAGCCACCGCTCGGACGGCTCCATTACATCTCGGGTTGCTTGCACGATCAAGTTGACACGGGTTGTCTCGGCTGTCGGAACACGGACCCGCCGCACAAAGGGCTGACCCTTCGGTTCTCCAAGCATCGTGCCCGTGATGGTGATGGCGTCCTCGTCGACGATCGCCATGCTACGGCCGACGTTGCGCAGAGGCACGCTGATGAATGCCATCGGAACCCACGATCGACTTCGTGGAGATCGCTCAGCTCGTCGACAACTCCGGTGCGCCGCGCTAGGAATGGCCCGGGGCACGCGTCCTCACCGGTCGCAATCTGCACCGGCGGCACTTCGTGTGAGTTTTTGGTTCGCTCAGGGCCGGTGCGCGTCGAAACCATCCGGAAGCCCGGGCTGCGGCGCGGTCGCCGACCGGAGCGTTAATGTGCCCACACCGGCGAATGCTTGCGCTGACCTCACATGTCTGGAGGGCCCGGCGTTCCGGCGAAGCGCACGTGTGTGCGCGTTCGCCATCGGTGGCGGACGTGCGCTCGATGCTGGCGAGGACACGAATGCGATGGCGCGAGGAGTAGGAGCGAGGCTCTTCCCGGCTGCGTGGAGCCCATCGCCCGAGGCGGTCGACGGCAGGCACACTCCTCCCGGCAGGCATGTCCAGTGGCGCAGGATCTCGACGCACGTGTGCTTGAGCCCTCGGCGCTTCCTTGAGGTTGGCACCAGCGCGGTCAGTTGATCCCCGAGCCGCTCGCAATGCTCTGACGGTCTGATTCCGGCGCTCAAGATCGCGGCGCCTATCGCGAATCGGTATCACGAGGCCCCGTTGAGTGCTCGTTGTATCGACGACATCCAAGGGGGCGATACAACGATGAAGAACGAAAAGCCGGGCAACAGCAAACTGGAGCCGGGCGCGCTGGTGGGCTGCCCGACCTGCGGCCTTCCTGCCGAGATCACGGACCGTTTCACGCTCGACGGGGCGCCCGAACCGGTCGAGCACGTGAAGGTAGTCTGCGTTCGGAGGCATTGGTACACGTTGCCGGTCGAGATGTTCCCAGTAAGTGCGCTCATGACAGACCACAGGAGCACCTCAGGGGTCACGCGCCAACGATGACCCTCGCTTTGAGCGCCGGTAAGGCGTCGGCCACGGTCCCGTGAAGGGGCCGATCGCGGGCACGAACGCTCTGCGTCTACATCGCAGGGGCGGAATCCGCGCGCCGCGGACAATCGGATTCGTCCTCCCGCCATGCCCTCGGCACCCGACAGGTTTGGCAACCTTCGATCGCGCCGCGTGCCAGCGTCGGACGATTGGCTTGCCACGGCAAACCGCTCGTCGCTCATCTCCGTGCCTGCGATCGCCTGGTCGCGAAAGCGCCGGCCCGACGCGAGATGCCGGGAGCGCGAAAGCAGTCGATGCGGAGCGTGGCAGGCCGGGAACTCGCGCGCGGGCAGATCTGGATCGGACGCGTTGTATCAGCTGGTGGCGGCGAGCCTCTTCCGGGTAGAGAGGTAAGCCATTCCCACGAGTACCCATAAACGGATCGCGGCGCGCGCAGAACAGTAGACATAGCGATGTCGGTCGCCGCGATCACGATCCTGAAGCATCGAGGTACCCACACCAAACGACCGCAAGGAGAGTGCCCGACTACTCGTACCTGGAGCTTTGCCTCTCCCACCTCCAGGGCGCTGACACCGACCACATCATGAGACTGAACGACATCAGCAGAACCCAATCGCGAGGACCATCAAAACGCTAGACAAGGAGGAAGTGATGAAGCGGAAATTTGTCGGAGGCTGCGCGGGCTACATCCGTCCGGGAACGCGATATTCCCGGCAGGTCGGCGGATGCGCGGGGTGGATAGAAGGCTAATAAGTGAGTCGCCCAGGATTGCGGTCATCAGACCGGACTGATAACCGCAATCCGGTGGCCACCCCGGCTCCTCCCTCTCACACGCGACAGCTCCAAGCACTCCCCTGCGGTCCGCCGAACACGGGCCACCGGGGCCGCAAGGCTACCGGACCACAAATTCGCTTCGAGGCAACGCAGCCGCCACAGCTACCGCAATCCCACCTTTAGCACCGCGACCGGCGATCGACCTGAACGCTCTCGGTGCCGACGAGGAGAAGCGCTGTGGTGAGTCCGCCGCCTCGACTGAAAGCCCGCGACGCGACCGCCGCACCGGTCCCCGCAGCGCGACGCATGAGCTAGCGTTCCACGGTGCCCGCCGGCACATAGGTAGCACGCCGCGGCCGGTCCCCCACACCGACGCTAAGCGTTCTCGACGGAGCGAGAGCCAGACCAACCCAGCTGGGCCTTCGCTTGAGGCGCGAAGCCGCAGCAGCTGGACCTCAAGCTCCCGCCCGTCAGCGATGCGGGAGATGTCCCGGCCGAGAACGCCCTCGTCTCCGACGGCCGGAGCTCCATTTGTGCGACGGACACAACCGGACGCACTCGACTCGAGGCCGAGAAGTCATTCCTGCCGCTTCCGGTGTGGACGAAATCCACTACTCGCGGACGAGACGGTCCCGTCAGTTCCCCTCCGCATTTGAGCGAACGACAGTCCACTAGCCGCGGCCCATTTGCCGTAGCCGAATCAGACTTCAAGCACGCGTGTTATCGCCTCTGCATGAATGCGGTAGCCGACGATCGCCGATTCGTGGCGCTCGAGGCTTCCGGATCGGACGGAGGCTGTTGCACAAACCTTTCAGAAATCCGGAGCATCATTTGGCCGGTGGGATCACGGATGTGGAACAGGCTGAGATCGCGGGATAATTGGGACAGCACCCTTGAATCAGGCCTTGGCCGCCGTCCTCACCCACCATCACTGTCACAGTGACTTACGCGAGGGTTTGGGCAACAGCCTCGACGAGGTGCAGCCGTCCGCTGCGCCCGGTCGCGTGAGTGCTCCTCTGCGGCGGAGCGGAAGTACCGCGAGGTGAGGAGAGCGGGTCTGAGGCCGCGGCTGGTAGCGCGACCTCCAGTTCGCCACGAGCGCGACCGTCGCGCCACGGCGGCGAATCAGCGGTCCGGGCGGTTGCGCTTGCCGCGCATTGCAGGTCGCTCGTTCAGGGGGGCGAGGTTCGCGTCCTGGTGCGAAGGGAGATGTCCGGGTCGACGACCCGAAGCAGCTTTTAGCGTTTGTGTCGGCGAGGAAGATGCTCGCGGAGACGAAGTTGTCGCTCGTGCTGCATTGCGCTGGCGGCGTGTTGGCGTGCCTGCCGCGCGGGCCGCTCCGACTGGCCGACGTAGAACTCTCCCCGGATTCCGGGGTCGCGCATCCATTTTGTGAGGATCGAGCAGCCGCCGTTCCCCGGGGGTGGGAATTCTGGGAGTATGTTCACCGTCCGGCGTACTGGCCGGCGGTCGCGCCGCTGATCGCGCCCAGGATCTCGGTCGCGATAGCGCGATCTCCCGCGAGGACGGCAGCGTCACGCGCTTTGGGTGTCGTTATGCGGTTCGTGGCGAGACGGTAGAAGGCATCCGGTTCCAGTTCGATCACCGCGTCGGGTGAGCGAGCGGCGCCTACTCCGATGGAGAGCTTGGTGCCGTCGCCGCTTAGCTCGAACGCGTCCTTCCCGATGCGCAGTTCGCAGCTTCGGCCGGCGAGTAGGTTCGGGCTGCGGCGCGCGATGCTGGTGAGGATCCACTGGGGCCGGGCGACCTGTGAGCTGTGGATCGGCGTTCCGTGCTGCTCGCCCCATTCGCTCAGCGCGGCGAGAGTGGGTCCGAGCTCTCGGCCGGCTGCGGTCAGCTCGTAGACGGTCACGGCCGTCGGCGGCGGCAATTCGCGTTTGGTCACGAGCCCGGCGCTCTGAAGGTCGGCGAGTCGCGCGGAGAGCATGTTTGTCCCGACGCCTGGGAGCCCGTCGGCGAGGTCGGTGTAGCGGCGCGGCCCGAGCATCAGCTCGCGCACGACCAGCAGCGTCCAACGCTCCCCGACGACGTCGAGCGCGCGGGCAAGCGGGCATCTCTGTTCATAGGACTTCATGCGCCGATTATAGTATCGGAAAAGATTCTGATAGTGTGCACTTGTGAAAACAAAGCAGCTATTTTGGAGGTATCGGGGTGATGGATCCGGTGGCGGTCAGCGCATTGACGAAGGTGTATCCGAACGGCGTGCAGGCGGTCCGTGGCATCTCGTTCGAGGTGCGCACCGGCGAAGTGTTCGGGCTCCTCGGACCGAACGGGGCCGGCAAGACGACGACCCTCGGGGTGCTGACGACGCTTGTGCGACCGACCCGTGGAACGGCCATGGTCGGTGGTCATGACGTCGTGGCCGAACCGCTCGCGGCGCGCAGGTCGATCGGTGTCGTGTTCCAGGACAGCGTGCTGGACAACGAGTTCAGTGGCGAGGCCAACCTGCGGCTACACGCAAGGCTGTGGCGGGTGCCAAATGCTGACGCGCGGATCGCGGCGCTGCTCGACGCGGTCGGGCTCACCGACCGTGCGCCGCACTTGGTGCGCACCTAGAGCGGAGGCATGCGCCGGCGGCTCGAGATCGCGCGCGCACTGCTTGCCCGCCCGAGCGTGCTGTTCCTCGACGAGCCGACGTTGGGACTCGACCCGATCGCACGCCAGGAGCTATGGCACACGATCGGTGTCTTGCGCCGACGCGAGCAGGTGACCGTCCTGCTCAGCACGCACTATCTGGAGGAGGCGGAGACGGTGTGCGACCGGGTTGCGATCATCGACCAGGGGAGCATCATCGCGCTCGCCACCCCAGCGCAGCTGATCGACCGCGTGGGACGGGAGACGCTCGAGCTACGAGTCGACCGCGACCCAGCGGAGCTGCTCGTCGCCCTGCGAGCGCTCGGCTCAGCGATGGGCGAGCCGCTGGTGACGGGTGAGACGGTAACGGTCGCGAGCACAAGCTCGCCCGAGGAACTGAGCATCCGGGCGGCCGCGCTGGAGCCCTCCCGGCTAGGCGTGCGGACGACGACGGTGCGCCCGACGACCCTCAACGACGTGTTTCTGATCCTCACGAGTCGCGGATCCGCTCGCGAAGGTGTGCTCGCAGGGGCGTTGGCATGATTGTCGGGTTCGGCGCGCTCTACCGACGACGGCTCGCCGTTGCGCTCAACAATCCGGTCGCGATCACGGGCCAACTGTTACTGCCGGTGCTTTGGGTCCTCGTTGTCGGTCCGGCGCTCGCGCGCGCCTTCGGCGGGTTCTCGCACGTCGACTACTTCACCTACATCGCCGTCGGGCAGATCGTGTTCATCATCCCCTTCTCGGCCATGTTCGCCGGCTTGGTGGTAATCCAGGACCGCTACGCAGGGATCCTCCGCGAACTGCTCGTCGCACCGATCCGCCGCAGCATGATCCCGCTGGCGAACGTGGCGACCGTGCTCACCATCGCGATGGGACAGCTCGCCTTGATCGTCGTGCTCTCGCTGATCCGCGGCGCCCATCTGCACGTCGCGCCGGGTCGCCTCGCGCTAGGTCTGCTCGCAGCCGCGCTGCTCTCAGTCGCGACGTACGGACTCGCCGAACTGCTTGCCTACCGGATCACCCAGCCACAGATCTTCGGCACGCTGATCCCGGCCATCGGCGCCACACCCTACGCGTTGTGCGGCGCGATCTACCCACTCGCGACCCTACCCCCCGGAGTCAAACAGTTCGCCTACGCACTCCCCTGGACCCATGCCGTCGCAGCCCTCAGGTACGGATTCATGGGCGGACCGGCGTCAGGACTGCGCGCCATCTGGCATCTGCAATCGAACATCGCGATGGCCCTCCTGAGCATCGGCGTGCTGGCCGCATCCGCCACCCTCACCGTCGGTCTAGCACTACGAGCATTCGAGCGGGAAACACTGGCATAAGGCCCATCCCGATCGCACCGGGGCACATCCACCGCATCCACCGGATGAGACCACTTCGTGGCACGAGCCCGAAACAGGTAAGCGCCGTCCGCCTCGTCTGGTCTCGCAAATCGCCAGGAGGAGGGACCGTCGCGGGTACTCGGGCGACGGTGATCGCGCTACCGGTTTGTCCGTGAACGTTCGTTCGTGAGACACGATCGGCAGCCTCGAGCGCGGACGATGGTTCGGGAATCCAGACGGTAGCGGTTGCCGTGTACGCGCCAATGTCACGCGCTCGGGGGTTCGCGAGACAGTAATCGTCATCAGGGTGCGCTACCGGCGCGTCTCGCCCCGCGAGCCATGCGGCGCGGAGCTTTCGGCCGGGCAGACAGGACTTGGGGCGGGATTGACGCCTCCGCCGCGACGCTGGGGGCGCTTGCTGGCGACCGAGTCGGCGGCTGACGGAGCCAGGTGGCGAAGTTGTCTTTGGTCGCCGAAGCGATGGCGGGCCGGAATATGCGCCAATGTCCGAAGCGATCGTCAGCACCGCAGCGGCCGGCTGGCTATCGCGAGCAACGCGGGACGCAGGCGACCGCGATTTCGCGCTGGTCGTCTGTGGCTGACAGGAACTAGCCGTGCTTGGGGGCGGTCTGGGCGAGCGCCTCCTCGAGTGCGCCCTCGCCGCCGGGCTTTCCGGTGATCGCCAGCTCTGGGGACCAAGTGAGGACGCGGCCGGCGAGCGCTGCGGCGCGCTTGCGGCCCGCGACCTCGATTGGTGCACGCTGACGGATCTGAGCGAGCAGTCGGGTGCTGTACTGCTGCGGTGACTCCTCGGGCCCGATCGCGGGTCGATCGAACTCGAAGAACTCGAACCGCACGTGCGGGCGTGCTCTGGGAAAACGCGGGATCGCGACCGTGCCGGTGCACGCACCCCCGATGACCGTCGCCTCCGGCACCGCCCGCGCCAAATAGCCGACGCCGCTGCGCCTCCGCTGTCCCCAGACCCACGCTCGATCGGGATCTGGCCCATCCCGTTCAGGACCGCGCCGAGCAGCTTGTTCGTCCACATCGAGGACTTCGCCAATGCCCTGATCTGCCGGCGGGGCGCCGCCGCGATCCCGGCGGCCACGGTGTCCCAGTAGCTGTCGTGGTCGCCGACCAGCAGCAGCGGGCCCTCCAGCGGCAGCAGCTCGAGCCCGGTCACTTGCAGGCGGCCCCACCAAACAACACCAGGAGTGGAGGCGATCATCACACCGCGATACGCCGGGGGGATGAACTCGATGCGGTCCGACATCGCCCCCGCAGGCTACCCAGACTGCTGCCACGAAGTGCGGCCGCGGGCCGAACGACCGCTCCTCGCAACCGCATATCGGGTTCGCGCACAATCGCGATGGCGACCGACTCGTCGCCTTTGCGCTCGTCCGGGTGACGGAGGCCGGACGATTCAGATCGTGGTGGCATTGTGATACCGGCGCTCGCTCTGTGCGTGTGATGCTCTTGTCGCC